>Ga0307516_10000488_pt1 | contig 52667 bp, 50 predicted proteins | sample 19_EM_MG_FD_203310 | JGI IMG/M metagenome (GOLD analysis project Ga0307516, IMG submission 203310) | Populus trichocarpa ectomycorrhiza microbial communities from riparian zone in the Pacific Northwest, United States - 19_EM | ecosystem: Host-associated > Plants > Roots > Unclassified | place... | reverse complement strand
CGCCCAGGTCAGCCCGGTGTCTTCGCTGCGCAGCATCAGCCCGCCCACGCCCGTGGCGATCAGCACCTGGCTGGCGGGGTCGGCAAACACCTGGCGCAGGTTGGCCTCACTGCCCAAGGGAATGCGCACCCAGCTGCGGCCCGAGTCGGCCGAGCGCAGCAGCGTGCCGCCATCACCCACCAGCACCGCATGCGGCCCCAGCACGGCCGCGCCGCGCAGGTTGGCCTCGGTGGGCAGGGCGACGGGCTGCCAGGTCTGGCCTGCATCGCCCGAGCGCAGCAGCGTGCCGGCATCGCCGAACACGAGCAACGAGTTGTCGTGCGGGTTGTCCACGCCGCCCTGCAGGTTCTCGCTCGTCACGGCCGGCAGGTGCAGCCACTGCAGCCCGTCGGGCAGCACACGGCACAAGGCGCCCCGGGTGCCCACCAGCATCGCGCCGCGGCCGCTGGGCTGCGGCACCACGGCCAGGTAGTCGTGCCCGGCCGTGCCGCTGCTTTCGGCACGCCAGTTCAGGCCGCCGTCGCGCGTGGCCAGCACGCTGGCCTGGCCACCGGCGACGATGACGCCGCGGCCGCCGCGCTCGGCCACCGCGTCAAAGAGATAGGCCGGTTCGGCCAGTTGCGTGAGCACCTGGGCCGACCAGCGCAGGCCGTCCGCCGAACGCGCAAACGTGCGGTCGACGCCGAAGGCCAGCCACTGCCGCGTGGGCGTGTCGAACACCACCGAGTGGGTGTACTGCGGCATGCCCTGGTGCGTCCGCTCCCAGCGCAGGCCATCCGCCGACCGCAGCAGGGTGCCGCCGGCGCCCGCCGCCACATAGCCTGCGCCGGCACCGGGGGAGGCCACGGTTTCCAGTCCGCTGGCCTCGGGCAGGGACACGGCCATCCAGGTGCGGCCGGCGTCCCCCGAGCGCAGCAGCGTGCCGTGGTCGCCCACGATGACGTGGCTGCGCGTGAGCGGGTCGTGCGCGACGTGCGCCAGGTAGTGGCTGCTGCCACTGGGCCGGCGCTGCCAGCTGCGGCCGCGGTCCTCGGAGCGCAGGATCAGGCCGTGGTTGCCCACCGCCAGCCAGGGGCCGGGGGCCGATGGCAGGAACAGCCGCACGATGTAGTCGTGCGTGCCGGTGGGGCTGCGCTGCCAGGTGCGCGCGCCGTCGTCGCTGGCCAGGATGTCGCCGCTGGCGGTGGCGGCGAACACGCGGCTGCCGTCCGGGGCCAGGGCCAGGTGGTTGATGGCGGCGCGGATGGGCACGCGGCCGCGCTGCCAGGTGGCGCCCAGGTCGTCCGACACCCACAGGCTGGCGGCTTCGCCGGCCACGACGAAGCGCCGGTGGCGCGCATCGAACACCGCGCTGCCCAGGCCGGGCCCGGCGTCGCCGCTCACGCGGCGCCATTGCCGGCCACCATCGGCAGACTGCACGATGACGCCGGTCTCACCCACGGCCACCAGGTGCCGGCCCTCGGCATCGGCCGCCACCGCGAACAGGTTCAGCGGCGTGCCGCTGGCCTGCGGCTGCCAGCGCCGGCCGCCGTCTTCGGAACTGGCAATGGCGCCGCCATGGCCCACGGCGACCACGCGGCCGCCTGGCAGTGGCTGCAGCGCGAACCAGGTCTGCGTGGTGGCGGGCTCGCTGTCCTGCCAGGTGCGGCCGCCATCCGCGCTGCGCCAGGCGGCACCATCGGTGCCGGCCGCCAGCAGCGCGGTGGTGCCCTGGGTGTCCGGCACTGGCTGCAGCACGCGCCAGGACGGGTTGGTGACGTGGGCGCGGTAGGCCGCGGCCGTCGCTGCCGCGGCGTGGCCGCACAGCAAGGCGGCGGCCAGGGCCAGGCTGAGTCGCAGGCGGCGTGTCATCGCAGCGTGCCTCCGGGCATCTCGCATCCCGCGTCGGTGCAGACCACGCCCCAGACGAAGATCCAGTCGCTGTAGCGCCGGCGGTCGCGGAAGAAAAAGAAATCAGCCGGGAAATTGGCGATGCGGATGGGCGCCTGCGTGGACAGGCTGTGCACGCCCACAATGCCGCCGTCGGCACTGCGCAGCACGCCCCAACTGGCCTGGCCGGTGATGGGGTCGCGGTGGATCTGGCGCAGGTGCCGGCGCGGCGGATTGAAGCGGTGGTCGGCCAGCAACTCGCTCAGGTTGCGCGGGGCCCGCGCCGGGCTGGTGGGCGTGGGGCGGGCCTCCTGGTAGCTGCGCAGCGCGGCCCGCCAGGTGGCGCCGACGAACAGCAGCTCGTCCTCGGCCTGGCGGCGCTGGTGCACGGCACCCAGCTTCAGCGTGGTTGCGGCGGCCAGGGCGATCCAGGCCACCACGAACAGCAGGCCCAGGTAGGTCAGGCCGCGTTCACCACTGGCGATAGGGAATGCCATCGAGCCCGATCCGGTCGCTGCGTGAATGGATGTCGTACACGTCTTCGCCCGGGCGCGGATCGTCCGGCGGGCTGGCATAGGCGCGCGTGCGCCAGGTGTCGGCATCCGGGGTGCGCGCGTCGTCGTGGAATGGATCGCGGGGCATGCGGCGCAGGAAGTAGACGCGCCGCGGCACGGCACTGCGCAAGTCATTGGCGCCGGCCACCAGCTCGGCCAGCGTGGCGGGGTAACCCGAAGAGCCGGCCGCCACGGGGATGGTGCCTTGTGAGGCGGCTTCCTTGTAGGCATCGAGCGCATGGCGGACCTCGTGCAGTGCAGCGCGCAATTGCTGTTCCTTCTGGCGCTGGATCGAGACCTGGGCCACCGGCGTGACGATCGTCGCCAACAGGGCCAGCATGGCCAGCGTGATCATCATTTCGATGAACGAGAAGCCGGCGTGGCGGGTCGTTCGTCCGGCGGGTGCAGGCGCAGGCGAAGGGACAGCGGTAGCCACAGGCAAGGCAGATCGCATCGACGCAGCTCGGCAGGCGCGCGGTAGGGTCGGGGGCGGCACGGCGGGAGGCCGTGCCGCGTTGGCATTGCGAAAGGGGGATGGAGTCCGACTTGCGCGGCCGGGGATCACCCGGCCGCTGCGGCTACTTCATCCCGCGGCGCCGATCAGTACGAGCTGACGTCGCCGGTCGTGACCTTGCACGAGGCCGTGTTCCATTCCTCGCCGATCTGCTTGGACGAGCCGTTGCCCTTGACCACGCCCGTGTAGGTGACGCAGACCTTCGGCTTGCCGGCCTTGTAGCCCTTGATCTTGAGCGTCTTGATCGTGGCCACGTCCTTGTAGTTGCTGTTGACGCCCACGACGCTGGAGCTCACCTTCTCCAGCTTGGTGTTGCTGATGTTGACCTTGCGCGGGCCGCCATTGCCCGTGCAGTCGCCGCAGGAGCGCCACAGCTTGCCGATGGTGCCGGTGGTGGTGAAGTTGGAGATGTTCATCGTGCTGCCGATGCCGTTGTGCTGGAACACCTTGTCGTCGGCCGCGGCTGCCGACCCGCCCGTGATGTTCATGGTCTTGCCGGAGCCGCCCTTCATCGTGGCGGCGTCTTCGCACACGTCCTGCCACACCACATTGCTGACGGTGCAGTTGCCTTCGCAATGCACACCGTCGGCGCCGTTCTTGGTGATGACCGCGTTCTTGAGCGTGGCGCCGTCCTTGAGCAGGAACACCGGCTGCTGGCTTTCGCTGCCGCCGTCGCACGAGGTGCCGAAGCTCTTGCCGCCACCGTCGTAGGTGGTGCCAGCCGGCACGGTGGTGGTGGCAAACGACGTGGCTGCGCAGAGCGAAAGCGCGAGCGCAGAAATGATCTTCTTCATGGAATGTCTCCTTGGGCAATCGAGTTGAGATGAGCTGGATCGGTGGCCGCAGACTCCAGTCCCCGGGGAGGGAGGGCTTGCTCTGCGGGCCCAGCCGTTGCCTTGGTCAATCGAAGGTTGATTCAGTGTGGTGCATCCGGCGACCAAATTGAACCGCCGTTTCAAGTATGTTGGTATGGTATTTCCACCATGCATGTTGGTGCATGCTATCGCTGCAAGCATTGCGCTGCAACAAAATAAGCAAGGCAGGCATCGCCTGTGCCGAATGCATGCGCCGGAAGGAAAAACGCCCACGGCGGCCGGGGCTGCAGTGGGCGTGGAGCATGGGCGCCGGCGTTGTGCTGCGGCGCCTGGAAGCGGGGGAATGGCGACCCCTCGGCCGATGGATGCATCAGCCTGGATCCCCCGAGGGGGATCCAGGCCGGCTTGGCCGGCCCGGTATTCGGCCTGGGCTTAGAACAGGTGCCGCAGCGAGAGTTCGTAGGCGGTGCTGGTGCGGTCGGTCTTGACGCTGCCGTTGACGTTGTAGCGCACCGCGTTTTCACGCGCCACGTACGAGGCGTTCAGGCTGGTGCGCTTGGACAAGGGGTAGTAGTACCCGGTGGTCAGGCGCGTGGAGTCGGCATCGGTGGAGTGATCGTTGGTACCTTTACGCTGGTCTTCATCGATCTTGCGGTAAGAGGCGCGAACCTCGCCGGGGCCTACCGGCACGCGCGCGCCGAAGGTGTACACCACTTGCTCGCCGGTATCGGCCAGGTTCAGGCCGGTGCCCTTGGCATAGGTGCCCACCAGGCGCGTGGTGCCGATGTCGTACCAGCCGCCCAGCGTCCAGGTCTTCACGCCGTTGGCCGTGGTGGTCACGGACGGGTCCTGCAGGTTGAAGAAGGTGAAGGCCACCGAGACCGGGCCGCCGGCATAGGCCACGTGGCCACCGGTGCCGCGCTTGCGCGTGGCCAGGCCATCCTGCACGATCACGCCGGCATTGGCGCCCTGGATGGTGGGCGAGGTGTAGTAGATCGAGTCGTCGCAGCGGTTGCACTGCAGGCCTTCGCGGGTGCCGTTGTTGGCCAGGCTGTCGCCGAAGAACGCTTCGTAGCGGCCGGCTGTGCCCAGGCCATACCCGGGGCCATGCAGGCGGCCGATCTTCACCTCGCCATACTGCTTGCTCGCCAGGCCCACCCAGGACTTGTCGCGCCAGAACACGTTCGGATCGTCCAGCGCGCCGGTGTCGGCATTGAAGCGATGCTCGATGGCGAAGAAGGCCGTCAGGTCCGGGCTGATCTCTTCGCGTCCGGAAAACTGAAGCCGTGAGGTCGAGCCTTCGGCCACCTGGTAGTTGCTGCCCTTGTCGGTGACGCTGGTCGTGCTGTTGGGCACGCGCCGGACCCCTACGTCCACGCGGCCGCTGATGGTGACCCCGTTGGATTGCGCCAACGCGGCGGGAATCATGGCGGCCAGCACGGCGGGTACCGCGGCCAGTTTGAACAGGTTCATGCAATGTCTCCTCAAGACGGATCGAACAATTTCGAGCAAAAGCAGGCCTGGCCCGCCGCGGGCAACGGCAGTGGCGACAAGAGGGCCTGCAACGATTCAGGCGGCGCGACGCAGGGCGCTGCCGGCAGAGAAGGGCCGGCGTCGCCAGAGGGCGGCCGGTCCTGGCCTACGTACTTCGTGGACTCCGGGGTCTACAAGTAGTCGTCGCGGCGAGGCGAGAACTGGTCGAGCAAGGTGCTGTCGGCCTCCAGCGCCACCACGCCGTGCAAGGTGCCGTGCGGCGCGATGAAGGCATCGCCCACGCGCAGCACCTGCTTCACGCCGCCGATCTCGGCCTCGAACGAGCCTGAGATGACCAGGGCGATCTGGTCATGCACCTCGTGGTCGTGCGGGGTGCCGACGGCGCCCTTGTCGAACTGCACGAGCACCGACATCACCTGGGGCGTGTGGCCCACGATCTTGCGGCGGATGCCCTCGCCAAGATCGGTCCATTGCGTGTCTGCTTGCCTGAAAAATTGACTCATCTTTTGCCTCCCTCAATGCCTGCGGGATCACCCTGGGGCCAAGCTCTTGTGAAACAGCGGTTTGTTCATTACAGTGGTGTTACTGTACTTTTTATGAAACGTTGGTTCAAGTCAAAAGAACCAACCTTTCGGGAAAGCACCAATAAGTGTGTTGCCAGGTCGCTGCAAACGGTGCCTGGCACTTTGTCCATGAGCATCAAGAGGTCCAACGATGGAAATCCGCCAACCGATCCACAGTGAGCACGCCAAGCAGCTCGATACCGAAGGCCTGCGCCGGCAGTTCCTCGTGACGGGCCTGTTCCGCCCTGACGAGGCCACGCTGACCTACAGCCAGATCGATCGCATCATCGTGGGCGGCATCATGCCGGTGACCAAGCCGGTGGTGTTTGCGCCCGAACTGGGCCGCCACACCGGCACCGACTACTTCCTCGAGCGCCGCGAACTGGGCCTCATCAATGTGGGCGGCCCGGCGCTCGTGCGGGTCGACGGCCGGCGCTTCGAGGTGGCGGCGCGCGAGGCCTTGTACATCGGCCGCGGCGCGCGCGACGTGGAGTTCAGCAGCGTCGATTCCGCCACCCCTGCCAAGCTGTACTTCAACAGCGCACCGGCGCACACCAGCTACCCGCACCGCAAGGTCGGCCTGGCCGAGGCATCGCCCGAGACGCTGGGCGACGCCAAGACCAGCAACCGCCGCACCATCCACAAGTTCCTGGTGCCCGATGTGCTGCCCACCTGCCAGCTGCTGATGGGCATGACGCAGCTGGAGCCGGGCAGCCTGTGGAACACCATGCCCTGCCACACGCACGACCGGCGCATGGAGGTGTACTTCTACTTCGACCTGGCCGACAACGGCGTGGTCTTCCACATGATGGGCCAGCCGCAGGAAACGCGGCACGTGGTGGTGCGCAACGAAGAGGCCGTCATCAGCCCGAGCTGGTCGCTGCACAGCGGCGTGGGCACGCAGGCCTACACCTTCATCTGGGGAATGGTGGGCGAGAACCAGGTGTTCAAGGACATGGACCACGTGCCCATGACGGCGCTGCGTTGAGCTGAGTTCAGCCCAACAGCAGGCAACGAGCGCGGCACCCTGACAACACCGAACCCACACTTCTCATGATCCTCAACAAATTCAGCCTCGCGGGCAAGACGGCCCTGGTCACCGGTTGCGACACCGGCCTCGGCCAAGGCATGGCCCATGCGCTGGCGCAGGCCGGCGCCGACATCGTCGGCGTCAACGTGACCGAGCCGAACGAAACCGCCGCCCTGATCGAAAAATGCGGCCGGCGCTTCCTGGACCTGCGCGCCAACCTAGCCGACACCAGCGTCATCACGCCGCTGCTCAAGGAAGCCATCTCGGTGCTGGGCCGGGTGGACATCCTGGTCAACAACGCCGGCATCATCCGCCGCGACGATGCGCTCAAGTTCAGCGAGAAGGACTGGGACGACGTCATCAACATCAACCTCAAGACGGTGTTCTTCTTCTCGCAGGCGGTGGCGCGGCATTACGTGGAGCAGGGCCGCGGCGGCAAGATCATCAACGTGGCCTCGATGCTGTCGTTCCAGGGCGGCATCCGCGTGCCCTCGTACACGGCCTCCAAGAGCGGCGTCATGGGCATCACACGGCTGATGGCCAACGAGTGGGCCCACCATCGCATCAACGTCAACGCCATTGCCCCTGGGTACATGGCTACCAACAACACGGCGGCGCTGCGTGCCGACGTGGGCCGCAACCAGGCGATCCTGGAGCGCATCCCCGCCGCGCGCTGGGGCACGCCCGACGACCTGGCGGGCCCGGTGGTGTTCCTGGCGTCTGAAGCCTCTGCCTACATCAACGGCTACACCATCGCGGTCGATGGGGGCTGGCTGGCGCGCTGAAGACCACCGAGGGAACCGGTGCGGGAACGCATCGGGGGACAGAGGGAACCTTGACGCGGCTGCGGCGCCCGCGTGCGCAGCCGCTGGGGAGACAAGTGCGTGTACGAGAACAAAAGACTGGGCTTGCTGTTCGTGCTGCCCTTCCTGCTGGGGGTATTGGGCTTCAAGCTGTTCCCCTTCGTGATGAGCTTTGCGCTCAGCTTCACGCAGTACGACATCATCAATCCGCCGGTGGCCATCGGCCTGGAGAACTACAACGAGCTGTTCAACAAGGACCCGCTGTTCAGGAAGTCGCTGGGCGTGACCTTGCTGTTCGTGCTGTTCTCGGTGCCGCTGCGCGTGGGCTTCGCGCTCTTCATCGCCCATGTGCTGAACTTCAAGCTGCGCGGCATCAACTTCTTCCGCTCGGCGTTCTACCTGCCCTCCATCCTGGGCGGCTCCATTGCGGTGGCAGTGCTGTGGCGCTTCATCTTCTCGCAGAACGGCCTCGTCAACATCGTGCTCATCAAGCTGGGCATGGATCCCATCTCCTGGCTGGCCGACGAGCACTTTGCACTGTGGACCATCGTGCTGCTGTTCACCTGGCAGTTCGGCTCGGCCATGGTGATCTTCCTGGCCGCGCTGCAGAACGTGCCGCAGTCGCTGTATGAGGCGGCCGAGATCGACGGCGCCAGCAAGTGGCAGCAGTTCTGGCGCATCACCGTGCCGCTCATCACCCCGGTGATCTTCTTCAACCTCATCATGCAGACGGTGCACGGCTTCCAGGAGTTCAACGGTCCCTACGCCATCACCGAAGGCGGGCCGCTGCACTCCACCTACCTCTTGTCGCTGTACATCTACGACCAGACCTTCAAGTACTTCAACCTGGGCTACGGCGCGGCGTTGTCGTGGGTGATGTTTGCGCTCGTGGCCACGCTCAGCGGGCTGTCGTTCTGGAGTTCCCGGTACTGGGTGTTCTATTCGGGCGAGAAGGAGCCGCAGCGATGAATGCCATCCTGGCGAGCGAGCGGGTCGCCTCCGAGCACGAGGCGCTCATCACCCTGCGGCGCGAACGCATCAACGCGACGCTGCGGTATGCGGTGCTGTTCACGGTGGGGCTGGTGATGCTGTACCCACTGGTGTGGCTGGTGGGGGCGTCCTTCAAGAGCAACACCGAGATCTTCACCGAGATGGGCTTCTGGCCCTCGCAGTTCGACTTCAGTGCGTACGTGAAAGGCTGGAAGACCAGCACCGAGTACACCTTCGCGACCTACTTCCTCAACTCGTTCCTGATCATCATCCCGCGCATCATCGTCACGGTGATCTCGTGCGTGCTGGTGGCCTATGCGTTTGCGCGCTTCGAGTTCTGGGGCAAGAAGATCCTGTTCAGCATCATGGTGGGCACGATGATGCTGCCGCTCATCATCCTGCGGCTGCCGCAGTACCTGATGTTCAAGGAGTTCGGCTGGCTCGACAGCTACCTGCCGCTGATCGTGCCCTCGGCCTTTGCCACCGACACCTTCTTCGTCTTCATGCTGGTGCAGTTCCTGCGCGGCATCCCGCGCGACATGGAGGAGGCGGCGCAGATCGACGGTTGCAACGCGCTGCAGCTGCTCTGGCACATCATCGTGCCGCTGCTCAAGCCGGCCATCATCTCGGTGGTGGTGTTCCAGTTCATCTGGACCATGAACGACTTCATGGGCCCGCTGATCTACCTGTCCACGGTGGAGAAGTACCCCGTGTCGCTGGCGCTGAAGATGAGCATCGGTGCCACTGAAGAGGTGCAGTGGGCCAGCGTGATCGCCATCTCGGTGGTGGCGCTGCTGCCCTCGGTGGCGGTGTTCTTCATGGCCCAGCGCCATTTCATCGAAGGTGCCGCCAGCAGCGGCATCAAAGGCTAGGGCGCCTCGCGTCCGGCCGGAAAGCATTTGGAGGCATCCCTTGGCGCAACTGACGCTCCACAAGATTGAAAAGACCTATCCGAACGGCTTCAAGGCCGTGCACGGCATCGACCTGGAAGTGCGCGACGGCGAGTTCATGGTATTCGTCGGGCCTTCTGGCTGCGCCAAGAGCACCGTGCTGCGCATGATCGCGGGGCTGGAATCCATCAGCGGCGGCGAGCTGCGCATCGGCTCCACGGTGGTGAACAACCTGCAGGCCAAGCAGCGCGGCATTGCCATGGTGTTCCAGAACTACGCGCTCTACCCGCACATGAAGGTGTACGACAACCTGGCCTTCGGCCTGCGCCTGTCGGGCACGCCCAAGGCAGAGATCGAAAGCCGGGTGCGCGAGACCGCGCGCCTGCTGGAGATGGAGCAGCTGCTGGACCGCTACCCCAAGCAGCTCTCCGGCGGGCAGGCCCAGCGCGTGGCGGTGGGCCGCGCCATCGTCAAGAAGCCCGAGGTGTTCTTGTTCGACGAGCCGCTGTCCAACCTGGATGCCAAGCTGCGCGCCTCCATGCGTGTGCGCCTCACCGAGCTGCACCGCACGCTGCGCGAAAGCGGCCGGCCGTCCACCGTGGTGTACGTGACGCACGACCAGGTCGAGGCCATGACCATGGGCGAGCGCATCTGCGTGCTCAAGGACGGCACCATCCAGCAGGTGGACCTGCCCACCGTGCTGTACGAGCGCCCGGCCAATGTCTTCGTGGCCGGCTTCATCGGCTCGCCGGAAATGAACATCCGCGAGGCCACGGTGCGTGCACAAGGCGCCGGCCTGGTGCTGATGCTGGGCGACGTGGCGCTGCCGGTGCCCACGGTGCGCGAGGCGCAATTGAGGCCCTTCCTCGACCGGGTGGTGAAGCTGGGCCTGCGGCCCGAGCACATCACCACCGGCGCACCCAAGGACGTGCCCATCACGCCGGTGGAGGGCGTGCTGCGCCTGATCGAGCACATGGGCAGCGAGGTGTTCGTGCATTTCGACGTGGCCGGCGTGCCGTTCACCTGCCGCGTGCCGTCTGACCAGTTGAGCGGCATTGAGCGCCGCGCACGCGGCGAGCGCCACAGCTTCGGCTTCCAGATGGGCATGAGCCACGTGTTCGATGCCGACAGCGGGCGCAACCTGTTCCTCTGAGCTTTTCTACCGATTCCCCCCGCGCGTCACCAGAACTGCGCATCGACCCCAAGGAGACATTCATGAACCGACGCCACACACTCAAGGCCGCTGCCGCACTGGCGGTGGCCCTGGCCGCAGGGAGCGCGGCCGCCCAGGAGACCACGCTGCGCTTTTCCTGGTGGGGCGGCGGCGAGCGCCATGAACTCACCAACAAGGCCATTGCCGCGTTCGAAGCCAAGAACCCCGGGGTCAAGATCAAGGGCGAGTACATGGGCTTCAACGGCTACCAGGAGCGCCTGTCCACGCAGGTGGCCGGCAGCTCCGAGCCGGACATCATGCAGATCAACTGGGCCTGGCTGTCTACCTACTCCAAGGGCGGCGAGGGCTTCCTGGACCTGGGCAAATACAAGAACCTGCTGGCCTTGAACCAGTTCTCCGAAGAGGAGATCAAGATGGGCACGGTGGCCGGCAAGCTGAACGGCCTGCCGTCCTCATACACCGCCCGCGTGTTCGTGTGGAACAAGGCCGCGCTCGAGCGCGCCGGGCTGGCCATGCCCAAGACCTGGGACGAGCTGTTCGCCGCCGGCACCAAGTTCCAGGCCAAGAACGGCAACAACGGCTACGTGCTGGACGGCGAGCTGTACGACATGATCCTGCTGTCGCAGGCCTACATCTACCAGAAGCACGGCACGCCCTACGTGAGCCCCAGCGAACCCAAGGTGGCGATGAGCCCGCAGGCGGTGCTGGAATGGGTGCAGACCTACAAGCGCCTGGTCGACGGCAAGGTGGCCACGCCGCTGCCGTACCGTGCCAGCCTGGGCGGCGCGGAGAAGCCCACCGAGCAGCAGACCGACTGGACCACCGGCCTGTGGGCCGGCAACTACACCTGGGACTCGGTGCTGCGGCTGCGCGAGAGCACGCTCAACAAGGAGCAGAAGCTGGACATCGGCGACTTCCCCATGCTGCCCGGCGCCAAGAACTCCGGCATGTTCGGCCGCCCGGCGCTGCTGTTCGTGGTGAGCAAGCGCACCAAGTCGCCCGAGGTGGCTGCCAAGTTCCTGAACTTCCTGCTCACCGATCCCGAGGCGGCCTTGATCCTGGGCTTGTCGCGCGGCGCGCCGGCGGCGGACAGCCAGTTCAACGTGCTGGTGAAGGAAAACCGCATCGCCCCGCTGGAGCTGAAGGCCTACCAGCAGATCAAGCAGCAGAAGGACGCCGGCAAGATCACCCTGCCCTCGCCGCTGTTCGAGAACCAGCGCTTCAACCGCTTCATGCGCGAGGTGTTCGAGACAGTCGCCTACGGCAAGGCCACCGAGCAGGAAGCCGCCACGCGCTTGTATGAAGAGGGCAATGCCCTGCTGAACCGCATCAAGTAACCGGTCGTTCCTAGGTTGGGCTTGCGTCCAACCGCTTGAGCCGGCCCGTACCCACCGGAATGGGCCGGCGCTTTTTCCAAATTTTGAGCAGTCGCCATGAGCAAGCCTACCCTCAAGTCCACCCTCAAGTCCACGGTGCGCCAGCTTCGTTTCGATGTGCGTGAAGACCCCGACACCGGGGCCGTCGTGCGCCGCCTCACGCCGAAGGAGGTCACCTGCCATCGCAACTACTTCTACCAGAAGTGCTTCACCAATGACGGCCAGCGCCTGGTCTTTGGCGCCGAGTTCGGCCCCGGGCCGCAGTGGAACTACCACCTGCTGGACCTGCAGACGCAGACCGCCACGCAGCTCACCGACCAGGTGGGCGAGAACACCTTCGGCGGCTTCCTGAGCCCGGACGACCGGCACCTGTACTTCGTGCGGGCCGAGCGCCAGCTCATCCGCCTGGCGCTGGCCGACCTGAGCGAAGAGGTGGCCTACACCGTGCCCGAGGGCTGGGTGGGCTACGGCACCTGGGTGGCCAACACGGCCTGTACCAGGATGGTGGGCATCGAGATCCGTGCCAGCGACTGGTTCCCCCTCAGCGACTGGACGAAGTTCGCCGAGATGTTCCACCGCAAGCCGCGCTGCCGCATGATCCGCATCGACCTGGCCACCGGCGCGCGCGAGGTCATCCACGAGATTGACGGCTGGCTCGGCCACCCGCAGTACCGCCCGCACGACGACCACACCGTGGCGTTCTGCCACGAAGGCCCGCACGACCTGATCGACGCGCGCATGTGGTTCTGCGACGAAGACGGCGGCAACGTGCGCTGCGGCAAGGAGCACGAGGCAGGCGAGTCGTGCACGCACGAGTTTTGGGTGCCCGACGGCTCGGCCATGATCTACGTGTCGTACCACAAGGGCCAGAGCGAGCGCTGGATCTGCTCGCTCGATCCGGTCACGCTGGTCAACCGCCGCCTCACCGCCATGCCGCCGTGTTCGCACCTCATGAGCAACGGCGACGGCAGCCTCATCGTGGGCGACGGCTGCGGCACGCCCGCCGACGTGAAGGACGGCAGCGGCCACGAGGTGGTCACCGACCCGTACCTGCACCTGTTCGACATGAAAGCCGGCACGCGCCGGCGCATTGCGCGGCACGACAGCTCCTGGCGCGTCTACAAGAACAACCGCCAGGTCACGCACCCGCATCCCTCGTTCGCGCCTGGCGATCAGCAGGTGCTCTACAGCACCGACGCCGAAGGCGAACCAGCGATGTTTCTGGCCGATGTGCCGCCTGCCGCGGCCGAGGCGCACTGAGTCGTGCAGCAACCACACCGGGCGCGGGCGGCCTGAGGGCCGCCGCAGCCCGCAATGATTCCAAGGAGACTGGTTCGATGATTCCCCGTTCATGTGTTGCGGCCGCCGGCAGTTGGGTGGCCGCTGCCCTGCTGTGCGCTTGCGCCAGCACCGGCCCTGCCGCACCGGGCCAGGACCTGGCCCGCGCCACGCTGGGCCCCAATGACGGCTGGGCGGCCGACAACGCCGGCACCTGGGGCGGCGCCGATGCCAAGCCCGCGCAGGAGTTCCTGGTGCGCAACCGCGCCGAGCTGGTGGCCGCGCTGGCGCTGGGCCAGGCCGGCGGTGCGCCGTCCAACTCGCCCAAGATCGTCAAGGTCGCGGGCACCATCGACCTGAGCGTGGACGATGCCAACAAGCCGCTGGGCGAGGCCGACTACCGCGACCCGGCTTTTGACTTCGAGGCCTTCCTGCGCACCTATGACCCGCAGGCCTGGGGCAAGAAGCCGGTAGAGGGGCCGCTGGAGGACGCGCGCAAGCGCTCCGCCGCGCGCCAGGCCGCTCGGGTGGTGATCCGCGTGCCGTCCAACACCACGCTCGTGGGCGTCGGGCGGGATGCGCGCATCGTGCACGGCATGCTGCTGCTCGAAAAAGTCGAGAACATCATCGTGCGCAACCTTCATTTCGCCGACGCCTACGACCACTTCCCGGCCTGGGACCCGAAAGACAACGCCAACGGCGAGTGGAACTCCGACTACGACAACCTGTCCTTGCGCGGCGCCGCGCAGGTGTGGGTGGACCACTGCACGTTCAGCGACGGCGCCCGGCCGGACCACACCGAGCGCGTGGCGCTGGGCCGGCCCATGCAGCGGCACGATGGGCTGCTGGACATCACGCAGCAGTCCAGCTACGTCACGGTGTCGTGGAACCACTTCAAGGACCATGACAAGACCAGCCTGGTGGGCAGCGGCGACGGCGTGGCGGCCGATGCTGGCCGGCTCAAGGTGACCTTCCACCACAACCTGTGGGAGAACATCAAGGAGCGCGCGCCGCGCGTGCGCTATGGCGAAGTGCACGTCTACAACAACCTGTACGTGGGCCGCGGCAGCGCGCCTTATGCCTTTGGCTACTCCCTCGGCGTGGGTGCCAAGTCGCGCATCTTCAGCGAGAACAACGTGTGGGAAACCACCGGCGACATCGCCGCTGGTGCGCTCGCGCGGCTGTGGAAGGGCGATGCGTTCTTCGACCGCGGCAGCCTGCACAACGGCCAGCCGGTCGACCTGCTGGCGGCCCTGCGCGCGGCCAGCAATGGCGCGGCCATCAGCGCCGACGTGGGCTGGCAGCCGCGGCTGTTCGTGGCCATCGACCCGGCCGCGGACGTGGCCGCACGCGTGCGCGCGTCGGCTGGGGCAGGGCGGCTCTGAGCGGTCCAGGCCGGCCATCGTGGCGCAGCCCCCGGCGGCTGCGCCTGTCGCTGCGCCTGGCCCTGCGGCGCGGCATGGCCCGCCCGCGCGGCGTGTGGGCCGTGGCCGCGCCGGTGATGGTGCAGGAGATGGCGCTGGTGGGCACCAGCGCCTTGATCACCCTGATGGCCGGCCGCGTGTCGCCGGGCACCGTGGCGGCCATCGGCATGATCGATGCGCTGGCCCAGTTGCTGCACGCGGTGCTGGGCGTGGTGGCCATCGGGGCGGCAGTCACCACCGCCCACACGCTGGGGGCCGGCCGCCGCGACGACCTCCCGGCCGTGGCAGCCAGCGCCCTGGCGCTGGCCCTGGCGGCAGGTACGGCGATGGTGGCGCTGCTGTGGCTGGTGCGCGAGCCGCTGGTGCGCCTGTGCTTCACGGGCGCCGAGGCCGGCGTGGTGCAGCAGGCGGGCCGGTATTTCTTCTGGGTCATCGTGGCCGATCCGCCCACGGCGCTGGTGCTGGCGGCCTGCGCAGTGTTGCGCAGCATGGGCCGCGCGGCGGTGGCCACGCGCGTGAACCTGGCAATGAACCTGGTGCAGATCGGCATGGCGGCGCTGTCCATGCAGGTCTGGCAGGCTGCAGAGACGGGCGCCGGCATGGCCCTGGCCGGTGCCCGCTGGCTGGGCGCGCTGCTGGCCGTGCTGGCGCTGCTGGGCACGCTGGCCCAGTCCCCATCGGGCCGTGCGATGGCGGCGTGGCGGCCGCAGCGGGTGCACATGCACGCGATGCTGCGCGTGGGCTGGCCGGCGGCGTTCGAGACCGTGTTCTTCCACGTCGGCAAGCTGCTGACACAAGCCCTGGTGGCCGGGCTGGGTACGGCCGCGCTGGCGGCAAACTTCATTGCCTTCTCGGTCTCCTCGCTGCTCAACATCCCCGGTGCCGCGCTCGGCGTGGCCGCCAGCGTGCGCATGGGCCACAGGCTGGGCGCCGGGCACACCGGTGCGGCGCGGCGGGACCTGCTGAAGATCTGGCGCAGCGCCACCGTGCTGACCTGCCTGATTGCGCTGGTGGTGCTGCCGGGCGCCCGGTCGCTGGCGGCGTTGTACACGCGCGACCCAGAGGTGGTACGCAGCGCCGCCACGCTGATTGCGCTCAACTGCCTGTTCATGCCTTGCTGGGGCGCGTCTTTCGTGCTGCCGCAGGGCCTGCGTGGCGCCGGCGACACGCTCTACACCATGGCCGTGGCAGCGGCCTCCATGTGGGGCTGCCGCATCCTGCTGGGCTGGCTGCTGGGCCGCGTGCTGGGCTGGGGCGTGGCGGGCGTGTGGCTGGGCATGTTCGCCGACTGGGCCTGCCGGGGCTGGTTGTTCTGGCGCCGGACTACCGGCAGCGCCTGGACCCGGCATTCGCCCGTGCATTCAAAACGATGAGACCCCGCCCTGGCGCGCCGCCTCCAGTGGGCGCACAATAGTTGAAACGCCAATTCACTGCAGCTGAAATGCCCATGGAAGACGACACACAAGACTCCCGACAGCCGGAATCGGTGGCCGCCGTGCTCAAGGTGTTTGCAATCCTGCAAGCGCTGGCGGCCCGCGACGAAACCGGTATCTCAGACCTTTCGGTGCGCCTGGCCATGCCCAAGGCCACCGTGTACCGGTTCCTGCAGACCATGCGCACGCTGGGCTATGTGCGCCAGGAGGCCGACAGCGAGCGCTACGGCCTGACCATGAAGGTGTTCGAGCTGGGCACCAAGGCCTTGCAGTACCCCGACCTGGTGGACCTGGCCAAGCTGCACATGCAGACCTTGTCCGACGCCACCGGCGAAACCATCCACCTGGGCATGCTGATCGACAGCGAGATCATGTACGTGCACAAGGTGGACTCGCGCCACATGCTGGGCATGTATTCGCGCGTGGGCCGGCGCGCGCCGATCCACTGCACCGCAATCGGCAAGGTGCTGCTGGCCTGGGACACGGCACAGCGCCGCGACACGGTGCTGGCCGGCGCGGAGTTCCGCAAGTTCCGCGACAAGACCATCACGCGCATGGACGACTTCCTGGCCGAACTGGAGCGCACGCGTGCCCAGGGCTTCGGCGAGGACCGCGAGGAGTTCGACGACCACATCCGCTGCATCGGCGTGCCGATCTTCGACCGGCTGAACATGCCGGTGGCGGGCCTGAGCGTGTCGTTCCCGACCTTCCGCTACGACGAGGCGCGGGCGCCGCAGATCGTGGAGATGCTGCAGGATGCCAGCCGGGCAATCTCCAAGCAGTTGGGGTGCACACGGTTTCCACTCGATGAGGTGAAGGCGGGACAGGCGGTCGGGTCGTAGGGCCCCCTCAATCCCTCAATGTGTGGTGCCAGCCGCATGCCCACGCAGCGCCGGCCGCGCCAGCCGGGCCAGCGGCACGAAGCCGGCCACCAGCAGCAGGGCCAGCAACGCCAAGGCGGCTGAGAGGTCGCGGGCATCGGCCACCGCGCCCAGCAGCGGAATGATGGCGGCATAGACCGCCATGCCAGCCAAGCTTTGCAGCGACAAGCCGGTGGCCCGCCAGGCCGCCGGCAGGTGCTGGTTGAACAGGGTGGTGTAGAGGGTCATCACGCAGCCGGCCACCGCCTGCTGCACGGCCAGCGCGGCCAGCCCTACCCAGCCGGCCCAGGCGGCGTGTGGCGCGGCGGCGGCCAGGGCCGCGAAGGTGCCGGCGCTGGCCAGCAGCAGCGTGCCGGCCAGGCGCGTGGCGCCCAGGCGCTGCAGCAAGGCTGCGCTGCCTCGGCTGGCAGCGGCGGCAACCCCCATGCCAGCCGCCAGCAGCAGGCCGAAGCTGGCGAGCGTCCAGCCGGCGTGTTCGAAGTACGGCTGCATCAGCCACTGCGCGGCCCGGTTGCCGCCCCAGGTGAGCGCACCCAGCAGCAACAGGCCGGCCACCGCGCGTCGCCCGGCTGGGCCGGGTGCGGGGTTGTCGATGGACCTGGCGATGGGGGTGGTGGCCCCGCCCTTGTCACCGTCCCTCCCCCCGTGCAGCGGCTCCACCAGGCGCCAGGCCGGCCACAGGGCCAGCAGCAAGGCGGCCAGCGTGAGCCACCACGCGGCGCGCGGGTCCTGCGCAAAGCACAGCCCGCCAATGGCGCTGGAGGTCGCACCCGCGGCAAGCTGTACGGCCTGGTAGCGGGCAAAGCGCCGCGGGTACTCGGCCACGCGGCCGGCGGCGTGCAGGCTGTCGTGCAGCAGCGCCACGTCGGCGCCAGAGGTGAGCGCATGCCCGAGGCCGAAGCAGGTTTCGGCCAGCAGGAAGGCCGCCAGGCCGTGGCCCACGCCGTACACGGCCACGGCCGCGCACAGCGCCACCAGGCCCAGCAGCAGGCTGGCGCGCCGGCCCCAGCGGTCGGCCAGCCAGCCGGTGGGCACTTCCAGCGCGACCGACACGACGCTGAAGTAGGACTGCAAGGCCATCAACTCGGTCATGGACAAGCCGTTGGCGCGCCAGAAGGGCACCAGCACCGGCACCACGAACATCAGGTTGCGGCCCAGCGCGTAGGCTTGCAGGGCGGCCAGGTTGCCCCTCGTGTGGCTCACCGCCGCACCGGCCAACCCAGGCGCGACAGCAGCCGCAGGTCGCCGCCCAGCGTGGGCACGAACACCGCCTGGCCTGGCCAAGCGGCCAGGCGGGCGGGGTCGCGGTCGTGCCAGGCCCACGCGGCCAGCCAGGCCAGCGTGGCGGCGGTCGGCCTTTCCTGGGTCGCCTGCGCCAGGCGGGCAATGGGTTCAGGGTCGTTCAAGCCGACCAGGATGAAGTCCACCAGCCGCTGCAATGCCGCGCCGGCGGGAGGCTTCAGCCAGTCCTCCCCGCGCGCCGCGGCCAGCTCGGCCATCACCACCAGCGGCGCGGCGGCAAAGGCGTGGTAGTGCAGGGCGCGCCGGCCGCGCGCCAGCTCCAGCGGCAGGCTGCCGTCTACCTGCACCGCCGCCAGGCTGGCGTCGAACACCTGGTGCGCGACGCGCCAATGGCCTGCGTGGCCGGTGGCCTGCGCGCTGGCGGCCAGTGCCAGGCCGGCCCAGGCGTAGTGGTTGTTGTGCGAGTGTGCGGTGGGCTGGCCGGTGGGGCTGGCCCAGAACGACCAGACGGCATCGGCGACCTCATCCAGCCAAGGCTCGACGATGGCGTGGGCGGCCGGCTCCATGGCGGGCCGCAAGTCCAGGTAGGCCAGCGCCAGGGCACAGAGCAGCCACTTGCGTTCGTACTCGGCCTGCTGGCCGCGCCGCGCGCCCTCCATGCGGCCAAGCAGCGCGCGTGCGCGGGCCCAGTCCTGCAGGGCGGCGATGGCGCAGGCGCGCTCGGCCTTGTCATCAGGTGCGGCCGGGTCGGCCCGGTACCGGTTGGCCTGCCGCGCAAGTGCGGCGACGAAGGCGCGGCCCGGGGCGGCTGCATCACGCTGGGCTTGCAGCGCCGTGGGGTCCACCTCCGAATGCTGCGCGTCCACGTAGTAGCCGCTGAGCGTGAGGTCGACTTGCGGGGCCGCCCAGTGCCCGCAGGGCGAGGCGATCGCGGCGGGCGTGCACAGGGCAACGGCCAGGCCCAGGGCCAAGTGCCAGGGCTTCGACAAGCTCAACCCGAAGGGGTGGGCAAGGGCAGCCCGGAATACCCAGTGCCTCAAACAATCCCCGCCATCAAGTCCGCCATCGCCTCGCGCGGGATCAGCGCGCCGGGATGCTGGATCACGCGGGCTGCCAACCGGTTGCCCCAGTCGGCCGCGCTGCGCGGGTCGGCCCCGCCCAGGCGGGCGGCCACGTAGCCGGCACCGAACGAATCGCCCGCGGCCGTGGTGTCCACCACCATGCCGACCGCCTGTGTGGGCACCTCCACCAGGTGGCCATCCCCGGCGCGGATCAGCGTGGCGCCCGCGCCGCGCTTCATCACCACCTCGGCGCAAGGCAGGGCGCGCGCCAGGCGCTGGGCCGCCTCGGCGTCGGCCAGGCCGTGCAGGGCCGCCTCGTCGTCCAGCGTGATCAGCGCGATGCTGCACAGCGTGTAGGCGCGCAGGAAGCAGTCCTGCGCCTCCTCGCGGCGCGACCACAGGCGTGGCCGGTAGTTGTTGTCGAACACAACCGGCACCCCGCGCTCATGCAGCCGGCGCATCAGCGCGAAGGCGCGCTCGCGCCCGGCCGGCGGCAGGATCGCCAGGCTGATGCCGCTGAGGTACAGCGCGTCGATCTCCGCCGCTGCGCGCTCCAGCGGCGACTCCCCGCCTTCGAAGTAGGCCTTGGCCGCGCTGTGGTCGCGCCAGTAGCTGAAGCTGCGCTCGCCGCGTGCATCGACCGTGATCTGGTACAGGCCCGGCGTGCGCCCGGGCAGGCGCCGGACCAGCGAGGTGTCCACGCCCTCCGTCGACCAGCGCTGCACCAGGCCATCGCTCAAGGCGTCGTCGCCCAGCGCGGTGGCGTAGCTCGCACTCACCTTGAAGAGGCGCCCCAGGCGCGCCAGGTACACCGCCGTGTTCAGCGTGTCGCCGCCGAAACCTTGTTGCATGGCGCCGAACGCCGTGCCCCGCAGTTCCAGCATGCATTCCCCCAGCAAAGCGATCCTCTTTGCGGCTCCCATGGATTCCCCTACTAAATTTGGAACAACGTTTCGATATTCTATGCAGCGCGGGTCGACATCGACCTCGTATCGACCCGCAAGCTGTTTGCCACCGATCTACTTTCCGCTCTTCTGTACGTTCTTCTGCCTGTTCTTCTGTCTGCCGCGATCCCGACCCGCTCATGACTGCCGTGCCGACCCAGACTGACCCTGGTGCCGACGCAGCGCTGGCCTGTGTCCTGCTCACAGGAGCCAGTGGTGCGCTGGGTCAGGTCTTGCGTGAACCCTTGCGGCAGCGTTGCCTCCAGGCCGGTGGCCGGCTGCGCCTGTCCGACCGCGTGGCGCTCACCGGCGCGCCGCTGCAGGAGGGCGAGGAGTTCGTGGCCTGCGACCTGGCCGACCGGCCCGGCATGCATGCGCTGCTGCGCGGCGTGAGTGCCGTGGTGCACCTGGGCGGCGTGTCGGTGGAAGGGCCGTTCGACCCCATCCTCAAGGCCAACATCCTGGGCGTGTTCCACCTGTACGAAGCCGCACGCGTGCACGGCGTGCCGCGCATCGTGGTGGCCAGCTCCAACCATGCCACCGGATGCTATGAACAAGGCCGCGTCATCACGGCGGCCGACCCGCCCCGGCCGGACGGCTACTACGGTGTGAGCAAGCTGTTCGCCGAGCACATGGCGCAGATGTACAACGACCGCTACGGCATCCAGAGCGTGTGCCTGCGCATCGGCACAGCCACCGTGCGCCCACCGGACCGCCGCGGCCTGTCCACCTGGCTCAGCCACCCGGACCTGATCCAACTGGTGCTGCGGTCCCTGCTGTCCCCCGATGTGGGCTGCACCGTGATGTATGGCATCTCGGCCAACCAGGCGGCCTGGTGGCGCGACATCGGCCAGGCCGCGCGGCTGGGCTATGCGCCGCAGCACAACTCGGAGACTTACCGGGCCGAGATCGAGGCCCAGCCCGCGCCGGACCCGGCCTCGGCCCTGGCGCGGCTGCAAGGCGGCATCTTCCTGGATGTCGGGCCCTTCGATACGTTCTCCACGGAGGAGGCCGGTTCCTGAGCGCCGAGCCCCTGTTCGTTCTTCTTCCTTCGTTCCCTTTCATTCCCAACACCGCACCGGAGACACCATGCGATTTTCCTTGCCCCTGGGCGCACTGTGCGCCGCCTTCCTGCTGACGCCGGCTGCCCAGGCGGTGGAGTTCCGCTCCTCCGACGTGCACAACAGCGACGACTACCCCACCGTGGCGGCAGTCAAGCACATGAGCGAACAACTGGCCAAGACCAGTGGCGGCAAGTACACCATCAAGGTCTTCAACAAGGGCGCGCTGGGTTCCGAGAAGGAAACCATCGACCAGGTGAAGATCGGCGCGCTGGAGCTGACCCGCGTCAACATCAGCCCGATGAACGCCATCTGCCAGAAGACGCAGGTGCCCACCATGCCGTTCCTGTTCCGCTCGGTGGAGCACATGCGCAAGGCGCTCGACGGCCCGGCCGGCGAGGAGATCCTCAAGTCCTGCGAAGACCAGGGCTTCATCGGCCTGGCGTTCTACGACAGCGGCGCCCGCTCCATCTATGGCCGCAAGCCGGTCAAGACCGTGGCCGACACCAAGGGCATGAAGATCCGCGTGCAGCAGTCCGACCTGTGGGTTTCGCTGGTCAGCGCCATGGGCGCCAATGCCACGCCCATGCCCATCGGCGAGGTCTACACGGGCCTCAAGACCGGCCTGCTCGACGCGGCCGAGAACAACATCCCCTCCTACGACGGTTTCAAGCACTACGAGGCGGTGAAGTTCTATTCCAAGACCGAGCACTCCATGGCGCCTGAAATGCTGCTGATGAGCAAGGTGGTGTTCGACAAGCTGCCCAAGGCCGACCAGGACCTCATCCGCGCCGCGGCCAAGGAATCGGTGGCGTTCCAGCGCAAGAAGTGGGACGAGCAGGAGGCCAAGTCGCTGGCCGTGGTCAAGGCCGGCGGCGCCGAGATCGTGGAAGTCGACAAGAAGTCGTTCCAGGCCGTGATGGACCCGGTGTACAAGAAGTTCATGACCACGCCGGACCTGCAGCGCCTGGTCAAGACCATCCAGGACACCCAGTGAACAGGGCGGCCGCGCCCTTCACCCGCGCGTGCGCCGCCATCTCCAAGGCCAGCCTGATCCTTGCCGTGATCGGGCTGATCGGCGTGATCCTGTGCGTGCAGGCGCAGGTGATCGGGCGCTACGTGTTCAACGACACGCCCACCTGGGCGGAGGCCTTGTCGATGCTGCTCATCCTCTACGTCACCGCGCTCGGCGTGGCGGTGGGGGTGCGCGATGCCGGCCACATCGGGCTTGAGTCCCTGGTGGGGCTGCTGCCGCCGCGCTGGCGGCTCAAGCTGGAGCTGTTGATTCACGCCTGCGTGGCCGTCTTCGGTGCGCTGATGGCCAACAGCACCTGGATGTGGACCCGCCTCAAGTGGGGCGAGGCCAAGCCCATGCTGGGCGTGCCCGAGGGCATGGACTACCTGCCGCTGGCCCTCTGCGGAGCGCTAATTGTGTTGTTTTCAATCGAACATATCGTCGCCCTGCTGCGCGGCGAAGAGGTCCTTCCCGCATGGAACTGACGGTCCTGGCGTTGAGCTTCACCTTCTTCCTGCTGCTGGGGGTGCCGGTTGCGTTTGCGATCGGCCTGTCCTCGGTGGCCACCATCGTGGCGGCCGGGCTGCCGGTGGCGGTGGTGTTCCAGAAGATGATGGGCGGCATGCAGGTGTTCTCCTTCCTGGCCATCCCGTTCTTCGTCTTCGCGGGCGAACTCATGTTGTACGGCGGCATTGCCGACCGCATCGTGCGCTTTGCCAACAGCCTGGTGGGCCACGTGCGCGGCGGGCTGGGCATGAGCAATGTCATCGGCTGCACGCTGTTCGGCGGCGTGGCCGGCTCGCCGCTGGCCGACGTGTCGGCCATGGGCTCGGTGATGATCCCGCTGATGAAGCGCGAGGGCTACCACGCCGACTACGCCGTCAACGTGACCACCCATGCGGCGCTGGTGGGTGCGCTCATGCCCACCTCGCACAACCTCATCATCTTCACGCTGGCCACCTCGGGCATTGCGTCGGTGAGCGTGTTCAGCCTCATCCTGGCGGGGGTGATCCCGGCGCTGATCCTGACGCTGTGCAACCTGGGCGCGGCCTATTACGTGGCGGTCAAGCGCGGCTACCCCACGCACGGCGCGTTCAAGGGCTGGGGCGAGGTGCTGCGTGCCTTCGGTGCGGCGCTGCCGGGCCTGCTGATCGTGGTCATCATCCTGGCCGGCATCTTGTCGGGCGTGTTCACGGCCACCGAGTCGGCCGCCACCGCGGTGTTCTGGGCCCTGGCCGTCACCGCGCTGGTGTACCGCTCGCTGAGCTGGCCGAACTTCCTCAAGGCCTGCGCCAAGGCCTGCAAGACCACCGGCGTGGTGCTGCTGCTGATCGGCATCTCGTCGGCCTTCGGCTACTTCATGGCGCTGTACGAGGTGCCGCAGAAGACCGGCGACCTGATGAAGGCGGTCACCGACCAGCCTTGGCTGATTTTCCTGATGGTCAACGTGCTGCTGTTCCTGCTGGGGACCTTCCTGGACATGGCGGCCACCATCCTGATCTGCACGCCGATCTTCCTGCCGATCTGCCAGCACTACGGCATGGACCCGCTGCAGTTCGGCGTGATGATGCTGATCAACTGCGCGCTCGGGCTGAACACGCCGCCGGTGGGCACGGTGCAGTTCGTGGGCTGTGCCATCGGTGAGATCTCGGTCGGCCAGGTGATGCGCTCGATCGCGCCGTTCTACGGCGCGCTGGCCCTGTGCCTGCTGCTGGTGACCTACGTCTCAGGCTTCTCGCTCTGGTTGCCGGGCATGTTCTCCGGCAAATGATTTTCTTGCCGCGGGGCACGCGGCCGCGACCCCGCCGCGGTCTCACGCCGCGCGGCCTGACCCACCGGCCCTGATGGCCTCGATGTGAGCCCTTTTGCAGGCATGGCTCCGCACGGAGCCACCGCGTGGGCGAGGGATGGCGATGAGGCCGATAAGACGGGGCCGGGCGTTGCCCGCCTGGATGCGGGCGTTCGTGTGTGTGCTCGGGTGTGTGATGGCCGGCCCGCTGCAGGCGCGCGAGCTGCACGGCTGGAGCGTGCATGCCGACGACTACCCGGTGAACCAGGGCATGCAGCAGTTCGCGCAGGCCGTGGGCCGCATCAGCGCGGGCGAGCACTCGGCGCGGGTGCACGGCAATGCCCAGCTCGCGCCGCAGGGCAGCGTGCTCGGCAAGCTGGCCCAGGGCGAGATCGACTTCGCCGAGATCGGTGTGCTGGGCTACGGCGACCGCATCCCGGCGCTGCGGGTGCTGGGCATGCCCTACCTGTTCCAGGACAGCGAGCAGATGTTTGCCCTGCTCGACGGCGAACTCGGTCGGCTGCTGGCGGCCGAGCTGCGCAAGTACGACGTGGTCCTACTGGGCTGGTACGACGGCGGCACGCGCAACTTCTACCACCGCAGCAAGCCGCTGCGCCGGGTGTCCGACTTCGCCGGCGAGAAGCTGCGCGTGGCGGCATCGAGCGGCCACATGCAGATGGTCGAGTCGCTCGGCGGCAAGCCGGTGCCCCTGCCGTTCAAGGAGGTGCTGGGCGCGCTCGAAAAAGGCCAGATCGACGGCGCGGAGAACAACCTGCCGTCGTACGAATCGACCGGCCACTACAAGCTGGCGCCGCACTACACGCTGACCCGGCACCTGGTGTCGCCCGAGGTGCTGCTGATGAGCCGGCGCACCTGGGAGCAGTTCAGCCCGGCCGCGCAGCTGCAGCTGCTGGAGGCCGGCCGGCTGTCGGCCATCCACATGCGCGAGCAGTGGAACCGGCGGTTGCTGGAGATCCAGGCCCGGCTCGAAAAGCAGGGCGTCAAGTTCCACGCCGGCGGCGATGCGGGGCCGATGGTGCGCCGCATGCGGCCTCTGTACGAGCCGCTGTGGGCCAGCGCCGATCCCCTGAGCCGCCAGGCCCTGGGCCTGGTCCTGCGCTCCATGGCGGGCCGCTGACCCGCGGAGTGGCCCGTTTCTTTGCCCGCATCAGCGGGAGACGGTGGGGAGGCGGTGGGGTGAGGGTGGGTTGAAGGCCCGCCTGCCCCACCGATCCGGGGGGGTGGCGCTTACTGCTGCCGGTAGTCGTCGTGGCAGCCCTTGCAGGTGGCGCCCACGGCGCCCACGGCCGTCTTGAGCTGATCGACCGTCAGGCCGGGGGTGCGTGTCGTGGCGGACAGCTTGACCACCTCGTCCTGCATCTTGATGGCGGCGGCGCGGAACTTGTCCCAGTTCTTCCAGATCTCGGGCTTGGCCTTGGTTTCGCCCTTGTCCGTGCCTTCCAGGAAGGCCACATAAGGCAGCTTGGACACGGTTTCCAGGATCGCCGCGTTGTCGGCCGCGGTCTTGGCGTCGAAGGGCGCCTTGCCCTGCGCCATGGCGCCCAGGCGGCCCATGTGGTTGCCCATCAGCGTGAAGGCGGCCTTGCGGTACTTGATGGCATCTTCGGGCTTTTGGAACTGGGCGGCGGCAGGCAGGGCGGTGGCCAGGCCGGCGACGGCCAAAGCCGCCATGAGCGAACGTTTCATGCGGCACTCTCCTCGATGGGGGGTGGGTTGTAGGAAGGCGATGCCGCGCATGCTAAGGGGTTTGGCGCCGATAGGCGAGGCCCCCTGTGTTGTAAACACATCGGGCGGCGGCGGAAGGACGTGCGGGAATAAGGTGGTAACTTCGGCGCCACACGACGCACCCGGCGGCGCACGCCGCCGTGGCACCATTGCAGTTAGGGACAAACCCTCCCGACGTGAAAGGAACTCCGTGAATATCTCGACCAGCCGCATCCGTATCTGGGACCTGCCCACCCGCGCCTTCCATTGGGCGCTGGTGGTTTGCGTGACGGGATTGATCGTCACCGGCAAGGTCGGCGGTGAGTGGCTGGACTGGCACTTTCGCCTCGGGTTTGCGGTTTTTGCGCTGCTGCTGTTCCGGCTGGTGTGGGGTTTCATCGGCGGGCGCTGGTCGCGCTTTTCAAGCTTTCTCTATGCCCCCGGCACGGTGCTGCGCTACCTGCGCGGGCAAGGTGATGCGATGCACGAGATGGGGCACAACCCGCTGGGCGCGGGGTCGGTCTTCATGATGCTGCTGGTGCTGGTGGCGCAGGTCGGCAGCGGCCTGTTCGCCGATGACGAGATCGCCACCACCGGCCCGCTGGCCCGCTTCGTGTCCACCGGCACCAGCCTGCTGCTCACCAGCTACCACCGCCACGTGGGGCAGTGGGTCATCCTGGCGCTGGTGGCGCTGCACATCGGGGCCATTGCCTACTACCGCTTTGCCAAGGGCCGCAACCTGGTAGGCCCCATGATCCACGGCGACAAGCTGATGGCCAATGCCGGGCTGGCCGCGCCCACCCTGGCTTCCTCCGACGGCACGGGCTCGCGGGTGATGGCGTTGATCCTGCTGGGGGTGTGCGCAGGCGTGGTGGCCTGGGTGGTGTCCCTGGGCGGCTGAGAGGCTTCGCGAACGTGGATTCCCTGAGCGGCGCCCGGATCAGCCTGGTCACGCCGGACACCCCCGCCAGCCTGGACGCCACCCGGGCGATCCTGCGCGAATACGCGGCCACGCTGGGCGTGGACCTGGGCTTCCAGGGCTTCGATGCCGAGCTGGCCGGCTTGCCCGGCGCCTACGCACCGCCGGGGGGCGAGTTGCTGCTGGCCTGCGTGCAGGACCGCCTGGCCGGCTGCGGCGCCTTCCGGCCGCTGCTGGACGTGGACGATGCCAACGCCTGCGAGATGAAGCGCCTGTACGTGCGGCCGGAGTTCCGCGGCCTGGGCCTGGGCCGCATGCTGGCGCAGGCGCTGGTGGACCGCGCACGCCAGGCCGGCTACAGCGTGATGCTGCTGGACACGCTCAACGACATGGCTGCCGCCCGGGAACTGTATGGGTCGCTGGGGTTCACCGAAACCGAGCCGTACTACTTCAACCCCATCGCCGGCTCGCACTACTTCCGGCTTGAGCTGGATTTCGGGATGTCTCGGTATTGAGGTGACGGCATCCGGCGCCGGCGCTGAACGCCAGATTCCTTCACAACCTCTCAGGTGACCACGTCCGGCCCGGCGCGCCCGGTGCGCATGCGCAGTTGGGCCAGTTCGGCGGCCAGCGCAATGAGGTCCGACAAGGCGGCCTGCGTGTCCTGCGCCAGCAGCGCGGCGTCGTCTTCGTAACGCTCGATGTACACCCGCAATGTCGAGCCGGTGGTGCCGGTGCCCGAGAGCCGGTAGACGATGCGCGAGCCATCGGCAAACACAATCCGCAGGCCCTGGTGGCGCGACACGCTGCCATCGATGGGGTCGGTGTAGCTGAAGTCGTCCGCCAGCGCCACCGGGCGGCCGCCCAGCGTGCGGCCGGGCAGGTCGGCCGGGTGGATCAACACACGGTCGGCCAGTGCCTCCATCAGCGCCTGGGCGGTGGGCGTGTCCAGCTCTTCGTAGTCGTGCCGGGTGTAGTAGTTGCGACCGTAGGTGGCCCAGTGCGCCTGCGCGATCTGCTGCACGCTCTGGCGCCGCGCGGCCAGGACGGACAGCCACAACAGCACGGCCCACACGCCGTCTTTTTCGCGCACGTGGTCGCTGCCGGTGCCGGCGCTTTCTTCGCCGCACAAGGTGATGCGCCCGGCGTCCAGCAGGTTGCCGAAGAACTTCCAGCCGGTGGGGGTTTCGAAGCAGGGCACGCCCAGCCGCGCGGCCACGCGGTCAACCGCGCCGCTGGTGGGCATGGAGCGCGCCACGCCCGCGATGCCGTGGCGGTATGCCGGTGCCAGGTGCGCGTTGGCCGCGAGCATGGCCAGCGAGTCCGAAGGCGCGACGAACAGGCCGCGGCCGATGATGAGGTTGCGGTCGCCGTCGCCATCGGAGGCGGCGCCCAGGTCGGGCGCGCCGGGGCCCATCATCAGATCGAGCAGATCCTTGGCGTGCACGAGGTTCGGGTCGGGGTGGTGGCCGCCGAAATCGGGCAGGGGCTGGCCGTTGCGCACGGTACCTGCCGGCGCGCCCAGTTCACGTTCGAAGATCGCGTGGGCGTAGGGCCCGGTCACCGCGTGCATGGCGTCGAAGGCCAGCGTGAAGCCACCGGCGAACAAGGCGCGCAAGGCGTTGAAGTCGAACAGTCCGCGCATCAGTTCCACATAGTCGGCCACCGCGTCGATGACCTCCACCACCAGGTTGCCGGTGTGTTGCGTGTCCAACTGGTCGAGGGCGATGTCGGGGGATTCGAGACTCAGGATCTCGGTGATCGCCTGGGTCTGCGCATAAATGGCGTCGGTGATCTTTTCGGGTGCCGGGCCGCCGTTGGCACCGTTGAACTTGATGCCGAAGTCGCCGTCCGGCCCGCCGGGGTTGTGGCTCGCTGAAAGGATCAGGCCGCCGAAGGCGCCATGCTTGCGGATCACGCACGAGGCTGCTGGCGTGGAGAGGATGCCGCCTTGCCCCACCAGCACCCGGCCAAAGCCGTTGGCCGCCGCGATGCGCAGCACGGTCTGGATGGCCTCGCGGTTGTAGTAGCGACCGTCGCCACCCACCACCAGCGTGTGGCCCGCAAAACCTTCCGCAGGCCGTACGGCATTGAAGACCGATTGCACGAAGTTGGCCAGGTACAGCCCGGTGGCGAACTCGGCCACCCGCTTGCGCAGGCCGCTGGTGCCGGGCTTCATGCCGGCGATGGGGCGGGTGGCAATGCGATGCAGGTTCATGTGGGCTCCCTGGTTTGGATCAGGCGGCGGTACAGCGTGGCGTAGGCGGCGGCCGAGACGTCCCAGCCCACGTCGGCCCGCATGCCGGCCTGCTGCAGGTCCTGCCACAGGCCCTTCTGGCGATGCAGGTGCACGAGGTGGTGAACGGCTTGCAGCAGGCCCTCGGGGGTGACCTCGGCACACATCAGGCCCGTGGCCACGCGGGCTTTCAGCGCGGCGTGGTTGGCCTCGATCACGGTGTCGGCCAGCCCGCCCACGCGCGCCACCACCGGCACGCAGCCGTAGCGCAGCGCGCACAGCTGCGTCAGGCCGCAGGGCTCAAAGCGCGAGGGCACCAGGATCGCGTCGGCGCCGCCTTGCAGCAGGTGCGCCAGGCCTTCGTCGTAGCCGATGTGCACCGCCACCTGGTCGGGGTGGCGCCGGGCCCCGGCACGCAAGGCCTCCTGCAGCGCCAGGTCGCCCTCGCCCAGCACCACCAGGCGGGCACCGGCGGCGACGATGGCGTCCAGTGCGGCGGCCACCAGGTCGATGCCCTTTTGCGCCGTGAGCCGGCTGATCATGCAGACCAGTGGCGCGGTGCCGGCCGGCAGGCCGAAGCGGCGCTCCACCTCGCGGCGGTTGGGCTCGCGCGCCTCCAGCCGCGTGGCGTCGTAGCGGCTCGCCAGCAGCGGGTCGGTGGCGGGGTTCCACACCTGCGTGTCGATGCCGTTGACGATGCCGCTGACCGCGGCGCCGCGCCAGCGCAGCATCGCGTCCATGCCCATGCCGCCGGCCACGGTGCGGATCTCGCGGGCGTAGGTGGGGCTCACGGTGGTGATGGCATCGGCAAAGTGGATGCCGGCCTTGAGGAAGCCGATGTCGCCGTGGTACTCCAGCCCGCGCATGTCGAAGGCTTCCGGCGGCAGGCCCAGGCGGCTGTACAGCTCGGCCTTGAACTGGCCCTGGAACGCCAGGTTGTGCAAGGTCAGCAAGGTGGCCGGGCGCGGCAGGCCGGCGCCCAGGTAGTGCAGGTAGGCGGGGGTCAGCGCGGCCTGCCAGTCGTGCGCATGCAGCAGCGCGGGCACGAAGCCGGGCAGCTCGCCCCAGCCGATGCGCACCGCGGCATGGGCCAGCGAGCCAAAGCGCACCGGGTTGTCGGACCAGTCGCGCCCGGTGGCGTCCAGGTAGGGGTTGCCGTGCCGCTGGTACAGGTGCGGCGCGTCCAGCACGAACAAGCCGTCATCGCCATGGCGGCCGGCCAGCACACGCGCGCTGCCGCCGAACCAGTCGGGCCATTCGGCCGCGGTGTGCGCGTCCTGCAGCGCGGCCAGCACCGAAGGATGGCCCGGCAGCAGCGTGCGCACCTCCACGCCCAGTGGCCGCAGCGCGGCGGGCAGGGCGCCCACCACGTCGGCCAGCCCGCCGGTCTTGAGCAGCGGGTACATCTCGGAGGCGACCGAGAGGATTGGCAAGGGCGCCGGCAAGGATGCCGGCATGGGCGTTGGCATGGGCGCAGCGGTGTTCAAGAGGTACCGTCCCGGGCCAGCTTGTCCAGCATCGCCTGGGTGATGAGGCAGATGCCTTTCTCGGTGCGGCGGAAGCGCTTGGCATCCAGCTCAGGGTCCTCGCCCACGACCAGCCCCTCGGGGATGGCCACGCCGCGGTCGATCACCACGCGCTTGAGCCGCGCGCTGCGCGCCACGGTGGCGTAGGGCAGGATCACTGACTCGTCGATGTGCGCGTACGAGTGCGTCAGCACGCCGGTGAACAGCAGCGAGCGCCGCAGGCTGGTGCCCGAGATGATGCAGCCGCCGGAAACCAGCGAGGTGACGGCGGTGCCGCGCCGCTCGCCCTCGTCGTGCACGAACTTGGCCGGCGCGGTGAGTTCGCTGTAGGTCCAGATCGGCCAGTCGCGGTCGTACAGGTCCAGCGCCGGCACGGTGTCGGTCAGGTCGATGTTGGCCTCCCAGTAGGCATCGATGGTGCCCACGTCGCGCCAGTAAGCCTGGGCTTCGCGCTCGGAGCGCACGCAGGACTGCGACAGCCGGTGCGCCACCGCGTGCCCGTTGGCGACGATGCTGGGGATGATGTCCTTGCCGAAGTCGTGGCTGGAGTTGGGGTTGGCCGCATCGCGGCGCAGCAGGTCGAACAGGTGGTCGGTGTCGAACACGTAGATGCCCATCGAGGCCAGTGCCGTGTCCGGACGGCCGGGAATGGCGGGCGGGTCGGCCGGCTTCTCGACGAAGGCGATGATGCGGTCCTGTTCGTCGACGTGCATGACGCCGAAGCCGGTGGCCTCCATGCGCGGCACTTCCACGCAGCCGAGCGTGACCTCGGCGCCGGAATCGGCGTGCTGCTGCAGCATCACTTCGTAGTCCATCTTGTAGATGTGGTCGCCGGCCAGCACCACGATGTACTTGGGTGTGTAGGCCTCGATGATGTCGATGTTCTGGTACACGGCATCCGCCGTGCCCAGGTACCAGGCATCTTCCGAGACGCGCTGGCTGGCCGGCAGGATGTCGAAGCTCTCGTTGCGCTCGGGCCGCAGGAAAGTCCAGCCGCGCGCCAGGTGGCGGATCAGGCTGTGCGCCTTGTACTGCGTGGCCACGCCGATGCGGCGGATGCCGGAGTTCAGTGCATTGGAGAGGGCGAAGTCGATGATGCGCGTCTTGCCGCCAAAGAACACCGCCGGCTTGGCGCGCCGGTCGGTCAGTTCCATCAGGCGGCTGCCGCGCCCACCGGCCAGCACGAAAGCCATGGCGTCGCGCGCCAGGCGCGGGCTGCGTTGCGAGGGGGTCATCGTGTCTCCTGGTTGTTCTTGGTGAGGGTCGGGTCCAGTGGTCGGTGATCAGGGCGGGGCCGGGGGCAGCTCGGTGCGCCGTGGCAGGTCGGCACCGCGGCGCGAGCAGGTGAGTGCCGCCGCATGGCAGGCAAAACCCAGCACCTCGCGCAGCGTGCTGGCCCCGAGCGCGCCCAGCCCCTGCGGCGACAGCAGGTCGCGTTCGGCCAGCGCCGTCAGCAGTGCGGCCTGGAACGTGTCCCCGGCGCCCACCGTGTCGACCACCTGCACCGGCCGGCCCGGCACCGACACGTGCCCTGTCGCGGTCCAGGCCGTGGCGCCCTGCCCGCCGCGCGTGAGCACCACCAGCCGCACGCCGGCCGCGAGCCACTGCGGCACCAACAGGGCAGGATCGGTGCCCGGGTACAAGGCGTGCAGGTCTTCGTCGCTGATCTTCAGCAGGTGCGTGCGCGGCAGCATCCAGCCCAGCACCTCACGCCAGCGCTGCAGGTCGGGCTCCACGTTGAGGCGGATGTTGGGGTCGTAGGCAATGAGGCTGCGCGCGCACTCCCGCTCCACCAGCGCACGCAGCGTGGATGCGACCGGCTCCACCACCATCGTGTAGGAGCCAAAGGTGCAGGCCTGCGCAGCCGGCACCAGGGCCAGTGCAGAGAGGGGCAAGCGGCGGTCCGCGCCGCCGTGGCCGTAGAACACATAGCTGGGCCCGCCGTCGGGGGCCACGTCCACCAGGCTCAGCGTGGGCGGCGCGTCCAGATCGACGCTGCACACGGTGTCCACGCCCTCGGCCTGCAGCGCCTGGCGCAGGCGTGTGCCCAGGCCCCCACGTGCCAGGGCGCCGAAGAACGCAACCGGCTGCGCCAGCCTCGCCAGACCCACTGCCACGTTCAGCGGCGAACCGCCGATGCGGGCATCCAGCGAAACCCCCCAGGGCGTGTCGGCGACCCGGTAGACATCGAACAGCGCTTCGCCGCTCACCACGAGCATGGGGTTCTCCAAGAAGTCCGCGAATCTTCGGCCGGCAGCCCTGCTGAGGCGATAGGGAAAACCATTAATCACTCCGCTTGATTTAATCGGGCGCCCCCCGCAGAATCATCTTCACCCCTTCGGTCCCCGGCCGTGCGGGCGCACCGACAAAACCCCCAGGAGACAAGACATGCCCACCCAGTCCACGCTCGCCCTTGCTGCCCTGCTGGCCGCCGGCGCTGCCGCCGCACAGACGCCGCCGGTGATCGGCCTGATCACCAAGACCGAGACCAACCCCTTCTTCGTGAAGATGAAGGAAGGCGCCGAGGCCGCGGCCAAGACCAGCGGGGCCAAGCTGCTGTCCGGCGCCGGCAAGGCCGATGGCGACAACGCCGGCCAGGTGACCGCCATGGAGAACATGATCTCCGCCGGTGCCAAGACCTTGCTGATCACCCCCAACGATTCCAAGGCCATCATCCCGGCCATCAAGAAGGCGCGCGACAAGGGTGTGATGGTGATCGCGCTCGACAGCCCCACCGACCCGGCCGATGCCACCGATGCGCTGTTTGCCACCGACAACTACCAGGCCGGTGTGCTGATCGGCCAGTACGCCCGGGCCGCGCTGGGCGGCAAGCCGGCCAAGATCGTGACGCTCGACCTGTTCCCCGGCCACCCGGTGGGTGCGCAGCGCCACAACGGCTTCCTCAAGGGCTTTGGCCTGCCGGCGCCCGATGCCAAGAGCAACGAACTCGGCAAGGATGCCGCCGTGGTGTGCATGGCCGACAGCTACGGCGACCGCGCCAAGGGCCAGACCGCCATGGAGAACTGCCTGCAGAAATCGCCCGACGTGAACCTGGTCTACACCATCAACGAGCCCGCCGCGGCCGGTGCCTTCAACGCGCTCAAGAAGGCCGGCAAGGAGAAGAACGTGGTCATCGTCTCGGTGGACGGCGGCTGCGAGGGCATCAAGAACGTGGGCGATGGCGTCATTGCCGCCACCAGCCAGCAGTACCCGCTGAAGATGGCCTCGATGGGGGTGCAGGCCGGCGTGGAGTACGCCAAGAGCGGCAAGAAGGTCAGCGGCTACACCGACACGGGCGTGACGCTGATCGCCGCCAAGCCGATGGCCGGCGTGGACAGCAAGGACGTGAAGACCGGCGCCGAGTTGTGCTGGGGCAAGAAGTAAGAAGAATCTGCCCCCCCTCTCTCTCGCTGACGCGGGAGAGAGCGCCCACCGTTCCTGAAAGGCACGTCATGAAAGACAAGCTGCCGCCCATCGGCCAGCTCGGGCCCTTCATCGCATTGCTGATCGCCTGCGTGTTCTTCGGCATCGCGTCCGACCGGTTCTTCAGCGGCGAGAACTTCTCGCTGATCCTGCAGCAGATTGCGGTGGTGGGTGTCATCGCGATCGGCCAGACGCTGATCATCCTGACCGCCGGCATCGACTTGTCGTGCGGCATGGTGATGGCGCTCGGCAGCATCGTGATGACCAAGTTCGCCGCCGACCTGGGGATGCCGCCGGTGCTGGCCGTGCTGTGCGGCATTGCCGCCACGGCCGCGTTCGGCCTGCTCAATGGCCTGCTGGTGACCAAGATCAAGCTGCCGCCCTTCATCGTCACGCTGGGCACCTTCAACATCGCCTTCGCGGTGACGCAGCTGTACTCGCACGCGCAGACGGTCACGGACGTGCCGCCGCTGATGACCTGGCTGGGCAACACCTTTCCCGTGGGCGGCGCCAACGTGGCCTACGGCACAGTGCTGATGCTCCTGCTGTACCTGGGGGTCTGGTTCTGGCTGCGCGAGACGGCCGCCGGCCGCCATGTGTACGCGGTGGGCAACAACGCCGAGGCCACGCGGCTGGTGGGCATTCCCACCGAACGCGTGCTGCTGGGCGTGTACGTGCTGGCCGGCGTGTTCTATGGCATTGCGTCGCTGCTGGCGGTGGCGCGCACCGGCGTGGGCGACCCCAATGCCGGCCAGACCGAGAACCTGGACGCCATCACCGCGGTGGTGCTGGGCGGCACCAGCCTCTTTGGCGGGCGCGGCATGGTGCTGGGCTCATTGATCGGCGCCGTGGTGGTGGGCGTGCTGCGCAACGGCCTCACGCTGATGGGCGTGTCGTCGGTGTACCAGGTGCTGATCACCGGCATCCTCGTCATCCTGGCGGTGACGGTGGACCAGCTGTCGCGCAAGGCGGCACGTTGAGCCTTCCCAAACGAAAGGCAGGACCATGAGTTCCACCCCGCTTGTGATGGTCGCCAAAGGGCTGGTCAAGCGCTACGGCCAGGTGGTGGCGCTGGACGGTACCGACTTCGAGCTGCGCCCGCGTGAGATCCTGGCCGTGATCGGTGACAACGGCGCCGGCAAGTCGTCGCTGATCAAGGCCTTGTCCGGCGCCACCATCCCCGACGCCGGCGAGATCCTGCTCGATGGCCGGCCGGTGCAGTTCAAGAGCCCCATCGACGCGCGCCACGCCGGCATCGAATGCTGCTATCAAGACCTGGCCGTGGCCCCGGCGATGACCATCACGGAGAACCTGTTCCTGGGCCGCGAGATCCGTCGTCCCGGCTTTGCCGGCAGCGTGCTGCGCATGCTCGACAAGAAGAAGATGATGGAAACCGCGATCGCGCGCATGGCCGACCTGAAGGTGGGCATCCGCTCCATGACCCAGGCGGTGGAGACGCTCTCCGGCGGGCAGCGCCAATGCGTGGCGGTGGCGCGGGCGGCTGCCTTCGCGGAGCACGTGGTCATCCTCGACGAGCCCACTGCTGCGCTGGGCGTCAAGGAAGGCAACATGGTGCTGGAACTGATCCGCCGGGTGCGCGACAAGGGCCTGCCGGTGATCCTGATCTCGCACAACATGCCGCACGTGTTTGAGATCGCCGACCGCATCCACGTGGCGCGGCTGGGGCGGCGCGCGGCCATCCTCAACCCCAGGAAAATCAGCATGAGCGACACCGTGGCCGTGATGACCGGCGCGATGCCGCCCGAACAGATCCCGCCCGAGTGCCTGGCGCACTGAGAGGCCGGCCATGCTGAAGGGCATCGACCCCTTGCTGAGCCCCGAGCTGCTCAAGGTGCTGGCCGAGATGGGCCATGGCGACGAGATCGTCCTGGCCGACGCCAACTTCACCGCGGTCTCGCTGGCCGCAGGCAAGCCGCTGGTCTGCCTGCCGGGCGCGGACATGCGCCGCGCCTGTCGGGCCGTGCTGTCGCTGCTGCCGCTGGATGAGATGGTCGAGCGGCCGGTGGCCTACATGCAGGTGGGCGGCACCGACGTGCCGTACCGCTCGCAGCTGCAGCGCGAGCTGATCACCGAGCTTGAAGAACTGGGCCACCTGCGGCCGGGCCAGTGCGAGGCGACGGAACGTTTTGCGTTCTACGACCGGGCGCGCGGCGCCTTTGCCATCGTGCACACGGGCGAGCTGCAGCCCTGGGGCAATTTCCTGTTCAAGAAGGGTGTGATCTGCGAACCCCTGGCCCCGTAGTCTCCATGCGCAGTCCCGGCATGACCCCCCCAGAACTCCCCTCCCAGTTGCAGTCGCGCGGATCCAGCCAGGGCGGCCTGCGCCAGTACAACGAACGCGTGGTGCTGCAGGCGATCCGCCTGCATGGCGCCGTGCCGGCGGCCGAGCTGGCGCGGCTGACGCACCTGACCGCGCAGACCATCTCGCTGATCAGCAAGCGGCTGCAGGAAGACGGGCTGCTGCTCAAAGGCGAGCCGGTGCGCGGCAAGGTCGGCCAGCCCTCGGTGCCGCTGAGCCTGAACCCCGAGGGCGCGTTTGCCATCGGCATCAAGGTCGGGCGGCGCAACCTGGAGGTGCTGCTGGTCGACTTCACCGGCCAGCCGCGCCAGCGCTGGAGCCTGGGCTACGAGGCCGCGGACCCCGACGTCGTGGTGCCCGAGATTGCGCTGCGGCTGCGCGAGATCCGGCGCAAGCTGGGCCCGGGGCGCCGCGAGCGGCTGGAGGGCATCGGCGTGGCGGCCCCGCTGGCCATGCACAGCTGGCAGTCGCTGCTGGGCGCTTCGCCCGAGCTGGCGCGCAAGTGGGAGGGCTTCGACCTGGCCGGGGCGGTGGCGCGCAACACCCTGCTGCCGGTGTCCACCATCAAGGACACCGCCGCGGCCTGCGTGGCCGAGCTGGTGCTGGGCCGCGGGCGCAGCGTGCGCAACTTCCTCTATGTGTTCGTCGACACCTTCGTCGGTGGCAGCCTGGTGCTGGACAGCCACCTGCGCCTGGGGCTGCATGGCAATGCCGGGGCGTTCGGCTCGTTGCCGCTGGGCCGGGCCGGAACAGGCGGGCCGCCCGCGCAACTGCTGAGCCAGGCGTCGCTGGTGCGGCTGGAGCAGCGCTTCCTGGCCGCCGGGCTGGATGGCAATGCCGCGCTGGACGAGCGTGCGCTGCAGGCACCGTGGCTGGCGCACACCGAACCCTGGCTGGCCGAGGCGGCCGAAGCCATCGCGCTGGGCATGCACATGGCCGCCTGCCTGCTGGACATCGAGGCCGCCATCCTGGATGGCGCCATGGGCCGCGGCCTGCTGGCGCAACTGGCCGCCCGCGTGCAGCAGGCCTTTGGCGACCTGGACTGGAGCGGGGTGTCGCCGCCGCAGCTGCTGACCGGTACGGTGGGATCCGATGCCATGGCCTTGGGCGGGGCGATGATGCCGCTCTATGCGAACTACGCGCCGGACCGGGAGCTGTTCCTGAAGGATGAGCCGTAGGGCTGCCCTGGTCCGATAAGGCGAGAACCCGCCTGGCGGGTGGCATCGGTACCCCGGTGCCGGGTGCTCAGACCCAGCCGACGCCGGGCCGCCCCAAGGCGGCTGAGCACCCGCTCGGCGGGTGGCACCGGTACCCCGGTGCCGGGTGCTCAGACTCAGCCGACGCCGGGCCGCCCCAAGGCGGCTGAGCACCCGCTCGGCGGGTGGCACCGGTACCCCCGGTGCCGGGTGCTCAGACTCAGCCGACGCCGGGCCGCCCCAAGGCGGCTGAGCACCCGCTCGGCGGGTGGCACCGGTACCCCCGGTGCCGGGTGCTCACATCTCATCAGCCGCGCCGCCGCACCAGCGCGCCCTGTGCCTCCAGGTGCGAGATGTCACGCGTGTCGTAGCCGGCGTCGCGCAGCACCGCATCGGCATCGCGCCCAAAGGGGCCCGGTGGGATCAGCGCCTCGGGCGGGGTGCGGTTGAGCTTCATCGGGCTGGCGATCACGCGATGCCCACCCAGCGGCGGCCACATACCCGAGGCCTGCGTCTGCGCGTGCCGGAACGCGTGCGCCATGTCCTGCACCGCCCCGGCCGCCACGCCTGCGTTCATCAGGGCCGTGGCCAGTGGCTCGGCCGCGTGCTGCGCAATGGCAGGCCCCAGGAGCGCCTCCAGCGCCGCGCGGTGCTGCACACGCAGCCGGTTGCTGGCAAAGCGCGCATCGTCCGCCACCTCCGCGCAGCCCAGCACGGCGCACAGCTTGCGGAAGGCCCCGTTGTTGCCGGCGCCGATGAAGAGATCGCGGTCCATGCAGCGATACACCCCGTACGGCGCCAGCGCGGCATAGGCGTTGCCCACCGGCTGCGGCGTCTGGCCGTCGAACTGCCAGGCGGTGGACAGCGGGTGCGTCATCGACAAGCCCACGTCGTACAGCGCCACGTCGACATGCTGGCCCAGGCCCGAGCGCGTGCGCTCCAGCAAGGCCATGGCGATGGCCGCGCAGGCATACACGCCGGTGGTCATGTCCACCAGCGGCAGCGGCAGCTTGAGGGAGGCACCACCGTTTTCGCCGTTCACGCTCAGCAGGCCGGTCACGGCCTGCGCCACCGCGTCGTAGCCCGGCTGGCCGGCCAGCGGGCCGGTGGGGCCGTAGCCGGAGATGGTGAGGTGCACCAGGCGCGGGAAGCGCTCGCGCAGCACGGCCTCGTAGCCCAGGCCCCAGGCTTCCAGCGTGCCGGCCTTGAAGTTGTCGACCAGCACGTCGGCGCCGTCCAGCAGGCGCCGCAGCACCTGGCGCGCCGGCTCCAGCCGCAGGTCCAGCGCCAGGCTGCGCTTGCTGCGGTTCAGGCCCCAGTAGTAGGACGACACGTCGTCGCTGCCAGGCACGCCCCAGTCGCGCGTCTCGTCACCTTGCGGGGGTTCGATCTTGATGACGTCGGCGCCATGGTCACCCAGCAATTGGGTGCACAGCGGGCCGGCAAAAACGCGGGTCAGGTCGACCACACGCACGCCGGCCAGCGCACCCGCGGGGCCGCGGGAGGTGGGGGAGGGGGATGAATCAGCCATGCCCGCAGCTTACCCGCGGGCTGGGGCCGGTTCGGTGCCGGGGTGTGTGCCGGGCTGCGTTACGCGCCTTTTTCAGCCTTCAGGGCCGCCTGCACTGATGGGCGCGCGCCTACCCGTTCCATGAAGGCGTTCAGGTTCGCCTGGCCGGCAATGTCCACGCCCACGTGCTTGCTCCAGCCGGTGACGGTGAACAAGTAGGCATCGGCCACGCTGAAGTCCTCGCCCAGCAGGTACGACTTGCCCTTGAGCTGCTCGTCCACCCACTTGAAGCGGCCTTCGATCTTGGTCTTGTAGATCTGCTTGGCAGCCTCGGGCATCTCGGGGTTGAAGAGCGGCGAGAAGCTCTTGTGCAGTTCCGAGGTGATGAAGTTGAGCCATTCCTGCAGGCGGGAGCGCTCCAGGGTGCCCGCGGCCGGGGCCAGCTTCTTGGCGGGGGCCTTGTCGGCGATGTACTGCACGATGGCCGGCCCTTCGCTCAGGCGCTGGCCGTCGTCGAGTTCCAGCAGCGGCACGTAGCCCTTGGGGTTGATGGTGTAGTAGTCGGTGCCGTCGTCGAGCTTGTGGGTCTTGGTGCTGGCCTTGACCAGGTCGAAGGCCAGGCCGGACTCGCGCAGCACGATGTGCGGGGAGAGGGAGCAGGCGCCGGGGCTGTAGTAGAGCTTCATGGGGGGTCTCCGGTGTATGTGGGTTGAGCCGTATCACGGCCGGGCCATCGCTGCCGTGGTGCGATGGCCCGGCCGGATGCTGCGTAGTGTGCCTGCGGTGCAAGAAGGCGGGCGGGCGTTGCGTATGTCGCCTACGGCCGCGTGGGTGAAAGTCACCTGGATGCGCGAGCGCGCATCTCCGGAGGTTCGGTCAGGGCTTGTTGGAGGAGGCAGCCCGGTCGGCTTCCTCCTGCTCGATCGTCTCCAGCGTGACCCGGTAGTAGGTCTTGAGGAACTTCACGAAGTCGGCGCTGCGGCTGACGCTGCCGTTCTCCTGGATCCAGGCCAACTGGTAGCCAGTCTCGGACGGCTTCCTGGTGTCGAACGATACGATGTCGCCGCTGCGCGTGCCGCCGCCATCGGCGATGACGAAATCGCGACAGCCGGGATTGCGGTCGAACATGGACTCGATGAAGTCCTGCTTGTTGATGACCTGCTCGATCGACAGCAGCGACAGCGGATAGAGCAGCAGCTCGATCCCGTTGTAGGTGCGCAGGAATTGCTTGTATGCCTCAGGCGCAGCCAAGCCCTTGCTGGCGAGGTGGGCCTCCAGGGCGTGCAGTTGCTCTTCGGTGGCTGGCGGGCCGGGCGTGGGGCGAACGCCCACGGTTTTCTTAAAGAACTGGTTCTCCTTTGCTTTCGCCTCGATGAAGTCATCGAGCAGCTTCTTCATCTCGGCGTCGGTCAGCACCTGGACCTTCTTGGTCGCCATGGTTGTCCTTGGTTGTGAGGTGCACACGGCGCCTGTGCAGCCGAATGCAACCCGGAGGAATGGCTGATGCAACAGGGGCTGACCAGCGTGCAAGGCAGCATAGCCATCGGGTATTGCGGCTGTCAAGGCAACCGCCGCAAGCCCGGACCGGGTGATGGTCACATGAGCCATGTCAAGGCAGCGGCCACGATCGCGAAGATCGCAACGATCCTCAAGTGCGTGCGAGCGCCGTCGGGCCAGCGATCTTCGCGCAGCCGTGCACGCAGCGCGCCCGCCAGCAACACCAGCGCGATACCGCTGAAGATCAGTGCAACGATGGCGTTGCCGTTCATGCCGGCACCTCCAGCAGGCGCTGTTGCCGCCAGGCTGGAGCCTGCGTGTTGAACAGCCGCAGGCCGGGCCGCAGGATGCAGGCCTGTTGCGCGGCAATGGCGCGTTGCCGCTGCGGACGTGAGCGCAGAATGTGTTCGCAATGGGCCATCGAGGGCGGGGCGCCCATGAAGTGGCGCGTGCCGGCGCTGAACGCCGGCGCGTGTTCAGCCCACCAGCTCTGCACTGCCTCGCGGTTGGGCCAGGGCAGCCCCTCCTGAGGGTCCAGCGTGGCAGCAGCATCGCGGGCCCTGCGCGGCGGTTCCTGCGAGCGCTCCAGGCCCAGCTCGGCGAGGTCGGCGCCGGTGATCCACGAGAACGCTTCGCCGGCGGCTCGGGCATGCAGGGTCTCGTCCATGCGGGCGATCAGCCACGGCACGAACTGCACGTCGCCCAGCAGGCCACAGGCGCGCAGCACCGTGCGCTCACGGACCCGCTTGCGCCGCGTGGTGGCGGCGGCACTGCGCACCAGGGCCTGCGCCGGCTCGAACGGCAGTGACAGCATCAGAGGCACCAGCGCAGCAGTACGCATCGTCTCGGGCATCGGGCTCTCATCGAAGGCGAATGCCCGCAGCACGGGCAGCGCTTCGTCCGGTTGCCCCAGCAGGCACAGCGCCCACGCGCCATCCAATGCCAGCGCAGGGTCGGCCAGCGCGACCCGGGCGTGGTCTATGCAGTCGGCGCGGCCCAGGGTGGCAACGACGCGCAACGCCTGCGCACGGACCAACGCAGACCGGTGCTTCAGCGCTGCACGCAGCGGTTCCCCGGGGTCGACTTGGTGCAGGCGGCACGCCGCCAGGCCGACGGCGATGCGCACCGGATCGGTCGTGTCCAGCAAGGGACGCACCAGTCCGCGCAGCCGCTGCGCGGACACCCAGCCGAAGGCCGACACCAGTGCCGGCACCAGCGCCGGCAGCGCACCGGCGACGGCCAGCAGACGTTCCAGCGCGGCGGAGTCCTGGCTGTGGATGGCATGCACGGCCGCCGCGAACACTGGCCCGGTGGTGGGGCGCTCCAGGGCATGCGTGCAGCAGGCGGTGGCAAACCGGCCGGCGATGCTCAGCGCATCCACGTGGGCTGCGATGCGATCGTCCAGGCGGCGCAGGTCGCGCAGGTTCACCTGCGGCGCGCGCACATGCACGCTTCGGATCTGGCGCAACGCGGCGACCTCGTCCGCGTGCTGGATCACCACGGCCGGCACGCAGCCGCCGGCAGCTGCATGCACCGGCGTCGCTGCGGGGCTGGACTGGAGGGCCGCGTCAGGCATGTTCGGGATGCGTGAAGCGCCGCAACCACGCGAGGGTGTTTTCCTCGGTCCAGCGGGGCCCCCAGAATGCCGTGTGGGTCTGTACCTGCAGCGGCAGCAGTGCCGCGGCCGTGGCCGTGTACGTGCGCAGGTCGGCCTGCCGGTTGCGGTCGCCCAGGATCGGCCGCTCGCCGAGCTGCAGCAGCACGCCCGACGCCGTCTCGACGTGGTCGAATGCCGCAGCCCTGGCCTGCGCCACGGCCGCTGCGAACTTCGTGCGCAGCGGCTCGCCGATGAGGGTGAGCCAGTTCACGCACTTGTAGCCCTTGTGCATCTGCTCGGCTGTGGCGTCAATATCCTCGATCTCGCAGCACCAGTAGCGGCGCGCCAGCGCGAACAGCCGGTTGGACGAGTCGATGGTGTAGCGCGACCGCGGCCGGCCCTGCAGGAAGAACCCACCGTACCCGGAGAGGAAGTCGAACTCGCCCATCAGGTGTTCGGCCAGGCTGCGCACGCGCGAAGGGTCCACCTGCCAGTCGAACTCGAAGCGGTACACGCTGGCCATGCCGGGCTCCGAGGCCGGGCGGTAGCCGTGGAACATCATCATGCAGGAGTCCTTCGGCTTGCCGTCGGACAGGCTGTAGCCCCAGATGTGCACGCTGCGCAGCGAAGGGAGCAGATCGTTCTCGAAGTGCGCGCGGAACTGCGGCGTCCAGGCGTGCATCGGGCTGCCCTGCGCCGTGGCGCGTACGGTCTTGAAGATGTCGCCGAAGTGAGCCATGCCCACGTCGTACACGCGCCGGGTGGTCTGCGGGCCGGGCGCGCCGTCCACGAACACGACGAGGTGCTGCTTCAGTTCAACCAGTGGCACCGGGTCCGCCGGGTCGGGAGTCATTTCGAGGATGGGGTTGGTACTCAAGGTCGGGTACCTCAGGGGCAGTTGCAGTTCGGATGGGCTCGCACCTTCTCCGGCGGCGGCTTGTACTTCTTGCCTTTCACGCCGCCGCCGACCTTGGTGTTTACATCGGCGTCGGCCCATTTCATGTTGTCGATGCTCATGGGGCCATTGAGGGAAACCGGGTGCATGTGATCCGGGCTGATGGCGCTTGCGCCGCTGCGCGGCGGCGGCATCGGGGCTCCTGCATCGACCCACTTCTTGTGCTGGCAGTCCGCGTTGGGCGGCGGGGGGCTGTAGAACATGTCCTTGACCGACTGCGAGTTCACGCCTTCAGGGGTCATCTTGGCTGCTTCCACGACTGCCGCGAACGAGTCGCCGAAGTCATCCAGGCTCTGCACGTAGGCACGGCGGTTCTTGGACTTGGGTTTGTCGCGGCTGGGGCTGGGCGTGATCTTCTTCTTCTCGGTCTGGGAATTGTTGTAGGCCTTCACCATCTCGCACACCTGGGCGCACTGGCAGTCGTCCCAGTTCTTCTCCTTCTTCACTTTGGCGCAGTCGGGCCCCATGATGACCAAGTCGGCATCGCCGTCACGCTCGGCCTGCTTCACGCCCATCATGGTTGCGCCCGTGTTGGGCGGGCTGCCGCTGGGGCCGCAGTTGTTGAGCATCGGCTCGCCCAGCAGATGCACGTTCTTGCCTTCGATCTTGACGGTCAGTGAGCCGGGTGTGATGAACTTGGCCGGCCCGTGGGTGTTGGCCGAGAGGAGCCCGCCGCCCGTGCCCTTGCTGGCCATGTCGCCCATGCTCTCGAACATGGCGCCGCGGATCGCCACGGTGTTGCCCTCGATCTTTACGCTGGTTGAGTAGCCCTTCGGCGACGAGCCGGACTTGGCGATGTTGGGCAGCGGCGACGGGATGAACGGCGCTGGCGGCCCCGGCATCTTGCACACGTTCGGCAGTGTGGCCTTGGCGATACCGCTGCTGCCCTTGGTGACGGGGGTCTTGGGGGGGTGGATGCCGACGCTGGACATGCGGGTTCCCGGGTCAGGCCGCAACTGTGGCTTCAAGGAGCACGGCGCTGCGCAGGCCGCCTTCGGAGCTGGCCCACAGCAGGGTACGTGGACCCGCGGCATAACCACGGGCCGCCGCCTGGCATGCCAGCATCGCGAACAAGGGTCCCGAGGCGGCGCCCATGTCACCCCAGCAGTCCGCCGGGGACAGGTAGGCGGTCGGGTCGGTGAAGTGCTGTGACAGGCGCAGGCAGACGAAGCCCCACTCCTCGCCGCGGTACCGCTCGGCGTTGATGTCGCAAATGATGTTGTCGACGCGCAGCGCGCCGCCCGACGGAGCGATGAGCGCATCGCGCACCACCTGGGTCAGCCCCAGGCCAAGGCACACGTCTTCGGTCTTGATCAGCTTGATCTCGCGGCCGGTCGCCGCCGCAGCCACCCGCACGGACGCGCCCAGGCCAGAGCGGCGGCAGGCGGCGTCGCTCATGAGCAGGCAGAAGCCCGCGCCCTCGCCCGGCACGAAGCCGCCGCGCGACACGGTGCCGGCGAGCTGCCGGTTGGCATCCAGCCATTCGATGGTGTCGGCATGCAGGTAGGTGTCCACGCCGCCGACGATGCAGGTGTCCAGCGCGCCGCTGCGGATGTTCTCGCTGGCCTTGTGCAGGGCCGCCAGGCCGGCCGCATGGCCTTGCGGCAGGCTGAACACCTGGGAGATGTCGAATGACATGCCCCCGGCAGCTAACAGCCCGGCATGCACGGCCTGGGCATCCTCCTGAGTGAAGCCGGGGCGCCGTTCGGGCAGCGCCAAGTACACGGGCAGTGCCAGCCGCCCTCCGGCTACCGTGGCGAGCGCGGCGGACAGCTCCTGCAGCGCGCCGAGCGCCAGTGCCAGCATCCGCGCCGGACCTGTCAGTTCCGAGGCGAAAAGGGAGTCCATGGCATTGGACACTGCATCGCCCTCCTGGTCGACCATGAAGGGGTGCTTGGTCACCGCGCTGATGGCCGCCCGCACCGCCGCGGCGCTGGCCTGCGAATCCAGGCCGAGCGGTGTTCGTGCGCCGGTGGCCACCATCCACGCCGACGTGCTCATTGGATCGACGCCTTCTCGCGCACGATGGTGTATTCGAGGTAGTCGACGTCGCTGCGGCAGGTGAGTGCGGTGGTCCAGACCATGATGAGACGCTGTGCGTCGGGCTCGATGATCACGGAGGTGAGCTCGGCCCGGTGTTCCTCGATGCGGGTGTCGATGCGGGTGCTGAACCCCAGGCGCACGCGCGGCAACGTGAACGACAACCGGCCGGACGGCGTGAGGTGAGTGAGTTCCACGGCCTCGCTCCCGCGCAGGTGTGTCTCGGGCCGCTGGTCCGCAGGGGCGCACAGTAGCGAGCGCAGATCCCAGTCCTGCGGCAGTAGCGGCAGGCGGTCGCGCTGCCAGGCCTCGTCGTACGTACCGGCCCACTCCCGGCGTGGGGACCAGTGCACGTCGATGGCGCCGAAGCCCGCCGGGCCTGCCTTCTCCAGCCGGCCGTCGGGGTATTCGAAGTTCGGCATCAGCTGCCCCTCGCGCCGGCGCGTGTCGGCCACTACACCGCAGCCCACCGGGTTGCGCAGGTCGATGCGATGGTCCGCGGTGTCCGGTGCCGCATGGTCATAGCCCCCGTAGGCGCGCTCGTAGACGATGGGCACCTGCAGCACCGGCTCGGCGGAGGACAGCAGGCCATCGCCCCAACGGCGGTTGCCGCGCACCTGCAGGCTCTTGCGCACCGAACCCACCCGCATGCCGACCTCGAAATCGGCGTTGGCGCGCCCGCCGGGCGCATGGGCACTGCCGTTGACGATGATGTCGGTGGTGGGCTTGGCGCCGATCAGGTCCGCGTCGTAGCGCAGGCTCGAGAGGCCGGCCTCGCCGTGGTACTCAGCGGCGATCAGGGGCGGCAGTTGCTCTGGTGCGAGTTCCGGCACGGCACCCGGGGACAGGCCCGGCTGCAGCCGATAGGTGGCCTTGACCGCGACGATCCATTGGTGGGCACCGTCCCGGTCGCGGCCCCACATGCCATCGACGGTATAGGGGGTGTGGTTCTTCAGTGTCCACATTGGAGGCCCTGTGCTGGCGGTCAGGCGGGAACCAACGCGCGGGTGGCTTGTTCCCGGAAGTGGTACGGGCTGGTCTGGAAGTCGTCGAAGCGGGCCTCGAAGGCATTGAGGCGCTGCGGATCCACGTCGGTCTCTTCGGACGCCGCCCGGCGCAAGTCGATCAGGCCGTTGCGGTGCAGGAGCAGCAGGTCCTGCAGGAGGGCGGGCGAGCTGGGCACCAAGTCGCCCAGGCGTTCGCCGCGCGGCCAGGCCTTCTGCATCTGGTCCAGCACCTTGCACATCGATGGCTCCCTGGCCTCCACCTCGGCGGTGGACGGATGCACGAACACTGGCTTGCCCTTGCCGCCGCGCTGACGTACCAGCGGCGACGCGGCGACCAGGTCGCACAGTTCCGCCGGCTCTGGGAGTCGCCGGACTAGCGGGGTGTGCGCCAGGATCGGCGAATGCAGTTGTCGGTGCACCAGCAGGTCCAACGTGTCTTCCGGGCAGCGCCCGTGGATGCCCGAGGCTGCCAGTTGCTCCGGCAGGCCGGGCGGGACGCGGCCCGACTCGTAATTGAAATCCGCGTCGGCCACGTGCACCAGCCCGTGCAGCGCGGCCAGTGCCATGAACTCACTGCGCCAGAACGCGACGTTGTGCTCCGCCAGGTACTCGTGCGCGATGTAGGCCGCGTCGTGGTCGCACACCACGCGGAACTCGTTGGACAGCAACTGGCAGTACGGGCTCTCGTGCCGCGCGTACGCCTCCGCCATCCGGGCCGAAACCTCTTGCGCGGCCAGGGCTCGCTGCTGCAGGCTGCCGCCGTCGGCGGTCTGCGCCATCAGGAGCTCGCGAACCATGCCGCGGATGTTCCAGCCCGGCCGGCAGTTGTAGTTCAGGTACACCAGGCCTCCAGGGGCCAGCCTGCGCGAGCAGATTGCCAGCAGCGCCTCACGGGTGGCCTCGTCCACCCATGACAGCACCCCGTGCACGAGGATGTAGTCGAACCGGCCCTCCAACTGCGCGTCGGCGGCGAGGAAGTCGGCGTGATGGATGCGTATGTTCTGCAGGCGCAGTTCGGTGCAGCGCGACTGCGCGAGGGCGGTCTGCGTGTGGGCGCCGTCGACACCGACAAACTCCGAATGTGGCCGGTAGTAGGCCAGCGGGATCAGGTTGGCGGCGTTGCCGCAGCCCAGCTCGAGCACCCGGTAGCGGTCGCGCCGCGGCCGAGGGCCACCGTGCAGCAGCGATGCAACGGCGAGCCGCTCGGGCGCTGACCACTCGATGGGTGCGCAGCGGTATGCCAGCTGGTCGTATGGGTTGGTAGGCATGGATTCGCGCAGGGCCGCCCGCTAGTTGATCTGCACGGCCCCACCTTGGATGCGATTCATGCCCGTGGAGGATGTCAGCACGTAGCTGCCGCGGATCAGCACCCGACCCGATTCCGTCAGGGTGATGCTGGCATTGCCGCACTGGAGTACCAGCTGGTGGCGTGCGCTGACAACCAGCCGGTCACCGTCGGCCGTCAGTTCCACAGACCCGGCACGGTCTTCCAGTGGCCAGCCTGGCTGACCGCGCAGAACGCCAACGATGATGGGGCGCGCGGGGTCGGCGTTTTCGAACATTAACAGGGCCGACTGGCCGACGTGCGCGGCGTGCAGGTCGATCGTGGAGCGTGCCCGCAGGGCCGGCCCCGGCGCCGCGCCGGTCAGGCGTACCAGCGCGCTGCTGCCGCTATCGGTGATGGCCAGCACCTCGCCCAGGATCGCGCCCTGGGGCGCCGGCGGGGGCTCCACGAATTCCTGCACAAACGTTTGCGCATCCACGTCACGGCCGCTCATGAGGGTCTGTCTCCAGGTCAGTTCTGCAGGATCTTCGAACCCTTCATCACGATGTCGCTGCTGGCCTTGATCTTGATCTTGCCGCTGCCCTCTATCGCGATGTCTTTGCCTTTGATAATGATGCTGCCGTCCTTCTTCATCGTGATGCTCGCATCGCCCGTCTTGATGGTGACAGACTCGCCCGCTTCCACGACGAGGTTCTTGGTGATCTTGAGGTTGTCGTCCTTGCCGACTGTCGTGCTGCGGCCGCCCGTTACGGCACGGGATTCGTCGGCGCCCACCTTGGTGGACAAGGCTGCGCCGCAGCTGACACTGCGCGAGGCACCGGCACTGACGGTCTGCGAGGCGCCCACGCTCACGGTCTGGACAGCGCCGATGGTCACGGCCTGCAGTCCACCGATGGTGATCTCCTGCGCGGCGCCCACGGTGATCGTCTCGTTGATGCCGACAGTGTGTGTGCGCTGCGTAGCCACGGTCTTCGTTTCACTCGCGCCGACGGTCACGCTGCGCGCGCTGCCGATGGTGATGGTTTCGTTGCTGCCGACACTCTCAGTCCGGTTCGCACCGATCGAGATCGTCTCATTCACCCCCACGTCTTCCGTGCGATTGGCGCCGACACTGATCGTCTCGTTGCTACCAACCTTCTCCGTCCGGTTCACCCCAATGGTGATGGTTTCGTTGTTGCCCACCGTCTCGGTGCGGTCATTCGTGACGTCGGTCTTCTCGTCGTGGCCCACCGTCTTGGTCCGGTCATGCCCCACCGAGTGCGTCTCGTCGTTCTCGACCTCGATGTCCTGGTTCTTCTCGGCGTGGATCCACAACTGCTCCGCGCCCTGCTTGTCTTCAAAGCGGATGGCGTTGGCGTTGCCGTAGTTGCCGCCCTTGCTGGAGCGCGTCAGCAGGCCGGATTGGGTGGCGTTGGCGGGCAGCTCCCAGGGCGGCATCTGGGTGGCGTTGTAGACCCGGCCGGTGATGAGCGGCTGGTCCGGATCGCCTTCCAGGAAGTCGACCACCACCTCTTGGCCGATGCGAGGGATCTGCACGAACCCGAAACTCTGCCCCGCCCACGGCGAGGACACGCGCACCCAGCAGGAACTCTTCTCGTCCTTCTTGCCGTAGCGGTCCCAGTGGAACTGCACCTTCACACGGCCGTACTTGTCGGTGTGGATCTCCTCGCCGGCCGGGCCCACTACCACGGCGGTCTGCGGGCCTTGCATCCAGGGCTTGGGGGTTTTGCGTGCGCTGCGGAAGGGCAACGCCGTGGGCAGCAGCTTGAACTCGCAGGTGTAGCCGGCTTGCGCGCCATCGGCACCGCCGCCGTCCCGCTCGGGCTGGCGCACCACGATCTGCGTGCCGGTGACCAACTGCTCGGCGTTGTCGCTGCCGCGCACCGAACCCTTCAGCGTCACCAGCCCGCCGCAGCACAGGCCGCGCGCATCGCTCTGGCCGCCCAGGGCCCGGGTGGCGCTGGCGTACTCCTCCATCTGGGAGCGCACGAACTGGTCACCGTCCTGCTCCTTGTCGAACAAGCCCGGGTACTCGAACACCTCCATCGCCCCCAGGGCATGCTGGCCCGGGCTGCTGCGGCTCTGGCGCAGGTCCATCTTCGTGCGGGTGAAGTCGTAGTCGGTGATCACCGCGGCCCCGGGTTGGACGCGCTGTGTGGAAGTCAGGTCCCAGGCGCACGAGGCCACGTCGCCACCGCCGATCTGCCCGCCCAGGCCATAGCGCACCGGCAGCGGTGCGCAGCCGGGGCACTTGTCGTGGCCGGAGACGCTGTCGAACATCACCAGGGTGTGCTTGCCGGCCGCGTGGCGGAAGTAGTAGCCGATGCCTTCCTGCTCCATCAGGCGCGACAGGAAGTTGAAGTCGGTCTCGCCGTACTGCACGCAGTACACCCAGGGCGTGAAGCCGGTGGTGGTGCGGTCTTCGATCGCGGCGATCGGGTGGTCCTGCAGCACCTCCTCAATGATCTGCAGCACGGTCTTGTTCTGGAACACGCGGCAGTCCCGCGTCTGCGACAGGAACCAGAACCAGGGCCGCAATAGCAGGAGGTACACATAGAAGCGGCCGTTCTGGCCCACCAGTGTGGCCTGTTCGACCAGGCCGTCGAAGTACCTCGGCGCGCCGGATTCCTCGGCCGGCATGTGCATGCGCACCGTCACGTGCTGGCCCAGCAGCTTGTTGAAGTCAAGGTCGGGCTTGGCGCTGTAGGCCGTCACTTTGAAGGTGTACGCGTCGCACAGTTCCTCCATGGCCTCCATCTTGCCGAACAGCAGTTCATCGCCCAGGGGGCTGTCCAGTTCCGCAAAGTGTTTCATGCAAGCGCTTCTGTGTCTGTGCAAGGAGTCTGGCGGCGCTATGACCGGCGGCACGGGCTGTGCCGTGGCCGGCGCGGCGGCATGCGGGGATCCTAGTCAAGCCGGCCGGAGGGACCATCGGCCGAAAGTCATCTGCGCGTGGCGGGATGGGTTGGGGCGGGTGGGTCGTTGCCACAATGTGCGGCTCATGCGGCAACGGCGCGTGCCGCCCTGCCTTGGCCGGCTTCGAGGATAAAGGGATTCTTCACATGGCTGCTGTTCCAGGTCCTTCGGTCAGCGATGGCTTGCAAGGCGAGGCGCTGGTGCAGGCGTTCCTCATGTCTGAAGAAGTGAAGCGGCACCGCCGCCTGGCCGCCGCGCTGGGCCATTGCCGCCCGGGCTTTTGCATGTCCGAGGCCTGGGACGTGAGCCAGGTTCCCCTGGACGGTTCGTTCGACCTGGACGGGGCGGTGCTGGAGGCGCTGCTGCGCCAGGGCGGCCCGCCACAGGCACCACCCCCTCATGCATCCCCCCGGGATGGGGGGTCGGCGCTGCACGACTACCTGTACCCGCCGGACTCCGGCGCGCCGCCGCTGAGCGCCCAGCGGCTGGCCGAAGAGACCGCTGGCGCGGTGTACGGCCCCGGCAACATCGTGGGCAACACGGTCGCATCGCTGGCCGGGGCCATGCAGGGGCTGGGGGAGCGCAACAGCGCACGCGCGCTTGCCGATGGCATCCGCGCCATCGTGGCGGGCCGCGCGAGCACCGTGCTGGTGGCGCCGGGCATGGAGTTGTACAACGCGGCGCAGGGCCGGCAACGGCCGCGCGTGCGCCTGCGGGTGCGCGGCGCCATGGTTCCGCTGGTGCGGCAGTCGGTGGCGGTCACGAGCGCGGCGGCGGCGCAATGGCGCGTCAACGGGCCGGGCAACGCCGCCAGCCTGGGGGTGGGGCGCATGTCGCAGCAGCAGATGCGCAACATGGCCTTGCACGCCGGGGAGGCCCGCCTGCCCGGGGCGCTGCGCTGGGCCTCGGGGTTGAAGGGGGGCGGCGTGCTGACCTTTGCGCCGGCGCTGCTGCTGGACAGTTATGGCGCCATCGAGACGGATTTATCCGGCTCCAGGCACTTCAATGGCAAGAAGTTTCTGGTGTCGCAGGCGCGTAGTCAGAGTGGCAATGCGGTGGGGTTTGTGGGGGGGATGTTTGTAGGCTTGATCGTTGGAGCGGCCGGGGCGGTTGGGGCGCCCGTGGTGCTGGCCGGGCTGGTGGGCGGCATCTTCTGCCAGGTCATATGGAACTGGACCGGCGCTGCCGACGCCACGGCCGATGCCACAGAGAAAGCCTTGCGGTGAACCGGCTGATGTCGTTTAGTTGTTCTCCACTGACGCGCTCGCAGTTGATCTTCCTGCCTTTGTGTGGATGTCTGACGGGCGTCATGAACAGTTTTCTGCTCTGGAAGTACTTGAGTCCAGGCGGCGTGGCGCTGCTGGCGCTGTGCTTGAGCAGTGTGATGCTGGGACTGGCCGGCTGGGTTGCCTACCGCTCGGACTTCGCCACCCGGCATGGTCTGATGGGGCCGCTGTTGATGCTGCTCCTGCTGGTGCCGATGGCGGCCGGGGGGGCGGTGCTGACGCTCAACATGGCTGGGGCGCTGGCTTGGCGCGGCTGGGCCGCGCTGTTGGTCGGTGGGAGTCTGTTGCTCGTGTTTGCCGGTGCAGTGGTCCGCCAGTGGCGCCTGCTGCAGCAGCAGGGGCTGGACGGTCCCTGGGTGCACGAGCATGTGGACCCGGTGTCCGGTCGCCTACGGGCCGATGCCCTCATGCCAGGCAGCGCTGGCCGGACGCAGTGGTCGCCTGTATGGGTGGCTGCCCTGGCTGCCAACATCCCATTGATTTACCACAGTTGGGGTGTCAGCGACCTCCAGGCCATGCCGATCGTCATGGTGGTGATGCTGCTGACCGGGATGTGGATTTGTGCTGGGTACAGCGGGCCTACGTTCGGCAAGGCACTGTTCCTGCTGCGCTGGGAGCGCCACGCGGGCCGCACCCTGGTGCATGAGCACTGGGAGGATCTCCAGGTTCTGCGGCGCAGCTTCTGGTTATCACGCTGGCTGATGGTGAAAGAGCCTCTGCCGCCTGCCACGACCGCGCCCCGGCTCACGCGGACGCAGAGGCGTCGAGGCGGCCGGCAGGCGTGATTAGAGAGGCGTGCAATCCACCCGCCGGAAGCCCATCTCGATGAGGCGCCCGGACAGCATCAAGATCGCAGACGACATCCGCGCCAGCCTGGCGGGCCGCGTGAACACCATGCCGCTGGCGCAGGGCCGGCAACGGCCGCGCGTGCGCCTGCGGGTGCGCGGCGCCATGGTTCCGCTGGTGCGGCAGTCGGTGGCGGTCACGAGCGCGGCGGCGGCGCAATGGCGCGTCAACGGGCCGGGCAAC
>Ga0307516_10000487_pt1 | contig 52695 bp, 91 predicted proteins | sample 19_EM_MG_FD_203310 | JGI IMG/M metagenome (GOLD analysis project Ga0307516, IMG submission 203310) | Populus trichocarpa ectomycorrhiza microbial communities from riparian zone in the Pacific Northwest, United States - 19_EM | ecosystem: Host-associated > Plants > Roots > Unclassified | place... | reverse complement strand
GACGCTACCGATTGCAGGGGCGCATGTCGCGGCCGATGCAGCCGTAAGCCGCCCTTTGGCATCAACCGTAAAAGCGACGCATTGCGTTGTCGAGCCGAACGAGCCCACGTTCGCGTTAACTGTGGCCAACGTCAGTACAGCGGCAGCCGTCATGGTTGCGTCGCCGGATGCAGCAACGCACAGAGGATCGGCCGCAGTCTGCCCCATTGGGAACTGCCCGGATGGGCAGAGCAGCGACGTATAACCAGTTACGCCTGCACCTTTACCGATCGCGAAAGCATGATTATTCAGTGTACCGCTTGCGGCGTACGCAGCCGTATCAAAGGCAACTAAAGCCAAAACCAGAAATTTTAACAGATGTTTCATATCGCGTATCCCAGCCCCGTAATCGGATGAAACAGCACGCTGCCTGTGTTGGCCGCTATCTGCCAAGTTGTGATGGCGCCCGGAAATATGTCGGTTCCAGTAGTTTGAATTGAAATAGTGTTACCAAGTCCTGCGTCGCCTTTCCAATCGCACACTAAAACCTCATTTGGCTTGGTCGAAGCCAGCGGCAAAATTAAAGTGATTGGTGCGCTCACTGTCTGGTTAACCAAGACATGATCGATAGTCGCACCTATGGTCACCGGCCCTGGTGTCTTAATCATTTGCGTGTTTGTAGTAGCTTTAGATGTAATCAGCAGTTCAGACCATAGCATAGTCGTCGCAGGCTGGTATGACAAGCTGTCTGCGTCCCATAGATACAGGACGCCTTCAGCAGCCCACGAAGGCTTGGCCGGCCTGAACCACGCCGTAGTTGTTTGACTGGTAGTGGGCGCGGTGTCGGATACCGAGAGATCAAAAAACCCCGCTCGCGCCAACGCTATGACAACAAAATCAAGCCCCGGCATGCGTTCCACGCGCACGCCGCCGGAGGACACCAGCCGTAGCAGAGAAACAAAGTCTGTTGTAGGCGCGTAGCTCATATCAATTCTTTGCTGCTATGATGACGTCTGTGTACGACAATGCCAACTGTATCGAATGGGTGTGCGACAATTGACCGCCCGTGCCGCCATCGGTTGGCGTGCTGCCTATGCTTCCCGTTCCAGAAGTACCGACGAGCCCGACCCCTCCCCCGCTGTTAAGGGGAACGCCATGCGTGTGCGAAGGAAGCTGCGTAGTCTGTAATGTTGTGCTGCCGACAGCAGTTTGCGCAAATACAGTGCTGAACGCCGTTCCTGCTACCGTACTGACAGCACCAGAAGTCACGCGCAGGCCGCAGTCATTGAGCACCGTTTGCTTCGTCCAGCCTGTCGGCGCCGCAGACTGCTGAAACAGCATGACAGTGCCAGATGGAAACTCAGCCGTGCGCGGCACCCACGCCGGATTGGCGCCGGGTCCGTTCGTTGATAAAATCTGAGCCGCGATACCTGGCCCGAGCGCGTTCCAGCTAGCGCCACTGCGATACAAAATCGAACCTTGTACGGCCCCAAAGACTGCGTCAAACAGCGTAGAAAACGTTTGCCATGCTGGAAGACCAAACCAAGATGCAAGTACGGAACCGCCTGCGCCAAGTGGTAGCGCCTTCCATAGTGCTGTATCCCGGTAGATCAAGTCTCCCTGCGCAGACCCAAACGTGTTGTCAAGCGAAAGACTGGTAAGAACGTCAGCGGTACCCGGTATCGGCGTAGCAGGCCATGCCCCGAGTGCCTTCGGCCCGTAGATCCCGTTCGGCGCATCTGTGCGCACGGCGAAATCGCCATTGTTACCGACAGTGTTCAGCGGCGGGCCGCCGGCTGCCGTCCACCATGAAACGCCGTTCTGCCCCGCCGTCGCCTCCAAAAGCTGCAGGAATAGCGCAGCCGTGGCCGGTAGGTACGTGGTCGTCACCTTGTCCCAGAGGTTCAAGGCACCTTCGGCTGAGTAGCTAGGCACGGCGGCCTTGAGCCAAGCCGTGGTTGACTGGTTGGCGACGGGGGCAGTGGCGGACACCGAAAGCGTGAAGAGGCCCGCACGCGCCAGCGCAGCGATCACGACGTCAAGCCCCGGCACCTCCAATTTGGAGACCTGCCCGGCATTGTTGCGCCAGAGCGAGAAGAAATCTGTTGCGGGGTTATAAACCATGTGCCTCAGACATCGTGGCTATCCTCTGCAGTGTACAGAAGATTAATGTTCACGGGTACCGCAACCGGGCTCCCTGGCCATGCTCCGGCGGTCTTGGGACCGAAGATTGAAGGCTGCAAGCCGTAGTTCGGGTACCCGCCCCAGAGCAACGCATAGTCGCCATCGATGCCGATATCGTTGGTCGGCGCGAAAGCACAGAACCACTTCAGCCGCGTTTGGTAGGTCACAGGCACCAAGAACAGGTAGTGGCCCCACGGGTCGACGTCCCCGCCACTGTCGGGTGATCGCTTGCTGTACAGAAAGAACGTCTGTCCGTCGACATACAGATCACCAACAACGCCGGCTTGTGGAACGGGCGGCCCCAGCCCACGCAGGATCGCGCCGAATTGCTTCGACTGCGAGAAAATCCCACCTTGCAGAGTGCCGTTGTCAAAACCTGACATGCTAATTCCAGTAGCTCACACTCATGGAAGATCCCTGCACTCTGATTGCGGCGAGTGCGGCCGTTCCAGTTACGGGCAGCGACGTACCTGCAGCGATCGCAATAGCATAATTGACATTACTCGGTACGGAGTTGTCGTACGTTGCGTACATAGTTCCGCCCACCGCCGTGACTATTGCGTACGTTGCGGTTGCGGGTACCGTAAGATGGGAGGCCACTGCGATTGAAACATTGTTCTGCTCGCCCGGAACTATGTTTGTGAAGTTGGGCACGATGTTTGTATCCTCTGCCGCATACTGCGGGTTGAGACTGACAGCGATGTTCGCAGGGCCGGATTGCAAACCGAGCTGCGATACGATCGAACCCGCACCCGCGGTGACCGGGATGCCAAGAATGTACTCGTCGACCAAGCCGACGACGATAAGCTGTGTCGAATTGCTCTCCGCGAGCGCGAGCCCCTCGTCGACCAAGCCAACTTGCAGCGTCGTCCCGGCTCCCGCCGCTGCGATCGTCGTATCGGGGCCGTTGCCATTCTCTGGCCAGCTCGTCGCTTGCTTCGGTCCGAAAATCGAAGGCTGCAAACCGTAGTTCGTCCAGCCACCCCAAAGCAGGCAATAGTCGTTTGCGATGCCGACATCATCGGTCGGAGCGTACGCGCTGAACCATTTTAACGCTGTACGGTACGTGACAGGAACTTGAAACAGGTAGTGCCCCCAGGGATCGACGTCGCCGCCTGCATCCGGGGACCGTTTCGAATAGAGAAACCACGTCTGTACGTCAATGTAAACGTCGCCGACAACGCCGGATTGCGGAACGGGAGGACCAAAGCCGCGCATGATCGCGCCGAATTGCTTGGTCTGAAAAAATACCCCGCTCTGCGTCGTGCCGTTGTCGAAGCCGGACATTTACGTTACCGCTCCCACGTCGCCCTTTCGATTGATCTGTAACGCCAAGGCAACGCCGGTTCCGTCGCTGTTGTTGATGTTGACGACACGAAGGCGCACCCAACCGTCCCGATGCGCGCGGCGGTCGGTAGCGACGACCAAGTTCTGCCATTGATCGATGGGCCACGCATTGCTATCCGTGTCGCCGCCGAACATCTTCAATTCGAGCAGCACTTGCGCTTCGGGAGACACGGCCGACTTCGTAACCGAGCTTTGCGCAGTGGTGCCGAAGACGATTGAAGCGCGGCAGATATTCAGCGAGATCTGGTTGCCGCTCGCGATGGGCAACCAGCCGGTAGCCCCGCCGATGAAATCGACGTAGCAAAAATCATATTGCCTGTTTATGGCTTTGCTGCCGCCCCCTGGTCTATAGAACACGTGAAGCCTCCAGATAACGAACGGCACTCTGTAACAGATCTGTACGGTCTTTGAAGAGACCTAGCGCTACATTACAGTGATGGCACAAAAGCCCGCGTACGGCACCCGTGTTGTGATCGTGGTCAATGCACACCTTAACGCCGATGAGCGAAGACATGCAGACTGCGCAGCCGAATTCTTGCGAAGCAAGCATATCTTGGAATTGCTCACCAGTTATTCCGTACTTCGCTTTTCGGGACTGTTCTTTGCGATAGGTACTGTTTTGCTTACGAAACTCTTCGTCTCGTTGATAGCGCTCTTTGGCTTTTTCGATAAGGCAAGCTTGACAAAACGTACTGCCGTTGATGCGTTCACGACGGTGCTCCGCGAGATCATGCCCCCGCTTGCACTTAACACGGCGCTTTGGGCCTGTCGGCCCCCGCGCTACTACCGTCAATCGCGCCTTACTTTCCACTAGCGCTTGCCTTTGCTAAACGCTCCGCGACCGCCGTAGCTCACGCCGTCGCCGCTGCCGTCGCCGTGCTTCGCCTTGGCCAGCCGGCGGTTGCCGTCGTCGATATCGGCCGCAGCGCCCGGGTAGCGCTCGAACCCTCCGGCGGGCAGCGCACCGCGACCCTTGAACGTCGTAGCCGGCGGCCCGAGCGGGTTCGGAACGCAATCGTTACTGCCGGTGGGGTTGAAGCCTGTGATGCGACCCTTAAACCTAGCCATGTTTCTTACCTCGTTTTGGTGTCTTGACCTTGTTCGGAAGCGTAGCGGCCAGCATGAGCGCCGTTCCCGGTCGAAGCCTGCCGGCATCCTCCATCCGCTTCGCGACGAAGTACGTGGCGGGGCTGATATCCACGTACTTGCCCGGGATGCCGACTTTCGCTTTGGTGGGCAGGCCGTTGCTCATGTCAACCTTTTCGCGTGACCGGCTTCTGGCCCTTCTTTCGCGTCCCGTTGTAAATACGCGCGGCTTTACCCTTTGCCGCTTTGGCCTTCATGCCCTCGCGTTCGAACTTGTCGCGCATTGCCTCGTATTTCTTTGGCATCGGCCAGACCTTTCTGCGTACGTCGATCGCTCCAGACAGTGCACGCCCACGCTCCGAGCGAACATATGGCGGCCACTACGCTACTGAGAGCGGTTAAGGCTTTGGCGTAGTGCTCGACCCACTCCATTTCACCGCAGCGTAGCAGGTTCCGTCTTACCCGTCACCCCTCCTGCGCGGCCACTGGTAGAACCGCGCGAAATAAGCTGCCGGCCACGCCCCCGTCATCCGTTCGGAGTGGCCGCCTGGCGGTGCGCGCTCCGTCATAGAGACCATGCTGACCGCCAAAAGCGACATCCCACCCAATAGGTGACCCGTTACCACTAACCCAGTTACGACCACCGAAGGATGACGAAGCCAGTAGTCCTGAAAAAACACACTGAGCAAGACGTACGCAGCGTCAGCGAAGAACGTGATTTTGCGCCATTGCACCACCCGTGAACGATCCGTCCTCTTGAGGTGCAAATCGTTTTGCGCTTGCCGGATAACGTACATCAACATAAGTACGCCTCCGAAAGCTACGACGTCAAATAACGCAATGACTAGTTCATTCATTTTTAGTTTTCCCGAGTAGGTCCAGCTTCGTGAAAGCCATCTCGATAGCCAGACACCAATGCTTTCCGGTGTATCCAACGCCAAAGGCAATGAAGCCTATCGGAAACACCGCCAGCATCTTTAACAATTGAGGCGCGATAAAGTTCGCAGTGACCGCGCCTGTCACGATGTATTTCACGACTTCCCACGCACTCGCGTTTTCAATCCGCCAAGCGTGTATGAGGCCGCCGAGACCCCCGGCTGCAATGCACTGTACGTCAATAAAATCAAAAAGTACGGCATCAAACATTTTTTGCAATGTGCGCGAGGAAAACGGGATCGTCTCTTGTAATGATGCGAGTGCGCTGATCCACCAGCAATTCTTGGTGCAGGATCAGCGGTGTCACGTAATGACCGTCAATCGGCAGTTCGCGGGGCCACCACTTAATCCACCGTAAATCGTCGTGGATCAACGCGGAGCAAAAAACATGGTGCTTAGAGTGGAGATCCGCGCCGGGATGGATGAAATTGGCGATACCCGTATAGTCATAGGCTTCACCCATGACTTCCGGCGAACGCAGATAGTGTTCAAACTTCGCGTTCATCTCGTCGCTGGCAGGCAGATCAAACAGGACCTCCGCCGCGAAATTGCCACCGTCGTAGTCGAGCGGACGTTCCTGTACGCCGCCTTCGGCGAACGCCCCGATTACCGTCCCGCCCTGCATCACGCCTTCAAAGTGCGCAAGCACGCCTCCGGTGTTCATGATAATCAAGTCAGAAAGCTTGTCTTTATGCCGCACTCCGCGAAGGATCATTTCCAGCCCCCATTCCTAGCTCAGTAGCTTGCGGCTCCCGAGCAATTCCGAAAACGTGCGTACGGCCTCTTCACGTTCCTTCACAACCTCATTGCGGAAGCTCTCGACAGCCGCCCCGGTCTGTCGCGACATCTGCGCATTTTCAATCAGTAGCAGCGGCAGAAAGCTGTCGACGCAGCCCCAGCGATCGACCTCAACACCCGTCTGCGGGTCGCGGCCTCGAACATTCACGAATTTCGGGCAGACGCATTTCGTAACGACGCTGTGGCACGTTTTGGCGAAGGCCGTCGCCGGGCACTTAACCTTTGGGTCCGGCAACATTCAAGACCTCTTGTTCAGCCTTGGCTTTCTCGGTATCCGAAACGATCTTCGCGGCGGCCCACGCGTCCAAGTGTGGCTGGTATGGCGTGATGTTGGTGACGATCTCGTTCGGCTTCTTTGACAGTACGCCGCAGTGCGCGCAGCGAGTGGCGCGATACTCAACTTCGCCATGGGTACCATCCCACTGCAGCGCGTGGAAATCATCCGGCAGCGCGGCGGTGTCGACGTGGTGAAGCTCGCCGTTCACCATGACCAGCTTGTCGTCCTTAACGATCGTAACGCGCATGTGGTCCTACCTGTAGCTTGCCGTGATGTCGCCGGCTACCGTGGTGCTCAGCGTCAAGCCGGTGAGAAACTGAACGTCAAAAATGCTGCATGCCGGTATCTGCGCAGCCACTTCCGTCAACTGGCCGATGTGCACGCCGGCGCCCGTCAAGCTGTCAAGCACCAACAGCGTGCCGGCGGCCGGTGTGTTGATGCACACATTGTGAAGGAAACCGGAACCGGATTTCACTAGGGAAGTGGTGCCCGTCGTCATGTTAAAATAGCTGTACGGCGTGAGCCCCATAGTGTTGTGACCGTTGTCGCCGACGAACACCGAGGACACCGTCAGCGTCAAACTGGACACCGCGCCGGCCTGCGCCATAACGCAGATCGTCGGTTTCATTGAATTGATATTCGGTCCCTGCGCGCCGGTTCCTGTCGACGTGATGTTGTCCTGATCCGTGAGCGCAAAGTAGAACTTGTCACCTCGGAAATACTCATAGTGCGTGTACGTCGCACCGTCTAAAGGTTGCTTGTTGGTGCCAGTTGCCGAAAGATCAGTAATCAGCGTACGGCCGCCAACGCCCCCGCCAGCGGCATAGGACACCGTTTGCATTTTTCCGGTAGCCGTGATTTCCGTGCCAAGACCCTCAGTCAACGGCGACGCGACCGTGGGCGAAGCAAGCTGCGAAGCCGACGCACCCCAGAATGCGTACGTGTTGACCGGGAGAGCCGCAGGAAGCTGAATACGGAACCCATAGACAAGGAAACCCGGAGGGACGGGCGCATAGGCAACCTTGCCGGTGACGCATGAGAAACCGCCCGCGGTCGTGCCGGAGCTGATCCCGATGGAGCCGGCGTTGTTGGTGCCCGTACCGTTCAGCGCAGCGGCAGTGCCGCCGTTACCTGCCGTAACGGTCCAATTCTGAGTAGTGTTAAGAACCGGCGCGGCCGTAGGCTGATCGAAGGTATCGCCAAAGAGCTGCTGGCCCTCGATATTAACCCGCATCTCGTTGTTGCCGTTGACGGTCGCAGGGTTGCCGTTCGGCCCCTGGATGGTGCCGCCACCGCCGTTCGGGAGTTGTCCGCCTTGCTGCGTGATTGCGCGCGGCAGCCACAACAGCGACGCCATTGAGACCGTGGCCAGAAGCGCGAGCGCTACGAGATACTTTCGCATGGTTTCAGCTCCAGTAGGTTACGCTCATCGTAGTGCCTTGCATCTTGATCGCCGCAAGCGCCTGCGCGCCCTGCACGGGCAGCGAAGTCCCGGCGGCTACCGAGATCCCGAAATTCACGTTGGACGGCGTGGTCCCGTCGTACGTGACGAACATGGTGCCACCCACCGCGGTGACGATGGCGTACGTCGCGGGGAAAGACAGCGCGCCGGCCGCCGTGTTCACTGGGACGGTTAGGCCAACCGCGGCCGCGATTGACACGTTGTTCTGTTCGCCAGCCAGAATGCGCGAAGGTGTGTCATCCGAAACGAACCGGCTCTCGCCCATCTTCGCGGCGCGAGCCATGTAGCTGTTCGGGAATTTGTTTTCAATATCAATGCCGGCCATTCTCAGCCCTCTGCTGTATGGTACGATGCCAAGGGAACAGATTGGCTGCCCGCTGTACGTCGCCACGGTACGACCTGGCGTCCGCGATTATCGCTGTCGTCGCTAACGTCAACTGAAGTACGAAGAATGCGGCCCACAGCGACAAGAGCAAGGAACGAGGCAATCGGCATCCAAAGCGGCATAGAGTAGCAACCAGCTGCGACGAAAGCGACGACGAGGGGCCACTCTCGAGTGCGTGTGCGGGAAAGCGCGAAAGCGAAGATCGCATATGCGGGTACCGCACCGATGCCGTACTCAAATGCGAGCTGAAGTGCATCATTGTGCGCGTGCTCCGGGTAGAACATTTGACTGCCTTGCGGGAGGAGAACGGTGTAGAAGATCCCCGGTCCCCAGCCAAGCCACGTCAGGTTATGCCACGCCGCGTCCCAGATGACCATACGCTGCACATCGGACGGCGACAGCGGTCCCAGGAGGTAGAACGCCCCGGCGACGCCCACGGCGCCCAGGAGCCACGCCCGACGGACGCCGAAAGCCAAAAGCCCGACCGCCAGTGCAATCCACGCACCGCGCGAACCCGATAGGATGATGCCCGGCAGCATGAACGGAACCCAAAGCCATAGACGCTCCGAAATCAGCGCCACGACGAGCAGCGCCAGCACCGTGCCCTGCTGGATGCTGTTGGTGTAGATCCCCGCCGGCAACCCCGACACTACCGGAACGCGGTCGTAGCCCAACCACTGGAACATGGCGACGACCGACGATATGGCCCCGCCGAGCGCGAGCCCGCGGTAGAGGTCGCGCAGTTCCGTTCCGCCGGTCTCCATGGTCGTGCCAAACCACACGCACATGCCCATGATGACGATCAGCCACCAACCGAACACGCTCGCATACGGCACCGGCGTAAACAAGAGATGCGCGGTCGCGTAGGCGAGGAACAGCAGCCCCAGACCGTGGTAGAGGGTGAACGGGCCGCGGCGCCACAGCAGCGCGGCCGACATCGCGACGGCCAGCACAGGCCATTGCGTCGCAATGAATGCCCCGGTCACCCCGGGCACGTAGCAAAGCGACACGATGGCACCGAGCCAGAACATCAGCGCTCCTAAAGCCCGCCGGTCTTACCGTACGGTCCAGCTCGTACCATTGCAAAGCGCGAGGTGCGTCGTCGAAAAACCGCCGATAAGTGCCTGTCCGAGAACAAGAGGCGTAGCAGCGTCGTTCACAACGCGAAGTATGCCAATGTGCGAGACGTCACAATTCGGCAACTGCGCCACCGTGGACATCAGGATTTGCACACCTCCCGCGCCACTCGTCGAAGATATGCCGAATTTGGATGTCTGGGCCGCTGCTGTGGCTTCTACCGCGAAGAACAACAGCACTATCGCGATGAGATACCGCATATCAGTGTGCTCCGATCGGGAAGGCCACGACTGAGGCGCCCGGACCCGCTGCACCGTAGCCGCAGATACGAGCTTGCGTATAGAACGGAGTGTCACCGCTGACACCCGCCTGGAAAGGCGTTTGCGGGCCGGTGGGCGTGGTCGGACACGCAGCGCCCCATGCAACCGCCGTGGAAGCTGAAACCGTCATGAGCGCCGACAGCGTGAGCAGACTGCCGTTTGAAGACGATACGGTTGTGCCTGACGTGATGCCCGTCCCGGAGATGATACAACCATTGCACGGAGGGGTAGCCGGAATAGCCGTCAGCGTCAAAAGCGTAGCGGAGCCGGACGTGCTGCCGACGCCCGTGCTGGACGCCGTGGCGAATAACGCGTTGCCTTGCACAACGCGCATTTCGAGCGGCCCGTTGCCGAAATCGAACAGCGTACTGGGCGCCACGAACGAAGGCACCTGCACGACGACTTGCGCGCGTACGGCGTCGGGCAGCATGGCGAACAACGCGAGCGCGATGCCGAGTAGGATTTTCTTCATGATCCTGTGTCCTTCGATCAAGGTTGTGAAACGCCGGTTAGCGAAATGATTGCAAAGTCGACGTCAGGCGCTTCGTCGACTTCGATAGCGGTGATTTTCCCAGGAACGTTGATAGTCGTCATTCGCTACGCTCCTGTTAATCACCAAACGGGAACGGGTTGTTCGCAGTCGCGATGCCCGGGCTGCCGCGGAAGTGGCGCAGCTTGTTGAACATGACTTTGGCAACGAAGCCAACCGCGGTCGGATCGTTGCCGATCTGATTGCCAGAACTGAGGATGCGCAAGGGCAGCGCAGATATCGCAGCGGTAGTGCCCGCCGCAAAAGTAGCCGCGTCAAGCGATAGGCCGGAAACGCCAAATCGCGTTGATTGGAAGCCGGCGTTCGCTTTGACGTCGGCACCCATATTGAGGTTGAGGTTGAACGCCGTACCGGGGACGGTTGGGACGGTCGCGTACATCTCGACTTCCGGGTCGGTTTCGACCCAAACCCACGCCTCGGTGCTCGCCGGAATGTACTGAAAGCCGTTCTTGGCCATGTACAGCGTAAGCGGACCAAAACCGACGCACACACCAGCAATGACAGCACCAACCGCCGCAGCGCCGTTGCCTGGAGCCCACCGCGCGGCGTTTGGCGCCATGGAAGCGTTACCCAAACCAGAACCGCCACCGTTGCCGATCACGACCGACGTAGAAGGCGCTGAAATGTTGGCCGGAAGATCGCCACCGCCGACGTTCGCGGCGTTGTTGGTCGCATCGGCAAATACGAGAATGTCACCGCGGAAGATCGCGGACGCGTTGGCTGCGGGGACGTGGAAGGGGCGGACAGACGCGCGGAACGGATCGCCGGACATGTAGGTTGCGGGCAGCAAGCCCGAATAGTGCCGAAAACCGCCAATGCCGGTGGCGCTCTGATTGAGGAAATTTGCCACTGAGAAGCCTCCTAAAGGGCGTGGACCGATATTGACACGCTACATGACGAAATGTCATACATCAAGAGGGTTGACTGTTACGCAAGGCGATGTCATACAATCCGTACAAACGACGTTAAAGACCGCACAGGGGAAACAGGAATGAGCGAGAAAACGAGGCAGACGTGCGGCAATTGCCGTCACTGGTCAGCGGGTGAATGTTTCCGGTTCCCTCCGCAGATGGTGGCATATCCAACTGATAACCAGCATCCCGTCATGTATTTTCCAGCGCCTCAACGGCCACAAGTGGCTGCGCATGAGTTCGCGTGCGGCGAGTTCAAACTGCATTAGACACCACTTAAGGCATATCGTCATGAGCAAGGACAAACTGAAGCGGAAGGCCCGCGCGTACGCCATGATTCGCGAGATGAACGCGAGGTCGTTCCACCCCTACATCGGTCTGCGCCCACCGACCATAAGCCGACGACCGGGACCGGACCTGCGCTATGCGATCAAGCGGGGGATGGTAAAGCTTCGTCGCGTGTATCGATCCGCGCGCGTGACCCGCACGCACGTAGATACCGGCTTTTGGCCGTTTCATTAACGAGTTGAAAAAGGAAAATCTATCGTGCACTTCCTGATTGCCATAGGCATCATCGCCGCGCTCATCGGTTTCGCATTTGGCGAAAATGCCGCACGCGCGTTCGTTGGCGTCTTGCTCGGCGTAGGCGCCCTCGCTATCTTGGGCGTGATCTCCCTCGGAATAATTGGCTTGAGCCGATGACCAAAACTATCATCTGGCTCGCTTTCACTGTCGCCGTGTGGAGTGGATCGTGTTGGTTCGCCTACTCCATAGGCTGGTACGATGGCGGTGCCGCAGCGTACAAAAGAATTACGGAGGACTTACGTAAATGATCGAATGGTTGCACAAATACTTCCGCGCTCTCCTCATCACCGGATCGCCGCGCATCGCGTGGACATGCGGCAAGCCGTACTTGCTGGCAGCTTCGCCAGTCGCCAAGACACTCTGGAATGCATGGAGAAAATTGCGGTGAAAACACACCTCGCACTCATCACTGCGGCCGCCGTCATCATGGCGCTGGTCATCACGTACGAGGAACAACTCGGTTCCTTTGCACTTGGGATCTGGTGGTGGGTGGAACAACTCGGCTCCATGGTGCTTGGGATTTGGTGGTGGGTGTTCGGGAGCGGAGCACCACCAGCATGAGCCGGCGCGGGAGCTTCCACTACAGCAAGGGTACCGTACGGCCAGCACACGCGGGACCGGGCTGTTCCGCGCACTTCAAGGACGCGACGTCGCTTGAAGAGGCTGTATTCGCCGACAAGAAAATCAGGTTGCGAAAGCAACGCGAAGATCGCGAACAGCAGGAACGCAACGCCAAGTCTAGAGTAACGCTGTCGTCGTCGCTAGATGCGTGGCTGAAAAAAGAGGTGCCGGAATGACCCACCCACTTGACTTGCCGGACTGGCTGCGCCGCGACGCGAATAACCGCGCGCCGTGGATGGATTGTAAAACGTGTCGGTACCCCGGCTCACTGGGAGGGGACTGCGACGGTTCTTGCCTGTGCCCGGAGCCTAATCCCGCAACAGATCCTCCAGCGACAGTCCCTGCATGGGTTCCGCCTTGGGCTGCCAGCTCTTGCTCTCCACCCGCATCGCCGCGCGAATAACGCCAGTCACGCCGCTGTCTTTGGCGCGGATGAACAGCTCCACGCGCCCGCGCGCCGCAGCCTGAACGACGTCGGGCTGGTGCCGCTCGACATCCCAGATCAGCGCGAGCGCTTCGCAGGCATCCTCCGGCGGCACGCCTTCGGCCAGCCACGCAAGCAACTGTTCCCGTGGCGTCTGAGGCTGCTTTGGTTGGAGCCATGAAAGCAATTGGTCCTACGCGTTTTTCTTCGCCTGCCCGATCTGGTAGGGCATCCATTCGCAGTACGGGCTGTCGCCAATGCTGTACGGCGAACCGTCCTGAACAATGGGAACTGACATTGTTGCCGTGGGCACCCCGTTAGGAGTAAATGCGCAGAGATTGACCATGTTATCGTCCCACACGGTGGTTACGATAGCGGCCCACGGTTGATCGCTACGCTGGTCTTTAACTGGCCAGTACCACATGATCCGGCCCGGTGTTGGTGTAATCATTTTGCTTTGTCCTTCAAAGTTGCTCGGTTCGTACGCGGATCATATTTGTAATCGCGCGCAAGACGTCCGCTCGTCTTCGTTGCGCGGTCAATCGCGCGTCCTGCCGGCCCTAGCATTTCGCGATGCAAACCTTCCGCCGTCAGCTTTTCGGAACCCTGCTCGACATGCCCGCGGTCGCGCAGGATCGAAAGCGCCATTTCACGGTTGCCGCCGACTTGCTCCGTCAATCGATCAATAAGGCCCTGATATGTCAATCTAGTATGCGCCTCTGTTGAGCGGCCCCGCTTGCTTGCGCATTGGCCGCCCCCGCTGCTGATCCTGTATAAATAACTTGCCCCGTTCGAATGTTGATAACTTGTACCTGTCCGTTCCCAATCGGGCGCATTTGAATGCTGGATGCATTCGCGCTACCGATCGGATTAAGCGAGATTTCGCCATGTACGACCGCCCGCTGCGCCGCATTCACTGCGGTTGGGGCCTTGATTTCCTGCGCAAGGAAGTCCTTGAACATGACAGCCTTGCCCAGGAGCTTCGCATTCATGTAACCCTGTACCAGCTTGTACAGACGTTGTCCACCGACGAGCGCGCTGATCGCGCCCACAGTCGGAATGCCGTGCAGATTAGCCGCAACCTCACCCATGATGACCGGCCCCATCAAGGCCGCTTCCGATTTCCAGTCGCCCCTGGCGCCGGCTTTCATCGCATTGAACGCGCGAATGGCTGACGGATCGTCTTTCGCAAACTCGCGGAAGTTCTTTTCCAGATCGCGCGCGGCCGGCGTGTTGCCCTGCGCCAGTACGCCGCGCATTTTCTCGTAATTCATGCCCTGCGTAGCGTTCATGACCTTCGCGTAGCGCGTATCAAGGTTTTCGAGCTGCGCAATCACTTGCTTGCCCTTCGCGGGGCCAAATACGTACTCCGCAGCCTTTTCCTGCTGTTTCCGTACGCCCTGAAATAGCTGATCCATCGCATCGGCGCTCGGCTTGTCATTGTTGGCTAGAAACGACATGCGCTTTTGGATCAGTTCAGATCCCGCATTCTGCAATTGCTGCCACTTATCGCCCCAACTTTTGGCCGGCGCGGTCGCGAGCATCTCCGCATGCTCCGCGTCGGCGCGGAACTTCTCCTCCACGGTGCCGGTTGGGTTGCCAGCCACCTCGGAACCGTACGCCCCCGGTCTCTTACGCATTAGCGCCAAACGTTCAGCTAGGTCAGTAGGTGAGTTTAGATCACCAGATAGCGGATTTTTGGGCGCCGTACGCAGCATCGAAACCGGGCCGTCCGCAAGCGGCTGATTTGCCTTCACCGCGCCGACGCCCGCCTCGTTCACGTCCTTGCGCAACTGGTTGTAGCCGGCGCTGACGTCCGCTTTTTCGGAAGCTGCTTTGCGAGTTACCGCGGCTTCGCCTGACGAGACGCCCGCTTTGGCCTGCTCATAGGCGTGCACCATGTCGTCAGGGTTCTGCCCATGGTCTTTGATCGCCGCGGTAGCGTCATCGGCCGCTTTCTTCGCAGCCTCGTATTTCGGGTTTGCGGTGTCCGTCCCGCCCGCGCCTGGCAACTTCGGCTGCTCGGTTTCCATGGTTTTGCGTGCTTCGGCCAGCTTACCGGCGCTCGCGGACAGCTCGGCCTGCGCCGTCGTGGTGTAGCGTGACAGCGCTTTGTAGGCTGTGGCACCCGCCGACGAAACGAAGCGGCCCAGCGCTTCGCCGCCGAGCGCGAAACCTACGCCCTTCGCACCCGCTTCGATGATATCGCCCGCGCTGCCACCCTGCGCCGCCTCCGCGCCAGCTTCCACGCCTCCAACGCCGACAGCGCGCACCGCAGCGCCGACGAGCGGTCGCGCCGGCACGAGCCCCAAGACGCCGCCCAAAGCGGCTTCCTTTGCAATGGCCGCCGGGTTTTGGTCCCTGCCTTGCATCCAATCCTTGAACGACTGTCCAGCCGCTGCGCCCGCCGCTCCGCCGCCGACAGTGCCCAGAGGACCGCCAGCCGAACCAACCGCAGCCCCCGCTGTCGACCCGATCGCGGGCGCATAGTCCACAGCATTTGTTGCGAGATCCTTCGCGGGCTGGCTGGGACGCAATCCCGGCATGAGTTGCTTCAGCCGTGTGTCGAATGTGCTTGCTGGCGCGGCCTGAGCACCTGCGGCTGTCGTAGCAGAAGTGGGCGCGGCGCCCTTGTTCATCTCCGCATCGTAGCGCTGCAGCACCGTCGCAACCGTTGGCCTGCCCCTGAAGAACAGCGGGTTATTGCGCGCCGCGGCTTCGCCGACGATTTCGCGTGCATCTGCGTTCGGATCGGCGTTCAGCAGCTTCGGCCCCGCGCCTTCGCCCAGGTTGTGAGCGATGTACAGATTGGTGTCATTGACTGGGACACCAGCGCGCGTCAACGCAGCCGCGTTCTTCGTGGCGCGCGTCGCCGCGGCTTCCGTCTGTTGTTGCGGCGTAGCGTCGGCTGCCCGCGCGGGGGCGCCCGGCGGCTTGTCGGCAGCCCATGTCGAATTGATAAACTGGAACGCGCCCGATGCACTGCTCTGCGGCGTGCCCGATGTCCACGGGTCTTTTTCGTTGCCGCTTTCGATACGCTGCATTTTGGTCAAATACTGCGGCGACGCGCCTTGCGGGAGCGCCGGAGGCGTAACCGATTGTCCCGCGATCATGACCGGCGTGCCACCGCCCGCAGGACCGGAGCCTGTCGGGGAGGGTGCCGTTGGGTTCGGAGATGCGGGCGGAGTGCCTCCGCTCGGGCTGGGGGCCGAGGTCGGCGGAGCTTGCTGCGTGGCTGCGCGTGGTGGCTGCGCGCCGGGCACGTTCGCGCCCTGCGTGAAGAATACCCGCTGATCACCGCGCGTAAGGCTTGGGTGCGACATCCATCCATTGATGGCGTCACGGCGCCCGCTTTCGTGCATGTCGGCAAGCTCGCCTTTCAGATCCTTGTCGAGCGGGATCTGGTCAAGCGGCAATCCGCCTTGGCCGGCAAGCGTCATCGCACCGCCAAGGCGCCCTTTGGCCTCGTCCAGCGAGTACTGGTAATTCGTCTCCGCGACGAGCTGCAAACCGCGCTTGGTATCAGCCGATATGCGCGGTTCCGGGCCTTTTTTGCCGCCATCCAGCCAGTTCTTGATAGCGCCCAGTTCGTTCTGTGCACGGTTCGCCCAGCCTTCGAAGCCGCCTTGCTGTTGCGTCATCATTTTCGTAAGGCCGACAGTGCCGGCAGCCGCCGACGTCTCCGCAACGTCGCGACCGACACCGCCCAGCGTGTCCTTCAACAGCGCCAGCCCGGCCGATGACGTATAGTTCTTCTCGTCAAACGCTTCGTGCTTGAACTTGTTCGCGATGCTGTACTGATTGACAGCGCCCTTGACGAGCGGATCGGCCGTTTGTTCCTGAAATGCCTTCTGACGTTCCTTGCTCCACGCGTTCCAGCCGCCGTCTTTCGTCGACATGCCGTACTTTTCCATGCTGACGGAGCCCGAAGGACCGACGTGCCCAAGCTGACCGTCCATGCCGCGCGTGCGTACGGGGAAGCCTGCAGTTTCGTTCGAGCTACCCAGCTTCATGTCACCCTGCGACGCTTCCTGTACTTCTTTCGTCGGTGCGCCATCGAAATTCGTCATGTTGTTGAATTTGGTCTGAAGCTGCATCTGCATTTGCTTGGCCTGCGCAAACTGCGCGCCGTGCTTCTGCACCAGCCCTTGCCAGTCGCTTGCCTTCTCTGGGACGTCCTGCAGCCCCATGCCAGCCAGCGCTTGCCGGTCCTCCGGCGTCATGCTGCGTCGCGCGGCTGCGTATGCCTCCTGGCTACTGCCGGCGGCTGTCAATTTGTTGATCGCGGTGTCGGCGCTCGTAAGCCGCTGTTGCGCGCCGTCCAATGCCTGGCCAGCGAAGTCCTGCAGCCATTCACCTTTGCCGCGCGCCTTGAGCGCGTTGGCGACGCTGAAGTCGCCGCTCTTGTAACGGTCAAGCAAATAGTTGTCGATCGTATCGCCCGTCATGTACGGGCTGATTTGCTCTTTCGGCACGCCATAATTGAGCGCTTGCTTCTGAATATCCGTCTGCTGTTGGCGCTGTTGCTGGATTTGCCGAAGCTGCTCGGTAGCCGCCGGCACGAAGTCGCGCGCCTTCTGCACCGCTTCGGGGTTGAAGAACTGCGCGAGCGGGTTTGTCGCTACCGATCCGGCGCGCTGGATGCGTTGCTGCAGCAAGGCGGCCGACTGGTCAAGCTCGCTCGTCTTCGGATCGGGCGGCACATAGCGCGGCCCGCCAAGCGACAACCCGGAGCCGAAAGACGTCGCCGGTTGCCGTGCGGTTGGCGGGTTAGCACTCCCTGAGGGACCCGAGCCAGTGACAGCAGCCGGCGCTTCGGAGGGGCCGGCGTCACTGCCAGCGCCGACGTCCCCGAAGTTCGAGGCGGCCCCCGTTGCGGGATCGCCCGTATTAAACATTAGCCCCGTTCCGAACGTGTCGCCTTCGGCCATGTCGATAAACCCCGGTATCCGGCTCCGCTTCGGCGGGAACCTAGCACGCCCGGGTGCGGGCTGTCACCCTCCGCGCTCGTAACTAGTCCGTTCCGCGAAAACCCGCCGTAGTAGCGGCGCGTACTTGCGAAGGCTTCGCGGAACGCGCAACCCCCGCGCCGCAATCGCGCGCTGACGCAGTTTCAGTCGCGTAGCGACATTGCCACGAAGATTTCGTACGTAATGCAGCGCCCGTGCGAGCGCTTTGCGTTGTTTGTGTGCCTGTCGACGCTGTCGCGTGCGTACGTCCATCTGCGTCACCTTTCGCGGCCCGCCATCAAGACTGCGGCGATGGCTACAAAGACCATGACAAACCACGCCAGCGCCACGACAAACCACAAGCCCAAATGCGGTCATCCTGGCCCCCAAGGCAAAAGGAAGTATCTCGTCTTGCGCAGGTCGCTGGGGAGCCGTCGGATAGCTGGGATCGCCCAGCGCAGCACCGTGCACGCCTGCATGAAAGCCAGTACGTAAATCAAATAGGTCATTGTTCGCCCTTTCCAAAGAAGTACGCCAACAGTTTCTTCGTACTCTGGAAACCGTACTTGCGTAGCACCTCCGCGCGATAGGCGTCAACCGTACGAGGCGATATCCTGCCCATGCGAATGGCGCTTTCCTTCGCCGTACAGCCGAGAAACATGAGCATGAGAACCTCGCGCTCGCGGCCGGTCAAGCTTTCTGGCGCAGCGAGGTTCACTCCGCGGGCTCCGCCTTGCTCCAATGCGTCCATGCCGTTCCCGCAACGTTGTAGAAGAACTTCACGATGTTATTGCCGCCCCATGCAACATGAACGCCGCGCGGGGCCGCTTCCATAACCTGGCCGTGGCCGCCGGACATGTGATTGTCGATACGGTCGCCTGGCTTCAGCGCCGCGAACTCTTTCAGATCCATGGCTCGTTCTCCCCTGCGTCGTCGAGCGGCGCGTGCGCGAGCCAGCACCATGCATAGCCAGCGAAAAACGAAATCACGCCAATGACGACGAACAATGCGTAGTTCATAGTGGCTCTCCTGAGATGCAGTAACTAACGATGTACGCCACGATAGCGAGCACCAGCACGCCAAGACCGATCAGATCAGCTCCGAGGCAGGTCATTACTTTTTACGCTCGTCTGACCGCCCGCATAAGTACCCGTAGAAAAACATCCCGATAGACAGGACTGCCAAGATAACGAGATCGTTCATGGCGCCCTCTCAATGCACGTTCCGTCCGTCAGTATCTTGACGCACTCACGCACATGTCGCGGTGCATGCTGCGCTTGAGACTGCGTCCACGACTGATCCGCAATGCGTACCAGCAGCACGGCTGCCGTTGCGCCGGCTATCAGCGTCATGAACACGCCCAAGCCTTTCACAGCTCGTCCGCCAATAAATCAAGGATGCCCTTGATAATGTTGACTAGCGGAGGCCGGCTATCCAGCAACGCCAGCCGCGCTCTGAGACGCGCGATCTTCTCGCGAATACGCACGTCTACGTCAGCTTGATTTTCAGACATCAGTCCTCCGACCATGTTCCAGGAACTAGCCACAAACACTCGCTGGCGCGGCGCGGCCGGTCCCAGTTAACGTTGAAACCGATAAAACCGGCGTAATGTACGGAATGCACGGAGTTCCCGCATACTAGATAAACTACGTGCATCAGTACACATGCTTTTTGACGTATCGCCGGATGACGAGCTCCACTACCGCAAAGCTTTCATGCGGCTGCTTTCGCTGCATCTCGTCTGCAATACGATCTGCGTCTTCCTGTGTCAGCCTGAACGACGTTACGCGGTCAGCCCCGTCTAGCGCTAGTCGGCGCTTGATAACACCAAAGTAGCCAATTCCGTGCGAAGGATAGGCCATCAGTACACCACAACCTTTCCGCCCCCGGGCTTGAAACTCGCCACGGCGACGAGCGACTTGCCTTCGGCGCCCAGCTTCTCAATGCCGGCTGGCGACAGCAGCTTGCGCGAGAACGCCTTGTCACCAAACTGCTCTTGCGCCAGTTCCGCAGCGATTGTTTCGTCGTGCCACTTGCGATGCGTGACGGCGGCCTTGACCAGCACGCCCGGGATCAGCTCGCCGTTGCCGATGGCACGGGCTTGGATCTGCGCGTCGATCGCTGCAGTGTACGCGCCGATGGCCTGCACGGCCTTCGCCATGGGGACGAGGTTTGCGCTTTCGATATCGTCGGCGCTGATTGCCTGCAGCTTGGACAGGACGTCCTGCAGGTCGGCGTAGACGGAAGCGAGGGCAGGAATATTGGTGTTCATAGGTGCTCTCCAGCGTTTGGTAGGGTGCAGTGTACGGGTTGTATGACAGAGTTAGGGAACTGTCAAGCCCCGCCGACTGCTTTTTCAATCCGCTGAACGAAGTCGGAAAAATCCAGCGCACAGTCGGCGCGGCCTGCCTGCATACACTCCTTAAGGCGCGCAACTGCGTCACGACGAATTTGCTGCATGACGGCGTGAGGTACTTGACCGTGGTTGGCGTTGTAGTGGGCGACGAATTGCGAGAAGGTCATTTTTGCTCTCCAGCGTTTGTGTAATCACGTTGTATGACATCCGCACCCGTACGTCAAGCGCTATTACGATCTTTTTTCAACTTTCTTCGAATATTTGTACGCCGCGTCGGTGTCCATGCCGAGCAGCCACGCCAGCTTGCCGATTTCGGACTTCGGACAGACCGTATCCCAATGTCTGGCGCAAGCCCGCCCGTTGATTGGCGACGCAGCCATGGCGCATCGCAGCGCGCTAACTGCAGGCTCCTCGGTGGCCGCCAGAACGCGTTCAAGCCGCTTTGCGCGTTCGAAGTCCGTGCGCTCGAGCCGGCTAACCGCAATCAAGTCGTCAACCACGCTTGCGAGCAGTCCGCCGCAAACTTCCGCCAACTCTATCGGCAAGCCGGCCTGCCTGCATGCCGTCGTCAGCACATCGCTCGTTAGCCGTGCGAGTGGCCGTATCCGCTCGAGATGCGTATTAGCCGTCTCTACTGCGAGCTGGGGTAGCCGTCTAATCGGTAGCATAGAGTACTCTGTCCGGTAGAGTTCGGGGTGTTGTTTCAGTGTACGTCCTCTGGTCACCCCTCGTCTAGGGGGTGCGTTCTCGTACGCTCGCACCCCACCTCTTCGAAGGGGCTGATTGAATATGCATCCTGTAAATTCACAAGAATTCACCATAAATTCACAACAGGCCGTACTGTGAATTTACAGGGTATCCTGTAGTGAATTCACCATGAAAAAGTTTTTCACAGCTTCTTTAATATTAATGCTTGACGACTGCGTACGGCATGCTATGTTGAATGCACACAAACGGCGGTTGTCGCCGGAAACGCTGGAGAGCAAGAAATGACCACCACTTACGAGATGATCCGCGCACTCCCCGCCAAGGGCTTTGACTGGACCGGCTTCAATACGGCGCTCCGCGCACAGTGGGTTGCGCTGCAGGGCCGCAACATCGCGTCGTGGTCGAGCCAGAACACTTTGCAGGGCTGGGACGCTGCCAAGGGCATGCGCGAAGTCCGCACCGCCGCGATGGAAATGGCTAATTTCATCATCAGCGACAAGTCGCGCCGCGTCAGCCGGATTGCACCATCCTCGGAAAGCCGGATGTGGGATAGCTTCGAAGGCGGCCATGTTGACGTGTGGACGGACGCCGACGCGGAAACCGTCGCCACACAAGAGATCGCGGAGCTTATCAAGTGCCACCGGAGATAATGCCTTGGGAGGTCGTCGCATTTTCGGCGACCTTCCTTCGCTCGCTAGGATGGGCGGATAATCGAGCCGACTTGCGCGGACACGTCGTTTCGAAAGACGACGATCCGTTATGGCTCGTTCAATGGCGTGACGAGGCGGCCCCACGGCACGTCAACAAGCACAATCTCGTTTCGCTATCGCAGCCCGGCGGACTGCAGGCCGACGCCGAGCGCTGCAAAATATGGGGCTTGAACGAAAACACGAAAAGGTACTGACATGCACGGCGCATTTGAAGGCGAACTTCCTGACGGTTGGCAAGGCGGCTTGCCGACCACCAAGTACTGGAACGGCGATTACATCAAGCTGTACCGGGTGTACCGGCCTTGCGCGACCTGCAGCGCGGAGATCAGTATCGATGTCACCAAAAAGGCATTGCAGGGCTTTGCCAAAAACAGCGGCCTGCTCTTGCGCAACTGCCCGACGTGTCGAGCAGCACGCAAGGCTGGCGGCCCTGGCTCGCGCGGTGGCAAATCACGGCCCACGGAAGGGCCGGCTCCCACGATTGTCACCGCGGTAACCGTCGGCAATACGGAGCTGGAAAAACTCCGTACAATGAACGCCACCATGAAAGAAGAACTAAATTGTCTGTACACCTATAAAAAAGAATTAGAGGCCAAACTAGCCAAGTACGAGTTGCCGGCGGCCATGGCTACGCAAAGCGCAACAACGCCGCAATTCAAGCCACTTCCGGCGCAGAACGGGTTTGACCCGCACAAAGCGCTTGCGGATGATTTGGATAAAAAGATGCCGTGGGTCACTTGACACGCTCTGAAATCCGTCGTACGAAGGTGTACACACAAACGCTGGAGAGCAAGAGATGACTGTCTACGACCCGACCGTATTCAGCCGCGGGCAGCGGTATCGCAGCCAAGTCATCGCCAAACTGGCCGCCGAACGCATCGACTTCTACCGGCTTCCGGCCGAAATTGATGCTGGCGAAGTCGTCAGGCGCTGCTTTTACCAACCCATGTCCGTCGATTACTGCGTTGACGCAATCAAGGGCGCCATTGGCCTCTAGTGTGCTCTGCCCCGCAGAGCACAATGGATAGCGTCTTGCCAAATCATTCCCTGCGGACGTAAAAGAAAAACCCCCGAAGCCGGCGAAGCTTCGGAGGTTTGAAAAGCCACTCACGCCGCTGGAACGTGAATGCCCATCCCGAATAGCATATCAGAATTTTGGACGCAAGCTGTACAACGTGGCCTCTTTCCTCTTGCAATCGCAAGGGGTTCCAAGGCGCCTATAGGAGACGGCTGGAATGTTTGGACCTCCCCCATACCCCATCCAGGAGCCGGCAGCGTCGGACTTCGATGTGGAGATGCTGGCCTTACCGCATTTGATTGCGATGTCTCTGATCCAAACACCGCCGAAAGGCTACTTGCCGCGTTTAGAAATATATTCGGACCTAGTACGCCGGTACGATTTGGACGACGACCTAGGTTCTTAATCCCGTTCTATCTCGCAGACGCTCCCGTACAAGGGCGCACGTTTACCTTTCCAGACGGCGACAAGCTGCAATTGATGGGCGGCCAATTCGTCGCCTTCGGCCCGCACAAAGACACAGGACAAAACTATGAGTGGGAAAACTGGGACGCAGAATGGCCCCGTTTATCGGTTTCACAGCTTCAATCTGTATTGGCCGAAGTACCCGCGCGTGCTGGTACTTCCCTCAGATTTAGCGCCGATCACGAAACGGCAACGGCTGATGAATTGCGCGAAGCAGCTCCTCAGACGCAGGACGAATGGCAAGCCGGCCGCGATGCCGCGCAACGATACCTCGGATTGCTCAAACAAGAGCTGACCGGCAAGACCGAAGGACGTGGCTCGACAATATTCGCCCTGGTTGGCGTGCTCAAGTTTGCCGAGCTGCACACCATGTGCACGCGGCAAGAGATCGAGGACGCGATCACTGGCGCCGGCCACAGCCTTGACGAAGGCATCGGCGGCCGCACCCTCGGACAGGAAATCGACCGTCACGACGAGCTGCCAATCCTGCGTGGCAACCTCATCATGCAAGCGATCATGTCGCGCCGTACGGTCATCAATGGCCTGCACGACGCGCAAAACCTGCCCGTGCTGGTACAGCGTACGGGTTACGAAATCTCTTTAGAGGACGACGGCAATGAGCTACCATGGCTTATCTATCAGCGTTTCCTATGTGGCGAAGTGCACTTCCTTACCGGGCATAGCGGGGCCGGCAAGTCTACAGTCGCCAGTGACACTTGTGTTCACTACCTCACTGGACGGCCATGGCTCGATGCAGATGTTGAGCGATCAGACGGCCATGTCCTCTGGGTTGCTGCCGAAGACGACTACGGTACGGAGCGGCGAGTAAGGCATTTGCTCAGGCAAGAGCCAAACGCCCGCGAGCTGGCTGATCGTTTCCACCTTATACGCGGCGTTCCCCAGCCTTTGGCGTTCGAGGCGCAATGCCTCGCCCAAGTCGGCAGCATGGCCGCCATGGGCAAGCGCGTGGATCTGATCGTCGTCGACACGTGGGGCGCCTCTGGGCTGTGCTTCGCCGACAACGATACCGAGAGCGTTCTAAAGGCCATGTTCGTCCTGAAGAATATAGCGAGACGCACGGGCGCCGCCGAGATCGTTACGGATCACTTACCGCTCGGGAATGACGACGCATGGCAGAAGGGCAACGGCGCCAAGTCGGGCAATGCCGGCTTTGTCTACCGCGTAACCCAAGGCAAGGATGACAAGATCTCGCTCGACTGCGGCAAATGCCGTGGCGCCCCGAAGGCCAAGAGTTATTTCGGCCGCGTTGTGTCGGAAAACTACGGACAAGACAGCAAAGGTCGTACGACGACCGTCAACGTGTTCAAGCGCGAGATGAGAGAAACGCCAGAACAGCGCGAACAAAGTTCCGTGCTGAAGCTGGCTGCGATGCTACCCGGCGCAGTCGCAAGCGGCATGGACGCCCTGCGTAGCGGTTCGATCGTCAAATTCGATACCGTATCGACCGACCTCGGCGGCCATGTACGGGGCGAAGTGCCAAGCCACGTCGTCACCAGAGAAGCCGCGCAAAAAATGTTTGAAAAAGACGGTTTCCAAAGCTTGCTAAATTCCGGCTACCTCCGTACAATGTCGGGATGCCCGTTCCTCGCGGTGTTCGCGCCGGTAGGCATGACGCCCCAGGTTTTGATTATGCCTTGGGTTTTCACAGCACAGGAGAAGATGCCGTGGCAGACATGACCGATAGCGAAGTTCTGCGACATGCTGCTTTACTCGCAGAGCGCCAGCGCGACTTCGAAACCGCGAAACGCTTGCGTACGATTGCCCTCCAGATCGAGCGTATGCACTTATCAAACAAGGCAGAAGCGTGACTGAATGGAACGGCGTTTGCGCCTGTGGTAAAGCCGAGATGGATGGTTTGAGATGCAAGCTGGGGGCGACACACCAACTCCGACGTATGCCTTGGGCGACCGCGTTCGTGGCGCCTTGGACGGCCTCCCCGGCGTGGTCGCCTCCGTGGACCGACAATTCGACACCATCCTCGTCAAATGGGACGGACAAGATTTCCCCGTGGTCTATCCCGTGGATACGATCATGATTAGGAGGACGATGCCGTGGGAATAGTGGAACTTGGAATGTGGGCTGCTCTCGTTTTGGTTACCCTGTATCTGTTCATTGATCGGTTCTTCGGTGACTAACGATGTTGTTCCGCACCGCATGCCATGGGAGGCCGCGCCCGTGCAAGAAACGGTCGCGCTCATGCAAACGGACATGGCGTTCATGGTCACGCATACCGCCGTACTTGTGCACTCGAACCGGCCAGAGCTGCGCATGCTGGTCAACACGCTCAGAGGCCAGATCATCCCGCGTGGCGAGTGCAGGTTTACGGATGGCTCGACAATCGAGCTGCAGGATATCGGCATGCCGCAGCCGAAGGTACTGACGATGACTGTACAGGAGGTTATGGCGCGAGTTTGGGAAGTGGCGAGGAACTTGGGGCTGGAGCTGGAAATATGACTGACCCATCAAAGCCGCCCCCAGAAAAGCCGGGCTATGTCTGGGAGTACCGGAAAGGCTGTCAGTGCGAGACGTGCCCCTGGAAAGGCAATTGCAGGGGCGAAAACTGGCCTCATTGGTACGGTCGAAAAATAATTCAAAATAGCTGTTGACTTCCCTCCGTACGTGTCATACAAAGCCAGTGTCAACCGCTGGAGAGCAAAAATGTTCCACTTCAAACCCCTTCAAGTCATCCGCAACAGCCGCAACGATACCGGCCTGATCTGCGAATTTGACGGCACCCGCGCTCGCGTCATGTTTGAAACCGAAAGTTCCGGCGTTGAATTTCGCCAGTACTCCGTGACCGCGCTTTACTCTTACGCCGTGATCGGGTGAGGCCGTGGCAATCATATATGGCACACTATACACAAGCTCTTCGCGGTGCTGCGGCCACTACCGTGGATACTTCGGTGTCTTCTCTCAGGAACAAATAACCGGATTTCAAGCAAGACTTACAGAATGCATCTGGTTTGTCCCCGGAACGGAGGTGCAGTCATGACCGAAGTCGAAACCCTCATGACCGCCTGCACCAAGCTTCGCGCCGAAGCTATCGCAGTAGGCCGCATGTTGGAGGCCCGCAAGATCGAAGGCGCCAAGATACGCGAAATTCGCGGGCTGGAAATCGCACACAAAACAGCGTGGGGCCGCTACTATGCCGTAGATTGCCGTCTACGTACCTTGATCGGAACAGCGACATGACCCGCACCCGTCACCGCGTCATCGCAACGCACCTCGCCACCTCGCATTTGCAAGCGCGGGTAGCTCCGTCGCCAGCCGAAATCGAACACGGCGCCTTGGCTGACTTTTTCACGGCCTGCCTGATTGCCGGCCTTTGGACTTTGGTTATGGCGTGGTGGGCGCTGTGAGTGACACCGAAATCCTAGACTGGCTCGAAGCAAAACATACGCTGCATCGCGCGGTTGAAATTCTATACGTAGTCGACGGATACGAAGTGACGCTAACGTACGACGGCGAGCCATTGCGCGGGATGCTATGGAAAGGCGAAACGCTTCGGGATGCGTGCGTAAAAGCAATGAGGGCGTTGAGCTGATGTTCATTGTGTACGTGATCTGCACTGAACGCCGCGGTATCGTTTCGGGACCGTGGCGCCGTTGCTGGCACCGTACGAGAACAGCTCTTATAATGCAGCCTACTGAATGCGTATGGCTCGTTCCGGGAACTTTTGATCTATGACCTTCGTCCCTAGACCGCACCAGACCGCAGGCGTACAAGCGCTGATTGCGTACGAAGATCGCTTTTCGGTCGCGGAGGTGGCCGTAGCCGGCGGTAAAAGCGCGATGCTAGGCATGCTGGCGCTGCACTACAGCCACTTCGGCCGCGTACTGATTGTTGCGCACAACAAGGAACTGGTGAAACACAATGCAGAAGCCGCAAGAGGACTTGGGTGTCGCCCTGGTATCTGCAGCTCATCCATTAGCACCAACGCCTTCGCCCGGGTCACTGTCGGAACCATTGGGACCATCATCAATCGCGTCCACCTCTTTAGAGATGTTGTCGCTATTCTCGTCGATGAAGTTCATATGGTCCCTCCGGCCAAGTCGTCGCAGTACCGGCGGCTTTTCGATAAGATCCCGCATGCTAAAGTTCACGGCCTCACCGGAACACCCTTCCGCGCCGATGGTACGGGTGACCTTGCGAAAACGTTTGGCCCTGTGGCTTATCGATATACGTTTCTGGACGCCTTACGCGACGGGTATGTTAAGCCACTCGTTCCGGTCGACGCTGGCGAGGATGAAACTATTGATGTTGCGGGGCTTGCGACCGTAGCTGGCGACTTCGATCTAGAGGAGCAAGCCCCGCGGGCGATCAAGCTGGTACCTAGCCACGCCAAAACTGTTTTGGACGTCATGCGCAAGTTCAATCGACGCCGCGTGCTGGTGTTCTGTTGCAACATCGCGCACGTCGACAAGCTAGAAGCGGAGTTCAAGCGCCTCGGCGCGAAAGCCGTAGGTGTGCACTCGCTGTCGATCGTCGGCAAGCGTGACAAGGCCGTAGAGGCATTCAAGGCCGGCGCGTTCGATATTCTCGTTTCGTGCGCCATGTTCACGACCGGATTTGACGTGCCGGAGGTCGACTACATGGCCTTTTGCCGCGCAACGAAGTCGGCAGTCTACTACGCCCAAGGGCTAGGCCGCGGCGCTCGGATCACGCCGCACGCGGCCAACTGCCTCGTGTCGGACTTCGGCGGCAACATTGCACGGCACGGTGCTCTTGACGCTGTGATGGCCGCACCCGGCCGCATGCTGACGTGTGACGTACGAGAATGTTTGAAAGAATGGGAGACGTGGCAGAACGGCAAGACATGCCCGAAGTGCGAGACAATCCACCGGAGCGCGCCAAAATGCAAGGAATGCGGCGAACGCTTCGATCCGCATTTTCACGGCATGCGGTGCCCGCATTGCGGCCGACAGCAAGCTGACATCAAGCAATGCGCGGCATGTGAGGAAACGTATGCCTCGTTCCTACATCCGATCTGCCCGTTCTGCCAATTTGACAATACAATCACAATCGAGGCTGGCAAGGATCTCAAGATGCGCGGGGGCGGTCACGAGGCCGTGAGCATAAAAAAGATACTGGAAAGCCAGCCCTGGCAACCCGTCGTGTCACCTCCGATCAAGCAAGACAGTGGCGGATGGTTGTTGACAACTACGTACACAACCGCTATTTGGCCGTACGAGGACCTTCCGCAACCCGCGCATGTCTACCTGAAGCGCGCGCAGAATGGCCGCTACATGGCGGCCGGGATTTATGACGTCAACGGACAGGTACATCAGAGATGATTGAAAAAGTCATACCCTCGTGGCTGCGATGGCCGCCGAACTGTTGCGAAACATGTACGGGCTGGGCGAAAATTGACGAGTGGACTGGACGTTGCAACCAGTCACCAGTCAACAGTGGGGACGTCACAGACGCGCGGTTCCGCTGTCAAGATTTCAAGAGAAAAGAAGGCGTTTAATTTTCCGTACGCACAGACAGGTACGCCAGAGATGACCGAAGAATTTAAACTAAAACGCAGAGAAATCGTGGCCGTTGTGTTTATTACTGACGCGTGGCATCTCTACGATATAGCCCTTGGTCTGATACTGGCGGGCCCCTTTAATGACCACGCCGACGCAGTGGAGCAATGCAAAACGCGAGCATTCCGCGTTGCTCAGGGTTGGGCACCGTAATTCTTTTTCCGTACGCACTTGACGCAAGCGACGGGTTTTGTCATACACAGGCGTCTTTCACAAGGGAACCAAACATGAAGCTCGAATTTGACAGCATTGCGGAACTGAAGGAATTTTATGCGCAGCTCAAGGGCACGCGCGGCAAGAAAGGCGAGGACGTCGACGACGCCCCCGCGCAGCCTGCAATCGGTCCTGCACTGACCCCAGCACCTATGGCGATCCCTACCAGAGCCGAAGCGTCGATGGCTGCTTTCAACCCCACGGCCTTTGCGCCCCAGGCGGCTGGTGCAGGACAGGCGGCGCCGGTGTTCCCTGTAGCCGCTGCCACCGGGCCGGCGCCCGAAGTCCTGGCGCTCGTCAAAAGCATCAATGAACGGGCGAATGCATCGATCGGAGCTAATCCGGCGTCCCTCAATGACGCGCTGAAGTTCTTCCGTGACAGCATCGGCCCCGACGCTGCGCAGGCGACCCTGCAGCAAATTCAGGAACACTTCCTGCCGCGCATGGCGACCGAAAATCTGATGAAGCTCGCGAAGCTGATGGGCTTGGCGTAACACGAAAACGTCAGCGCGGGACCAGCCTCCTGCGGAAAACTGGCGGCCCGGAGGGAGTGGTAGGGCTTCCTCCGGGTAGTACTTTTCGAGGCGATCATGGATGAAACCGTGCTCTACCCGCGCAAGAGGCCCGCAATGTATACCGCAGAGCGGGACGCTATCATTCGCGACAACCCCACGGTTGATCCATTTTTGCTGGCGATTACGATGGGCCTGCATGTCCGCACGGTTTATCTGTACCAGCGCAGGCTCGGCGTGCGGTTGTGCACGTCGCACGGCAAGAGGCGAGAGCGGGTATGAGACAAAAACTGCAGTACCTATACAACGACGTAGCACGGATCGACTACGATAACATTTACGAGGCGATCGAACAGCTCAAGCGTGTGCTATGCACGGCTATCGAGCTACTTGACGAAGCGCTGCCGAAGGAAGTGGAGCCTGATTGATGAGCGACCACGATGTTTTCAACGCCTCCAGCACCGCGACATGGATCGAATGCTCGTGGTCCGCGCTCAATGCCGTGCCCGACGCGCCAAAGAAGGCGAGCACAATTGAAGCGGCCGACGCCGGTACGGCGAAGCACAGCGTCATGGAGGCCGGCGGCTACCCGGAGGTGGAAGCGTTCCTGGCGCAGCTTGAAAATCCGCCATCCACGGTACGAGAACTGCGCGTACGCCTGGCTGATAACTGCGGCGGCACGATTGATGTTTTCTCGCATGGCTGGCGCAATGGTTGGAACGTTATCACGATCCTTGACGGCAAATTTGGCAAGTGGGACGCGCCTGCAAAGCATAACATGCAGCTTATGACGTACGCCGCTTGTTTGCTCGCCAACAACGATGCCGAGTGGTTCCGTTTTGTGATTTACCAGCCGAACGGCCTTGATGACGACCCATGGAAACAGTGGGTGCACCATCGTTCTGAAATTGAGGCGCACAAGGCGCGTGTACTGCGTGCGATCGCAGATCGCAGCGCGCCGAAGCCCGGGCCGCAATGCCGCTGGTGCAAGGCATTCCAAGTCTGCCCCGCCATGTCGACGGACGCCGGCTTTGTTATGGGCGCCATGACACGCCGTATCGAGGATCTCACGACGCAAGAGCTGGTGCGGTTGCTGCGTCTTATTCGCGCGCTTGGCGATGTCAAGGAAGTGTACGAAGAGGCGTTGACGGCTCATTTGAAGCTGGGACGCACGGCCGAAGGTACAGCGCTCAAAGCACAGCGCAGCTTCCGTGCGTACAACGATGCAATTCAAGCCGCCGAGTTTCTACACCAGCAATTTGGCGCAAAGGGTGTGAAACCGATTTCGCCAGCCCAGGCAGAGAAACTAGGGCCGGCAGGAAAGCAGTACGTAGCCGTCGCTACGCACAAACCAGAGGGACAGCTAAAGGCTGTGTACTGACATGCCGCTAGATGACATCAACAATCTATTCGCTAAGCTATCTGGCATGATCGATGACAAAGACGCCCACAAGAACCCGAAAGAGTTCGCGGCTGTCGTCGCTGGTTTGGCATTGGCGCGTGTCATTGTTACGGATCTGCGTCGTATCGCAGATGCCATAGAAAAGCTTGACTAACTCCTAGCCCGCCCGTACACTCCACCCGCTTGAACCTCTGACAAATGGAAAATTGAAAATGGCACAAAGACAGTATGAACCATTCACCTTGTTCAACGTGCGTATCGCCGACATGCGGCACCTCTGGACGCCCAGCACCGATTACAAGGGGCAGGAACAGAGAAAGCCGAACTACTTCGCTGGCTTCATCGTTCCGAAGACGCAGGCACAGTGGCATGTCGAGCCAGCGCTGGCCGGACTGGTGCAAGCGCTTGGCAAGATCAGCCAGAACAACCCGCAAATCATCGACTGGCGCATTCAGGATGGCGACACGCCGAGCCCGGACGGCAAGTCGTCCGAGTTCGCCAAGGGTCACTGGCTTTTCAATGCGTCCACCAGCAATCCGCCAAACGTGGAGCTGGTACAAGCCGGCGGTGCGCTGACGAAACTGGCGAACAAGGTGGGCGTCAAGTCCGGTGACTACTGCATGGTCGGCGGTACGGCTGCGGTGAGCGGACAGAACAACCGTGCGATCAAGCTGTATCTGAATGCCGTCGTGTTCTCCGGCCCCGGCGAGGAGATCGTGTTCGCCAACTCGGTGTCCGGTGCGGAACTAATGCAGCAAGCTCAGCGGCAGGGCTTGCAGGTTGCAGGCTTCCAAGGTGCTCCGGGCTTTGGCGGGGCTCCGCAGCATGGGGGCCAGCCCTTCGCGCCACAGGGGGCGCCGGGTTTTACGGCACCGGCCGGAGGGTTTGCCCCGATGACGACAAACCCTGCCTTCGGGGCTCCGGTCCCGGGCCAGACTGGACCGGCTTTCGGTGGAAATGCTGTGTTCCCTTCTAACCCTGCGAACCCGTTCGGTCAGCGCTAACCACTGAACGCAGACTAGCCCGGAACCAAAGCTCCGGGCTGATTTTTCACGCTGGAGAGCATTGCTATGGCACCGCGCACCCGAGAGTTAGCTGACCGCATGCTTGCTGCATTGCAAGACCGCGTAAACCTGAACACCCGACGCGAAGAGATGACGTCAGGTGGTGGTCAAAAGAAAGCACGCGTCAGGCTTAACGAAGCATCGGAGATATTAGGAATTTTGCGCAATGTGGTCGCAGCATGGGACGCCAATGTTGCACCCTGACGACCTCCCGTGCGATCTGGAGACCCGCAGCCGCGTCGACTTGAAAAAGGCCGGCGTGCGTCGTTACGCCGCCGACCCATCCACGCAAATCACGGTTGCGGTATGGCGCTTTCGCGGCGTCGACAAATGTGCGTGTCCGGTCCACCCACATCTCGGTAGCCACACGCTCGCGGATCTGTACAGCGACATCCGGCAGTGCCGGCGTTTCATCGCGCATCACGCAAATTTTGATGTCAATATTTTGCTACGTCAAAATCCGTTTCTTGACCTGCCGCTATCCAAGATTGATTGCACCATGGGCCGCGCCCAGGCGCTTGCGCTGCCCGGCGGACTGGACGAAGTTTGTATGGCGCTAGGTCTCAAGGGCAAAGACAAAGCAGGCCGTGCGGCTATGCGCGCCACGATGGCACCGCAGCGTGACGGTACGTTCAACGAAAAGCTTGACGTATACGAAACGCTGGTCCGTTACGCCAAGGAAGATCGCCGTTGCCTGATCGATCTGGATGAGCGTTTGCCGCCGCTGTCGGTTGACGAACATCTGATTTTCGAGCGTACTTGGCGCAAAAATGAAATCGGGCTTCCGATCGATATCCAGCTCGCAACCGCTATCGCACTCCGTCGCGAAGAGATCGAAGCGGAAAGCATGCATCGATTAATGGCGGTAACGAAAAATTCAGTAACGAAACTGTCGCAGCGCTCACGCATCATGGAGTGGTGTAACGCCAGGGGTGCCAATCTAGAAAGTACGCAAAAACACGTCGTCGCTGAAAAGTTGGCCGATGACGACTTGCACCCCGACGTACGGGAGATCCTAGAGCTACTGCAAGCGGAGGGCGGCTCCGCGCCGCTCAAGGCCCAAGCGCTGCTGGACCGTCACGTTGGCGGCTACTACAAAGACGCTACTCGATATTTTGGCGCCCGCTCCGGCCGCGGTACGTCTGAGGGCGCGAACATGTTCAACATCGCACGCCCATCCGGGCAGTACGATCCTGAGCAAGTCATTTGGGGGCTAAAGCAAGGCTTCAAATACGGCAACATCGCACTGACCGACGCCTTGCGCGGCTGCATCGTCGCGCCCGAAAGCTGGATGATTTGTGATGACGATTTGTCGCAAGCGGAGTACCGGATTGCGCTGTGGATGGCTGGCGACCAAGAGCGTTTGAACCTCTTGGCATCAGGCGGTGACCCGTACATCTACAACGCGATAGCGATGGGGCGGTGCCCTCCGGGTTCAACCAAGGCAACGCACCCCCAGGAACGGCAAAGCTACAAATCAGTGACGCTCGGAGGCAACTACCAACTAGGCTGGAAAACGTACATGGCGCACCAACGCCGCGCCGGCAATAATATGGACGAGATCAAAGCGCGATCGGATATCGACGGCTACCGACAGGCAAATCCATTGCTTGTCGATCTCTGGTACGCGCTCGGCGATGCCTTCAAATTTGCGATTTACGAACAACCCGGCCGGATCTTCCCCGCCGGCAAAATCGCGTTTCAGAAGGACGCAACCGGAACGATTTGGATGCTTCTGCCCTCCGGCCGCCCCGTGCCGCACTACTCCGCTCATATCACGCACACGGGCGAAATGGCGTTTTTCCGGGGCAAGTTTGGTGCCATGATGCGTCAGAAAGCTTTCGGCGGTTCGCTGCTGGAGATCGCCTGCCAGAGCATGACGCGCGATCTGGTGACCGCTGCGGAGGCCGATATTGAACGCGAGCTGCCCGACGTCGTGTTGCTGCTGGACGTGTACGATAGCATCCTGGCCGCTGCACCGATTGCCGTGGCAAAGGAACGCTCGGCGCAGATGCGCGCGATCATGCGGCGTCCTAGGCCGTGGACGGCGGGGCTGCCGCTGGACTGTGAAGGTTACGAGGCAGAGAGGATGAGGAAATGAAAAAAGCTGGCCCGATAGTCACGTACGGCGACCCTCGCGGGGGCCATATTACTGCAAGCCGTCACCCGTTAGGCGGATGGATTGCCGTCTATCGTACTCAATTTCACGGCGCATGTTTTCCAATTGGCTGGGGCCGTACTGAACAAGGCGCAATTCGCAATCTTTGGAAACTGCAGAGCAAGCACGGATGAAATCCACCGCCCAACTAGGCCGCTTTACGATCCGGGACGTCAACCTGTGGGACGCCCCGGACCTGTACGCCTTGCTCGGCGACGCCGATACAGTGCGCTACATGGGCGTGCCGCAGCTCCGCAACGTCATGGAAGCAAACGTGTTGATCTCGCGGTACCAAGCTGGCCCCGGTCGCTGGCTTTCTGTACTGGATGGCACAAAACCCCAGGCTACCCGGTTCCTTGGCATCGTCGGACTGGAAATCCGCGGACATCAAGCGACACTCACGATCGCGTTCAACCGCAGCCGCGAAGCCCGCGGTGCCGGTCGCGAGTTCTCCGTACCGTTCGTGCAGTGGATTTTCACGTACCCGCAAATCTGGCGCGTTTGGGCGTATTGCCATGTTGACAACTTACCCGTACAGAAGGTGCTGGCACGCATGGGCGCGGAGCGCGAGGGCAGGCTGCGGCGGTTCGCGTTCTTTCCGAACCTGAGCAACGAGCCGCAAGACGTGTTTGTGTACGGGATTACAAGATGATCGACAAAGACGCAATGCCAATCAAGAACGACCCGCCGTACAAACGTATCGACGATCGCCCGCGTATCATAACGCGCCAGCAAATCGAAAACGGCACGCACCGGGTACCTGATCCAGCCTTGTATGAGTGCGATTTTTCCAACGGTGACGTCTGGAGACTAAAAGACTAGAATGCCAGCGCCATAGATCCAAGCCCCGAGAACATCGATCCCAGGCCGGAGCCCTTGCCTTGATCGTTCTTCGCCTGCGCTTGCGCGAGCTGCGCTTGGCTGCTCATCTGGCTGCTTTCCACGCCGGCTTGCTGCCCGGTCGCGGTCTCGCCTACGCCAATGCCCTTGAACATGTCACCGAGTATGGAGCTGAGCTGCCCGAACTGTGTTTGGTTGCCCTGCAAATAACTGCCATACGCCTGATTTGCGTACGTGTTAGAGATGCCTTGATTGATGCTCGAAAGCTCGCGCAAGTTGGTACCGGAGAGCAGCCCACCTTTCGCTGCGGCGCTATTGTTCTGCGCCTCATCGGCCATCTGCATCTGGTACTGAGCACCCGGCGACGTCTGATAGCCCTTCATAAAGTCTTCGTAACCGAGCGTCTGCCCGGCTTTGGTTTCGAGCTTGCCAACCGTGTCAGTCGCGGGGTTGAGGAACGACTGCCCAAAGGTGTTGTACGGCGCTACGTTGGAGCCGAAGGCGTTCGCGGTGTTCTTGACGTCCCCCTGCGCAGAGGATAGATCGCTCGCGCCAATTTCGGAGCCGATGAACTGGCCCAGACCTTCGCCAAAATTTGCCATGATCGGCCCTTGATTTGTCATACAGCATCGATTAAGTCTATCATTCATGAGCACCGAACGCAAAACCCTAATGATTTCCGCACGCTTGCCGGCCGCCTTGGTCGTGCGCGTCGATTTCGTCGCCCGCAATACCGACGCGGAGGCCGTCAAAAACCGCTCTACGGCGGTCCTGGCGGCCATAGAGGCATGGTTGCCGGTCCAAGAGCGGAGGCTGGAGGATCTTGGCATCATCCCGAAAAAAGCCCGCTAAGAAGGCCCGCAAGCCTGCCCGGAAGCGGCAGGAAAAGAGACTGCAACTGCGAACGGCGCAATGGCTTGAGCAGGCCATGCCGAACCTATTGGCCTTCCACGTCGCCAACGAACGCCGCGGCGGCTTCGGCACCCACATGCATTTCAAACGCATGGGCGTCAAGGCTGGCGTCGCCGATTGGCTGGTGTTTCCGCGCAACGGTCGCAAGATCGCTATCGAGCTGAAAGACGACGAAGGCGAACAGACTGCAGATCAAGAACAGTTTCAAAAGCATTGGGAAACAACTGGCGGCATGTACTTTGTGTGCCGTACGCTGGAGGAATTTCAGGGTACGGTCAGAGGCGTGACGCTGTTTTAATAGGTAGTTAACAATGGACAATTTCAAGTATCAGCCAATCGAACCGGCAGAGTGCCAGCACTGTCCGGGGTTGAAGCACTTCCCGCAGGACTGCCCAACGCCGCAAGGTCGAGAGCAATCCCGCAAGGAAATGGCCGACGTCATGCGGGGCATCGCCAAAGTCGTTACTCAGCAGTTAAAGCAGGAGAACAAGTAATGGCATGGGTTTCTGGGCCGTTCGTCCGATTCAAGTGCGCAAAGTGCGCCCGTAAAATTGAGAGATTGGTCGCGGAAGACTGCCGCGATGAGATACATAAAATGCGTGATGCGTTCTCACTTGTTTGCAATGAATGCATGGCCGCACTGGAATTGCGTTAACATCACATCAAAGTTAGACGATCAGCGTCCACACGCCTGCAACCTGTACGTAGATGTGCTTCGCCGCACCCGTCTGTGCATACCAGTCTCCGTCCCTCTGCAACGTAACCGGCGCTAGAGGACCGTTGAAAACTTTGTTCTGAAGCAAAAAGAACGCAAGCGTAGTGTTGAAAGTGGCTTGCTTGTTATTGATTGTCAAAATCTCACCGTTGATCGTGGTGATTTCTTGTTCTAGCGTCGCCGCTTCCAAGCCGGTCACGTTAGCTATGCTGACGATGCCGCTCGCATTGAGGATAGATGTCAGCTCGACTAACCATCTATTAAGCGCCGGATCGTCTTTTGCTATGCCAACGGGCGGTGGTATCTTTTGGGGCATTGACTTACCTCAAGTTTAAGTGTACGGCTGCGCACGGATAGGAGATTTAAGCTATGGGTGATGAAGCTGACGCAGACTGGCAAGCCGGACTTGTTGAGCAGGGCCAAGAGTACGTAGAAAACACGCTGAAAGACGCCATGTATGGCGGCCGACAGCAGAAACAGCGACAAACGGCACTCCGCGCTCGCGGCCGTACTTTTGAAACGGTTGAGATTGGCGATGACGGCAAAATCATTGAACCCGTGCGTTGTCTATGTGGTGCGACGGCGATAATTCACAACTCACGCTGTCCTTTTGCGTATGGAGTTTCTTGATGTACACTATTCAGTACGAAGCTGTCGACGGCACCCACAAAATGCAAGTCTTTGGCGGTGCAAACCGCGCCAATCTCGTTAGGCACCTGTCTCATTTCGAACGCCCTATCATCGCCGTGTACGAGCAAACCACGCCAATTACCAAGGCCGTACGGAACGATCTGACGCAACTACCCCGCCACATGATGACGCGCGCAGCTCGCGACTTCGTCAAGTCCCCGGCGTAATCGTCGCGAACAGCTCGTCGATTGTGAATGGCGCTTGCGTGCCGCTGTACTGCAGGCGAAACTGACGACGCCGGCCCGTACCCATGCCCTGCGCCAGCGCGCGGCGCAGCCCCGGAGACGGCAGCGAAACCTGACGCACGCCGCGCCACGTCACCGCACGGTCTTCCGACCAATCGAACTGGAAGGTTCCGGCCGCCGGCCCCATGGACGACGTAATGTCGATTGTTCCGTATGTCTGGCGTGTCTCCTGGCTGCCGACCCAAGGCGTTATGATCGTGCGGGACAGCGTACCGGCGGGCTCCGCGGCGCTGTTGATGTCCAGTGTGCATACTTCTCCGGTATCGAGGCCGACGTACGTCACGCCCCCGTCGTATTCCTTGGCGCAACGTCCTACGTGATCCAAGCGCCCCGGAGACTGGCGGTAGGACCAAACACCCGTGGACGATGCCAGTTCTAGTGACCACGATCCGGGCAGCGTCAGCACGTAGAAGTCACTGCCGCCGTGCCCATATGCGTAGCCCGTGAGCAATCCGATTTGCGCAGCCGTAAGCTCCTGTAGCAGAAAGTCGACCCATGCCGGCGAGATCGGCTTTCCAGCCTGCCCCTCGCACAGCCATACGCGGCGGTCGGTTGCGACGAATACGATACGATCGCGCAACACCGCGCGCGACAGCCGCGCCGCGATGCCGACAGAAACAAGCGAGTTAGGAAAGGGCACAAACGGCATGTCGATAGTCCCGCCGCTATTATACCACTGCTCTAGCGACCGCGAGCCCAGCGGCCACAGCACCCGGCTGGACACCGCCATATCCACGACTTTGTCCGGTCGCGCCTCTTTAGTGCCGAAGCTATTCGGCAAGACGGTACCCGGCGCCAGTGGTTGCGAGCGGTAAACCTTTGCGTCCTGATTGGCGTAGAAATTGGACGCACCGGACCATAACGTCATATTGTCGAGTTCAGCGACCGCGGAAGGATCGAAGTTGATTGACGCATCGAAGCCCGCATTGGCCACGCCCGCACCTTGCGTCGCCGTGTAGCCGGTGCCGGCGCGTGTCCCGCCTAGAGCGTTGGCGTTGGACGCGATGGCAAGTGCCGTACGGTCCTCCGCGAAGCGAATAATAGGTTGCGTCGGGTTGACTGCCACGGTGCCGGCCAGCAGCGGCAGCCCAGTTTCCACGTTGTAGTAAATCGATCCGTCCGCGTGTCCGGTCCAGATCGTCCCGAGCGCTGCCGCGATGACAATGCAAGGCGCCGACGATGGCTTGCTGATCGTCGTCAATCCGGGAGCGCCGACAAAGCGGACTTGCGCCACCTTGCCTTCTTTCATCTCGCGCGGCACTACGCGCACGTTGACGAGCTTGCCGGCGCCCTGGTCAAGATTGAGCGGGTCAGCGAATGAGCCGAGTATGTTGATTGCGCCCACGTTAGGCCCTGACCATTCGCAGCCATTGCTGACCACGCGCCCAGTCACGCCAGCGCGCGTTAACGCGCTCCGCATCCATCAAAATCGGATCAGTGGGCTCCAGACTGCGACCATACGATTTGTAAACGCGACGCCCCAGGAGCAACGCCGCGTCGTGAATGCCTTCCGGCGGAAGCGCAACGATGTCACTGCCATTTATCGCCGTGATTGCCGGTAACCGCCCGCCGTACTCGATTAGCGCTTGCGCGGAGGCGCGCGGCGGCTGCCACGCAGTGACAAGGACGGAGCCATCTGTCTGGCGTTCCTGATGCCACTTCACGATAATGCCGGGCGTAGTCGTGCGCACAACGTCGGCGCTGGGCGCCATGCGCGTTTCCCGGTTCACGGTCAGGTTAATGTCGTTCATCCAGATTGCGCGTACAGCTACCACGTCACGCTGCACAAGATAGTCAGCGCTGCCCGTACCGATGGAGAACGAATAGAGCGACCCTGAGACGCCAGCCGGAAGCTGTACGACTGCGCGCTTGATGAGGTACTGGCATGCGCCGTCCGCGTTCTCCGCGCGCAACAGATCATTGAGTACGTCAACGTTGTTTTCGATATCCGTAGGCGTTGGGTCTTCGGTCTGATCGTTGATGCCGAACAGATGGAGCGCCTTCGCGATGATTTGTTTGGCAGTCGCGGTCATTTCTTGGTAGCTTTCAAAAATGCTTCGATGTACGGAGCCGACGCGTCCGCCAACTGCTTTGCAACAATCTTTTTCCAGTCAAGCCCGTACTTGGCGCGTTCGATATCACACCATTCTTTTAGAAGCGCCCGCACCTCCGGCGACGGATTAGCCACCTAAACCCCCTTCACTTGCGCCCACGGCGGCGACCATAGCGTATCAGGAACGTCAACGTCCGTCTTGGAGACGTTCGTCAATTCGGTGCGCTCGTCCGGCGGCGTCACGGTGCGTACAGAACCAGACGGTATGAACGTGCCATCATAGTCGGCCGCAACGATCGTCGTCAGGTTGAACACCTGCGCGCTCAGTGGCGCGTTCGGCGCAATGAAGGCCGCGGATTTGCCTAAACTGGCATAGTAGGGGACCGACGTCAGAAGCTTTTCCAGCCGCGTAGCGTCGTCTGGGGCGGCCGCCGGGTTGTTGCCGCTGCCCCAAATGTCATCAAGGTTCCAGCGCAACGGAAGCGGTTCTGGAGGCGGCTCGATCGATTTGTCGGGGTAGGCTTGAAAGTCATAGACCGCCGGCCAAGGGTCCCAGCACGGCCGTACCGCACGCCCTGACGTGGCGCTGCACACCAGAAGCCCCGTCAGCCGCTCCCGCCGAAGGCTTGAATAGCGGACCCGCGCATTGCATCGGCTGCAGGCCGCCCACGTCTCCGCAGAGCGGAACTTCGGCTTGGGGCTGTGGGTGCCGTAGGTCATGAGCGAACCCTATCAGAAAGAACGGCCCCGGCTCGCTCAAAGCTTTCATGCCGGGGCCGTCAAGTCTGGTAGCAGGGAGGAAACGCCCAAGGTGGGCATCCCTGTATTACACACCGCCGAACGTATGTCTAGACGGCGTCGGCGCCCAGGCTGCCGTAGACGGTACGGAAGTCGATAATTGACGCTGCGCAACGGAACCACAGGGCGATGAGCGACGCCTGATTGCTCCAGTTGCTGTCTTCGCGGGTTTCGACCGCCGAACGTTCCCAGAAGGTGAAGCCCTGGCCGTTGTCCTTGTCCTGTTCTGACGTCTGGATGAAATAGTTGTCCTTGTCGACCAGGTACGGCGTTTCGATCACTTCGGGCAGCGCACCAGTCGATCGCAGCACGTTGATGTTGTTGGTCTGCGCGTTCCACTGCAACGGCGATCCGAGGATGCGCCGGGTTTCCGGGCCGCTCTCTGGTGACAGGATGACGCGCTTGGGCTTCAGGTTGATGATGAAGCCGCGACCATTGCGCGCGTACGAGATCTGGATGACGGCGTTCTCGAACGCCAGTTCCGACACGTTCGCCGAAACAAGCAGATTGGACTGCGTGCCGGTGGCCGTGGGGTGGCTCGCGGAGAGCAGCGGCACGTTGTCGGCACGGAGGCCGTTCACGGCATCGCCGGCAACCTGCAGCGGCGCGTGAGCAATGTATTCCTCAGTCTGCCTGGCACTGAACGCAAGTTCCTTCATCATGCGGGAGCCGACGTCTTCATACAGATTGTCGTCCTTGGCCTCCCGCGAGATCGCCACAGCGAGGCCGTACGATGCATGCGTGACCTGCGTACGGTAGCCTTCATTCGGAACATCGAACTCAACCGGCGCCAGTTCCGGCTGCTGTACGGCGAGGCCCAAGCCGGCGCGCTCCGTCATGAACTCTTCGAACGCTTTCTCCGAAGGCTTCGCGTCGTAAAAGAGGGGGTAGATCGGGGCGAGGCGCTCGTAGTCGAGCCCAAAGAGGGCGTACAGACCCGGCCAATACTGCGAAGCTTGGAGACTGCGGTCGATAACCTGCATGCGAATAACCCCTGTTCCCGGCGCTGCAGGCCGGCATGAGAATATTGTACTAAGTAGCATGAATGTGTCGTTTTCGTCAAATTATGGTAGCTTAAGCCCTTGACTATGTAAGACAAACGTCATACAGAGGCCACATGCGCGACCTGCCCAAACTCAAATTGAACCTGAGCAACCCGGAAACCTTCGGCAATCTAGCGAAGGATATGGACCAAGACGCGCGTCGCAGCATCGCGATCGACCTTGCCGAATTGATCCACACCGACGAAACGTCCATGTCCGAATGGGCCGGGAAAGCCCAAGGTTATCTGGACGAACTCGACAGCGACGAAGGCAACGAGGTACCGCAAAACCGCGAACAGGAAGGCGCCGGAGACGAACCGCCACCGGCTACGGAAATGACCCTGGCGGCCATGATCCAGTTCGCCGCCCGCGCAACTGACGCGCTGCTGGGAGAGCCGGACCTGGCGAAGGCGAGCGAGCCCGGAGGTGAAGCGCTCGCGGCGTGGGTGTCCACCCAGCTCCGCACGGTCGATCGAAATTGGGTGCTCGATACTGATCCGCTAATAATGCACATGGGCTGCACCGGGCTGGCATGGCGCAAGCGCGACTTTGACGACAGCGATCGCGTATTCCATTCACACTTTGTGCCTAGCGTCGGCAGCAACTCCGTTATTATCAATGCGAACGTGCGGTCGATTGAACGCGCCCCCCGCGTCACGCACCAATTTGAGCGCTACCCGTACGAGATAACGCGCTCGATCTCGCGTAAAAAATGGATCGACTACGAGCCACAGTTCGATGAGTTCGATCCGCAGGCGCCAAAAAAGTTTTTCGAGGTAGACGCGTGGCTTGATTTTGACGACGACGGCATAGAGGAGCCGTGGACCGTCACTATCTCACGCGATGAATTTCAGGAAATCGTACGGATACGGCCGCGCTGGACGAAAAAGACAATCGTTCACACCAAGGAAGTTCTGTACTTCAACCCGATCCGCCGATTTTACCCGTACATGTTTCTGCCTGATCCGAAGGGTGGCTTTTTCCCGATGGGCTTCGGCAAACTGTTGAGCCGTACAGAAGCGGCTGCGGACGTGCTGCTGGCCGCGATCACGGACACCGCAAAGACGGAAAGCCAGAACGGCGGCATTCTGGCCGGTGGCGGCTTCGGCCTGCCCGACAAGGTGGAAGTCAAAGGCAACCGCGTGGCGACGGTCAACACGGACGGCGCACCGCTTACCAATCGTTTTCAGGCGTGGCCGGCGAAACAGGTATCGCCCGGTTCCGTGCAAGTACTTGAAAAGGTCATGACGCTAGGTGACCGTCTCGCCGGTACGCTGAACTTGCTGGAAAACGCGCCTGCGTCCATGACGGCGACGATGGCCAAGGGCATCATTGACACGGGGACGCAAGTTCAATCTGCCGTGCACCGTCGCGCAGTCGCGTCCATGACGCAAGAATTTCACGAATTTGCGGAAATGGCGGATGCCTACGACGAGCTACCCCAAGGCCTGACGGCCAAAGACGGCAGCGGCGTTGCGGTGACCGCCGACCCGCAGCTTGCTACCGAAATGCATCGTAGCGCGATGGGTGGCGTTTACTTGCAAATGACGGAGAACCCCGCGTTCGATCCGTTCAAGGCCGCGCTACGGTTCTGCCAGATTATGCGCATTCCGAACCCGGAGGAACTTATCGGGCAGCCGCAACAACCGCAAGCTACGCCGGATGAGAAGATGAAGGGTGCGCTCGGCCTGATGAAACAGAAAACGGAAAACATCAAGGCTATTGCCGATGTCGCCATGAAGCTTACGCAGGCGCAGAAAAATATGGTCGAAGCCAGTGGCGGCATGATTGACAACCAAGCTGCGTTACTGAATATGGCGCAACTGGAACATGCCGTACAGTCCCTGATGCAGGAAGCGAACAATGCAGGAAGCGGCTTTGATGGAATGGCTCAGCAGCCCACAAACCAAAACCCTCCTGGCGGTGCTGCGCCTCCGCAAATCGGCAACGGTGCAGACCTTTCTGGCGGGGCAGGTAGTGGACCCGGTAGCGCAGGGCCGGGCAGCGGCCTTGCATGATATCGAAGTACTGCTGTCCTCTTCGGCGGACAAGGTACGGAACGCTTTTGAAACGGAATTGAAGGGGCAGAGATGATACACCGAGACGACGCAGAGCCGATTGCAAAAATCTGTCACGAAGCCAACCGCGCTTTGTGTACGGCATTCGGCGACCATTCACAAGTTGCATGGGCCGATGCGCCAGAGTGGCAGCGCGAAAGCGCAATCAAAGGCGTGCAGTTCTGTATGGAGAACCCCGACGCACCGCCGAGCGCCAATCACGATAGCTGGCTTGAGGAAAAGCGCCGAACGGGGTGGGCGTACGGTCCCGTGAAGGACGCGGACGCGAAAACTCATCCTTGTTTCGTGCCGTACGACGACCTGCCGCCGGATCAGAAGGCCAAGGACTACGTGTTCAAGGCGATCGTGGGAGCGTGGTAATGAGCAGCGTAGGTCTTTACGGCTTCGAAATCCCGCACGACTTCGTACGGCCGACGCGGGACATGGTCATCATCCGCATTCCGTTCCCGCCGGAGAAAATCGGCAGCATGATTGTGCCTCAGCAGACGCGCGATCTGCTCGCGCACAACGTCATGGCCGGTCGGATCGTCGCCATGGGGCCGCTGGCATTCCAATACAAGGACGGCGACGGCCTAAGCCGGCAGGAAGTAGGCATCGGCGACTGGGTGCTTATCCGTCCGTTCGCCGGGACCATGGTGCAGGGCGGTCAGATCATGGTGACAAGTGGCTGGCGCTACGTCTCTAGCTTCCAAGATGTGATCGGCATCATCCCCTCTGACAGGATGCCGGACCCGGCAACGCTGGTTTGGGACGAAAACGAGCCTAAACCGCCACCGGAACGCGCCGGTTTAGGTCTTTTCGATCCGTACGCGGAGACCATTCGCGAACGTACTACCTACAAGGGGCTGTGATGGTCGACCTCAACACGATGATGCGCGACCAAGCTCGCGCCGGCCTGCAGACGCAGCTTGACGCTGCCGTGACAAACGGCGACACGGCAGCCGCAACCAAGATCGCAAACGACATCGCTACCCTGGCCGTCAGCTCCGCGCCCAAGGCCCCGCCGTTCGGACATGCGGAGATCACCGCGGAGCTGGACAAGCAAGCGTGGTTCGGCGTCGACCCGGAGCGGTCAGCCTTGGCCGTCGATCTTGGCAAAACCATGGACCCGAAGAAATTCGCGACTGCAGCGGCCTTCGCCGAAGCGCTGGTGAAGGCCGTGGACAAGAAACTTGCACCGCCGGTCGTCGCTGCCGACCTGAAGGACGATGACGACGACCCTGCGGACCCGAAGGACGATGACGAGGACGATGACGACAAGGTCAAGCCCAAGAAAAAGACTGACGGTCCTGGCGACGGCGACGCACCGGGCCGCAGCGCGTCCAAGGGCAAGTCCGGCCCGTGGGTGAAAATCACCGATGCGCCACCCGACATCCAGAAGGAAGTCAGGCGGCAAGCTGATCGTTTTGTCTCGTCCACGGCGCCGAAAGAGCAGCGCGAGAAGTTCATCGTCAAGGCGCTGGAAAGCCACTACAACGCAGCACAGCGCGCTAAGGGGAAGAAATGACCGTCAACAATCCCTTTCAGGGCCTTACCCCGAACCTCATTCCGAACCCGCCCGGCGAGATCCCCGCGGCGCCCGGGGCCGGCGACGCCATGGCCGCGCTGTCGCCTTTCAGTGAGCCCCAGGATGTTGACGCAATCATTGCGGCCCTGATGCTTGATAGGCCGCTGAAACTATTCATCCCGAACCGCGAGCGCTACCCCAATCACGAATTTCGGATCATCAACAGCATTCCGCAAGAGATCGCGGATGCTCACAACAAAGGATTCAAGGAAGTCACTGATCCAGAGCTGGCCAGCCTGTTTACCGATCTCGTCGCCGGTACGACGAAGGAAGGCAAGGCATTTCGTCCGATCCTCATGGCGCGTCCGAAGGCTGTCGGCGACCACGTTCGGACGCAAGTCCGCAAACAGCTCCGCAGTCTGTACGCCGGCATGGACCCGGCAAACAAGGTCGACGGGTTGGAGGGCAAGTACACCGAGAACGTCAGGACCGGGAAGGACGCCTCGAAAGGCGTGTTCGAGGGCCGCGCCTGGAAAATTCGCGGGTAGCTGTTGCCTTTGCGCAACCATTGGCGGCGCTCGTCGGGTTAGACTGGTCAGACAACCAATCACGGAGAATTGATTATGCGAAAACTGTCGATCTTGGCGGCCGTCGCTACAGCCGTGCTTTTCGGGCACGCGCACGCGGCCGACCTCATCACCAAAGCCCGACCGCTGCTCGCCGGCTACCCGACCGGCTGCGGCTTCTACTACGGCGCGGGGACCGCCGGCAGCGCGGGCGCTGTCAACGGGGCCGCGGTCGGAACGCAGATCGTACAGGGCGAGCTGGACGCGATCGTGGGCTACACCTGCCCGTTCGCTCAGGATGCCTTCTGGTTTGCAGAGGGCTCCATTGGCTTCGACAACATCAATGGGCAGGCCAACGGCATCGCACTCAGCGGCCCTATGGTGCTCCGTCAGCGCTTCGGTGCCGGCTCCCCGCTCAACGGCGTGTTCAATCCATTCGGCACGTCCCTGGCCGTCCCCTCGCTGCCATTGCTGCCGGCGGGCGTGACCGCCAACGGCACGGCGACGCCCTATCTCTGGGCCGGTCTGGAGGAACACGACATGACGCCGCAGTTCACAGCCAATGGCAGCAAGAATATCTGGGCGATTTCGGCGGGCTTCGGCGTCGGCATGCTGACCCGGCTATCGAATAACGTCGTGGTCGACACCTGGGCCGGCTTCGAACCGCGATCGCAGACTTTCTGTCCCGGCAACGGTCAAGTCGCGTGCGCGTCACTTGGCAACCGTGGCGTGGTTGGTGTAAGCTTCAAATACTAACAGGTCAGGGCTCTATCCAGCGAGCTACGACGAAGGCCCCGGATTTAAATCCGGGGCCTTTTTCATGGACGGCTTTACCGCATCTTCTCGATAAGCTCCAGCACGACGCTGGTGATCGTGCGCCGCGTCGCCTTGGCCTTGGCGGTCAGCTTCGCCTTCTCGGCTTTCGTCAAGCGGAAATCTAAGCGCTGCGAGCGCGTGCCGGCGGAAGTCTTTTTGGCCGCTTTCTTCACAGCCTTTTTCTTGGCCTTCGGTTTCGCTTTGGGCTTGGCCGCTTTCTTCACAGCCTTTTTCTTGGCTGCCGGCTTGCGGACCCGTTTCGGTTTGGGCTGCAAGCTTTCGACCAAGCCGGAAGCTTCTGTGAAATCGCTAGTCGCGTCGTCCATATTTGTGCTCCTCAGTACGGGCAGGGTTGATATCCCGGCCGTCATACTGTAAGCATGGGCGCATGTCAACACGCGTACGTTTAACCGTCGATCGCCATTGAGATAGCGCAAGCGTCCCATCGATCCGGTGACCGGCCAATCTCTGCTTTTATGATTTCTTTCTTCGTCATGAACAGTCGCGACCTCTCGTCGCGTCGGCAGCCGCCCGTCCCCCACTTGTACGCAGATGCCTCTTCCTGCGCCAGCTTATCGTTTGGCATGGAGACGTCGCCCTGCAGCCACCGCTGCAGTTTGTCGTGCAGTTCCGCGCGACGGTTACCGTACATAACTTCATTTAGCGCGCCGTGGCTGAAGATCACGGCCACAATCTTTTCCGGCCCCAGGTAACGCATGCGAAGTCGGCATCCCGCAATCAGATCACGCCCATAGCCGCCGGTTCCGTCGACCAAGATAGCATCCATGTCGAAACGCTTGAACGTGGCTACCAACCAGTCAGAGGCCACGTTCGCGTCCCGCGATGTCAGCTCACCCCAAACGCGCGCACCGATCGCGGAGCCCTGCCGATCGCAAACGAACGGCTTGTCCTGGCCATCGCCGGCCGGATCGATACAGAGCAGCTTCAATGCTCCGGCCGAAGGATTGGGCTTGCGTGTCATGGCTGCGGTCACCAGCGACGCCGGGAAGAAATCCAGTGTGCTATCGGCCATGAAGCATTCGCTATAAATGGCCGGATACTCCTGCCGCGTAAGGCGGTGGATCTTTTCCGGCTGGCCGCCGTTCATGGTCGCGAGTGTGTAATTCTTCGTCCAGAACCAATAAAGCTGCTCACGGTCCAGCCCGTGAAACCGTGCGTATTCCTCAAATTCTTGCGGCGCCTTCCACGCAAATGGCACCGCCGTACGGTACTCCGGCATGACGGGCCACGCTAAGAAATGCAATCGCCAGAGCCCCTTGTTCTGCTCACTATGCGCTTGTTCGCACTGATTGTAGAACATACCGGACTGACCGTTGCCGGTACTCTCTTCGACAATCTCCGTACCCGGGTTGTCTTGTACGGTTTGTATCAGACCCGATGACAGGTCTTCCGTATTGTCCATGAACGCCGCCTCGGACAGGTGCAGCGCGTGGAAGTCGTCGGATCGGCTGATGTCGCCGCCTTCCGCCGAAGCGACTTTGTACAGCGATTTCAGTTTGTCAAAAATCAACTCGCGAGCGTTCGTCGCGCCCACGGACGGACGCAGCGGCAGCGGCAGCCCTGCACAAAATTCCTTGACTTCGCGATGCAGGTTTGCCGCGCTGTCCGTGCGGTGCGCGACGACTTGCGAACGCCGACCGAACTGAGTAGCCGTCTGATGAAAGAACCGACCGCCTACGTACGTGCTGACGCCCATCCGTCGCGCTTTGGGGATGAGCGCGCGAACCATGCCGAAGGTCTTGCGTTCCTCTTCGATCTTTGCATGAAGCACGCGCTGCGCATGGTTGAGGATGAACGGAACGCGCTCACCGCCCTCGCGCGGCCGAATGCAGAGGAACTTCTCACGGTAGTAATCGAAGTCGCGAAGCTTCGCCCGTGCATCATCTTTATTGCGTACGGGCGAAGCTTCCCAAGGCATCAACACAGTGTCATGCGCCTTTGGCGGTGGTCTGCAAAGCGACGCGAGCATCAGGAGTGGTTGCGCCAACTCTAGGCTGGGTTGGATCGACTGCGACCTGAGCCACATTTTGGTTCGCGCTGGCGTCGATCAATACTCGTGACACGCCGGGCATCGCGGCCACGTTGCGGATTTGCGCGGCTTGCCCGGACATTGACGTGATAATACCGCCAAGCATGGCGCTTCCGAGACTGGCAATTGAAACAATATCCTTGGCGACGGTTGCGCCGAATAGGTCGGTGAGCTGTGCGGTGGCGCCAGTCAAAGCACCATTGACGGCGAGAATGATGCCGATAATCTGCAGCGGAGTAAGGTTCATTTTAGCCCCTTGGTTGACACAATTTGTGGGTTCTGTCATACAGCAATGTGCGCTATGTGGTCAACCTCCAACGGGGCCGGGAAGAGTGCCCTCTGACCGGCCCCCAACCATTGGACGTCTGATGCACCCTGTTCTCGCCCGCGCAAACCCCTTCGAGGCCGTAGAGCCCGCCGCGACGCCCCTGGTGACCGTCCCGGAGGGCTATGTGCTGGTCAAGCGTGAGACGCTGGAGACGCTGTACGAAGTGCTCAGGGAGCGCAGGCGCCCGTTGCCGGCGTTCCTGGCGGCTCCGTCACCCGACTACCTAGATGCGATCGAGCAGCGCTACAGGACCGCTACGACATCCAAATGACCGTTCACCTTGCTGTCGACATACGGATCGTAGCCCTCAGCCGGTGGGTACCATGCTCCGCTGAATAGAGCACTCTGCCGCCACACTGGAACCCGCTGAACGTGCCCGCTATCGACGAAGCTGCCTTCGCGGGCGTGCCCCCAATCCTGGCCGGAGATCATGCCGTGCTTGCGCGCCAGCTCGCGCAGGAAGACATAGGGGCCGTTCGCTTCGGCATACTTGCCGTTGATGAACACCCCGAAGTCGACGGCCACGCCATAGCCGTGGCAGCCGACCGTGCTGAGTTTGGTCGCATGCTGGAGAAACAACGCGTGTTGCCTGACCTGGGATCGGTACGTCTCAAGCACGCGAAGATCGTGGCCGGCGGTCTTAGCCTCGTCCACGATCGCCAGCACCGCCGCCCGCGTTCCCGGCTCCAGCAAGCCGAGATCCTTGCATATGGCGTCCGACTTGAACGCCGCCGACGTGCGAACCACTGCGTCATAGAAGCTCATGACGTCACCTGAATGGGTTTGCTGCACCGTGGTCCGTAGCGCCACCTACTAACGTCACAGTGCCGACGTTTTGAATAATGGTCCGACTATCAATCCCTCCGCACAAATCAAGATTGTTGGCACCGGACACCATATTGATATTGCTTAGCAGTATCCAATTGTTTGCCGCAGCAAAGGCGCCGCAGCCCGACGCCGTCTTGCCGATAAATGGCCGATTGAAACTATTCAATCCGACATCGTCACCAGTGAACGTCAAAAACCAAATCCCGCCCTCGCCTGCAGAGATGCCTTGATCAAGTCCGATAATCGCGCTCGGTGCAGTACCGGGACATGAAAATAGCACATTGTGAAAAGCTATGGCTGCGTTGACACCACCGCCAAACAAAGCCCAAAACTTGGTAGTGCACGCAACGGCGCCAAGTGGTTCCTGAAACGCCGTTTGAATGAATACTACACCTTCGTCGCTCGTCCACCCAATGAAATCTGCAATGCATAGACATGCCACTTGCCCGCCAACCATAGTGAACTGGTTTACGCCATCGGTTACGATTGCCGCATTGTTGCTGAGCGTCGATCCCGACGTAGCCATGTCGTTTATATTAGCGTTGACGAGGTGGGTTTGTGATGCGATGGCCGTAGTCGCTGTCACGGTTACGTACGATGAAACTATCGATCCTATATTGTACGCCGTAAGCATCAGTACGGCAGTACGTGTCCGTTCTGACGCGGCAACTGGACCATTATACGTATTTTGCCAGTTGGCGTTGGCAATCATCAACGTTCCGCCATTAGAAAACGCCAGAGGACCGTAGCCATATCCGTACAGGCCGGCCAAGACGAATTTACCGCTCACGTTAACGTGGTCAAAGGAAAGCCCTGCAACGATGCCGCTTGCGTTGCAGTTAGTTCCAGTACATGCCCATAGAAACCCAATACGTACAGGAAAACCACCATCGACAAATCGAAGATGCGAAAACGAAATATTGTTTGAACCGGACAGGTCCCACCAATTACCGTTAAAATCCTGACCGTTCATGACGATGGTAGACTGATCTCCGTCCCCATCGATCACTACGTTGTTGCAATTGGTTTGATTAATTTTAGTAACGAGATAGCGACCAGCGGGGACGCGGAAATGTCCAAAACCGTTACCGCATGCAGCACTAATGATGTTCTGAAATGCCGTCGTACTGTCAACGATACCTGTAGGGTCCGCACCGTATAGCGGATCGGTAACCGCTGGAACCGCCGACAACAAAGTCTTGACCTGTGCAATTGTCAAATCAAGTGTCAGAGGGCTCGCAGTGTTGTTGCCCTTCAATGTTTTGGCAGGCATAGCCGTCAGAGCGCTGTTCGGCACTGCTTGCAGCCTCGCAGGCGGAAGCGTGCCCGTAACCCCGGCACCATTCAAATCGATAGGCGCGCATGCTGGATCTGTGGTAGCCCCCTGGCCAACAAAGGGGACGCCGGTAGCACATGGCCCGACTGAATTAAAGCCTGTGTTGCCGCCTCCCAGCCCCACCGGCAAAGAATGTGCGGGAACCTGCCACTGCGCGGTGGCAGGCGCAACCAAAAACAAAAGAGCGATGATAACGGAAGCAATGAATTTCATGGTGCAATGATCCAAGCGTTAAGTTCAGGGGAGGGTTGCAGCGTCACTCCAGTGAGCTGATCGGTAGTAGAAACGAGCTGCCACGATGCACGTTGCATGATTGTGGCAGTGTCCGGCACCGTGAGCGTAATGACGTGCCGGGCTACGGCTGTGGAAAAATCCACGACCTGAAGCCGGCGCCCAGTACTCCACTGACTAACAAGATTGGGCAGCATCAACGAAGTTGTGACCGGAGCGGAACGCTGGACCGCAAGCAACGATACGCCACTGTTTACAACGCCAGCCGCCACGCTAACTAACTGAAATGCATAGCTGCCGCCGCTCGCTATCAATGCAGTCCAGAGCGCAGGCGTGGCAACTTCGTACTGTACGGTAGCGGCATTCCACAGATACAAGATACCTTCCGCAGTCCATGACGGAGACGCGGCCCGGAGCCACGCAGTGGAGGATTGGTTGACGATTGGCGCAGTCTGCCCCACCGAAACGCTGAACATTCCTGCACGCGCAAGCGCAGCCAAGACAAAGTCGAGCCCCGGCATGCGTTCAAAATTCACGCCCGCGGCTGTCTGCCGCAGTAGTGCAAGAAAGTCGGTAGTGGGGCTGTAGCTCATGATCCGTAATGCTCAATAACGCGAATTAAACCGGCTGCGCCGGTACCGCCCGCAGCACCAGAAGACCCCGCCGCACCCGCACTACCTCCGGGGCCTACCGCGTACGTGTAGCTAGCGGCTGGCGTGTTAATGATGACGTAACAATACGCACCTGCACCGCCGCCGCCGCCAGATGCAACAGTTGCGACGCCACCCGCACCTCCACCGCCCGCACCTGAGTTAGCAGGGGCGCCAGTACCGCCACCGCCGCCCGGGATGCCTCCCGCGCCACCGCCCGCCAATGGACTACTCGCGCCCGCCGCACCTGCTCCGCCAGTTGCGGCTGCGACGGGGGCAGCCGTGCCTGCCGCTCCTGATACTGACGTTGTACAACTCGCCGAACCCGTAATGCCTCCGCCACTACCGCCTGCCAAGCTGCCTCCACCTACGCCCCCAACCCCAGGCCCTGCCGAGTAAACCGGCGTCGTACAGGCCGCGCCGGAGGTGTTCCAGCACGTTCCGGTGCCTGTACCGCCGGCACCGCTTGTTGTGGTCGTGCCAGAACCCGAACCGCCACCGCCGGGGCCTTGCAGTAAAATTTCAATCCATAGCGTATTCGCGGGCTTGGTGTACGTGCCGCTGCCGGTCGTGAATTGCTGAATAGTCGGCAGCGTGGAACGCGCTGCACTCAAGTTCAGAGCAAGACTGCCGGCGGTGTTCGTCACGTCACCTGTATGGGCGGGTTCCTGAGCGGCTAGCGTCAGTCCCGTGAGCGCCGAAGTTGGCAGGTTCGTCGCATTAGTCAGCACCAAAGACGTAGGCGTGCCGCCTGCACCGTTGAAGAGAACCGGGGCGCCAGCCGATCCGATATTCAAAGTCAATGCCGTTGCGACGCCAGTCCCGAAGCCCGTGACGCTACCGATTGCAGGGGCGCATGTCGCGGCCGATGCAGCCGTAAGCCGCCCTTTGGCATCAACCGTAAAAGCGACGCATTGCGTTGTCGAGCCGAACGAGCCCACGTTCGCGTTAACTGTGGCA
>Ga0307516_10000486_pt1 | contig 52749 bp, 46 predicted proteins | sample 19_EM_MG_FD_203310 | JGI IMG/M metagenome (GOLD analysis project Ga0307516, IMG submission 203310) | Populus trichocarpa ectomycorrhiza microbial communities from riparian zone in the Pacific Northwest, United States - 19_EM | ecosystem: Host-associated > Plants > Roots > Unclassified | place... | reverse complement strand
GGCGATCCAATACCAGGCGAGCCGATTGCGCCGGGAATTCTTTCCCAGCCTTGCATGGAGTTGATCCCAGACGGCCTCTTTATCGGCGGCGCCCCATTCCGGCAACACCGCAGGGTCTTCCAACTCCTCTTTCCATCCTGAACGTTCAGGGAGTCTTTCTTTTGACATACGTAATTCCTTTTTGTAAGAGCATTTTTTGTAATAAGGCCCTGGCTTTACTGAGCTGGGACTTGGACGTACCTTCCGCAATACCCAGGCAGGCAGCGATCTCTCCATGATCCATCCCTTCGATGACGAAAAGGTTGAAGACGGTGCGATAGCCTACCGGCAGTTGGACGATCAGCGCAAAGATCTCTCCCGCGGAAAGCTGATCCAGCAGCCCTTCATCGAACCCGACCTCTTCCGCAGCAGCTTCTGTAAGCAGTGAAAAGGCGTTCCTTTTCCGGAGGAACATCAGGCATTCGTTGATCATGATCCTTTTTACCCATGCATGGAGGGCCGCCTCGCCCTGGTAGCGAAATTCCCCCAGGTGCCGGAAGAACTTATAAAAGCCATCCTGCAGGATCTCTTCCGCATCCTCCCTGCTTTTCACGTAGCGGCAGCAGATCGCCATCATCCGGTCCGCCAACAGGTCGAACAGGCATTTTTGCGCGGCGGCGCTTCCCGATCTGGCTTCTTTGATCAATTCATGTGGTTCCATCTGCGGCTGACCCTATGCTTTATAAAGGCTTAAATGCAGTTTACGAAGATCCGGTTGCCCGGGGAAATAATAAAATCATCTCCCGAAATCCCCGGTCCCCAAAAAAATTAGTTACCAAGTACTAAAAAAATTAGTGTGCATAAGTTATTTATTCTAACTTTACCGAATCAATAAATTTGAAGAACAAAAAAAACTACCATTATGTCAAACGCAGAAAAACTCAAGGCTTTAAAGCTGACGATGGACAAGATCGATAAGGATTTCGGTAAAGGCAGTGTCATGTTGATGAATGAAAGAAGCCAGGAGCCCATGGAGGTCATCTCCACCGGTTCCATCGGTCTGGATGTTGCCCTGGGAGTGGGTGGTCTGCCAAAAGGCAGAGTTGTTGAAATATATGGACCTGAGTCTTCCGGTAAGACCACGCTGGCTATCCATATTATCGCAGAAGCGCAGAAAAAAGGCGGCATGTGCGCGATCATCGATGCGGAACATGCGTTTGACAGTGGTTATGCTCAGAAACTGGGAGTGGATATCGACAACCTGCTGATCTCGCAGCCGGATTATGGTGAACAAGGACTGGAGATCGCCGATCGCCTGATCCTGTCCGGCGCCCTGGATGTTGTAGTCATTGACTCGGTGGCTGCCCTGGTGCCCAAAGGGGAACTGGAAGGAGAGATGGGAGATAGCAAGATGGGGCTGCAAGCCCGCCTGATGTCCCAGGCCCTGAGAAAGCTGACCGCCACGATCAGCAAGACCAATACCATTTGTATTTTCATCAACCAGTTAAGGGAAAAGATCGGGGTCATGTTCGGCAATCCCGAGACGACCACCGGTGGTAATGCCCTTAAATTTTACGCGTCCGTGCGGCTGGATATCCGCCGGATGGCCCAGATCAAAGACGGAGACGAAGCCGTAGGTAACCGGGTAAAGGTAAAAGTGGTCAAGAATAAGGTCGCTCCTCCTTTCCGCGCGGCTGAATTCGACATCGTCTTCGGAGAAGGTATCTCTAAAACAGGGGAGATCGTCGATATGGGCGTTGAACTCGCCATTATTCAGAAAAGCGGTAGCTGGTTCAGCTATGGCACCGATAAACTCGGCCAGGGCCGCGATACGGTGAAACAGTTATTGCATGATAATCCCGAGCTGGCGACCGAGATCGAAAACAAGATCCGTGAAAAAGTAAAGGAAATGCAAGCGGCTTAGCCCCCTGCCCCCTAAAGGGGGAAGAAGGGAACAAAAAATTTTAGTGTTGTTTTAATTGGGTTAGTAAGTATGGCGGCTCCGGTGAAACCGGGGCCGTTTTTTATTTTCCTGCATAAGAAGCAGGAATTCAAGCACCTGGATGGCTATAAATAAAAAAGGGGTCTGAATAGAAATTCAACCCCGTTTTAAAATCCAATATCCTATGAAAAACCAAGTTAAAGGTATATGATTCAGGTCAATTCTGCAATACCATTTTGTGGTAATTTAATTTTTATGGCCTTTTTAATTCTTTAAAAGTTGGTTGGAAACGATCCTATTGCTCTCTTTATCAGCAACTCGTAAGATATATACCCCCTTTTCCAGGAATGAAATATTTATTACCTGTATACCGGCCTGTAATCGTTTACTTAAGCGGACGGAGCCACCCGCATCTACGACCTGCATATCCATTATATGTTGGGAACGAATGATCAGTAACTTGTCTACGGGATTGGGATAGAATTTAAAATCGATGTCACCGGATAAGCTTACCTGCAGGGCTTTTGAAAATACAACACGACCGTCCCGGCCTGTATACCGGATGCGATAGAGGTCGATCCCATTCGGAGGTGCGATATCCGTTAGTTCATAACGATCACTGTTCACCGACTTGCGCAAGACCCCGATCGTCTCGAAATGATTTTCATCGGTGCCACGTTCTATAATAAAATAATCTCCTGCCTCCGATCTGTCGACCGTCCATTGCAGCCAAACTTTATTCAGATCTTTTACGACGGCAGAAAAATTTACGAACGCAGGGTCACTACTATTCTTAGTCGTCTGCGCCACTTCCGTGATGGAGTCCGTGCTTTCACTTGCCTGTTGCGCCATAGCAGCAAAGCAACAGAGAATAGCTATTCCAATAAGCCCGGAGGTCTTCTTCATGATAAGCACTTGTAACAAAAATGTAATGGGAGCAAAATGTTAACAAATTCCATGCCTGAGAATAAAAAACGTATTACTCTTATTAAAATTTCTTTCCAGATGTTATAATCTTCTTAAAACCGGACTATCTTGCCTTTACTGAAAACCTAACTAAAATTCCCATATGCAGTCATTGGTGAGAAAGATGAGCGGTTCCAAGCGAATAGCCATGGTCGCGCATGACAATAAAAAAAGCGAGCTGATCGAATGGGCGATCTATAATAAGACAGCCCTTGCCCAACATCGCTTATATGGCACCGGAACGACGGGAAAACTATTGGAGCAGGCCCTGGGGCAATCCATAAGCAAATTCCTGAGCGGCCCGCTGGGCGGGGATCAGCAGATCGGAGCCCGTATCGCCGACGGGAAGATTGATGTATTGATCTTTTTCTGGGATCCGATGGAAGCCCAGCCCCACGACCCCGACATCAAGGCCCTCCTGCGCCTGGGGGTGGTCTGGAATATTCCTTTTGCCTGCGACCGCGCAACCGCAGATTTTTTGCTCACCTCTCCCCTGATGAACCAGGACTACGAAATCATCCTGCCCGATTACAGTCAGTATATTAAACGCCTTAATAAATAACCCGGAGCATAAACAACCTCACAACATGATAAAAATCTTTTTCGCCGGCTGTTCCCTGTTACTGGGATCCTTAGCCTGGGGCCAGGCCAAGCCCCTCGCCGGCTTCGACGAAGCGGCCGCCAAGCAGGAAACTACCCTGGAGTCGACCTTCGATGGGTTCCTGGATGCCAGGAATATCGGCGCCCATATAAAGACTATGTCGGCCCGTCCTCATCATGTCGGCTCGGCGGGAGGTAAGGCGGTAGCAGACTATATCTATACCCAATTCAAGAACTGGGGCTTTAACGTAGAGATGGAAACATTCTATGTCCTATTTCCCACTCCAAAAGAACGGCTCCTGGAAATGACAGGCCCCGTTGCTTATAAAGCTTTGCTGGCAGAGCCTGCCCTGAAAGAGGACGCTACCTCCGGACAGGTACAGGAACAATTGCCTACGTATAATTGCTGGTCGCCCGATGGGGATGTGACGGGAGAGCTGGTGTTCGTCAATTATGGGATACCGGAGGATTATGAACAATTGGAAAGAATGGGCATCTCCGTAAAAGGCAGGATCGTCCTGGCCAAATACGGGCATTCCTGGCGCGGTATCAAACCGAAAGTGGCGCAGGAACATGGCGCTATTGGCTGTATCATTTATTCCGACCCGAAAGACGACGGGTATTACCAGGGAGATGTTTATCCGAAAGGAGCGTTCAAGAGTGAATACGGCGTGCAAAGAGGGTCGGTAATGGACATGCCCATCTATCCCGGGGATCCGCTAACACCCGGGATCGGGTCTACTAAAGATGCGAAGCGGCTGGACAGGAAAGATGTGATCAACCTGCTGAAGATACCCGTGCTTCCTATCAGCTACCACGACGCAGAACCTTTGCTGCGCGCCCTGGAAGGACCGGTGGCGCCGGAAGCATGGAGGGGCGCTCTTGGGTTCACCTATCATACGGGGCCGGGCAAGGCCATCGTCCATCTTAAACTAACCTTCAACTGGGATATCAAGCCCATCCACGATATCATCGCAAAGCTTCCCGGCAGCGAATGGCCGGATGAATGGGTGATCCGGGGCAATCATCATGACGCCTGGGTGAACGGAGCGGGTGATCCGCTCAGCGGACAAGCGGCCATGCTGGAAGAGGCGAGAGGTATCAGCGAACTGGTCAAGACCGGGTGGAAACCAAAACGCAGCCTGATATACTGCGCCTGGGATGCGGAAGAACCCGGTCTGTTAGGCTCTACCGAATGGGTGGAAACGCATGCGGATGAGCTGCAGCAAAAGGCTGTCGTCTATATCAATTCCGATGATAATGGTCGAGGATTCTTACAGGCACAGGGCTCGCACGCCCTCGAACCCTTTATGAACGAAGTAGCCAGGGATGTTACAGACCCCGAAGCCCATATCAGTATCGCAGATCGTACAAGATCCAGGGACCTCGTCTCGGCAGGCGAGGCAAATACCCTCCGGAAAGACCTGTTCGTCAAAAAAGGTTTCACGCTCGGCGCACTGGGATCGGGGTCGGATTTTTCGCCTTTCTTACAACATATCGGCGTCCCCTCGTTCAACCTGGGTTTTGGCGGGGAGGATCCGGGTGGAGAGTATCATTCCATTTATGATTCCTATGATGATTACCGCCGATTTAAGGACCCCGACTTTAGTTATGGAGTTGCTCTCGCCAGGACAGCGGGACGTACGGCCTTGCGGTTGGCTAATGCCCCCCGTCTCCCCTTCGATTTTAGAGTTTTATATAAAACGATCCATGGCTATGCAGCTGAGCTCGTCAGCATGCTCGACCAGTTAAGAGAAACGACCGCCCTGAAGAACCAGCTCCTGAAAGAGAATCATTATGCATATGCCGGGGACCCGACGGTCAAACTGCTTCCGCCCGGCTACCTGGACGACGTGCCCTATCTCAACTTCGCCGCGCTTCAAAATGCGTTGAGCCTGTTGGAAAAAACAACCAGCCATCTGTCTGATACGTTGGCAACATTAAAATTATCGCCTGCGCGGGAAGACGAGGTCAACAAGGCGCTTTTTAAAGCGGAACAACAATTGCTATCGGATAAAGGCCTTCCACGCCGACCCTGGTACCGTCATGCCATCTATGCTCCCGGATTCTATACCGGGTATGGCGTAAAAACATTGCCGGGGATCCGGGAGGCGATCGAACAACGGAATTGGAAAGAAGCCCAGGAGCAGATAGAGGTTGCCGCAGTCACCCTGAAAAAGCTCTCGGATTACCTGGATGCGATAAAATTTTGAAGGACCGGCGATCGATGAATGCCGGTCATGCAGGGTGAAAAAAATCTTACGATATCTGATCCGCATAGCAGGGGGAATCCTGTTATTACTTGGGATTGCCTGGCTCCTGCTGTGCGGCTATATTCAACTGAACAAGCCCGGGCTTCTTCGAAAAGCAAGGATGGAGATCAACAGGCAGGTGAAAGGAGGCGATCTTCAGATCGGCCAACTGGACTTTTCGTTCTTTCGTCATTTCCCTTATATCACGCTCCGACTGTCAAATACGCTCCTGCGGGATAGTTCGGAACAACAACAGCATCCCAACCTGTTAGAGGCCGGGAATGTCTTTATCCGGTTGTCTTTGTTCAAAAGCCTGTTCACGGGGCATGTGCAGGCAGATAAACTATTCCTGGAGCATGGCTCCCTTTATTTATTCACCGATACGGCCGGTCATAGCAATATGAGCATTTTTCATAGCCGCAACCCGGGAGAAAAAGGCAGCCATCCCGAGTTTCCCGACATCGCCCTCACGGATATGCATTTCGTGCTGGACAAACAGGATAAAAAGATCTTTTTCGAGCTCGAACTCCAAAGGCTCGATCTTGGGATCGACAAAGTGGAACGAACGTTGAACCTGCGGGTGAATACGGCAATGACCGTAAAAAAGCTTTTTTTCCAAACGGGAAAAGGAAGTTTTCTGACGGATAAGAAATTATCCGGGCAATTCAGCCTGCGTTACCATACCGGCAGCAAGATCCTGCAGGGAAAGGATGTGCCGATGGAACTTGAAGGTCACCCCTTTCTATTCTCCGGAAGATTTTTCCCCGATGTAAGCCCTGACCCCTTCAACTTTACCCTGCAAGCCTCTGCGATCCCCTATCAGCAGGCCGCGGAATTGTTCCCCCTGTATTTGCGGGAAAACATGAAGGAATATGCTGTTGACCGGCCCGTATCTTTTACCCTCACCATTGATGCAGGCGTGGCCGACAACCCCGCCCCGCTGATCACCTCCCGTCTCGGCTTAGGGGAGAAGGGAGATCTGCATATTTTTTACAAAGGACCTCTTTACGATACCGACAGCGTCCCGTCCCTTTCCCGGGGAAGCCTGGACCTGGATTCATTGCGCTGGGCGCCTTTTAAGAGAAATAATCGATAACTTTACCGGCTTTTTTAAATCTTTTCTCATGCCATTTACCTTACATTCTCCTTATTCACCCGCCGGGGATCAGCCGGAAGCCATTCGTCAGTTGACGGAAGGAACGCAAATGGGTGAAAAGTATCAGACCTTATTGGGAGTGACGGGGTCGGGAAAAACTTTTACCATTGCCAATGTGATCCAGAACGTGCAGCGGCCGACCCTGGTCCTTACGCATAATAAGACCCTGGTGGCGCAATTGTATGGCGAGTTCAAACAATTCTTCCCGGATAATGCGGTGGGTTATTTTGTATCCTACTACGATTATTATCAGCCCGAGGCTTATATGCCGGTGAGCAATACCTATATTGAAAAAGATCTTTCTATCAACGCGGAACTCGAAAAACTACGCCTGCAGGCCACCACGCAATTGTTAAGCGGCCGGAGGGATATCATCGTCGTTGCTTCCGTGAGCTGTATCTATGGTATCGGTAATCCCGCCGAATTCGAGAACGGGATCGTACGCATCCAGCGCGGGCAAACGATCTCGAGACAAGGCTTTTTACACGCCCTCGTCAACTCCCTGTATAAACGCAGCGAAGTAGAATTCGGGAGAGCGAACTTTCGGGTAAGGGGAGATACCGTCGATATCAACTTACCCTATGTCGACTATGGCTATCGCATCAGCTTCTTCGGGGATGAGATCGAAGAGATCGAGAGCTTCGATATCCAAACGGGCAAACGGATCGGGGTGATGGCGGATGCTGCGATCTTCCCCGCCAATCTATATTTGGCTCCGAAGGACATTATGCAGCAGGTGCTTTATGAGATCCAGGATGAGCTGGCGGCGCAGGTGACCTATTTTAAAAATACAGGCAAGTATATCGAGGCGCAGCGATTGGCCGAACGGGTGAATTATGATGTGGAGATGATCCGTGAGCTAGGGTATTGCAATGGGGTAGAAAATTACTCCCGCTTCTTTGACAGGAGAAATCCCGGCACCCGGCCTTTCTGTCTGCTGGATTATTTCCCGAAAGATTTCCTCTGCGTGCTCGACGAAAGCCACCAGACGGTCCCACAGATCAGCGGCATGTATGGTGGAGACCGCAGCCGTAAGCTGACCCTTGTAGACTATGGATTTCGCCTGCCCAGCGCTCTCGACAACAGGCCGCTGAATTTTCATGAATTCGATTCGATGGTGGATCAGACCATTTTCGTCTCCGCCACTCCCGGCGAATATGAATTGGAAAAGAGCGGAGGCATCGTCGTGGAACAGGTAGTGCGGCCAACGGGCCTGCTGGACCCGCCCATTGAAGTGCGGCCCAGTGTCAACCAGATCGATGATCTGCTGGATGCGATCGATCTGCGGGTAAAAAAAGGGGATCGCGTCCTCGTGACCACCCTCACCAAGAGAATGGCAGAGGAAATGGACAAATACCTGCATCGCATCGACATCAAATCGAAATATATCCATAGCGAAGTAGATACGCTGGAGCGGGTGGAGATCCTCCGGGAATTACGTCTGGGTATTATCGACGTGCTGGTGGGTGTGAACCTTTTGAGAGAAGGGCTGGACCTTCCGGAAGTATCCCTCGTCGCCATCCTGGACGCAGACAAGGAAGGTTTTCTCCGTAATGAACGGTCGCTCACCCAGACAGCTGGTCGCGCCGCCCGTAATGTGGATGGCCTGGTGATCTTTTATGCCGACAAGATGACGGAAAGCATGCAGCGGACCATTGACGAGACCCTTCGCCGGCGGGAAAAGCAGATCGCCTTTAATCTTGCGAATGGCATTACTCCCCGGACTGTCAATAAATCCAAGGAACAGGTCTTCGCCCAGGGAGCGGTGTTGGATATCAAGGGTTATAATCCGGCCAATCCCTATGCGTTGGCGCCGGATGAAGAGCTGGTGCCGATCGCGGCAGAAGACGAGGAAGTGTATCAGACGATCCCCCAACTGGAAAAGGCGATCTTGAAGACAAAAAAAGAAATGGAGAAAGCGGCCCGCGACCTGGACTTTATGGAGGCGGCCCGCTTGCGCGATCATATGTTCGGTATGAAAAAGAAGCTGGAGGAATTGAAGGGTTAAAGTGGGGTTTTACTAGGTAGAAAGATTTAATTTTTCAGAACGGGAGGTCGGGATATAATGAAAACGCCCTTGAATACGTTTCTCTAGGGCGTCACCATCCATCATTCTGAAAAACCATTTATGAAATCCAAGTACCCCTCTTCTTCTAATACGGTTATCGTTTCTCTGCTCATATTTAAGGTCCAGCTCGAGTTTTTTGTCCGGGGCCTGTTCCTGCCACGCCGGAAAAAAGTCTTGTTGCTGGCCAGATCGGTCTCGAGGCCCCGCAACTAAAACGGTCTATCCTCATTTTTCCATTTTCAGCCTCTACTTTCAGTTGTACGATAATTTCATACAACCAAATGAATCCTTCCTGCAATTTCGTTTTTAAGGCATTCCAATACCTCCCGGGACGGGGCTTATGGCTACAAATCTTTTGCGATTCGAATAGCTAAAAAAATTAGCACTAACGGGCGTCCGAAACTGGTAAAATCCCTACCTTCACCCCATGAATAAAAAGTTATTCCTGCTGGATGCCATGGCGCTTATTTTCCGCGCCTACTATGCTCTTATCCGAAGTCCCCGGATCACGTCCAAAGGTCGAAATACCAATGCGCAATTCGGCTTTACGAATGCCCTGGTCGACCTGATCAACAATCAGCATCCCTCCCATATGGCGGTCTGCTTTGACACCCATGCTCCCACGGAGCGTCATATAGATTTCGCGGACTACAAGGCCAATCGCCAGGAGACGCCGGAAGATATCCTGGGAGCCGTTCCCGACATCAAGGCCATTATCACCGGCTTTAATATTCCCTGTATGGAGCTGGACGGATATGAGGCCGATGACGTGATCGGTACGCTGAGCCAGCAAGCCGCCGCCGCGGGCTACGAGGTCTATATGGTGACTCCCGATAAGGATTACGGGCAACTCGTCTCGGAAAAAATAAAAATATACAAGCCCCCTTACCAGGGAGGGAATGTCGAGATCATGGGGCCGGCCGAGGTCTGTGCAAAATGGAATATCAAAGAAGTCTCACAGGTGATAGACATTTTAGGGCTGATGGGCGATGCCGTGGATAATATACCGGGCATCCCGGGGGTCGGCGAAAAAACGGCGGCTAAATTACTCGCCGAATATGGTACCCTGGAGAATGTACTGACCAACGCGGAAGGGATCAAGGGCGCTCTCGGAGAAAAGATAAGGAATGGCAAGGAGCTCGCGCTCATGAGCAAGAAGCTGGCAACCATCATCACCGATGTGCCCGTGGAATTCCATGAAGAAAATTTCAAGCTAAAGGATTGGAACAAACAGGGCCTGATCGACATCTTTACCGAACTCGAATTCAAGACCCTCGGCAAAAGGATCCTGGGCGAGGAATTCGGCCTGTCGGGACCTCCGCCCGAAGGCGTTCAAACAGACCTGTTCGGGAACCCGGTGCAAAACAAGCCGCAAGCTGCCAACCGTAAGCTGCAAGGTGAAAAGGGCGCTAACGGAAATGCGGGCACAGGAACGGGGGGAGCCGACCTGGAAAAGTTCCAGGAAGCAAGTTCCAGGCTGGCCGCCGCCGCGGAAGAGGGGGAGGCGGGCGTTCCAGCGGGTACGGAAGCAGTCGTCAATACCCTGCATGCGGAAAAACATATCCTGAACACGCCCCACACTTATACGGCTGTCAGCGGAGAAGCTGCTATCCGCGAGCTGGTGGAAAAACTGCTCACTCAAAAAGAGATCTGTTTCGATACGGAAACGACCGGCCTCGACGCCAATGATGTCGAACTGGTGGGGTTAAGCTTTTCCTGTCTGCCGGGAGAGGCCTGGTATGTACCCTGCCCCGCCGACCAGGAAGAAACCAAGAAGATCCTGCAAGGATTTGCACCTCTTTTCGATCACCCTTCCCTTGTCTGGATCGGGCAGAACCTCAAATATGACTTCCTCGTTCTAAAATGGTACGGGATCGAACCCAAAGGACCTCTTTTCGATACGATGCTGGCGCATTATGTGATCGAGCCGGAAGGCAAACGCAGCATGGACCTCCTAAGCACGCAATACCTGGGGTACGAGCCCGTACCTATCGAAGAGCTGATCGGAAAGAAAGGCAAGGGACAGGGGAATATGCGCGATGCGCCCCTGGAAAAGATCAAGGAATACGCCGGGGAAGATGCCGATATCACCCTTCAGTTGAAACACCTGTTCCTGCCCATGCTTAAGACCAAAGAGGTGGAGAAGGTATTCTACGAGGTGGAGAATCCCCTCGTCAAAGTGCTGACAGGGATGGAGTATGAAGGGATCCGGGTGGACATGGATTTCCTGAAAGAGTATTCGAAGGAATTGGAGCGGGAAGCCAGGCAGGCAGAAGAAAAAGTATACCAGCAGGCCGGACAGCAGTTCAACCTGGCTTCACCCAAGCAATTGGGCGAGGTCCTGTTCGAAAAAATGCAACTGGACCCGAAGGCGAAAAAGACCAAGACCGGCCAATATGCCACGGGTGAGGACGTACTGTTGAAATTGGCGAACAAACACCAGATCGTTGACGATATTCTCATCTTCCGGGAACTGACCAAACTAAAATCGACCTATGTAGATGCGCTGCCTTTGATGATCAATCGTAAGACAGGCCGCGTCCACACCAGCTACGCCCAGGCTGTCGCCGTCACGGGCCGCCTCAGCTCCAATAATCCCAACCTGCAGAATATCCCCATCCGGACAGAACGCGGGAGGGAGATCCGGAAAGCCTTTATTCCCCGGGACAAGGATCATATCCTGGTATCGGCCGATTATTCACAGATCGAATTGCGGATCGTTGCCGCCATCAGCGCCGACCCCAATATGTGCGATGCATTCAAGACAGGAAAAGATATCCATACCGCCACGGCGGCAAAGGTATTCGGCGTCGAAGAAGCGGCCGTGACCAAAGAAATGCGGTACAAAGCCAAAAGCGTCAATTTCGGCATCATATACGGACAGGGCGCTTTCGGGCTTGCAGACAACCTGGGCATTAGCCGGGCAGAGGCGAAAGAGATCATCGATACCTATAAAAAACAATTCGCCAATATCCAGAAATACATGGACGATACGATCAATTTTGCGAGGGAGCATGGATATGTACAGACCTTAATGGGCAGAAAGCGCTGGTTGAAAGATATCAATTCGGCCAATTTCACGGTCCGGGGTTTTGCCGAGAGGAATGCCATCAATTCCCCGATACAAGGTACGGCTGCAGACATGATCAAGCTGGCCATGATCCGCGTCGACCAGGAATTCAAAAAAAACAACTTCAAATCCAAAATGCTCCTGCAGGTACATGATGAACTGGTGTTCGATGCCCATAAAGACGAACTGGAGATAATTAAACCCATAATAATCCGTTGTATGCAAACGGCTTTGCCTTTACCAAACGAGGTCCCTGCGAATGCGGAAATAGGATCGGGCGTAAACTGGCTGGAGGCGCATTAAACACTTGATAATCAAAGAAGAGCAAATCCGGCTATCAATTTAACAAATCTTTTATTGAGGGCCGCCAAACTTTTCGATCCGTTTAAGGTCATAGTACAAAGCTCTTCTCTTTCAGAGGGGAGTGGCCTTAGAATTGCACCAGTTTGTTTTTAAATGTTAAATACATATATATGAAAGCTTTTCGTACTATATTATTTTCCGCCTTTTCTTTCGTCTTCCTCTTTGGCACTGCGCAAGCGCAGGATGCGCAACAGGGTTGGCCCAGGAGTTTCACTACGGACGATGGTACGGTCATCAAGATCTACCAGCCTCAGCCCGAATCCTTTTCGGATAATATTTTAAAGTCCCGCTGGGCCATTTCTGTGATGGAAAACGGCAAGTCGGACCCGATCTTTGGTACTTTCTGGTCTGTCGCGAATGTAGAAACGGACAGGGACAATCGCCGGGTCATCATTCAATCCGTGAAAGTGCCCAATGTTAAATTCCCCGGGCAAACGGATGATAATTTTATCAGCAGTATAAAAACGACGCTGGAGACCAATCTCCCGCAGGCGGCAGGCGATCTTTCCCTGGATGAGATCCTTGCTTCTCTCGATCAGAACCTCGAGCAGAAGAAATTATCGAAGGACCTGAACACGACGGCACCGAGGATCATCTATGCCAATCATCCTTCCCTCCTCGTCATGATCGACGGGCAACCCAAGTTCCAGACCAATAAGGATTGGAACCTGGACGTGGTGGTGAACACTCCTTTCACGATCATCAAGAACAATGACGGTAAATTTTATTTATACGGCGGTAAACATTGGTACCAGGCACAGGCAGTGACGGGTCCTTATTCGCCTGCCGGCAACCCTCCTCAAAACCTGCAGCAGGTAAAGGCTTCGGTCGACGAAGCAAATAGTTCGAATGCCGGTTATGTGGATTCTTCCGCTGCCGCGCAGGACAATGTCGTCTCGGATATCATCGTAAGCACCTCTCCGGCAGAGTTGATCCAGTCCGATGGGCAGGCTGCTTTCAGCCCTATCGACGGAACGAACTTATCTTATGTCAATAATTCCTCGAACGATATTTTTAAAGATGGGGCCGGGAGCTATTTTGTCCTGATCTCCGGACGCTGGTATGCTTCCAATTCCCTGACCGGCGGCTGGCATTATATGGCCGCCAACGCGCTGCCCGCAGATTTTGCAAAGATCCCCGAAGGTTCCCCCAAGGATAACGTGCTGGCCAGCGTAGCGGGAACCCCTGCTGCCCGTGAAGCCGTGCTGGATGCACAGATCCCGCAGACGGCCAAGGTAGACCGTAGTACGGCTACTACCAGTGTAAATTATAATGGCGATCCGAAATTCGCTCCTTTGACGGGTACGGATATGCAATATGGCACGAACACCTCTTCTTCCGTGGTGTTGTATAACGGTGTCTATTATACGGTGGACAATGGTGTATGGTTCCAGGGTCCCAGCCCTTCAGGCCCCTGGACGGTGGCTACGGAAAGGCCCGACGAAGTGGACAGGATCCCGCCCAGTTCGCCCTTGTATAATATCAAATACGTGTATGTGTACGATGTGACCCCGCAATATGTTTACATGGGTTATACCCCGGGTTATACGAATGCCTATATCTATGGTCCGACGGTGGTGTATGGTACGGGCTACTATTACAATCCATGGTATGACGGATTTTACTATCCCCGGCCCTGGACCTGGGGCTTTAATGTATGTTATAATCCCTGGGCCGGATGGAGCCTTGGATATGGCTACGGATTTGGCTGGTTCCATTTTGGTTTTGGTTTCGGTCGCCCGGGCTATTGGGGCGGTGGCGGATGGGGTGGCGGTGGCTGGTGGGGCCCGCATATCTATCGTCCTCCGTACGTGTATAGCCGCTATCGCAGTGCGGGCTATTACGGGAACAGGAATGTTTATTCCCGCAACCGGAATGTCTATGTAAGCAATTACAGGACAAATATCTATAGCAACAGAGGCGGAGTGGTAACGAGGGATAACAGGAGCATTTTCAATAACAGGACCGTCAATGGTGGAAGGGGCGGCAGAAGTTTCAACCGGCCAAATACCTTCAATAACGGTAACGGGACAAGGCCTGCCGCAGGAAATTTTGGTAACCGGCCTACCGTTCAGGGAAGACCTTCGGGTACAGTCCGGCAGCCTAATAATGTATATTCCGACAGGAGCGGGAACGTCTTCCAACGGAACCAGAGTACGAATCAATGGCAGCAAAGGCAACCGAATAACCAATGGAGATCGGTGCCGAATAATAATCAGTCCGTGCCGAATTTAAACCGGGAGCAGCAAATGCGCGACCGCGGCCAGGCAAGGACACAAAATTTTGAAAGGGCCCGGAGCGGTGGTTTCAGCGCTCCCAGCAGACCCAGCGGCGGCGGTGCGGTAAGCAGGCCGAGTGGCGGCGGCGGAGGCAGCAGGCCTTCCGGCGGCGGTAGTGGCAGTGGCGGTGGCGGTAGTCGCCCGGGCAGAAGAGGATAAGCATGACTCCTACATTATACTATTGTTATGACGCATATTGCGGTTGGTGTTACGGGTTTAGCCCTGTCATCAACCGCATTTTTGAGCAATACAGGCACCAGCTTGCGTTCGAAGTATTATCGGGCGGGATGATCCTTCCCGCTGAACCCAGGCCCATCGCCCTGACAGCCCCCTATATCCAAAAATCGTATAAGGAGGTAGAGGAAAGGACGGGGATCGTATTCGGAAAGGACTGGCTTTGGCATATTTTTAACCCCGAGGAGAGCGATTGGTTCCCTCATTCCGAAAAGCCGGCCATCGCCTTATGCGTATTCAAGGATTATTATCCCGAACTCGCCATTCCTTTCACAAAAGACCTGCAATATGCCCTGCACCAGGAAGGGCGCGATCTTTGCGATGATGAAGCTTATCGTCACCTCCTGGAGAAATATTTCATCCCGGAGGGCGAATTCTTTGAAAAGTTGCATAGTGAAGGTTATAAGGAAAAAGCCTATTACGAGTTTGCCCTGGTGAAACAATTACAGGTCACCGGGTTCCCTACCGTATTACTGCAGACAAGCGAATCAAAGTTCTTCCTCCTGGCCCGGGGTTATACGGACTATGAAACGCTGCAGGCAAGGATCGGGCAGGTACTCGGGGAGATAAGCCCTATTTCGCCGTCCACAGAGGGTTTGTCCGCCCATTAGAAAAATTTTCTTACCTTGCACATCCCTTAAAAGTATAGAATAAGTAACTCAACAATATGGAATATAATAAAATCATTGCCGTAACCGGAATGCCGGGATTGTACGAATTATTAAGCAGTAAAGCAGACGGGGCGATCGTCCGGTCCCTCGATGATAAGAGCACGAAGTTCGTGTCGAGCCGTATCCATAATTTCTCGCATCTTGAAAGCATTGAAATATATACGGTGAGGGATAACGTGAACCTCGTAGATATTTTAAAGGCCATGGAAGGCAGTTCTGAAAAACTGCCCGGGGACAAGGATCCCAAAGACCTGAAAAATTATTTCACGAAAGTTTATCCCGACCTGGATTTTGACCGCGTGTATAGCAGCGATCTGAAAAAGATGGTGAAATGGTATAGCGTATTGAAAAGTAATAAGGTCGAGATCAAGCTTTCCGAAGTCCCTGCGGAAGAAGAAGTAGCAGCGGAAGAACCGGCGGCGAAACCTGTCGCGGCGGAAAAGAAAGCAGCGGCTGCTGCGCCTGCGAAGGCCAAAGAGACGAAAGAGGTTAAAGAAACCAAGGAGAGCAAGGAAGTAAAAAAAGAGGCCAAAGAAGAAAAGGAAGAAGCAAAAGCCAAGAAGCCGGCGGCCAAGAAAAAAGCGGCTCCTGAAGCAAAGGAAAAACCGGCGGCGGAAAAGCCCAAGAAGGCAGCCCCCAAAAAGAAGAGTTAATTAGCTCCATTCATATGAATTACACAGCCGAACTGAAAAAACCCGAACGGCATTTCTTACCCGCCGATTTCGTCATTACGGATTGGGCAGCACTGGAACCTTATTTTCAGCAGTTGGAAGCCCGCGACCTGGACTCCCCCGCGGCGATGGAAAAATGGCTCAGGGATATGAGCGAGCTGGAAGCCGTGGTCAGCGAGGATATCTGCTGGCGCCAGATCCGGATGACCTGCGATACGGAAAATAAAACACTGGAAGAGGCCTTTAATTTTTTCTGCCTCGAGATCCAGCCAAAGATCCAGCCTTATGCAGACCGGTTGAACCGCAAACTGGTAGAAAGCCCCCTCACCCAACAACTTGATCAAAAAAAATATTTCAGCTACCTGCGGTCCGTCAAAAAACGGATCGAACTTTTCCGCGAGGAAAACATTCCCTTGCAGGCCAAGTTGAGCGTTCTCGCCCAGCAATTCGGCGTCGTGTCGGGCAAGATGACGATCACCGTCAACGGGCAGGAATATACGCTGCAACAAGCTTCTACCTTTCTCGAAAAACCAGACAGGGCTCTTAGGGAAGAGGTTTATCGTAAGATGCAGGAGAGACGGTCGGCGGACAGGGAGCCCCTGAACGATCTTTATTCCCAGCTCATCGCCCGCCGACACCAGGTAGCCCTGAACGCAGGCTTTGAGAATTACCGAGATTATAAATTCCAGGAACTCGGACGCTTTGATTATACGAAAGAAGACTGCTTCCGCTTCCATGAGGCCGTAAAGGAGCATATCATCCCGTTGGTGAACAAGATCAACGAGCACAAGCGGAAAAAACTGGGCCTCGATAGCCTTCGTCCCTGGGATACCGAAGCGGAACCGGCCGGAACCGAGCCCCTGCGGCCTTTCAAGAACGGAGAAGAGCTGATCACCAAGACGATCGCATGCTTTGACCAGCTAAATCCTTTTTTCGGGAATTGCCTGAGAACGATGCGGACCATGGGCAGGTTCGACCTGGAAAGCAGGAAGGGAAAAGCCCCCGGCGGGTATAACTGCCCGTTAGCCGAGACCGGCGCCCCTTTTATCTTTATGAATGCGGCCGGCCAGATGGGAGACCTTACCACGATGGTGCACGAAGGCGGTCATGCCATCCACTCTTTCCTCGCACATCCCCTGGAATTAAGTTCTTTTAAAGACTACCCGATGGAGATCGCGGAAGTGGCAAGTATGTCCATGGAATTATTCAGCATGGATCATTGGGACCTCTTCTTCGATGATAAAAACGATTTAGCAAAAGCAACCGAGCATCAGCTCGAAAGAGTGATCACTATTTTCCCCTGGATTGCTACTATAGATAAATTCCAACACTGGGTATACGAAAACCCTCATCATAGCCTTGAAGAGCGAAAAAGTAAGTGGGTAGAGATCCTGGAGGAGTTTTCTTCGTCCGGCATTGACTGGCAAGGGCTGGATGCATTCCGTCAATTTAGCTGGCAGCGGCAGTTGCACTTGTTCGAAGTCCCTTTCTACTATATAGAATATGGCATCGCGCAGTTAGGTGCCCTGGGTCTTTGGAAGCAATATAACGAGAACAAAGAGAAAGCGTTAAGTAATTATATGGCCGCATTAGCCCTCGGTGGGACAAGGACTTTACCCGAATTATACCAGGCTGCGGGTTTGAAATTTGATTTTTCAAAAGAGAATATCAAAGATTTAATGCAATTCGTTAGTACTGAAATGGAACAGAGGTGTTACGGAAAATAGAGAGAAAAAATACCCGGAAAGTGGTATGAATAGGTGTTGTTCGTATGCTTTTAATCGGCTATATTTGCAATAGACATGAAAGTTTGGTGCCGGTGGGAAACCCATCTGTGCTTTAAAATAGCTACTAATCAGAGCCTTAACCAAAAGTCCCGGTGTTTCTACATCGGGGCTTTCGTTTTTACACCCTGTCAGTGATTACAGCTATTGCATACTCCGCTTACGACCATCTCCACCTGCTCGGATACAAAGCCTCTTGGAAGACGTATCACCGGTACGTTGACATCATCGAGACACATCGTATTACCACAGGCATTACATACGAAATGCACATGGTCGTCATGATGATGGCCTTCCGAGCAATTGTCCTTGCATAACGCGTACCGTATGGAATTATCCGCAGTCGGGATACTATGAATCAATCCCTTTTCCAAAAACGCCTGGAGCGTTCTGTAAACGGTGACGCGATCGAATTTTTCGCCCGCTTTTTTTTCAATATCACTATGCGACAACGCGCCGTCCTGGTGGAGAAATAATTCCAGGATCTTCGTTCGGCCACTTGTAACGCTCAGTTGATTTCGTTTAAGGATCTCGTTTATTTTCTTTCCCATAACTGGTCCATTAAAAAAGGTTACCGGCTTAACCCGGGTTATTGCTGAACAAGGAATTCGTGAACCGCGGCGCAGATGCTTTTTCTTTCAGCAGGGCCCTGATATCTTTTTCCAGTTCATCCAGCTCGTCCTTTTTAAGACTATCATAGATCTTTCGCACCGCCCCATTCTTGTCCACCAGGGCCAGGAACTGGGTATGGAGGAACTGTTCATTTATATTCACGTTATTATTCTGCGGGTCATCGAGGAGGTAACTCGTTCTTGCCATACTATAGAGGCTGTCCTTACGCCCTGTAAGGAACCACCATTTTCCAGGATCGGCGCCCAGGGAGTCTGCATATCTTTTCATTCTGCGAACGCTGTCCGTTTCCGGATCTACGGTATGCGAGAGTATACGAAAATCGGGTTCGTTGGCGTATTCAAGGAATATTTTCCGGACATTCAGGTTCATCTTCGGACAGATCCCCTTACAGGTCGTAAAAAAATATTCCGCGACAAATACTTTGCCGGCTACATCTTTCTGTGTGATCTGTTTGCCTTCCTGGTTGGTAAACGAAAAAGGCTTCACGATACTCAGGACAGGCAGCTCCACTTTTCCATATCCGGGAACGACCTTCTTCAGTACGAAATAAAAGCCCAGGAACAATAGCACAAAGAATCCAATGTAAAACCCCGCTTTTTTACTCATAGAAATTAAGAATTAGGACCCAGGCCCGCTCAAAGTTAGGATGTCTTTCCAAGGGGGCCCTTAAAAAAATAGAACAATTTTTTTCGCAACATTGTTGCAATTCGCGTAAATTTGCCGTTCGTATGCGTATTAAAATAAACTGGGATGCCCTTGGCATCACGACCTCCCTGCTTTGCGCCGTTCATTGCGCCATCCTGCCGCTGGCGATGGCCAGTCTGCCCATCCTGGGAGTGAATATCATCGATAATGTCCTTTTTGAGATCGGAATGATCGGGCTGGCATTTGCCATCGGTACCCACGCCTTATGGCATGGCTTTCGTAAACATCACCGCCGCCGTCTTCCCCTGCTGCTCTTTGCGGGTGGTATAACCCTATTGCTGGCCAAGCAACTATGGCATTCGTACCAATTCGCGTTCCTGCCTTTTGCCGTGATCCTGATCGTTACCGCCCATATTCTGAATTATAAGCTTACGAGCCCCCGGCCCCAGCCCCCGGCTCCCTGAAGGGGAGTTCTCCCTGAGCTACGCTCCCAGGGGAGCGGAGGTAAGGAGTATTTCCCGATTTTAGAACAGCCAGTCGTGCAGATTTGTTATTTTTGCATATTAAATTGTGCTTTATGATCAAAACAGGCAACCCGGTAATCAGCATTTACACCGAAATGACCCCCAACCCGGAAACGATGAAATTCGTGGCCAATAAATTATTATATCCCGGCAAGAGCATTGATTTTCCGGATGTGGAAGTTGCGAAGCCTTCTCCTTTAGCTATTGAATTATTCGGATTCCCTTTTATAAAGAGTGTTTTCATCGCCAGCAATTTCGTAACGCTGACCAAGACCCCCGACACCGATTGGAATGACGTGATCCCCGCTATCCGCCAATTCCTGAAAGAATACCTCGAAGAAGGAAAGCCTGTGATCAACGAAGATGAGGTCATCATTGTAAAATCAGAAGGCAATATCATCGATGCGGACGACGACGACGTGGTAAAGCGTATCAAAGAATTACTGGAGAACTATGTAAAGCCGGCCGTTGAAATGGACGGAGGCGCTATCCAGTTCAAAAGCTACCAGGAAGGGGTCGTGAACCTTATGTTACAAGGCTCCTGCTCCGGCTGCCCATCCTCCATGATCACGCTCAAAGCGGGGATCGAAGGCATGATGAAACGCATGATACCCGAAGTCCGGGAAGTAGTGGCCGAGGCGGAATAATATTCAAGTGAACCTACACGAGATCTACCAGCAATTCCAGGGGGACCTGCAACAGACTACCTGGCTTGAATTCATTGCAGTACTCTGCGGCATTGCAAGCGTCGCTTTTTCAAGGATGGAGAATATCCTTGTCTATCCCGTAGGGATGATCAATACCGGCATTTACATTTACCTGTATATCACGCATGGTCTTTACGCAGATGCTTCCGTAAATTTTTATTATACGGTCATGAGCATTGCGGGCTGGATCATCTGGTCGCGCAAAAAAGACGGGCATGCTGCCCTGGTCATCACCCGCTCCAATGCAAAAGACTGGCAAGCCGCCTTGCTCTTCTTTGTCACCTGCTGGATCGTTCTTTGGGTCGTGCTGAAAAAACTGACCGATAGCAGCGTCCCGCAAATGGATGCTTTTACTTCCGCTGCAGCCTTTACCGGCATGTGGCTGATGAATAAAAAGAAGCTCGAGAACTGGACCTGGTGGATCCTTACCGACCTTGCATCCATCCCTTTGAACTTTTATAAGCATCTGGTATTCACCAGTTTTCAATATCTTGTGTTCCTTATCCTGGCCATCCTGGGATATATTAGTTGGAAAAAGAAAATAGCGCATGGCCGCCCTTAAAAAGATTGTTATTCTTGGTCCTGAATCCACCGGCAAAAGCACCCTGTGCCGGGAATTGGCAGCACACTATAAAACGGACTGGGTACCGGAATATGCCCGGGAATACCTGCTCAGCCATGGGATGTCCTACACGTACGAGGACCTGCTCACCATCGCCCGGGGGCAGATAGAGCTGGAAGACGAATATGTGAAGAAAGTGAGTGGTGAGTTGTCAGTGGTGAGTGAAGGCGCACTCCTCTTCATCGACACGGATATGTATGTCATGAAAGTATGGTGTGAGTTTGTATTCGGGAAATGCCATCCCTGGATACTCGAACAGATCCAAACCCGTAAATATGATGGCTACCTGTTATGCAGGACTGACCTGCCCTGGGTAAAAGACGAACTCCGTGAATATCCCGATCTCGTCACACGCGAAAAGCTGTTCCATATTTATAAGGATTGTATGATCCATCAAAGCACTCCCTGGGCGGAGGTTAGCGGAACGGCAGAGCGGCGACTGCTCTCGGCTGTTGAAGCAATGGATAGCCGCATTTTTTAGTCAACCAACTTGTATGACCCGGCAGGATGCGATCCCCAGCTTTGTACGCAAAAACCATGCAACCCTTTTCTTCGGCGCCTGGATCCTGCTAAATCTCCTTCAGGCGGCACGAATGGAATTATTGGATGACGAAGCTTATTACTGGATCTATTCCCGTTACCTGTCCTGGGGATATTTTGATCACCCGCCCCTCGTTGCCTTGTTGATCCGTGCCGGCACTTTTTTCTTTCGGAATGAATGGGGAGTACGATCGCTCTTTCTCGTCTGCAGCACGGCGACCCTCTTCAGCATACGAGCGTTGATCCCCCGCAGGAATGATCTCCTGTTCTATGCACTTGTTGGCGGAATGGCAGTCCTGCAGTTCGGAGGCATCCTGGCCGTCCCGGATATTCCCCTTTTGCTGTTCACCGCCGTCTTCTTCTTAGCATACCGGCGTTTTCTACGATCGATGAATACGCTGAACAGTTTGCTCCTGGGAGCCGTCACGGCCCTGCTTTGTTACAGCAAATACCAGGGGATCCTTCTTCCTCTTTTTACGATCGCCTCCAATCCCCGGCTGCTGGGCCGCCGACAGACATGGCTGGCGGCCTTTACCGGTCTGCTGCTCTTTCTCCCGCACCTGTACTGGCAATTCCAGCATGGATTTCTCTCCGTTCAATACCAGCTCTTCGGGCATAAGGCAGATCATTACCGCTTGCGCTTTACCCTGGAATACCTGCTGGGGCAGTTATTGCTGACCGGACCATTGGCGGGACCCCTGTTATTATGGACCGCCTTTACCCGGAAGCCCCAGGATGCCCTGGAAAAAGCACTGAAGTTTTCGGTGGCTGGCACCACTGTTTTTTTTCTCTTCTGTACGCTGCGCGGGAAAGTGGAAGCCAACTGGACCCTGTCCGCCCTGGTGGGGGTCATCGTTCTAAGTCACCAGGTCCTCCAGGAAAAAGCAGTGCTGCGTACCTGGATCTACCGGCTTTTACCCTTCTCTTTATTACTCATACTGGCCCTGCGTACCTACATGATCATCGATACTGCTCCTTCTCTTCATATCCCAAAAGACGAGTTCCACGGCAATAAACGATGGGTGGAAGTTCTTCGGCAACAGTCCGGAGGAGTACCCCTCGTGTTCCTGGATTCCTATCAAAAAGCTTCGAAATACTGGTTCTATTCGGGGATAAAAGCCATGAGCCTGAATACGCCGGATTATCGTCGTAACAATTTTAATCTTTGGCCATTGGAAGACTCCTTTATCGGGAAAAAAGTATACCTGGTGGGTCCCCGGAGCGACAAGATCCTGGATGAAAAAATAAATGCCCCGGGCTGGGAACAGGATGGCGGCAAAATGATCGGGGCCTATTTTTCTTTTTCAAAGCTGCAGATCTTTCCGCAAGGCCCTTCTTCCTGCAAGATCCTTTCTCCTCCTTCTTATTTGTTTTTATTCCGGCAGGCTCCTTATGATACGATCGCTGTTCAATGGGCTGTATTTAAAAAAGATAGCCTGCTCGGGTATTATCCTGCGGGTCTGCGCCTGGGGGAGATCCGGGAAAGCCCTTGCGTATTGCGTACTTTGGCGCCTTCGCTGCCAAAAGGAACCTATATCCTGCGCTATGTCATTCCCTCTTGTCTTCCGGGGCGGCCTTCTCTAAATAGCGAGGGGGTGATCCTCTCTGCTGAATAGTGCTTTTTCGCTGATAGAGTTTCTTCATCTTAGCGAACGAGCCTCAACGCCTCTGTATTTTCTCATAAGCCGAAGCTATTGCAGGAGCTTCTGGATATCGGGGTCGTCCTGTAAATGACTCATCTGGACGATGATCCAGGAAGCCCTGTTGACTACATGCCGGTTGAGGGGCTTTACCGTATAGATCTTCGGATTGGGCAGGCTGGCGGCTATCTCGGCCGATTCCATCCTGGAAAGATTTTTAGCGGGCTTATTGAAGAGGTGTTGGGCCGCCGACTCGATGCCATAGATTCCTTTGCCCATTTCACTCACATTGAGGTACATCTCCAGGATCCGCTTCTTCCCCCAAATCAGTTCGATCATGAAGGTGAAATAGACCTCCAGGGCCTTCCGGATCCAACTCCGGCCCTGCCAGAGAAAAACGTTCTTGGCTACCTGCTGGCTGATGGTGCTGGCCCCATGCATGGACTTGCTTTTCTGGTTGTGCTTCATCGCCTTTTCAATGGACTTAAAGTCAAACCCGTCGTGGTCGGGGAAGAGCTGGTCCTCCGAACTGATAACGGCCAGTTTCGCATACGGGGAGATGTTCTTCATACCGACATAATCCCTTTTGAGGCCCTCACCGCGGAAGAGACTGCCCAATTGCGTAAGGGTGATAGGAGGATTCACCCATTTCAGCAGCAGGATATAGAATAACTGAAAACAAAATAAAAAGATGATCACCCGCTTGATGATTCGCCAAACGCGGGGTACCAGCCCTTTGGTATTAAGAGGCATCCAATGAGTTTACGGGTGCAATATACAGACTGTCCCAAAACAAAAAAATGGGGATTTTACGAAATGACCCCGGAAGTTTTTCGATGAGGGAAGGACCTTACTTATTCGGGTTCAATGAAAGATATTCCAGCTTGAATCTCCTCCCTAAATGGTATTGCTTAGAGCGGGTCTTTGTCAGCAAAAAGCCGCCCGCCAGCAGGGCCCCGCCGGTGATGAGCCCGGAGCGCGTATACCAATCCTTTGAATTGTCCTTCCGGTAGAGGCCATTGACGGCCCCCAGTACAAAAATGCCACCCCCGGCAACCATCATCCCGGCCGCGAGGATCGTATTGCTGAAATTAATATGTCTGGCCTTGAGCGTAGCGATCTCCTTGTAATGAAACGCGATGCCATTCAGGAAAATGCTGTCATGACGCATATCCGTGATCGTTCCCTGGAACCATTGCTGATAGACCGTCTCCATGACCAGTTCGCTACCCGTTGTATAGGTAGTGACATGCATACCTCTCTTCTTCAGGATCAGCAGGTCTGTCTGAGCTTTTGCAAGAAAAGGAACAAAACAAAGGAATAAAATGATGGGCTTTATCATAGTGGTACACAAACTTACAAAGACGAATTCAAATCGGATTGTTAACGGGCTATCTTATGCGGAAAAAATATCTCGCCCACCACGAGAACGATCCCGAAGCCGATGAGGATCGTACCGGAGATCTTATTGATAATGTTGAGCGTCCGGAGGGTGAGGCGGTTGCGGAGCTTGCCGGCCAGCAGGACCTTAGCCACATCGGCGGCCATGTTGATGAGAAGGCAAACGGAAAAGATAAGGATCCGTTCCTGCATGGTATGGCTGGGCGCGAGAATGGTGGCATTCGCCAACCAGAAAATAATGACGCCGGGGTTGAGCGTATTGATCAGGAAGCCGGAAGCAAAGATCCGGGTCATATCTCTCTTGCGGAACCGCATTTCTTTTCCCGCCGCATCTGTGGCCAGGTGTACTTTTTTGAAAAAGACGAAGTAAATGCCCATGCTGATGAGGAAGGTGCTGCCACCCACTGCGATGGCCCTGGTATGGGCGAGGAGCTGATCGACAAAGGCGGTAAGGGTATTACTGAGTACGACGAGTACGATATCGCTGAGCCAGACGCCGGCGACAAAGCTAAAGCCGCCTTTGTGACCGTTGTTGAGACTCTGTTTGATAATGGTGAAAATGATCGGCCCGACCGATAAGGCAAGAACAAACCCCAATGCCAGCCCTTTCAAAACAGCCTCTATCATATTCTTAATTTGTCGTTTGTCTTTGGTGGTTAGGGGTTCAGGAACCGTTGCCAGTCCTCCAGCATTTTGCCTTTTAAGACCCGGGGGAATTTGTGCTGTCCGCCGACCTTTCCTTTCAATTGCATAAACTCCATAAACTTTGCCTCGGGCAGTACTTTTACATAGACGTCTTTCAGGGCGCTTTCCCTTTCTACGGCATAGTCGTCGTTCAGTTCTTTCAGCTTATCGTCAATTTTCTGCCTCAGGGCATCAGGATCGGCTTGATCATCGCTGGCCAACCACCATTGGTGTGCAAAGAACAGGCCATGCGGGACGCCTGCTACCGTATATTCCGGAATGGAAATATTCAATTCCTCGCTGGCCAGCTGCACGGCTTTGTTCATATTATCCACGCTGAGGTGTTCCCCTACCAGACTGAGGAAATGTTTGGTCCGGCCGGTAATGATGATCTCACAACGTTCTTTATCGACAAACCGTACCGTATCTCCGATCAGGTAGCGCCAGGCGCCGCCGCTGGTACTCAATAAAATGGCGTAATCCTTTCCCTCCTCCACTTCATGGATCATAAACGCTTCGGGTTCACTCACCAGATTGCCTTCGTGGTCAAAGTTCTTCCCGTCGAAGGGTACGAATTCCATAAAAATATGCTGATGGGTCACCAGGCGCATACTTTTTGAATGCTGCAGGTCCTGGTAGGCTATAAATCCTTCCGAGGCCAGGTAGGTCTCGATATAGGTGATGGGCTTGCCCAGCAGCTTCTCAAACCCCTTCTTATAGGGCTCAAAGGATACACCTCCGTGTACGAAAAACCCCAGGTTGGGCCAGATCTCGTGAATATTTTTCAGCTTGTACTTTTCGACCACTTTTTCCAGGCATAGCTGGATCCAGCCGGGCACTCCCGCTACGAAACCAATATCCCATTCCGGGGCCAGCCTGACCACCTCTTCCAGCTTGCGGGTCCAGTCCTTTGTGCGGGCGATCTTCTTACCGGGCTTATAAAAGGGCTGAAACCAGAAAGGAACTTTTCGCGCGGTGATCCCGCTGAGGTCGCCGGAAAAATAGCCGGGGCCTTTTTGCAGGTCCGTACTCCCTCCGATCATCAACCAGCCTTTACCAAGGCTCTTGACAGGAATATCGTGATAGTTCCGCAGGGTCAGCAATTGCTTGACCATGACGATCCGGTTGCCTCGTAACAGGTCGCTCGTAATGGGAATATATTTACTGCCCGCCTCGGACGTACCCGAAGAAAGCGCATAATATTTGATCTTCCCGGGCCAGCACACGTCTGCCTTGCCTTCCAGGGTCTTATGCCACCAGCCTTCATAGATCTTATTATAATCAAACGTGGGGACCAGTTCCTGGAATTTTTTACCCGGATGTTTGCTCATCAGGATCTCGTCAAACCGGTATTGCTGACCGAACTCGGTGAACCTTGCTTTTTTGAGCAGTTTTCGCAATACTTTAAGCTGTTGCCGCCGCGGAGATTTCTGGGGCAATCGTAATGCTTTTGACAATGACTTGGGTAATTGAATTTCAATCAACGCCATCAGGTAACAGGTGTTGTTGGTGCGGCCAAAATTAAGCTTTTGGAGGGAAAAACAATGTTTCTCCCCTTTCATCTTTTGAATGACTGCCGACAAGGGAGGTACTACCGGAAGCATGCAGCTTATAAACGGCCTGCCGGGGTCCTTCCTGCAGCACCCGGATCACTTGTTTAAAGCTAAAGGCCGGCCCCTCGCAATAGATGATCTCGTTGGCGCTATGGGGATCGTTCACGAAGATCCTGCCCGTGGCTAAAAGCAGGGATTGCAATGCTGCCGCCTCTAAAGGGTCGCCCCCTATCCAGGTCTTACAGGGCCCGTTCAGGTAGCCGGAAGCGTAGTTGACGCGGAAGAGTCCCTCAATGGCAGCCAGCCCCGCCCTCAACCAGATACCCGCTTCCACCACCCAATTAAACAGTGCGGGAAGTCCTTTTTTGAAATGTTTGCGCCGGAACTGGCTCATGGCCTTATAGAATAATTTTGTGTACCCGGCATCCTTGCGCGTACTTTCTCCTTTAAAATGGAGGATCGTCGTATCTGCGATATAATAATTAGTAAAGCCCGCCTGTTCGATCCGGTAGCTCAGGTCGATGTCCTCCGCATATAAAAAGAACCGTTCGTCGAAGCCCCCCGTTCTTTCCAGGGCCTGCCGGGAAGCCAATAAAAACGCGCCGGACAGGATGGGAGCGGGATGGGTCTGCCGTGAGTCTAAATGCCCCAGGTAATAGCCCGAAAAAAAAGAGGAGTGCGGGAACAGTGCCGACAGGCCGGCTAATTTGCAAAAAGCGACCCAGGGTGAAGGGAATCCGCGCTTAGATTCTTTCAGGAACAATCCCCGGCCATCCACCATCCGCACCCCTGCCGCCCCCGCCCCCTTTGTGGACCCAAGGAAGGAGATGCAACTCTCCAGGCTGTCTTCCGCGATCAGGGTGTCGGGATTGAGAAAGAGGATATAGTTCCCCCTGGCTTTTTCCAGGGCCTGGTTGTTGGCCTTGCCAAATCCCTTGTTCTCAGCATTCGGGATGAACTGTACCCGGGGGAACCTCGGCAGGAGGTATTCCAGGCTCCCATCCGTAGAATGATTGTCCACGACAAGGACCTCGGCCTCCCCGCTGCCGGGAAACCTCTTCAAAGCTTTTTCCACCGAGCAAAGACATTGCTCTAAAAAAAACTTCACATTGTAATTGACTATGATAATGGAAAGGATCATGATAAACAGGCGAACCGACCGTTCTGCACTATGCGAAGTAAGCCATTTTCCGGCTAAACCTAATTCCCGTTCCCTTGTTATCTTTTTTCAAAACCAACAAAACAATCTTTATGAAAACAAAAGCATTGGGCTCACAGGGTCTACAGGCTTCCGAACTGGGCCTGGGATGTATGGGCATGAGCGAGTTTTACGGACCGCGGGACGATGAACAATCCCTCAGAACGCTGGACAGGGCGCAGGAACTGGGGATCAGCTTCTGGGACACGGCGGATGCCTACGGACCCTTCCTGAACGAAGAGCTCCTGGGGAAAGCCCTGAAAGACAGAAGAGATCGCGTGACCCTGGCTACGAAGTTCGGCATCCTCCGCGACCCGGCCGATCCGGCCAAACGGGGTATCAGTGGCAGCCCGGCCTATGTCCGTTCCGCCTGTGAAGCCAGTCTTCGCCGTCTGAAGGTCGAACAGATCGATCTCTATTATCTTCACCGGGTAGATGCAACCACTCCTATCGAAGAAACGGTAGGCGCCATGGGGCAACTGGTGAAAGAAGGAAAAATAAGAGGTATTGGTCTTTCGGAAGTAAGCGCGGCTACTTTGAAAAGGGCGCATGCCGAATTTCCCGTAACGGCTCTCCAGACCGAATATTCCTTATGGAGCCGGGAGCCCGAAGATGAGATCCTCGGACTTTGTAAAGACCTGGGCATTGCCTTTGTCGCCTATAGTCCTCTGGGAAGGGGATTCCTGACGGGGCAGATCAAAAAATTCGAAGACCTGGCTGCCGATGACTATCGCCGCCATGCCCCCCGCTTCCAGGGGGAGAACTTTGAGAAGAACCTGGAGCTGGTCCGGAAGATCGAAGAGCTGGCCCGTCAAAAAGGGTGTACGGCCTCACAGTTGGCCCTGGCCTGGGTCTTCGCGCAGGGAGACCATATTTTCCCAATCCCCGGCACCAAACGAATCTCCTACCTGGAAGAGAATGCCGGCGCCCTGACCATTCGGCTTACCGGGGAAGAACTGGACACGATCGACAGGATCGCTCCCAGGGGAATCGCATCGGGCAACCGATACCAGGTAGAAATGATGGGCAGCTTGAACAGATAGGGTAGGAACCGTATATTTGCGCCATGCTAAAATCAACACTTATCCGGGCCACGGAAGCGGGAGCCAGGGTAATGCAACACTATTTCCAGGGATCCTTCAAGGTCTCCAACAAAGAAGGCGTCAATAACTTAGTTACGGAAGCCGACCACGCCTCCGAAAAAGCCATTTTCGAGGTCATCAAGAACGATTATCCCGATCATTATATTCTCAGTGAAGAAGCCGGGGAGATCGTTATGGATTCCAATTATAAATGGATCATCGATCCCATCGACGGTACGGTGAACTTCGCGCATGGTATCCCGCTGTGCTGTGTGTCCATCGCCCTGGAACAGGACGGTGAAATGATCCTGGGCGCCGTCTACAATCCTTTTATCCATGAATTCTTTTTTGCGCAGAAAGGATATGGCGCAACGCTGAACGATAAGAAGATCCGGGTAAGCGAGGAAACCTCCGTCCTTACTTCCTGTCTGGTAACGGGCTTTCCCTATACCTACCTGGATCAGCCGAATAGTCCCCTGGACGTATTCGACCGGCTTATCCGCAGTGGGGTACCGGTGCGCCGCCTGGGCTCGGCAGCCATGGATCTGTGTTGGGTAGCCGCCGGGCGCTTCGACGGATTTTACGAACATAAACTACAGGCCTGGGACAGTGCGGCCGGATTTTTGATCGTAGAAGAAGCAGGAGGAAGGGTATCGGACTTTACGGGTGCTCGTTACTCACCCTACCAGCCACATCTCATTGCCACCAACGGGAAAATCCATGAAGAACTATTAAAATGGGTCAACGGCCATGTCTGAAATCAGAACTGAAATAGCATCACTCGGGGAGTTCGGGCTGATCGAACACCTCACCAGGAACATTGAGATCCAAAATGTATCTACGATCGTGGGCGTGGGCGACGATGCCGCCGTCATCGATCATTATGGTAAACAGACCGTGATCACCACCGACCTGCTCCTGGAAGATATTCATTTCGACCTCGTCTATACTCCGCTTAAACACCTGGGTTATAAATCCGTCATCGTCAACCTGAGCGATCTCTATGCGATGAATGCCATTCCTACCCAGATCACCCTGAGCATTGGCATCAGCAATCGGTTCAGCGTAGAAGCGCTGGATGAATTCTATGAGGGCGTATACGCAGCCTGCGAAAAATACGGCGTCGACCTGGTGGGCGGGGATACCTCTGCCAGCAAAAAAGGTTTTGTCATTTCTGTCACGGCGATCGGGGAAGTCACTCCCGGAAAATTCGTAAAGCGCAATACCGCCAGGAAAGGGGACCTGCTCTGCTGCACCGGCGACCTGGGAGGCGCTTATATCGGACTGATCTTACTGGAAAGAGAAAAAAAGATCTTCCTGGAGAATCCCGGCATCAAGTCGGACCTGGAAGGCGAAAAATATGTGATCGGCCGGCTCTTAAAACCGGAAGCCCGAAGAGACCAGATCGAGTTCTTTGAGAACTCCGGCATTATCCCAACGGCCATGATGGACATCAGCGACGGCCTGAGCTCCGATATCCTTCATATCTGCCGGGACAGCGAACTGGGCTGCGTACTGTATGAAGAAAAGATACCTATTTCGGAAGAGACGAAGATGGCTGCTTTTAAATTCGAACTGGACCCTACGGCCTGTGCGCTCAGCGGAGGGGAAGACTATGAACTGCTGTTCACCATTCCCCAGGAGGATTATGACAAACTGATATTAAATGAGCAAGTAAGTGTGATCGGATATATGACGGAGCCGGAACAAGGGAAAAAGATCATCACCAAGGGCGGCAATACCTTTGACATTACGGCGCAGGGATGGAATGCGTTTGCCTCCAAATGAAACCGTCCATGAACAAACTTTTGTATCTATTTTATTTTGCCGGGCTCTTCCTTTGCTTTTCCTGTCAGACCTCCAGGGAAGCATATAATCCCGATAGAAAGTTCTCTCCTGCGGCCCTGCAGTCGGATTACCTCCTGTCCCGTCATATCCTGGAAGATATGCACCCCAGTCTTTATTGGTATACGCCGCGGGACACGATGGACGGCTATTTCGACCGGGGCTATGCCGCCCTGAAAGATTCCATGACGGAGGCGCAGTTCAGGACCTTGCTGAGCTATACCTTTTCCAAGGTCGGCTGCGGTCATACCAGCGTGCGTACTTCCAAAGGATACAATCAATATATCGATACCGCCAGGGTTCCCCAGTTCCCCCTTGTCCTGAAATTCTGGAAAGACACGATGGTCGTAGCGGTAAACCTCAACCGCAGGGACAGTATCCTGAAAAGAGGAATGATCCTGCAAAGCATCAACGGGCGCACCGCAGGGCAATTGATGGATACGCTCTTCAATTATATCGTTACCGACGGATACAACCAGACGGGAAAATATCAATACCTGAGCACCGGTCTTAATTTCAGCAACTGGTACAAGAATGTTTTTGGTTATACCTCCCGGTTCACCATCGATTATGCCGATACGGGCAACCAGGTAAAAGAAGTTTCCATTCCTTTATATGATCCAAGGGCGGACACGGTGAGAAGACTGTTTGCACGAAGACTGATCCCCGGCGTGGAACCCAGCAGGAAGCGGCGCAAAGAGATGAATACTTTTCTTACGCGCAATCTCCGGATCGACTCCGGGTCCAATACGGCCTTCATGACCCTGAATACCTTTGAGCACGGCAACCATCTCGTACCTTTTTTTCACCAGTCTTTCAGAGACCTCGATGAAAAGAAGATCCAAAATCTCGTGATCGATGTCCGTTCGAACGGCGGAGGCGATGCCACCAACTCTACCCTGCTGACGCGTTATATCATCGATAAAAAATTTAAGCTCGCCGATTCCCTCTATGCCATCCGGCGGCATAGCTCTTATGATAAATATATCGGCAAGAGTCTCCTATACCGATTCATGATGCTATTCGTCACCAGCAAGCGTGCGGATGGCCGGTATCATTTCGGCTATTTTGAACGGCATTATTACCATCCTAAGCGTCTTCATCATTTCGACGGACAGGTGTATATCCTGACGGGCGGCAATTCCTTTTCCGCCACGACGCTGTTCGCCGGCAGTTTGAAAGGACAAAAGAATGTGACCCTTGTAGGGGAGGAGACGGGCGGCGGATTTTATGGCAATACGGCCTGGATGATCCCGGATGTGACCCTGCCTAATACGGGCGTACGTTTTCGCCTGCCGAGGTTCCGCCTTGTGGTCGACAAAATGCGTGAAAAGAATGGGCGGGGCGTATTGCCGGATGTATCTTCTCTTCCCAGCGCGGACGCCATCGGCAAAGGCTTCGATTTCAAAACGGCTAAAGTAAAGGAGTTGATCCAATTGCACAGCAGCGGGGGGAAATGATGATCACCCTTCTCCTTCTACGATGACCTGCAGCAGGTTCATTTGTTCGTCCAGCAGGACCAGATCGGCTATGGCGCCGGGCTGGATGTTCCCCCATTTTTTATCGAGCCCCATGAGGGCAGCCGGGTAAAGAGATGCCATCCGAAGGGCTTCCGGCAGCGGGATACCGGCTTTTTCCACGCCATTCTTAACGGCCTGGAGCATCGTCAGGGCCGAGCCGGAGAGGGTGCCGTCCGGCAGGGTATAGCGATCTCCTTTGAACACATGGACATATTCCCCGTAAGCTACTTCCGACACGGCATCGGTGATAAAGAAGAGCCGGTCTTTCAGGATCTTCTTGCTGATGCGTACCGAAGCATAGTCCACATGGACGCCGTCGCAGACAATACTGCTCATCACATCCAGATGATCATAGATAGCCCCTACCATCCCGGGTTCACGACCTTGCAGAGGGGACATGGCATTGAAAAGATGGGTCGCAGCAGGGATGCCCTGGTAAAACCCGCCGATGCCCTGTTCATAGCTGGCATTGCTATGCCCTGCGGAAACGACGATGCCGTTCTGCAATAAAAGTTCGATGCATTCTTTGTCACATTGTTCGGGCGCCAGGGTCATCATCCGGAAGACGCCTTTCCCTTTTTCCAGGAGCATGCGGATCTCATCCGGCGTAGGCGTCTTGATCCACCGGCTGATATGCGCGCCTTTTTTAGCCGGGTTGATATAAGGCCCTTCCAGGTGGAGGCCCAATAACCCTTTGCCGCCTCCGGCCTGGTAATCTCTCACCACTTCCATCCCTCTCAGGAATTTTTCGATCGAGTTGGTGGCCATCGTAACGAGGAAGCGGGTGCAACCACCCTGCAGGCCATATTCATAGATCGCCTCGAGGGCGTCCGTGGTCAATTCTGCGGAAAATAATTTGCCGTTGCCGCCGTAGATCTGCAGATCCATAAAGGCGGGTGCGAGCATATAGCCGGCAAGCTCCTTTTTCCTGTAGCCGGCGGGAATATCCGCTACCGGTGTAGTACCCACGATCTTCCCATCCCTGACGAGAACGGCCTTCCCTGTCTGGATCTCCTGGCCGGTAAAAATTTCACGGGCGATGAAAGCTGTGGACATTTTTAAACAGTTTAAGAGTTGATCGAAAAATGATCGGCATCCCGCCAGAAAGGGAAGCGGGACCTTGCCTCTTCCAGTCGCTCCTTCTGAAGCGTATAGGTATACACCGTTTCTTCCGGGGGGGCTGCATACAAGATTTCTCCCAGGGGGCCGATGATCATCGAATCCCCGCTATGATAGATCGCATTCCCGTCATTCCCCACACGGTTGACCCCTACGACAAAGGATTGGTTCTCGATAGCCCGCGCCTGCAGGAGGGTCTTCCAGGCAAGGCTCCGACGCTCGGGCCAGTTGGCGACATAGAGTAAGAGATCGTATTCGAATGCGGAAGACGAAATTTCGGATTTAGGGATTTTGAGATCTTGAGATTGAGTGAGTTGGGGCTGCGGGGTCTGCCGACTCCATACCGGGAAGCGCAGATCGTAGCAGACCTGCAGGTTGATCTTCCAGCCTTTTACGGAGGCGATCAATCGTTTGGTCCCCGCCGTATATTCCCCGTCCTCTCCGGCATACGCAAAACGATGGCGTTTGTCATAGAACCCATATTGACCGTTCGGCAACATCCAGACCAGGCGGTTGAAATAATTTCCTTCTTCCTGTATGATGAGGCTGCCGGTGAGGATACTCTTTTTCTGTGCGGCGATCTTTTTCATCCAGGCCATGGCGGGTCCGTCCATTGGTTCTGCCAGGACCCGGGGCCGCATGCTGAACCCGGTGCTGAACATTTCGGGCAGGACCACCAGCTCGGTATTTTCCTGCAGGCCCATGATCTTTTCTTCCAGCCGTTGCAGGTTGGTCTTCTTATCTTCCCACTGAAGATCGGGCTGGATGATCGTTATGGTGAGTGTGGACATTCCGGTGTAAATGTAGCCCTTAATTTTTCACGGCAAAAGACCGGCTTTCTTTTGTTCGAAGGTTGGTCCGGGTACCGGTGATGCCGCTGCCTTTCGTCGTTCCTTTGAAGATCGCGGTGATCTCGTTCTCTTCATTGAATTCCTGCAATTCTATTCTATTCCCGTCCCAGATACCGGAGAGCTCGATGCTAACCCCCCTGTCCGCGTAATAATAAGATCCCGTCACGGAAATGCCTTCTTCCCGGTGTAACTGAAGGACGATGGGATATTTATCCAGCACCCCGTATAAAGGCCTTTTAAAGGAGGGGGAGGCTTTTTTTACGCCGGTCCTGCCGGTGAGGAACTGTTGTCCGAACAGGCTTAGCCAGGGCTTGAGCTGTGCAAAGGAATAGGTGAGGTTCAACTCTTCATCCAGGCCCGCGATCAGGTGGGGTAAACAATGGGTCTTATGAAAAACGATCCCGGTGCGGGTAATGGTAAAATCCTCCGGATTGGCGTCCGTATTGCATTGCTCCAGGTTGTCCTCTACTTCATTGATCCAATCCGCGGCAGCCGTATCTTTTTTCAGTTCTTTCAGGTGACCGGCGATCAGTATTTTTCTTCTTCTTCTCAGATCGCCCGCCAGTTCTTCTAATGCCTCCGCGGTGAACAGGTCGTCCGGAAGGATAAGATCACCATTTTGCAGATTGAACTGATAATACGATGCGTAAGAATCGGGGTATTCGCCTATCGACTCCACTTCGAAGGCGAGGGACAGCATCCTTTCCGTATTGGAGACGACGGAATAATTCAGCATCTCGATACCATTTCTCTCCCGGGTCCATTTCACTTTATCAAAGAGGGTAGGATCGCCCGGCCGCAGAATAAGCTGGTGGAGCAGGGTGATCTGCAGGAAGTCGTTGATCTTTTTAGCGACGGCTTTATTCGGCAGGCTGATGTGGGGGAAGTTCAGCCCGTCCCGCTTCCTGGGTCCCTGCTGCCCGGTTGCCAGCATATTTTTCACGACAGCCGGCTGGGCCCCTGCAAGCATAGAGATATGTAACAGAACAAGAATAGCCAATGCGCCCCTTTTTATCATATTAGTTTTTTTCTTCTATCCCCTTTTTTATGACCTCGTTCACCAGGTCCGGCTCATATCCTTTTTGTAATAAATAATTCCGCAGCTTCTGTCGCAAGATAAAAATATTTCCTTCCCCATGCAGTTGTTCCTTTTTTTCTTCCAACAATTTTTCCAGCGTCCGGCCATAACTTTCGTCGTCGATGGCGGCCAGGGCTTTTTTTATGCAGTATTCGCTGACTTGTTTTTGCTTGAGTTCGTAACGGATCTTTACCCGGCCCCATTGTTTGATCCGGAAGCGTCCCCCGGCAAACTGGATCGCAAAGCGTTCCTCGTTCAGGTAGCTTTCTTCGATCAGCACCGAGATCGCCTCCTCCACATCCGTTTTCCAAAGCCCGAGGGAATAAAGCTTCTCCTTTACTTCGCTATGACAACGCTCCTGGTAGGCACAATAGTGTCTTAATTTCTGAAGAGCCTGTTCCTTCGTGAGCTTTTGTCGCCTGATCATGATCGGTGAATAAGCGGCGAAATTACGTCAAACCGGGGTTGCCGGCAGTCGTTAGTCACAAGAAATTAACAATTCGGGGGGACCGGACGCTCCGGAGGGGTTCCCCGCTCTATTATCTTGGCCGTTATCGAACGAATCAGTAGTTTCGCCCCAAAGACACATTCCATGAAGTTTATCGTTTCCTCCTCGGCTTTATTGAAACAATTGCAACAGATCAGCGGCGTCATTAACGCCAATACCGTTCTCCCTATTTTGGAAGACTTCTTATTTGAAGTAGAAAAGAACAAACTGACCGTGGTAGCGACCGACCTGGAGACTGTCATGAAGGTTCACATGGAAATTGAGGCCAAGGACAGCGGCAAGGTGTGTATCCCCGCCAAGATCCTGATCGATTCCCTGAAGAATATACCGGATCAGCCCCTGACCTTCAATATCGACAAGCAGTTCGCGGTCGAGCTGACCAGCGATAATGGTAAATATAAGGTCATGGGTGAAAATCCCGACAATTTCCCAAAAGAGCCTGCCAGCGACGAAACGACTTCCTTCACGGCCACTTCTTCGGCCCTGGTGACGGCTATCAATAAGACCCTGTTCGCCGTAAGCAATGATGATCTGCGCCCTGCGATGACCGGTGTCTTTTTTGAAATGGACAAAAAGGGATTGCAATTCGTAGCTACAGACGCCCATCGGCTCGTTCGCTACAAAAGGACCGATATCAGTTGCCCGAAAACCGATAGCCTGATCGTGCCCAAAAAGCCTTTAAACCTGCTCAAGTCCGCGTTGCCCGACAACCAGGACGAGATCACCATCAGCTACAACAGCAATCATCTCTTTGTAACCCATGGCAGCACGCAAATGAGCTGCCGGCTGATCGATGCCCGCTTCCCCGATTATAAAGTGGTGATCCCTTCGGATAACCCTTATAAGCTGGTGGTCGGCCGCAGCGATTTCCAAAGCGCCCTGCGCCGGGTAAGCATCTTCAGTAATAAAAGCACCAACCAGGTCGTCCTGAATATCCAGGGAAGCGAATTGCAACTGGCTGCCCAGGATGTGGATTTCTCCTTTGAGGGGAACGAGCGTATGAAATGCCAATATGATGGCGAGGACCTGGCCATTGCTTTCAATGCCCGTTTTCTCATTGAAATGCTGGCATCTACGGATTCCGATGAAGTGAGGATGGAACTGTCCACACCCACCAAGGCCGGGATCATTAAGCCCACCGAACAGGATGAAAACGAAGAAGTCCTGATGCTGGTGATGCCCCTGATGTTAAATAGCTAGGTCTTTCCGGGAAAATAGTTAAATTGTAAGAGCCTTATTCCTTCTACTTATGGAAGCGCTCATACAATATTTCCAACATATTCAGCCCTGGGAACGATCACTGATCCTGGCAGGAGGTCTTCTCTTTTTCTGGGTCCTGGAAGGGCTGATGCCCCTGTTCCGTTGGCGTTATCGAAAACTGCGGCATGCCGGTCTCAATCTCTTCTTCACCTTTACCACGCTCGTCGTCAATTTCCTGTTTGCTTTTTCCATCATCCGGGCGGCAAACTATGGCGATCAGCATAAGGTGGGTTTATTGTACCTGTTCCCGATGCCATTATGGTTGTTCGCGCTCGTGGGTCTTGCGCTGCTGGACCTGATCGGCGCCTGGTTCATCCATTGGCTGGAGCACCAGGTAAAATGGATGTGGAAATTCCATCTGGTGCATCATAGCGATACCTGGGTGGATACAACCACGGCCAACCGGCATCATCCGGGTGAAAGTATTTTCCGCGCCCTCTTTACGCTGATCGCCGTCATGATCACGGGAGCACCCGTCTGGCTGGTATTTTTATATCAATCCCTGTCCGTCGTCCTGGCCCAGTTCAATCACGCTAATATCTCCTTGCCGAAAGGGCTGGACCGGGTCATCGCCTGGATCATCGTCTCCCCCGATATGCATAAAGTGCATCATCACGACCGGCAGCCTTTGACGGATACGAACTATGGAAATATTTTTTCTTTCTGGGACCGGCTATTCGGTACCTATGCTTCCGTGAAGGATATCCGGACCCTGCATTATGGGATCGATACCTATCCGAAAGAAGAAGAGCACAACCGGATGGGTAAGTTACTACAGATCCCTTTCGGGGAATATCGTCCGCCGGCAGGCGCGAAATTTAATGAGGGCGGAGAGGGATGAGGCAGCAGGGATCGCACTGCTATTGCTGCTGCTGTTGTTGCATCATTTCCATATACCTGCGATAGGAATTATCTCCCATGCCGTTCTTGTTCGGTTGTGGAGTGAGGACGGTGGCCGCCTCTTCCGAAGTCCTCCCGTTCTCATAGGACACGGACACGCCGACTTCCAGGACGTGTTCGGCGGATCCTTTATAAACGCCTTTTACCGGCGAGCAGTCGGTGAAGTTCCGTCCAACGGCCAGGCGTACATGCAGATCGCTCACCAGCACATTATTGGTCGGATCCAGGCCAACCCAACCATTGGAGGGGATATAGGCTTCTATCCAGGCATGGGTGGCGCCTTCTCCGCGCATTCCATTTTTATTGGGGCAGACATAACCGCTTACGTACCTGGCCGGGATATGGATCTGGCGAAGCAGGACCCCTAAGAGATGCGCGAAATCCTGGCAGACGCCGGCCTTCAGCGCCCAGATCTCATCGACAGTGGTTTCCACGCTCGTGATCCCCTTGATATATTGAAAATGATCGTAGACGAAGGTCTTCAATTTTTGCGCCGCCGCCAGGGGGCTGAGGGCCGCCATCTCATCGAGACGGGCGCTTACTTTGATCTCCGGCAGCGACTCGACCCATTCCTGTTTTAAAAAGTCGATATATGGCACCTGCCAGCGGAGCGCGTGCAGTTGGGCCCACTGTTCTTCGGGACTACCCTGTTCCAGGGGAGCGGGTGCAGCCTTCGTGATCACATCCACCCTGGAGTCGATCGTCATAAAACTATGCGGTTCCGCATGCGTAAAAGACCCCGCTTCATTGCCATAGTAATCCTTGTAGATCTCGACGGGGGGTTCCCCGGTAATGGTCAGTTCCTGCTTTAACACTTCCTGGTACTCATCTTTGATAGGAAAAAGAAGGACCTGGTTGGCGCTGTCCCTTACCGGGCTTTCGTAGGTGTATTTCGTTATATGATGGATAGTAAACCTGGGCATTAAGTTTGGTTCTCGCTGGTGTATAATCTAATGAGGGTCAAAAATAGATAAATCCGGGGAAAGCAGGCGGCGCAATAAGCGCTGCCGCCTTATGTGTAGGCAAAATATTCCTGGTTGAAGGCGTTCCCTACTTCGGAGAGATCTTCCTTTACGCTGTGCAGATAAGCATGAAGGCCTTGTCGCATAATAGAGTCGACGGTGGAATAATTCACCTTGCTTTTGATCCGCCCGATCATAAAGTCGATCTTCCGGTAAGCGTCCTTATTACCTTCGCTCTTGAGTCTTTCGAAATAACGATGAAGCTGATTGACCGAATAGATCACGGACCGGGGGAAGTCCTGGTTGAGCACCACCTGTTCGATGACATTCTTTGCATCGAATCCGCTGCGATAGGTCTTCAGGTATAGCTCATAGCCCGAAATAGATAATAAAAGATATTTCCAGTAGGTGGTATCCGTCTTTGTAAAATCGTAATTAAGATCCATGAACTTTACATCCAGGATATCCAGGGACTGCACGCCTCTTTCCAGGAATTTTCCAATATTCATAAAGGCATAGCCTTCTCCCCGGGACATGGTGATATCCGTGATCCCATAATATAAAAGGCCCTGCTTGATCAGGATATCGAGGATGGTGACGGGGTCGTCCTTCTGAATGCCACGCACCAGTTGTTCTTCCCGGATCATGTGATAAAAATCATTCAGGCATTGCCAGAGTTCTTTCGTGATATGATCCTGCACGCTCCTTGCATTCTCCCTGGCGCGGGTAATGATATTCAATACGGAATTGACATTTTCCTTATCGGTGACCATATATTGCAATACGGCTCGTGAATGGTGGGCGATGGGATTGGCTTCCGCATCATCGAGGTAGGTAAAGGTCCGCAGGACGGGTTTCCAGGAGAAATCCTGGATATCATCCTGATCCTGAGAGGAAGCATAATTGATCTTAAGCATGCGTAAGATACCATCTGTTCTTTCCAGATAACGGCTCATCCAATATAAACTGTCGGCAACGCGGCTCAGCATGGTAAAATAATTATTTATGAATGGTCAAATGGGTCTCCTTCGCCCCGCCTGCGCCAAGGCTTCGGCGGGCAAGTAAAGCTACGGCGACCAAGTGAGTTAATGTTTACAGCGTTAACCCGCCAGCACCCAGGTATCCTTACTTCCTCCTCCCTGCGAAGAATTTACTACCAGCGATCCTTCCCGAAGCGCAACCCTTGTCAGCCCGCCCGGTACGATCTCGATCCCATCGGGACCGCAAAGCGCATAAGGCCGAAGGTCGATCCTTCGTGGTTTTAGTTTTCCTCCCATATAACAGGGCGCCGATGAAAGGCTGATGATCGGTTGTGCTATATACTGACGAGGGTTTTTTACTATTTCGACCTGGTAGCGGAAGATCTCCTCCTCGCTGGCCATATGCCCCATGAGCATGCCGTAACCGCCGCTCTCATTGGTCTTTTTGATCACCATCTTATTCATATTGGCAAATACGTATTCCTGCTCTTCCGGATTTCCCAGTTGATAGGTCGGCACGTTCTTCAGGATCGGCTCTTCGTTGAGATAGTACCGGATCATGGCAGGGACATACGTATAAATAGCTTTATCATCCGCCACTCCGTTGCCCGTGGCATTTACGATGGCGACATTCCCTTTCCGGTAGGCGCTCATGATCCCTGCTACGCCCAGCATACTGTCCGGGTTGAAGACGAGGGGGTCCAGGAATTCATCATCCACCCTCCGGTAGATCACGTCCACCTGTTGCAGACCGGCGGTGGTCCTCATATATACCCGGTGATTATCGACGACCAGGTCCTTTCCTTCAACGAGCTCCACGCCCATCAGCCTTGCCAGGGTGGTGTGTTCGAAATAAGCGGAATTATAAATACCCGGGGTTAGCAGGACGATCGTGGGATTGGCTGTTTGTCTCGGCGACAGCGAGACGAGGTTGCGGTGCAGGATGTTCGGGTATTCCGTTACTGTCCGGACATTGTTCTTTGGCAGCAGGTCGGGGAAGATACGTTTGGTGATCTCCCGGTTCTCCAGCATATAGCTGACCCCGCTGGGGGTGCGCAGATTGTCCTCCAGGATATAGAAAGTGCCGTCCTGGTCGCGGATAAGATCGATCCCCGCTATATGCACATAGATATCGTGCGGCACGGGGAAACCCTGCATTTCCCTGAGATAGTGCGGGCAACTGTAAACCATTTCATTGGGAACGATGCCGTCCTTCAGGATGAACTGGTTGTTATATACGTCTTTCAGGAAAAGGTTGAGGGCCTTCAGTCTTTGCCGGATGCCTTCTTCTATATAGGTCCATTCAGGGGCGGTAATGATCCGGGGGATAATATCGAAGGGAAAGATCTTCTCGATGCCTTCCCCGCTGCTATAGACGGTAAAGGTGATCCCCTGGCTCATGAACAGCTTTTTTGCCAGTTCTTCTTTTTTATTCAGTTCTTCGATGGTCATTTGCTGCATAAAATCCACTACCCCCTGGTATTGCTGCCGTACCGATCTATCGGTATACATTTCATCCCAGGTATGGGCATCGACGAAATAGCTGTTGAGCAGGTCGCTGGTTTGCATATTGTAATTAGTTTTGGAAGCCGATAGCAGTTGGCAGGCAGGCAGAATCGTTCGATTCTCTAAATATAAAAAAAAGCATACGTTTAAAAAACTATTTTTAGGGGCAAAAAACTTTTCATGAAGAGCATTGCTATGATCCCGGCCCGCTATGCAGCCACCCGATTCCCTGCTAAATTGATGCAGTTGCTGGGAGGAAAGACTGTGATCCTGCGTACTTATGAGAATACCGTGGCCACCGGCTTGTTCGACGAAGTACGAGTGGTTACGGATAGCCCCATCATTTACGACGAGATCGTCTCTCATGGCGGACTGGCCGTAATGAGCCGGAAGCCGCATGAAAGCGGCAGCGACCGTATTGCAGAGGCCGTGGCCGACCTGGACGTGGAGATCGTGGTAAATGTACAGGGAGACGAGCCTTTCGTACAAAAACAGCCCCTCGAAAAATTATTATCCCTGTTTGAAGGTGAGGAAGGCCGCAAGGTACAGGTGGGCTCTCTCGTGCAGGTCTTAAAGGATCAAAAGCTCATTGAAGACCCCAATTATGTCAAAGTAGCCCTGGATAAAAATAACAATGCCCTTTTCTTTAGCCGGAGCGTGATCCCCTATCCCCGCAATAAAGAGGCCGGGCCTGTGTATTATGAGCATATCGGCGTATATGCCTTCCGCAAAGAGGCCCTGATCCGGTTTACTAACTGGCCGATAAGTCCCCTCGAGGCCGTGGAAAAGATCGAATGCCTGCGATACCTGGAGAACGGGGTGCCGATGAAAATGGCCCTAACCGAATACATGGGGGTGGAGATCGATACACCGGAGGATCTGCAAAGAGCTGAGGGTCTTTTGTAATTTTTGCGGAATGCTAAAATATTCCTGCATTATATTTATCCCCGGCAATTCTATTATCCATTACTAACTCTTCTTTCATGAACCAAGCTTTATGGGGCATCGATCTGGGCGGAACGAAAATTGAGGGCGTCGTCCTGGAGTCGATCGATCATTCTTCCGTCCTTGTCCGGACACGATTGGATACGGAAGGGACCAAGGGATATGAGCATATCATCGGGCAGATCGTTAAGTTGGTGGCGACCATGGAAAAAGAATCCGGCAGCCGGCCCCATGCGATCGGCATCGGCACCCCGGGAGTATTGGATCCCCGCTTACAAACGATGAAGAATAGCAACTCTACGGCTCTCAACGGGATGCCCTTGCAGAAGGACCTGGAAGCCGCCCTGAAAATACCCGTTGTGCTGGCCAATGATGCGAATTGTTTTGCCCTGGCCGAAACCCATTGGGGGGCCGTAAAACAGGTCGTTCCCCGGGCGGGGATGGTATTCGGCGTCATTATGGGAACAGGCGTAGGCGGGGGGATCGTTATCGACGGGAAGATCTGGGGCGGGCACCATGGCATCGGCGGTGAATGGGGTCATAATTATCTCGATGCTTCGGGCGGTGCGTGCTATTGCGGAAAAACGGGTTGCGTAGAAACGGTGATCGCAGGTCCTGCTCTCGAAAGATATTATAAAAGCCTTACCGGACAGGCGGTGAAATTAAAAGAGATCGCGGCCCGTCACCGGCAGGGTACGGATCCGGCGGCCACGGAAACGATCCAACGACTCATCCACTTCTTCGGGCTGGCCATTTCCTCCGTTGTCAACCTGCTGGATCCGGACGCCATCGTCATCGGCGGAGGGGTCGGTAACCTGGGTGAGATCTATACGGAAGGCCGGGAGGCCCTGGGGAAATTCATCTTTAACAACCGGGTGGAATTATCTATCCTGAAGCCTTCTCTGGGAGATAGCGCCGGTGTCTTCGGGGCCGCCGCCCTGGTCGCTCCCTGAGGAACAGACAACAGAAAGATTCCCTTATTTTTGCCCTATGAAGTTCCGTAATTTTAAAATGGTTGGCTATGTCGTCTATGGACGCGGCAGCTTCCACCAACTGGATGAGATCTTAGCTCCCCGCAGGACAGGCGAAGCCCCTGTCATCTTTTTACTGGATCATTTCTTTGAGAATAAACCCCTGGCCGGGCGGATACCTTTACGCGGCAAAGACAAGATCATCTATGTCGACGTGCGCTATGAACCGAAGACCAGTTATGTAGACCAGTTGGCCTCCGACCTGAAGCAGGAGTTCGGCAGCATCAGCGGCGTCGTGGGGATCGGCGGGGGTTCTGCGATGGACCTGGCCAAGGCCGTCTCGCTGATGATGAACAACCCGGGCTCTTCGGCCGATTACCAGGGCTGGGACCTGGTAAAAAACCCCGGCGTATATAAAGTGGGGATCCCTACTCTTAGCGGAACCGGGGCCGAAGTATCCCGGACCACGGTGTTGACGGGTCCTACTAAAAAGCTGGGAATGAACTCCGACTATACCCCTTTCGACCAGATCGTCCTGGACCCCGAACTGACGGCCGATGCGCCGGTCAACCAGCGATTCTATACCGGCATGGATTGTTATATCCATTGTATCGAGAGCCTGGAAGGCACTTTCCTCAACGAGTTCAGCAAATCTTATGGGGAAAAAGCGCTGCAATTATGCCAGAAAGTCTATGTGCAAAAGCAGGGCTGGGACGCGGAAAGCGACGATCAGCTTATGATGGCCTCTTATGCCGGAGGTATGAGCATCGCCTATTCCCAGGTAGGGGTGGCCCATGCGGTGAGCTATGGATTGTCCTACCTGCTGGGTACCAAACACGGGATCGGGAATTGCATCGTCTTCGATAAGCTGGAGGAGTTCTACCCCGCGGGGGTGCAGGAGTTTAAGAAGATGGTGGAAAAAAACAAGATCGATATCCCCCAACATATTACGAAAGGATTGACCGATGAACAATTCAACGCCATGATCGACGTTTCTCTTGTCATGAAGCCCTTGTGGGAAAATGCACTGGGGGAAGGCTGGGAAAAGATCATGACCCGCGACCGGCTCAGGGCTTTGTATGAAAAGTTGTAAAGGAGGATAAACCATGCAAAGGAAGATTGAGGGAATTCGAGATTTTGAGATTTTGGGATCCAGCTCCCGGGGTTTAGCTATCTGCGCCCTGTTCTGCCTTTTCCTGGTGGCCTGCAAACAAACGCCGCCTGTGGCGCCGAATGAATTGACTCCCCTGCAAAAACTTGTGAATTCGGATACCAGTCTCAGTTTTTTTCACCGGACCCTGCTGAGGGCCAATGAAGCCGCGTTGCTGAACGATGCTTCCGTGACGCTCCTCGTACCTACCAATGACGCTTTTCGCGCTGCCGGTTATACGCAGGCGGGGCTCGATTCACTCCGCGCCTACCAGGCAGATCTTATCGTACGCTACCAGTTCATTCCCTCGCGGATCACGGTACCCGTTGGTCCCGGCTATACGGCTTATACCACGCTGACGGGCGTCCCCGTATACGGGACCTCGGACGGCACGCAGATCCTGTTCAATGGCATTCCCGTAACCCAGGATACGGCTGCCAGCGGGAACGCCCTGGTATATCGGCTGGGCGGTCTTTTACAAACACCGACGGATTCCCTGAATCATTTTCTGAGGGGCGATACCACCCTGAGTTTCCTATCGGAGGCTTTCCTGCGGACCCATCTCTATGACTCACTGCTCCTGGCCGGCGGCTCGTATACGTTGCTGGCTGCCCATAATAATGCCTTCCGGAATGCCGGGTATGATAGTGTAGGCGCCATCGATAGCGTCGATATCACCGTTCTGAACAGACTGGTCCGATACCAGGTCGTAAAAGGCCTGTTCTTTATCCGTGACCTGGCCGGTCTTAACAGCCTTAGCACTGTAGAGGGGGGTGTCCTGACCGTAAGCCATCTGAATGGGGGGATCCAATTCAGCGGCCCCGGCAACGCCGTTCCCGCCAACCTTTTAACAGGCGATCAGCCGGCCGGCAATGGCTTCCTGGTACACCGGATCGACCAGGTGCTGCAACCCTGAGAACCTCTTTTTTTATCGAAAATTTTTGTGCAGGCATCGGGTGGCCGAACGATGCCGTTCTGTACATTTGATCTATGCTCAACCTGAACGATATCAAGAATTTGTTACAGCACAACCGCATCACGGAATTCGTGAAGCTGAACAAGCTGACGCCGCGGGATATTGTCGACTTTACGAATCGGCATAGCAAGTGGGCCACCAAATTATTCCAGCACCTGGAGCCCAAAAATGCCGCAAAGGCTTTTAAGTTCCTCCGCAAGAAAAAGCAGGAGGAGATCCTCAAATCCCTGCCGGAAGAAAAGGCCGCAGAACTGCTGAACGCCATGCAGCCCGACGACCGGACGGCTTTCCTCGAAGAGCTGCCGGGAAATTATGTCAAGGAGCTGGTGAAGGTGCTTACCCCGGAACGCCGCGCCGAAACCCTGGAATTACTGGGGTATGCGGAAGACTCGGTAGGCCGGCTGATGACCCCGGACTATGTGACGATCAAAATGAATGAGACCTGCCAGGAGGTATTGAGCTTTATCCGTCAGCGGGGCCAGGCGACGGAACACCTGAACTGGCTTTTCGTCGTCGACGATAAGGGGGTCCTTATAGACGATATCAATATAAAAGATTTCCTCGTGGTGGACCCGGGGACCCGGGTGTCCCAGATCATGGACTACCAGTTCATCGCGCTGAAGGTGAACGATGCGCAGAAAGAAGCGATCCGGGTGTTCAAGAACAATAGCCGCTATGCCCTGCCGGTGACGGACGACAACGGGGTCCTGCTCGGTATCGTGACACTGGATGATGTATTGAGACTGGCGGAAAAAGAAGATACCCGTGAGATGCAGAAGATCGGGGGTTCGGAAGCCCTGGATGAGCCTTATAATACCATCCCTTTCGTCAACCTGATCAAGAAACGCGCCGGTTGGCTGATCATCCTGTTCCTGGGAGAGATGCTAACGGCAACGGCTATGGCCCATTTCGAGGGCGAGATCAGCAAGGCCGTTGTGCTGGCCTTATTCATTCCGCTCATTATTTCCAGCGGGGGGAATTCCGGGAGCCAGGCCTCCTCCATTATCATACGCGCGATGGCGCTCGGTGAAGTAGGTTTTAAGGATTGGTGGCGGGTCATCCGGCGGGAGTTCTTCTCGGGGCTCACGCTGGGGCTGATCCTGGGGATCGTGGGCTTTCTGCGGGTGTTCATCTGGCAGAAATTTCATTTGTATGATTACGGCCAACATTGGGAGTTGGTGGCCGCGACGGTGTTCTTCGCGCTGATCGGCGTCGTCATGTGGGGTACGATCTCCGGCAGCATGCTGCCGCTGGTGTTGAAAAAACTGGGGGCCGACCCGGCTGCTTCTTCCGCACCCTTTGTCGCGACGCTGGTGGATGTGACCGGGTTGATCATTTACTTTACCGTCGCCTTTGTGATCATGCAGGGAAAACTCCTTTGATTTCTGATTTAATGATTGCGGGATCCGGAGATTTACTGCTATCAATGAAAAATCCAAATATCTCTATATCGCAAAATCAGCAATCCCTTAATAGCTCATTTCATCCAGCCGTACTTTTCCTTTAAAGGTCCAGAAGACAAAGGAGGTATAGAGGCCGACCAGGGGCGTACCGATCAGGGCGATGATCAGCAGGATCTTTATCGTACGGGCAGACGAAGCTCCGTTATAGATGGTGATACTGTTGGCCGGATTGACGGGAGAATACAATAAAAAGGGGAATACTTCCAGGGCCACCATGATCAGGAGGAGGGCGATCGTGGCCGCCGAACTGAGGAAGGCATAGCGATATTTTCCTTTTTTTACCTGGCGGGGAATATTGGCGATCGAAAGGGTCATGAGCAGGGGAATGGTAAAATAGCCCGGGTGACTTCGGAAGAAATCGCTCAGGTGGGGAATGTAAAGCAAGGTATACAAGGTGGTGATCACGAAACTCACGACGAAAAAGATCGTGAAATTATTCGCCAGGAGATGCAATTTGACGAACAGCCGGTTCTCCGTCTTCATCGTAAGATAGATGGCACCATGCATCATAAAAAGGGCCAGGGTCGTGATCGCGACCAGGATGGCAAAGGGATTAAAAAAAGACAACCAGTCCCCCGCAAACTCCCTGTTGGCATTGAGGGGGATCCCTTCTACGACATTTCCCAGCATCAGTCCGAGGGAAAGGGAAATAAGGATGCTGGCCACACAATAGACGATATCCCAGCTCTTTCTCCACCAGAGCATGGGCTCCTTACTCCTGAATTCAATGGCGACACCCCGGAAGATCAGTCCCACCATAAAGATCATGAAGGGCACATAAAATGCGGAAAAGATAGCCGCATAGGCGACGGGGAATCCCGCGAACAAGGCGCCTCCGCCAATTACCAGCCAGACCTCATTTCCATCCCAGATCGGGCCGATGGCGTTGATCGCAATGCGGCGGCTTTGTTCCTTGTTCAAAAAAAGATGCAGGGAGCCCGCTCCCAGGTCGAAGCCGTCGAGGATCGCGTAGCCGCTGATCACGCCGCCGAAGACGAGGAACCACCATACATTATAATCCATTCCTAAAAAGGTCTGCATGTTCATTCATTTTTTCGTGCAAGATCCTGTCAATGCTCCAGCATCGGGTTGTCCCGGCGGGCGCCCTCTTCGATCTCTTCTTTTGTTCCGTGATCCACGGGACCATGCTGGATCTTACGGTTCAAGAGAAAGATGAATAAGATAAACAGGACTATATACACGATGGTGAATAAGATCAGGGAAAAAATGATCTGGTTGGCGGTGACCGTTTTTGACAACGCATCGGAGGTGCGCAGCAATCCATAGACCACCCAGGGCTGCCGGCCCATTTCGGCCGTAAACCAGCCGGCCTGGTTGCCGATCTGCGGCAAGACTACGCCCCATACAAAAACATGGAGCAGCCATTTTTTATCGAAAAGCTTCTTTCTCCACCAGAGCCAGGATCCATAGATACTCAGCGCGATCATTGCCATTCCCACGATGATCATGATATGGTAGAACTGGAAGACTGCATTGACCTGTGAAGGACGTTCATCTGCCCTGAAAGACCGAAGGCCCCGGACGGGTGCGTCGAAATGTCCGTGGACGAGAAAGGACAGGCCGCCGGGGATACTGAGGCCGACGGCTTTTTCTTTCTTCTTATTCACATAGCCCAGGAGGAACATATCCGCCCGGGCGGAACTATCGTAGTGGCCTTCCATGGCGGCGAGTTTGGCCGGCTGATATTTTGCCACCCCATCGGCGCTGCGGCTGCCCGTGAATAATTGCAGGAGGGAAAAAATAAGCGCCACCGTCAAGGCGATCTTAAAGGAAGGACGGGCGATCTCCAGGTGTTTTTTATGCAGGATATACCAGGCGTTGACGCTAAGGACGAGGAAGGCCCCGGCAAGGATCGCGGCGATCCAGACATGCAGCAGGCGATCGACGCTGGATGGGTTAAAGACCATGGCCCAGAAATCCGTGATCTCCGCCCTTGCGTTCATTCCCTGGCCCACGATATGAAACCCGGCCGGCGTCTGCTGCCAGGAATTGGCGACCACGATCCAAACGGCCGAAAAAAGAGATCCGAAAAAGACCATGACGGTGGAGAAAAAATGGACCCTCGGTCCTACGCGGTTCCAGCCAAAGATGAGGATCCCCAGGAATCCGGACTCGAGGGCGAAGGCGAAGATGCCTTCCGCGGCCAGGGCGCTTCCGAATATATCGCCCACATATTTCGAATAGGTAGCCCAGTTAGTACCAAACTCGAATTCCATGATGATCCCGGTGGCTACGCCGATGCCGAAAATAAGTGCGAAGATGCGGATCCAGAAGCGGACCGCCTGTTCATAGATCTTATTACCTGTCCTGAGGTACATGCCTTCCATGATAACGAGGATCAGGCCAAGGCCGATGCTGAGAGGGGGATAGATATAGTGAAAGCCGATGGTAAAAGCAAACTGGATCCTGGCCAAGATTTCTACATCCATAGCTGTATATTTTAAGGCGTATCGGTCGCAGACTATTTCTTCTTATAGACGGGCACGTTGCTGCAGGCCTCTCCGTACATAATGCTCTTCACCACCGGTCGCAGTCTTTTTGCGATCTCCATATAGGCAAAGCCTCCCACCGGGAGATCCCCGCATCCTTTTACGATCACCCGCTTATCCGTGAATTCAGTTAGTTCGATCGTTGCTATTTGTGCGAGAAATGTTTGCTGGAGCGCGGTCTGCTCATTTCCCATAATGATATTCTTCGCATAGGGTTCCAGGGATACGGCTACCAGCATATAAGCCCACAGAGGAATGATCGCATCGGCGGTACAGGTGACGGCCACGATCTTATCCCGGTAGGCTGTCCAGTCTGTATTTTGAAGGGCGGCCCTGAATTCTTTTTCCTTCAGGATCATTTCCATGAATAGCAAGGGCTTGAGATCGAACAGGACGATCTCTTCTTTGGGATAGTACTCCCCGAGGTCCAAAGTAACCAGGCTGGTGTTCTGAGCTACTTTATTTACAATCTCATCCTCCTGCCCCCTGAAGGGGGAGTTCTGTAAATCACTGCTATTTTGATGGGGGTCGTTCATTTCGTACTACAAAGATATACAAACAAAAATCCTTCAGACATGGTTTAAATATCTGAAGGATCTGTCCCTTTTTTTGGGGGTAACCGTTAAAACGATGGGGCTAGAAAAATTTACCCCGGTCGTCCTTGATGGTCGCTATCTTTTTAAGCACTTCAAGCGCCCGGTAATTAACCATGGAGCGTTGCTGCTGTTGCTGCGTCATCCTTTGTTGTTCGAGGTCGGCGGCGGGATTGGATCTCGCACCGGTGTTCTCTACTTTTATTACAAATACGCCGCCGTTGCCTGCAATGGGCGCCGAAACGGGCTTGCCAGCCAGTTGCTTATCGAAAGACATCCCAATGACCTTTGCTTCCTGTCCGGCATTTGGAATGAAGGGGGAAGAGAAAAGAATGCTATCGGCTTTCTGAATGGGTTGACCGCTGGCCGTTGCTGCTGCTTCGAGGGTGGCGGGGGTTCCCAGTTTCTTTATGATCAGTTCCGCCTTCTTCCTGTTGCGTAAAATAGGCTCTACCGTAACGCGTGCTTTGGCGGGGCTCATCGTACCCTGGTGGTTGATCTCGGTAACGAGGGCAACGATATATTTGTCTCCGACGACAAAGGGTTCGGATACATCCCCTTTAGAGGCATCGTAGATCCAACGGACCAGGAGGCGATTGGGCCCCAGGGCCGGGATGGAATATTCTGCGGGCTGGATATCGGGCGCAACCATTCTCAGGAGGTTGCCTTTCTGTATGTTCTCGTCAAAAGTCTTCTGGTCGCGGCTCTGACCGGCGAACTGGTTGGCCAGGCCCGAAGCGGCCTGATCTGTTTCCGGGCTCGTCTCTATCTTGCGGCTCAGGTAGGCTACTTTATAAGCCGGCTCAAAATTCTTCTGATCGACGATGTCTATATAATGATATCCGAACTGGGTCTTCACGATCTTTTTTTCACCCGCCTTACCCGAGAACGCATAATCATTGAATTCCTTTACCATTGCGCCGGATGCAAAATATCCGAGATCTCCGCCTTTTACCTTGCTTCCTTCGTCGTCGGAAAGTTTGGCGGCAACGCTATCGAAATTGGCGCCGTGATCGATCAGGCTTTTAATACTATCTATTTTCTTTTTTGCCGTGCTGTCGTCGAGGGTGGGCTGATGGGTTTGCAGATTGACCATTCCAACAAGGATGTGGCGGGCCCTGACCGAATCGGGTAAAGTCTTCTCGTCGATCTTTTTGGCAACCACATAACTTCCTCCGTCCAGGTAGGGTCCGAAGACGGCGCCTTTCGGCAGGGCGAAGATGGAATCCTTGTTCGGCACCTGGATCACGGACTTAGGATGAAAATTATCATCATAGCCCTGATCCGAACCTACCCGGGCCAGGAAAGATTCCGGCGTGGGGGCCGCGATAAAGTCGTGTTCAAGATCTGTCAACTGCTGGCGGATCTTGGCGCTATCTGCCGAAGTAGGGGCGGCATTAAAAGCTACATACGCGATACTGCGGCTTTCTTCCTGTTTGAACTGATCGGTATGCTTATCTATATATTCCTGTATTTCCCCATCGCTGATCTTTACGGAGCTGTCGGGGATGGTAAAATAAGGAGTGTTCACATAAGAGATCGCTGCGATCTGGGTATTATCCGCGTTCATTTTCTCCAGCATCCACTTTGGAACATAGGCGCTGTTTGCGAGCAATGCCATGTATTTTTCGCGAAGACGCATTTTGAGGATCTGGGGAACGGACTCTTCAAAGAAACGTCTGGCCCCATCATAAGCCTTGTCCGTTTTTTTGCCACTCTTATATATATTCCTCAATTGATTGATCTGTGCCGCGGCAGCCTGGGAATCAAAGAGACCGGTCTTGGGATCGGTAAAGGCCTGTTTAATATCGGGAATGGCATTGGCGCCAACGAGCATATCGTTGATCTCTCTATCGCTTACATCCAGGCCGAGGGATGTATAGTTATCGGTCAGCACCGCCTCTTCGATCATCTGCTTCCAGACATTGTCACGGATCGTTTGCTGCATGGCTTCATTCACCGGGTAGCCGCGACCTTTATATTGTTCTTCCTGGTCGGCCACCGACTTTTGAAATTGGGTGTACTCTATTTTTTCTCCGTTAATCACACCGACGGTGGTAGAACGTGTTCCGAAAAGACGACTCTTTCCTACGAATGCATCCATCAGAAGGAACCCAACAAGGCTCAGGGCTATCAAACCAAAAACCAACCAAGCCGCCTTATCTCTAATTGTTTGAATAATTGACATAGATATACTATTGTGTACGATTTTTGAACGGATGGCAAAAATAGGGGAAATAATGAGTTGTGACGAAGGTTTCCTTCGAAAAATTAGACCTTCGCCACAACCGTATCCAATGATGGGCCTTCGGCCGGGACCCCAAGGGTCCCCGGATCATTAACAAATT
>Ga0307516_10000485_pt1 | contig 52781 bp, 80 predicted proteins | sample 19_EM_MG_FD_203310 | JGI IMG/M metagenome (GOLD analysis project Ga0307516, IMG submission 203310) | Populus trichocarpa ectomycorrhiza microbial communities from riparian zone in the Pacific Northwest, United States - 19_EM | ecosystem: Host-associated > Plants > Roots > Unclassified | place... | reverse complement strand
GCGAGTTGTATTGCTGTGACTGCTAACTCAGATTTGTGACGACTGGGTGGAAATAGTGAATTTGTCATCAGATAAGTGGGGTTCATGGGGGTTCACAAATAAGGGGGGTTCACAAATAGAATTATCCCAGAAGGGAAGGAGCCCGAGAGCACTAATATACAAACCATTCAAAACATCGCGGAAGCAGATGTTTTTGTTAGGCTGTAATTTACATAGTCTGCGTTGGGGTCCCTTTGACAAGTGTCAAGAAGATCGTGAACCAAGCTTAACGAAACCAGTTGGAAACCAGCAATGTCAAAGCAATGCTTTTGTTTGGGTTTTATATGGAGCACCAATCGCACGATCAGATATGTATTCCACTAAATAGGACTCCGAGGCTCCGAGCTTGGTTAGAAGTGTCATACTCGCTGGAAAACCTCTCAATTCAGGATTGTCCATCCTTGAATCCAACCCCTCGGGTCGAAATATTATCGAAAGTAGTAGAGCTAAAGAAATGTGCAGAACGGGCCCTATCGCGCCTAACCAGGCGTGTAAACTGGCGGCATATCTACTCTCGTTACATCCGATCCTATTCGTAAACCACTATCCTGATAATGTTGTACCATCACATTCTGCCCGCCGCCGCGTGGGACCCGTCCTGAGGCACTCGTCTCCCCAGGATCCTGTGTGGAATTGTTCCCCAGGCCAACATCACCGGGGCCCAGAGCGGATGACGGAGGAGTGGGATTCTTGACATGAAGCATCGCAAAATCAGGCAAGCCCCCGCTGAGCTGATCCGACGATGTAGCATATCGCAATGGGGTGCCGAACGGCGGGGGGAGGGTGGATTTTTGGATGGTGGGTACAATTCGGACGCTCGATCGGAAGGGGGAAACTCCGCGTGTTGTGGCGAATGCGTGCATCTATTATGGGTTTTCCTGGCGTTTCTTCTGTCGGTAGAGGAACTCTCGGTAGAGGAAAAAGCCGATGACAGTGACGAGGAAGAGACCACCGAAGAGTCGAAGACCCCGCCCAGGACTGGTCCGAGGCGTACTGAGGAGGAGCCCGAGGTCGGACCAGAGCTGGAGCTAGGAGCAGGACTAGAGCTGGAGCTAGGAGCGACACCACTGCTAGGGGACCCAATCGATCCAGAGGAGGAGGGTGAGTCATGGTTACGTTCGTGACATAAAAGTACATCAGGCCAAGGCTGGAGTTGGTGCCCACGAGGAGGGAGTGTTCCGCGGGAGAAAGGTCAGGTGTTGTGAAGAACAGTTGGAAGAAACTCGATATGGTAGGGTCTGGCGTGACCTTGAAGAGGATGGACGAGCCACCGTCGATGGAATATGTCGCAAAGGGAGGGGTGTTTGAATCTCCAGGCGGTAACATACCATACCAACTGAGGGACGTTCCTGCATAGCATAGGGGAATTGTTCGAGTCAGAACAAGGAAAACTAGTTTAGAAAATCATGACAAAGACCAGTGAAGTTCAATTTCAATTGCGAGGTCGCTGTAATATTTACGTCGGAGCTCCACGGTTTCCACCCGTAGCCATACTCAATAGCAGGGTCATCAAGGCCGATCTTCACCACGTTGGTTCCGTTCCCGTACACGTTGTCAGGCGAGGGAGTGAAAAGAAGCTGGTCGAACCAGAAAGTGTTCCCCATCGTTGTCATATTGAGGGTGAGGGTATGATGACCGTCTGCGATGTTGGGTTGGCCTTCACAAAGTTTCCAGTGGTTCAACCCGTACCCCACACCGAGCGGAGCGTAACCGATGCTGACGCCATCTATGAAACATTCCCATTTGGGATCCCACATCGTCCCGTCGCCTGTACCGTTGACGATGGGAATCTGAGTGAGATATGTCGTGCCGAAGACCGAGATATATGTTCCTGTATGGATATTGGTCTTAGTGGATAAGAGCGACAGCGAACCGAGGACGACTGGCCTGTAAAGGAAAAGGAAAAACTATCATTGCTTTTCGTTCCATGTCTTGTATGGAGATAAGGGGTGCCCCAGTTTCCTGGCCCGTCTCCGAAAGGTTTTCGAACCAGCCTTGGCCTGTGTACTCGATTGCGGGATTGGTATCGTCTATGACGATTTGTCGGATAGTGGATGCATGGAGATGTGAAATGTGGAGGTATATCGTTGCTGTATCCCTTTTCTTCAACCAGGCCCGGCCGTGTGAGCATTAGTGGCACTTAATTTAATTATAAGTTCAATCTGTTCAGTTTGAGAATGATACGTGCGACATGACTCCACACCGAGTTCCGCCCCTTCCGCAGGCTCTATCTCTAATCCAGAAAGGCTGTTGAGGACCTCAATTTCCTTCGCCCATACCTCCCTCGGCAGCTCAAAGCTGGGCGTCTCCAGGACAAGTGGGATATGCTGCATCCGAGGATCGTTGAAGAGGCGCTTAGGTCGTGGCTCCTGGGCCAGACCCTTGCTCACCCTGATGAAGTTGACCAAGGCATTGGCTCAAGTTGGCTATAATGCTGTAGATGGAAAGCCTCCCAGGTAATAAATAAATGGACGACATACATCCTCGAAATTTGCACCACCAATGTCGAATGCGAAAACAAAATGTTGATTGGGGGCTGCAGTGACGTTAGTACATTACCAACTCCGACAGATCGATGATCGAACCTTGATGGGCGATGAACCTGTCAAACTGAACAACCTGAACTTATATATAATTGAGTTAGGCTTACATAGTCCATATATGTGGTCAGGCGCGGACCGCGGTGCATGGCGTCGATAACCCAATCACCGTCCTCTGAATGGGTAACCATTGTAATTCCGTCTGTCATCGCACTTACATGAGCTTACATCCGTATTGTCATCGCCCGCGAACTGATGGCGAACTTAATTGCGGCTCCCGTGCCCCCGCTATCACAGTCCTCCACGTTGTTCAACAACATAAGTAGGATCCAATTTGCACTGGTCGGCCTGCAGAGGCGAGGGAAGGAGGAGGCTCCGGGGCTCGCGGCGGCTGTTTGAGTCAACCGCAGGCCCCGCGGGCCGGAGCACGAGTAGACGACGTATGTCGTGGAGGGCAAGGCCAACACGACACTATGGAGAGTTGTCAGCAGGGACAGATATCCCGGAGGGAGAGGGTCCTCTTACCTATGGAGGGTTGTGAGCAAGACAGAGATCCAGGCGGAGTCGTCTGGCTCGGCTACCCATAGTTTCATATGTTTGGCATGTGACCGCCAAACCTGCTTAGGCTCGTCTCAATATTTTCCTCGCGTGCCTGTTGGCTTTGCCAATTGGACTTTGAGTAAACCTACATTTAATTGGTTGCCCCAGGACCCAAAAGCATGCAGAAAAACAGGTCTCCACATATTGATTTCCGTTTAGAACCCGCCGGGACACGGCGGTACAGGATGTGTAAGCGTTCTCGGCAATCGCCGAAACCCCGTCAACCTCGCCCGTCGAAGCCGCTCGCGAGGCCGCCGCTGGCCCAGACGCCGCGATTATTGTTCAGTCGGTAGACAGAAATGGCGTACATGCTTTGGCGAAGAAACAGTAAATTTTTGACGATTCAATCCCTCGCTATGGATCAATGACTTAGAATCTTCTGGGGCACGACGTTTCTCGCAGGCGAGCCCAGCCACAGGATGTCCCACGAAAAACAAGTTCCTTTGCTGGCACGTTACCTCATTTGGAAGGACCCTGGGCACTCGACATTAACGGTTCTCCCTTGTTTGCGATGCTCGGCTACTTTATCTACGCAGCTTTGCTGTCGTGGGACACGGGGGTTCACGGGGGTGTTGGCGGAGAACGCTTCTGTCAGCGTGTTCCGGGACACGGCGCCTTGGCTGGACAATGGACATAACTCACCGAGGCCAAACGATAATCTCACTTTGTTTGTTTCTGTCGTCGTCCGTCGGATTGCGTCGCTTATCCCAACACGGAATAGAAGATTCCTTAGTATGTGGCCAATTGCAAGGAGCAACTCCTTGTTCGAACGTGTCTGCGGTTTGGGATGAATAGGAAAGATCAAGTTGCTTCCAGGGTGCCGACCATCGTGAGTGAACTTGACAAAACCAGCAATCTTTTATGAAGCCATCAGATATTCTACTTTCTCGATTGTTTCTCGATATATATATCTTAACCCTGATAAAAATATTCCACTAAATAGGACTCCAAGTCGTGATCACATCGCATGCTCCTATAGCCGTACCTACTCTTCGGTATCCTTTCCTAGTTTGACGTAGCATGGGTGAAAGGGGTATTGGCGATACCGACGCGGTTGTTCGAAGTGTCATAGACGGTATAAAACCTCTCGAGCCAGGATTGTCCGTTGATAAAGTCCAACCCCTGGCCAGAGTTGCTCCCGAGATCACCGACAATGATGTAGACTTTGCCAGAAGTCCCGCCGATGGCGGTGTTCAACGAGCGAGGCCAGATCTGACCGTTGGCTGTGAACTCAAACGTGGTCTGTCAAACGGTTTTGAACAATCAACCGAGAGATTTGTAAATGAAGTAAGCCCACCCTTCCGATGTTGAAGTACAGGCTTTGCAGTTTGGAGAAGCCTGAAGACGAGATGGTCAGGAGTCCGGTGTTGGCATCGGAAGTAGCACCCGTTGCTGTCTGGTACTTTGCGAGAGCGTCGGAGGCGATGAGGAGTAGAGTTGTGCCTGGGGGACACGTTGAGCAATTAGACTGAGCTTATTTGGAACTGCGCGAACGCACCGGTATCGACGATTCCTGCGGTGGAGGACAAGATCGTGGTGCGGGAGCTGCCGTAAGTGATTGACTGAGTGATACCCCAGTACTGGTTCGCGGGGGAAGTGGACGTGACCGAGCTGGATGAGCACAGTAAGTATATCGGCACGAAGACGATGAGATACGAAAGCCGGTGTACACATAAGTGATGCTTCCAGTGAGCTTCGAGCTATTGATTCCGCCTAAGATGAGGGGTGAGTCATTGAGTACGGGAGTCCTTTGTGACGGCAAAACACCGAACTTACCCCATGTGAGTTCCCCGTTTGCGTCGGAGGTGCTGGTGGCGGGTTCAAAAGAGACGCCGATAGAGTTTGTCGAGATAACCCCCGATGAATAAAGTCTGTCGGTTACCGTAGGAATGGAAGAAGAGGAAGGAGAGAGTGTTCCTGCTGTAAGATCAACAGGCCCGATCCTGACGTGGAGGAAATGGTTAAACACTCTCAAGGCTGGCTTGTGAACGAAGTGAACTCACCCGAGGATACCATCGACACCGTTGAATCCTTGGGCCTAGAAGACTGTACATCAACACTAATCCCGACAAATACAAAGGGAGGGAACCGACGCTGGAAGCGACACCAATCGATTGCTTCTTGATGACTATCCCAGAACCAAGGGTAACAGTGTCGGTGTACTCAGTCCCTTTATTTAAACCTTCTTCAGCGGCATGTCCATCACCACAGTGTGGGAGCATACCTGAAAACGACCCAGATCCGTAACTGACAGACTAAAGGAAGGTAAGCAAAAATCTACCAAGTCGGAAGGTACCACTCACTACTCGGTTCGATGTCTTGATAGACGTACTTGTCTTGACATACTTCTTGCCCGCCCCGATCCATGTGTTGGAACTGGAGACAGAGGTTACCTGTCGTCTAGCTTTAGGGAACAAAAGAAAAACGGTACTCACCTCCCGGTGTCGATGATGAGGTTGTCTGGTCCATCGAGGTCCGTTAGGACCTGCGTCTTTCGATACATGTCTGACACTCACATTGCGTCGGAGGGTTGCCGACACCAACACTTGCAATGTAACTAACATCCTGGTTGATCGCAGGGGTGCTGACGAGGTCTGTCGCGTCGGGCACACCAGCCTTTCCACGCGCTTTAAGGGCCTGGGCACGTTTGAAGTCGTGCTGGTGAAGGTCGAGGATGTTGGTAGAGTTCAGGCGACGCGAAATAGACAGGGAAATGTGGGCATCGCGGACGGTGATGACGGGGTTCGCGGCCACGGCCAATGCAAGGAGGAGAGTCGCCAGAAGAGAAGGAGCAATCATGTGGAAGGCTTCAAAAGAGAACCTAAGCAGCCCAGCGAGCGAAACATCCCTTTATATCCCGGAGAAGGAAGGGTCCTTGTGAAGGTCACGACCATGTCGCGGAAGGCTTGACTTGCATATGTTACCCGGATAAACACCAGGGTGCTTGTGAAGGTCACGGTCATTTCGCGGAAGGCCTGACGTGCATATGTTACTCGGATAGACACCTCATGTAGCGTGTACGATAAGAGTGCCGATAGAAATACCGGAAATACGCATCATCCCATGTGAGCGAAGGTCGCTTGAAGGTCACCTGCGAACGTTGCTTATAATTAGCTTCTCATGGAATGGGAGTCTTGATTCGATGCGTCTTTCGGCGACATGAATTGATGGAAGTTCTAGAAGCGAAACCACAAGCAAATACGCGAATGACGAGATCCTTGTCGAGACTCGCCAACGAGTTGACATGCCCTTCGGCTAGATACGTAGACAGTCGGAATGACCAAAGTCATACTGATTCTTACCATGTCGCAAAGTCGGACCTCCCATTTTCCTTTGACGAATGTTTCCATAACGACTTGGAGCCCTACGATCAATACAAGCAAAATGAGGAAGAATAACGTTGCGAGGATGTACATGCATGGATTACAGAGCGCAAGTACGTCCGAAGATCAGCCTGGTCACTGGTGTGTCCTCATGGCCAAATGCCGTATGATCTCAATAGCGTGATATTGCTCATGAGATGCTCATTCGTGAGGTTAATCGGTGCGATATTATGTGATGGCGCGATGAGTTCATCGTTCGTTCAGCGGGTATGGTGTTTCTAGAGGTCTAGATTGCAATGGTCACGATGGTTGAAGAGCAACATGCCTCCAGGTCAGTCAGCACATCTTAAGAAGATAAGTAGGCGCACACTTTGACCACCCAACTGCCTTCTGGTATAATGGTATATATTTAGCTGCGCGCCACGCGTTACCATCCACGGAATGATTTGGGAGGACGACTCATCGGGACAGAGAACCAGGATCTTACTAATTCCTAGTAATCTAAGCCACGCTCGGCGATCCTGGATGACTGTATATAGTAATCCTAGTAAGTACTTAGCCTCCATATGCTGCAAAAGAGCTTACGTGGCCGTTTGCACGTCAGAAATGCCGTGATACGAACTGACGATAACTTGAAGCATGGAGACAGAGTTCTATCAGTTTTTCTGTGGTGCGGTTAGGGAGAAGGACAGGGTGGTACTGACTTGTATATTGGTGCCACAGGGCAATCACCGCGATTGTTCCGAGATGAGTCAGAGATTGGTGGCGAGGGAAGTAAGCTCTCCTGGCGGCTCGTGGCAAGTTCTGTGCGACTCTGCCCTGAGGATGCGGTGTTTGAATGACGCGACCTGTCGCATCTCGGATTGGTCATCACTCCCCATGATCACCATGGAAACGTTGCGTCGAAACCTGACTGTACGCACTCGCCAGGTCGCTGGTGGGTTCGCCAGCTTGAAGTTTTCGAAAAAAATCCTCAAGGCAGGTCCCTATCTACTAAGGGTCTAAGACCTACCGCTGATGCATAAAGCTATAGCTGAGCGCTAACTTCCGCTAAGCTCTGCAGGATGGACGCGCGATTTCCCCAAGAAATCATCGACACCATCGTGGACCATCTCTCTGCATTCAATGTCATCAGAATCTTCACAGCGCTTCGTTTGACTAGTCGCGAGTTCGATCTTTCTTGCCGGCGTCACATATTCCGAAATATTGTGCTCAATCGGCGAAGATGTACTGTGTCATGCGCATACAGCCGAAAGCTCTACGAGATCCTCTTATCCAATTCGGACATTGTTCCTCTCATTAAAAACCTTCGAATTGACCTCATAGACTACCTCGCCCCTTCCCTGTCCACCTCCATTCCTGACCCGAATGACTATATCCCTCGTGTCCTCCGTCAAATCACACGTCTCGCTGCACTCCAAATCGAAGGTCTCCCGCCCTTGCAGTGGAACGAATGGCCATCAGACCTGCGCTCCGCCCTCAGGACACTTTTTGCCTCTCCTTGTCTATCCTCGCTTCTTCTTCAGCGTATCACGTCGATCCCTACGTCCTTGTTCGACTCTTGTCCAACCTTGAAATCCCTAACGCTAGATGAAGTCACATTCGTGGATGATCTCCCCGGTATCTTGCAATCACGACCATGTCTCGAAAGTCCCAAGTTTATAACCATTGCTGGGCCTCATCCTTTTGCTCGTGGGTTACCAGCCGACCTCACGGGCTTGAGGAATCTAGACTTCTCGCACGTGTCCGCGGCAGATGGCAAGATATTATGGGAAACATATATTGAACCCTCATCAACCTCACTCGTGACCTTAAGCATTATCACAATGGGCTTGAGTACGTCCGTCTTGCGCGAGCTTTTTCACTTGCAGTCTTAACTTTGAACCATGTCTAGATTTCGAGAGCTATTCTGCAGCCAACTTCGGTTTCGGTCGCCTCACCGCTCTTCAAGCAATGACGATATGGGTCAGACTCTCCTGTGACGACGGCGCGTGCTGGCCAGTATCGCTTCGCACGGAGGCTACACCCCCGCCTACTCTCCGTGTTTTGAACGTGGCGCTCTCATACTATGGATTAGGGAGGTCCGGAGCGCGGAGCCTCGCATTTTGGGACGAGGCACTTATCAAGTCACCTTGGCGTCTGTTACGGAAGGTTGTACTCCATGTGGACGAAGCAGTCTGTAAAGAGACGGAAGAGACATTGAGAAGAGCTATGCCCCACTTGAATGAGTCGGGAAAGCTATTTATTATGGGATCCCCGGTGAGATCCAAACGATAGTTGCATGATGGCAGCGTTGACAGTCCTCGTAGTTTTGATAACATTCCCTAGCGAGTGGGACCGCGGGTCAGCGCGTCTCTGACAGGATATTTCACCAGCATAAGAAACCCGGTTTAGGAAGAGTTGCAGGATCGACGTAGCATACACGCCTTGTGTTGTAGACACCAGCCTGTTTGCTATCTGACAACATCACGTCTTCTTGAGCACCGCGACGACCTCTCCGCCAACTCTCCACGATGCGTTGTTCTGGTGGATCTAAAAGGCCCCATACGTCTGCCTTGACAGAGACAATCACGGTGACAATGCACCCTCTTCGTCCTTCAGATTTAGATAGTACTTATTATCAAAGAATTAGTACTAGGCCAGGCCCTTCATCTTAAGATAGGGCACTTGCATCTATGTGTATCACGTTCGTTAATACGATCAGCGACGGTACCTAATCAATGTGCCAACACTCCCTTAAATTGACTTCCCTTGGACCTCATTAGCTTCATCAGAATCACATCCGTACTACCTCCTAGGGAGCCCGTCTAAAAACTTCCCTGCCCCACTCATGTGGAATATTTTAGCGAGAGAAGCGTGGATATTGATGAACCGAGGCTCAGGAGGAGGGGGAGACCATGGACGCTTGCGGCCTTTGGAATCTTTGCGGAACTCGTCACTGTGGTCCTGGAAAACCACGGTCCTAACTTCTCCCTCTCCCAAATTACGAATGTAATGCAGGTCATCAAAGACACGAATCGTGTATTGATGTTCGACCTGCCGCATGAAATCAATCCATCAGATCATAGAGGAATGAGTGTGCGTGCGTAGTACCTCAGTTTTTTCCAGATACCATTTGAAGGCATCAAACCCCTGGTGCGCATCATAGCCGAGTAAAAAATCATTGGAAGGATCATCGATGAGATCCTTCATGTCCTCAAGGGTCTGGATGGGTAAATTGGCGTAATTTCTCAAGATGTCAAATGTCGTCATGGCTGAATGGTACTAACCAGGCGGTGAGCAAGATTTAAGATTGAAAAAACAGACAGTGCTCACTGCGTCACCATCCTTATCGGAATCGAAATTGGCAACGGCGCGCCGCAATATGTGACACCCAGTCGTGGGGTAGGGTCTTCTGCCCTTCCGGTCGGAGTGTTGTGGATCGGGATCGCCCGTTGCGATGCATGTATACCCGTCACGCTCTAGAAGCTACAGAAACATATGCCCAGCTGTCATAAGAGAATTAACACACAAGACATACACTTGTTCTGAAATCGGCCTTTCTGTCAGTCGACGTGACTCCTTTGTGAGGCATTCGGGACGCCGTGTCATCATAAGTTGGTGTTGCAATCAGGGATGGGGTTTTGTTCCGCTGGTGATTATGGGAATGACTTGATTTGACTGGGCGACGAGATGGACATGATGAAGTCAATTGACAGATTGATCGATCTTGGATTCGTCGCACTCACATATAAAGAGGAAGTGGGTGATCCAGGTTGTGGCCAGATCTCGGAGCTTATCCAAAGAGTCGTGGCAAGCAAGGATACATGACGTCGTGTAGCGCGCGCTTGCTTCGCCACCGCACGAGGTCGCAGTGGAAAGCATGGCTTGTAAAATGGCAGCGAGTGATAGTTTGTGGTCGTCATCCTTTCCGTATTTAAAGATGTTCTTGTCGCTCCAAGACAACTTTCTCGCCGAGGCAAAGGCGTTCTCCAAGAGGACTTCCAGTTCAGTGGGAGAATTCCGAATGTCATCGATCTTTTCCAAGAATTCTGCTGAACGCATCGCCGCAACAGAGGAGGCATCGGAAGGCGCGGATTGGTCAGATCTCCCGGATGTTGTTGGTTCATTGCTATCTTGAGTGTCGATCGAATCCAGGTCGCTATCTTTATGGGACATGGTAGTACGCCGTACAGCATCCGATATTGATTGAATCTGGGGGAATTATCGATTACGTCATCGCAACAGCATGATGCCACGTGTATTGTTTTCCTGTGCAAATGTTGAATGCATACGTTCCCAAAGTGATGTGGTTTTACTTTGTTGTCGGGGTTCACTGGGGTGTTGGCGAGGAAGGTTCACGTCAGCGTGTCGCGGGACACGGCGGCTGCGCAGCGCCTTGGAAATAAGGTAGCCGAGCATCGGAATCAAGTGATGCTGAGTGAGTCTTCCCAAATGAGGCAGCGTGTCCCAGTGCCAGCAAAGGGACCTATTTTTCATGGGACACGCTGTGGCTGGGACCGCCTGCGAGAAACGGCGTGTCCCAGAGGGCTCTAAGTCACTGATCCGTGGCTGGGACACCCCGACTTTTCGCCGAAATGCCTCCATCGAGGTCAGGCACCTTTTCTGTTGTTTTTTTGAACAAATGTGCTCTTATGCGAGGGATTGAAACGGTTCAAAATCCGTGGTTCCTTCGCGGAAGCCCTCCTTCCATGCGCTACTTACTGAAAAAAAGAACCGCAGCGTTTGGGCCCGCGGCGGCCTCGCGAGCCCTTGGGGGACGTTCGACGGACGAGGTTGATGAGTTTGCTGTAATGTCGCATCGATATGATTAACAACATTACTAATTGCTCATGACATTCTCAACCACACAAGTGGGCATGGGAGGCTGGGTAAATTTACCTTTTGATGTGGATACCCAAATCTTATTGATAGGCATCGCCCTCTTGCCTGTTCTCAAAGCCACGGATGGTTTCCCGAAGATCCTTATCCCACTTGGCCTTGTGCGTAACTTGGCAGAGGAATCATACACACAACATGCTTTGGCTCCGTCAACGGCCCCAGAATAAGGACAAACAGCACGACAAAATAGCATTTCAGATAAGCAAGGCCACCCAACGACAAAAAGACACCTTGGTAACCCAACCTTGACTCCAGTCCGATGCATATGGACTCTCTAGGCCGCGACATTCCCCCATCCCAACTTCTTCATGCCCTCAGTTCGTCATAGCATGAGTGAAATGAGTGTTGGCGATGCCGACACGTCGGATGGGATCGCCAAAATAGTCAATAATATGGGTGGTTTCATACACAGTGTAGAACCTCTCAAGCCACGTCTGGCCATTGATGAAATCCAGACCCTGGCCAGAAGGGGACCTGAGATTGCCGATGATGAGATAGATCTTGCCAGCTTCGCCGTCAATCGCAGTGTTCAGCGACCGAGGCCAAAGCTGCGCGTTTGCCGTGAACTCGAATTTGGTCTACGAAAAAGCAATCAGTTACGCAGATCAAAGAAGAGGTTGTCGCAGTTACTCACGCCGCCGATGGTAAAGAAGAGGCTTTTCAGTTTCGAGAAGTGTTTGGAGGCGATCGTCAATAGTCCGGTGTGCTTGTCCAGCGTAGAACCAGTTGCGTTTCTGTATTTCCAAAATGCATCTTCGGCGAGAAGGAGAAGGGTCGTTCCTGCGCACACTTTGAGCGGTTGTGACATAGTTTCAGAATTGATCGGACCCACCAGTATCAACGATTCCACTAGTGGATGACAAGATGGTCGTATCGGTCCCGTAGGTAATCTTCTGGGTGATGCCCCAGTATTGGCTCGCGGGATAGATATTCGTGATTGGGCTACACGGACATGAGCGCCTACCTTCAGAGATAGATACAAGGAAGCCGACGTACACGTAATTGATCTTTCCCATGAATTTCGAGCTATCGAGACAACCTGAAATAAAACGATCCATGAACGTTCGGTGGAAGAGCAGTGGTATGTATTGTGTATTGCAGCAATATCTTAGGACTCACCCCAGGTAATCACCCCGTTCACGGTGGAGAGGTTATTGGTCGGTTCGAACGAGATGGCTATTTCGTTCCTTCTAATCGTTCCAGCTTTGAAGAGATTGTCGGTTACAGTGGGAATAGAAGTGTTTCTATCCCGATCGAGGGTTCCTACGGTGAGTCCGGTTGGGCCAAGTCTGGTCAAGACAACATTAGTTGATGCTTTTATGCAGGAATTGGGGTAAGGACGTGGACACACCCTAGGATACCGTCGACCCCGTCAAAACCTTTCGACTGCGAATGCGGAAAGAGATGTCGATGAAGGAAGGTTATTCGAACAAGATATAACATACTAGCAACGCTGCACCGATTGATTGGTTCGCGATTACCAACCTATTACCAAGGTCGACGCGATCGATGTACTCGTGACCTTGATGACCCCTCATCAGACAAAGCCATTTTATGTAATTGGTGGAATAAAGCCCACCATAGAACGCTCCAGATCCGTAAGTGACTCCCTAGTGACCAGCATCGTAAACATAAAGATCACAGATAATGACAAGACGGTACGTACGACTTGGTCTCCAGTGTCGACACTCGTGGACGTATTTTTATATGCCCTGCTCGCCCCGACCCACGTGTTGGAGCTAGTGACGAAGAGTTGAGGACGTCAGGGGGTTAACCAACTGTCAAGAGTAAAAAAAGGTCACCTCCCGGTGTCGACAATGATACTGTCTAATGACCAAAGAAGGAATGGTTAAAATGAATGACTCCGTATGAACACTCACACTTCGTCGGTGGGCTGCCGACTTTGACGTCCGCAGTATATGCAACAGCCTGGTTCGTTACAGGGGTGTTAATCAACTCGGCCCCCATGCTGCCAGCGTTTCCGCGTGCTTTGAGCGCCTGGGCACGCATCAGGTCATATTGGTAAAGACCCCTGATGCTCATCGCATTGACCCGCCGGGAAATGGGCAGGGTGATGAGGGGTTTGTCGACGGTGGTGACGGGAGTAGCGGATACTACTGCAAAGGAGAGGAGCAGAATCAACAGCAGCGGAGGAGCAAACATCCTGGGCACTGGAGAGGGTTCGGGGGATTGCCGTGGGGGGGAACTAGTACATGCTTTAAGTATACGAGTCAGATCCGGATACAGGAGTACTCCGCGGTCCTAGTGGCTAGCTGGCCAGTCGAGAGAATTCGAAGTCACATAATTAGCGTTTGCTGCCAGATGGTCGCCACAGATTGCCATTGTTAGTAGGTTTAACGTCATAGCTTTTGCGAAGAAGCTTCGCTTGGCTTATGTCATGCAACATCGTGTCCCGTTTTCTCAGCGCGACGACTTGAAGCTTACAACATGGCGATTAGTGGGTCGATTATTGGGGTGACTACGCATATGTTCCCAACTTGACGTGAATATAAAGGATGTCCGCGATGATGGCGCGAGAAGAAGCCGAATATATTCGACCAACGTATCCTATACCTCCTCTTCAAGCTCTCGCACTCTTGCGTGTTCTCAAAGCTACGGCTGGATTCCCGAAGATATTTATCTCACTTGACCTTGTGCGTAATTCAGCAGAGGAATCACACACACAAATTGTTTTGGCCCCGTCAAATGCCCCAGAATAAGGACAAACTTGAACAGCACGACAAAATAGCATTTTAGATAATGCAAGATCACCCGAAACAAAAAGACACTGTTGTAGCCCAAAACCTCTACCCCAGTCCAATGATATAGACTCTCTGACCCGCGACATCCCACTCATCCCACGTCCTCAGTTCGTGTCAGCATAAGTAAAACGAGTAGTTGCGATGCCGACACGTTGGTTGGTCGTGTCGTACACGGTGTAGAACCTCTCAAGCCACGTCTGGCCATTGATGAATTGCAGACCCGGGTCCGAAAGGCTCTCGAGGCTGCCGACGATGAGGTAGATGTTGCTTTCATTGCCATTAATCGCAGTGTTCAGCGACCGAGGCCAGAGCTGCGCGTTGGCCGTGAACTCGAATGTGGTCTGCGAAAGTGCAATCAGTTTCGCAAAACGAAAAAGATGTTATTCCATCTCCTCACAGGGCCGATGATGAAGAAGAGACTTTCCAGGTTCGAGAATTGGTCGGGGGTGATGCTTAATAGACCCGTGGTTTTGTCCAGCGTAGCATGAGTTGCTGTTGTGTATCTCGAGAATGCATCGCTGTCGATAAGGAGAAGGGTCGTTCCTATGCAAACGTTGAGTGGTTGTTGTGACATGGCTTTCAGAATACATCGGACCCACCAGTATCGACAATTCCCGCGGTGTTGTTTAAGATGGGGATTCCGTCTTTTCCGTATGTAACGGTTTGGTTGATGCCCCAGTATCGGCTCGCAGGAGAGATATCCGTGATTGGGCTGCACGGACATGAGTGTCTACCTTAAGAGATTGATACAAGGAAGCCGACATACACGTAAGTGACATTTCCCGTGAATTTCGAGCTATCGAGGCAACCTGAATTAAGAATGATCCATTAACGTTCGGAAGGGCAGTGGTATTGCAGGGCTCACCCCAGGTAATCACCCCGTTCACGGTGGAGAGGTTATTGGTCGGTTCGAACGAGATGGCTATTTCGTTCTTTCCAAGCGTTCCAGCCTTGAAGAGATTGTCGGTTACGGTGGGAATAGAAGTGTTTATATTCGGATAGAGGGTTCCTACGGTGAGTCCATTTGGGCCAAGTCTGGTCGAGACGGCATCGGTTGATGCTTTTATGCGGGAATTGTGGTAAGGACGTGGACACACCCTAGGATACCGTCGACCCCGTTGAAATCATTTGACTTCGAATGGGGAAAGAGAAATCGATGGACGAAGGTTATTCGAAAAAATTATAACATACAAAAAACGCTGCACCGATGGATTGGTTCGCGATTCCTAACCCATGACCAAGGTTGACGTGATCAGTATATTCGAAACCTCAAGGACCCCTCCCTATCAGATAAGGCCAATTATATGTATTGGTGGAAGAAAACCCACCAAAGAACCCTCCAGATCCGTAAGTGACACCCTAATGACAAGCATTTTAAATGTAAACATCACAGAAGATAACAAGACAGTACATACGACCACGTCTCCAGTGGGTCGACTTGTGGACGTATGGACATAGGGATTGCCCAGGTTCGCCCCTACCCACGTGTTGGAGCTAGTAGCGAAGAGTTGAGGACGTCAGTGGATTAACCAACTGTGAAGGCGGAAAAGCAGATCACCTTCCGGTGTCAATGATGAGGCTGTCTAATGACCGAAGAAGGAATGGTTAGAGAATGCATGGCTCTCTATGAACACTTACACGTTGTCGGTGGCTCACCAACTTTGACTTTCGCAATATACGAAACAACCATGTTCGTCGCATTGGTATTAGTCAACTCGGCCCCCACATCACCAGCATTTCCGCGTGCTCCGAACGCTTGGGCGCGCTCTAGGTCATGCCGGTAAAGACCCCCGGGGCTCATCGCATTGACACGCCGGGAGATGGGTAGGGTAATGAGGGATTTGTCGATGGTGGCGACGCGAGTAGCGGATACTGCTGCAAAGGCGAGGAGCAGAGTGGACAGCAGCGAGGGAGTGAACATCCTGAACACTGGAAGCGTTCAAGAGAATACCGTTGGGTAGACCAACAGGACTACGTGCTTTAAGTATACGAGTCGGATCCGGATACAGGAGTACTCCGAGGTCCTGGTGGCTAGCTGGCCAGTCGAGAGAATTCGAAGTCGCATACCCAGCGTACGCCACTAGTCGGAGTATAACGCGATGATCGCCAAAGACCGCCACCGCTGGCAAGTTTAACGTCATACCTGTTGTAAAGAAGCTGCGGGGTCGATATAGTACGTAGCTACCTTGACGCCTGCTGTGGAAATCAGCACGTCTAGAGGCTTGACCGGCCCATGATTTAAAGATTTTTTGCGAGAAGGAAACCCTCCTTCTTTTGGACTTGCTGATGGACAAAACTGTGGCACCGTTGTGTCTCCTGAGCTGGAAGACCACGCACTCGTCTGAGCTGTACGCGGAAATGACGCATCGAGGCGACTTTTTCGGATCTATTGGTTCCAGGAAGATGGGAAGTGAGTTCGGCGGATCGGAAGACGGGTCTGGTTTGGTCATGTCGCCACAACGCCGCTGACCAGCCGGTCCTCCGAGTCCGATGTCGGTGGATTTTCTATGCAACAGACTAGTCATGATAGTACAAGCAGGGATAGACTCAAGAGATCGATCTAGGATCAAATCATTAGAATACAGCGTGTCGAAAATGGACGACCTAGTAAGCGATCGTCACCCTCTTCCCTTGAAACTCCTCCCACCTATTCACAGCGAGATCAAACACAAAATGTGCCGTATCGCTCCTCGATATCGTCCAGGCGCCTTTCAATTCTCCCGTACCCACACGATACGGTCCCTTCTGACCATCCTGAGCATTATCCGCCGTACATTTCCCATCCGTTAACATCGCCGGGCGAACGACCACGACGTTCTTTAGAGACCCAAGCGCGGGTAGGCCTTCGCTCTCCTTCCAATTGCCAGCGCCCATGATGTTGTCGCTTGGTTCCCCGAGACTGGCAACATCCCAGTCCCAGCCGGCGCAGTGCGCGACGATGCGTTCGGAGCCGAGCTTGTCTCTATGGGGAGCAGGAAGCAAGAAACCATACAGCAATCGAAGAGCGAAAGGGAGAGCGGCATGGGAGGCCGTGCCTACACCCATGGAGGAGATGGTGATGATGTGGGGTTGTGCTATGGTTGTGGGGATAGTACATAAGACGTTGAGGACTGACTGGGTGCACAGATTGGGGGGGGATATGACGAAACCTTTGAAAAGTTTGAAACTGGGCTGGCCTCCTGGCAAAGCCGAGAATAGAAGGCAAGGACTTGGGGACAGGGAATGGGTGGGGCGGGGACATACCGACGGAAAACAAGAGGAGATCTACGACGCCGTTTCCATGAGAGACGGCCGCTTCCCAAGCGCGTTTCACGTCGTCTTTGACGAGGGCATCACCCTTGACTAGAAGAGCTTTTGCAGATGCGACATGTGCCTGGATCTTTTCATCTGCGTCGAAGACACTGGGGGAGCGTAGAAGGAAGGTGACGCTGTGACCTGCGTCTGCTTTATCGGTCAAGACGAGTGGGGTGTCACGGAGGTTCTGAAAGACGCACCAAGAAATCTGAGGGAGGACAGATAGCCGATGTTTCGAGAGCCACCGACGACGAGGATGTTCATGATAGCACGGGTGCGACTGCAGGCAGCTTGGAACAAGCACACAGCTCCACACGACGGGAGCGGACTCTAACTCAGCGGAGCCACATGATCATGACATTGATATACCGGAGATGTCGAGGTTGAAACTTAGCATCCAGGTTGTTTACTCTTGTTATTGTGGACAAAATAGTATTCCCAGCAGACCAAAAGCTGCTCGAGAACGAACAAAGTACCCACCCTATCCAAGTCAGACGCACAATAACTTCGACACCGCCCAACCCCATCCATGTCCTCACCGATCAGTTCGTGGTAGCATAGGTGAAACGAGTCTTGGCGATGCCAACACGTTGGTGGGTAGTATCATACACGCTGTAGAACCTCTGAAGCCACGTCTGGCCACAAACGAAATCCAGACCCGGGTCAGAAGAGGTCCCGAGAGCGGCGACGATGAGGTAGATGCTGTCAGCTTTGCCGCCAATCGCGGTGTTTAGCGAGCGAGGCCAGCGTTGGGCGTTGGGCGTGAACTCAAATTCGGTCTACGAAAGATCAGATTAGTCACGTCGAACAAAAAAAGATGTTTGTCCCGTTTACTTACACCGCCGATGGTGAAGAAGAGACTTTGCAGTTTCGAGAAGTCGGCAGGGGTGATGGTTAGAAACTCAGTGGTATAGTCAAATGTAGCACGAGTTTTGGCTAGGTATTGTGTGAAGATGTGGTTGGTGAGAAGGAGAAAGGTCGTTCCTATACAGAATTTGAGGGGTTGTGACCTGGTTTTAAAGATTTATCGGACCCACTAGTATCGATAATTCCAGTGGCGTGTCTCATGATTTCGAAAGTCCCGTACTTGATGTCTTGGGAGAAGCCCCAGTATTGGCTCATGGGATGGACATTCGTGATTGGGCTGCATGGAAATGAGTGTCTATGTTCATCTGATAGATGTAAGCCGACGTACACGTAAGTGATACCTCCTCTGAATTTCGATCGATCGACGCCACCTGAAATGAAAAGGATGAATCAAACATTCTGCGGAAGGCCACTGGTGTGGCAGACAAATAAAACTTGGGACTCGCCAAAAGAAAGCTCGCCGTTTACGGTGGATAGGCCGGTGGTCGGTTGGAACGAAATTGCCACCACGTTGTTTGAAATCGTCCCCCAATTGTAGAGGTTGTCGGTTACGGTGGGGACAGCGGAGAACTCGTGCGGAAAGAGGGTTCCTACGGTGAGGTTGGATGGGCCAAGTCTGGTCGGGACGACGTTAAGTGATGTTTTCATGCAAGAGCGGGGGTAGGAGACACACCCGAGGACACCATCGACCCCGGGGTTAAAACCGCTCGACTGCAAATGGAAAGAGATATCGATGAACGAAAGACATTTGGACAGGAAGATATAACATACCTCAAGGGCTGCACCGATTGATTGGTTCGCGATTACCAACCCATTACCAAGGTTGACACGATCGATATACTCGCGACCTTGATGATACCTGCCTATGAGACAAAGGGGTATTTTGTGTTATTGATAAAAGGAAGCCCACCATGGAACGTTTCGAATGGTTTGTAAGTGACAAACTAGCGCCAAGGATCGTGAACGTCAAGATCACACAGGATAATAAAGCAGCACGTACAACATTGTCTTCAGTGTTGACACTCGTGGATGTATTGACATAACGGTTCGTCGGGAAAGCCCCGACCCACGTGTTGGCACTATTGAGGAAGAGATGCGGATGTCAGGAGATCGACTGATTGTCAAAGGCAAAAAGCGAGCGACCTCCGGGTGTCGACGATGAGAATGTCTAATGACCGGAAATGGAATCGGTAAAGGGTGAATGACTCCGTATGAACACTCACACGTCGTCGGTGGCGAGCCGACTTCAATGTCAATTGTATACCTAAAAATCCCGTCCGTTGCAGGGATGTCAACCAGCTCAGCGGTCAGAGCAGCCTTCCCGCGAGCTCCGAGTGCCTGAGCGCGCTTCAGGTCATGGTGGTGAAGACCCCTGAGGCTCGCCGCATTGACACGCCGGGAGATGGGCAGGGTGACGAGGGGTTTGTTTTTAGTGAGGGGAGTAGCGGATACTACTGCAAAAGCGAGGAGTAGCGTGGACAGCAGCGAGGGAGTGAACATCCTGCACTAGAGAGCGTTCGAGGGAATGCGGTCAGTGGGGAGACCGACAGAACTAGGTGCTTTAAGTAGAAGAGTCGAAGACAGGAGTGCCCCGGCACGTTCGAGAACATCGAAGCTGTTCGAACGGGCTAGGAAGACTTTTTGCCGGATGGACAGACTTGACCGCTCGGCCTTATTAATTATTAGCGGAGGTCCTAAGCCAGAGAGCAAACAAGGGTAAATAAACTCCTCGACCATCATTCTCTTCCCAGTTCCTCGCCTCTTCTGTCGATATTGGCGGCAAATGTCGACCGCTATACCGATGGAAACCTCATCAATTCCTAAGAAACTGGGAGGATACGACTTTTACCGCACGGTCCTCGGGAATGCCAAATTCATCGTCGCACCCATGGTCGACCAGAGTGAGCTGGTCCGTTCTATCACGTCCATCTCTTTCATCTCTTTTTGAATTTGAATATACAGGCTTTTAGGAGACTTGCAAGAAGATATGGCGCCCAGGTACGTCAAAAATCCAGTAACGCCTTGTGAAACTGACCATGTCCAGCCAGGTGGTGTACACACCGATGATCAATGCCAAAGTACGTCTTTCTCATGTTGCTTCTTCTATCCTTTACCTACCGCAACTGTCAGATGTTCATGGACGAGCACCATCACAAAACATTCCGAGACCAGAACTTTGACATCTCTTCAGCAGAGGAGGGCGCTTTTCCATCATCTTCGATCCCCGAAGGAGATCGTCCCCTCCTCATCCAGTTCTGTGCCAACTCTCCCCCACAGCTCCTAGCAGCAGCCAAGATCCTCGAACCTCACTGCGACGCGATCGACATCAACCTCGGTTGTCCGCAGGAGATTGCGCGGAGAGGGCGTTATGGGGCCTTTTTGATGGAGGACTGGGATCTAATACATGAAATGAGTGTGTAACTCTTGATTTTATCCTGTCACTGATCTAAAAAAATTGCAGTCAGCACCCTCCATCAAAACCTTTCCGTTCCCGTCACCGCCAAATTTCGTGTCTTTCCCTCGATAGAAAAGACAGTCGCATATGCGCAGATGCTTGAGCATGCGGGAGCACAGATCTTGACCTGCCACGGTCGGACACGGGACCAGCGAGGCCAAAATTCGGTCCGTATCTCTCGTTTTACACCTTTTAAAAGCGCATATACTCAACCAAATACAGGGCTTAGCATCGTACGGCCATATTCGTGCTGTCAAAGAAGGCGTCTCCGTCCCTGTCTTTGCAAACGGAAACGTCCTGTTCGCCGAAGATGTTGAGCGCTGTCTCCGCGAAACGGGGGCCGATGCAGTCATGTCTGCTGAAGGCGTCTTGTATAATCCCGCCCTGTTCCGTGGACTTGGTGAACCCTCTTCGTCAACATCGAGCCTCGACCTCGAATATACCAACCCCCGCCACGCAGACCTGGCCCTGGAATACCTCTCCATCGTGCGCTCTCTGAAGACACGGACAAGCGTGAGCGCAGTCAAGGGTCATCTTTTCAAGCTGTTGCGACCTGCGTTGGGGCGGGAGAAGGACTTGAGAGAACGGTTAGGTAAGATCATGGTGGGTAAAGCTTGGTATCCCTGTGCTCTTCCTAATATTCCTTTCTCTGCTAACAGGTCAATCCGAAGAAACCTGAAGAAGGGTTTGAACAATATGTCAAGCTTTGTGAAGAGATGAAAGTCCGAATGGATGTACGTGCCTTGTCTCTCTTTCCCACTCTTTCACTTCTCTTACCTTGGCTGTTCATCCAGCGTGACGCCCGGACATGTACAAAGGATGGACAGATAGCTCTCAGAGACCTGATCACGAAGGACGTCGCGACGGGTTTGGACGTGCTACCCCATTGGCTTGCTCAGCCGTATTTTCGTCCCTTGCCTGAGAAGCGGTAGCGGGTGGATGCAGACAGACAGGATAAGGTGTTGTGGGATAGTAGAATTGATGGGGCGTCATATAGACTTGGAGTGGATTGTTCGCATTCACGCTGTCTAACCCATTTGAGCCTAGCGTCCGTCGGCCCTGATCGATTCAGTCTGAGGGAATCTTGGTTTTGTGGACCAATTTCCCCACCTTTCGACAACCGTATCTCGCCCCTTCCGCGAGTAGCCCATGATGGATGTTTCAGGGAGGGGCTGGAGGGGCGACATGGCGCAACTATATTTCTTAACGCCGACTGGGGCCGTTCGCGACATTCTCAGGACGGCCGTACAATACCGAATTTCGCGCGATCCCGTCGACCCTTCATGGTTCCTTTACGTACCTCACGCCTCATGTTCTGAACGTTTCGGCCCTCAATGGGGATCTGATCCCCCCCCTCCCTCCCTGGCCTCCTCACTAACACCATCGATGCTTTCCCCCCTCCCGCTCCTTCTCACATTCGTTTCGGTTCTGACGGTACTTGCCCTTCCCGCCGCAAGTGAGCCCGTAGTCGTTCGCGACGCGTCCATCAGCCTGTCCTTATCCCGGCGGCTCAACCTCACCAGCGGGCACGCCCTTTATCAACGTGACTATCTCCGCGCGCAAGCCTTCAGATCGAGAGCACTGCGCCATTCCGACTCGGAGGCCCGGCGAGCGGTGGTCAGTACCCTTGCGGACAATGAAGGTGTGCGGTATGTCGCACAGGTCGGCGTTGGGACTCCGCCTACGCAGTGTGAGTTTAGTCTGGTTTGTTTGAAACAAAGAAATGGGCTGAGTTGCATTGTTGGCTTTTTTTATCTATAGATTCTCTCCTTGTCGACACGGGAAGGTCTGTCCATTTGTTATTCCTTTGGCTGGGAAGCGTGAAGTAAACTTTTTGAATTTCAGCTCCAACACCTGGGTCGGCGCAGGAAAGGGCCACATCGAGACTGGGGCGAGCGTCAACACCGGTGATACAATGGTACGCATTTAAACAACTGTTTGTCCTCTCAGTCAGGATAGGTTCTGAATTGGTTGAATTCTCAGGAGGTCAAGTATGGATCAGGCTCTTTCAAAGGTATGCCAGTGCTTTCTCCGAGACCTCCCCCTCTTGTTTGACTTCGAAAGGGATTCATTACCTCGACACGATCACCCTCGGTCCTGGGTTGGTTATCCATAACCAGTCCATAGGCGTAGCTTCAAACGTGAGTTTGATCAAAGCCTTCTATACTTTCCGCTGCATGTTTTGACAGTCATGCATAATTGAACCCCTCCCCCCTAGGTTAATGGATTCGCTGGCGTGGACGGGGTTCTGGGGTATGTATGTGGTCATTGGTGTTCGTCCTGGTTCTGAACTGATGGGGTACACTAATGTGGAAAGACTTGGCCCTCAAATCCTGACCAAGGGTGAGTCATTCAGAGTCGTTTTCCTCCCATCTTGGATTTCAGCTAACTTTTTCGGGTGTCTCTCCAAAGGCACGCTCTCTGAGAAGACTGGGACTGTCCTGCCGACCGTGACTGATAGCCTGTTCGCGGCCGGCATCATCCCCTCCCACTCGATCGGCATAGCGCTCGCGCCTGTGTCTAATCAACTTACCTCAAATGGGCGTATTACATGGGGTATGCTCGAACATTCGTTAACATGATGCCATCTTGTAATAACCCATGTATTTGTTCAGGCGGTATCGACTCATTTAGAACGTCAGAGGAAATCACATATACGTGCGTGGTGAATCTTTTTTGAGTGAATCAAGGTTTTTCATTGATCCTTTCCAGTCCGATTACGCAGATTGCGCCGTCGAACTACTCCTGGGGCATCGACGGCGAAATCACGTACGGCTTCTTCCCGAAACGGGTCATTCTTTCTCAAACGTCGGGTATCATCGACACAGGTAAACATCCTCCAAGTTTCCCTTGCAAGGCAATCTTCCAATGTGTTAAAATGTTTCTTCGCAAAACTTATAGGCTCCACATTACTGCTTCTCGCCACGGATGCCTTTGAACGATATCAAGACGTTACGGGCGCCGTCATGGACAAGGACACTGGCCTCCTCTCGATCTCCCTCCTCCACCTTCTCATATTACAGAGCTTGCATTGCACCATTGGAAGCGTGAGTCAATCTTCGTCCCATTTAATAATGCACACACTGAACCTCCAACGCAGAAGACCTTTCACCTCTCAAGAAACGCACAGCTCTGGCCACGCGTCCTCAACACCCAGATTGGCGGCAAGCCGAGCGGGATCTACCTCATCGTCGCCGACCTTGGGTCCAGGTCCGGAGATGGGCTGGATTTCGTGTATGGTCAGACGTGGCTGGAGAGGTTTTATAGTGTTTATGATACGGGGAATGGGAGGGTGGGGATCGCGAGTACGCCTTATACGGCGTTCACGACTAATTGACGTCTGGAATCATTTGGTTCGGGTCGACACGCGCATTTTTCACGTTCATGCAAGACTCCGGGTATCGACGGGGGCGCCCACCTCTTTAGGGAGGGGGCTGCAGAGTTAGCCTTGATTCACACTACGTTTGATATTACTTCATTATGTAATTGGCTGTATTTGCAACTTGACGTCGACCCAACGTCGATCTGGCGGTTTGAATGGCAGTCCCCCACGACTTTTTCTGTATCGAATCCGTGGCGTACCCGGTACCGTTTGCCGTCGGCCCCACGGGTTCTGTTATGGTGTCTTAGCAATCCCTCTCACATTATGTCCAGTCATCATCCGATGATTCATCCACCGTGATGCTGGACCGCGGAAATCTTGCGAGCAGTGACTCCGGTCCACTGACCGTCGCATCTCTATGCTTCTCTATGGCTTACATGTCTGTTCCGAACCCCTGGGAGATGGTGTGGATTCAAAATGGACCTTTTTCTTCGGAATGATACTTACTGATCCATCGATATCTTCCAGCCATGATACGGATCTCCATCAGAACTCAGCAGGTATAAAACCCGGCATGGCAGCTTCATCTCCTGCAGGGACCAACCCAACCTCGCCTTGAACATGTGTATCGACAAGATCACTTTTTACGACATCCCCTCCGACGCCATCCCAGGCAGATCCTGGTCTCCCAACTGCTGGAAAACACGGTAAGCTCTGCATTCGACCCTCCCAGCGACTTCTCGCTGAAGCAACAACCGAAACACAGATTCTCCCTCAACTACAAGGGGCTTCCCTACAAGGCCGTGTGGCTCGAATACCCCGACATCGCCAGGACTTTCAAAGCCGCTGGGATCCCTCCTAGCTCCATCAAACCCGATGGCACACCCGTCTACACTTGTCCAGCCATCTACGACCCCACGACGAAAACCGGCGTTTCCGAATCGACACTCATCGCCGAGTACCTTGACAAGCAATACCCCGACACGCCCAAACTGTTCCCTGCTGGATCTCACGCGCTCCAGTACGCGTTCCTCGACAAGTTTTTCGGCAGTATCTCTCCTATGTTCCGGTTCGCGCTTCCTGCGTCGCACAAGATTTTGAACAAAGAGAGCGACGGCTATTTCCGCGCGACGAGGGAGGCGATGTTTGGGATGACGATGGAGGCGATGGTCCCGACTGGTGCTGAGAGGGAGGTTGAGTGGGGAAAGGTGAAGGCGGTGTATGACAAAGTTGATGAGTGGTTGCAGGTGGGCAAGGCGGATGGTCCGTATTTGTTGGGCAAGGAACCAGGGTTTGCGGATTGTGTTCTGGCGTCGTTTATCTTGTGGATGGAGCTCGTTTGGGGAGAAGGGAGCGTCGAGTGGGAGGATGTCAAGACGTGGAGCGAGGGGAGGTGGGTGAAGTACCTCGATGGATTCAAAGAGTATCGGTTGGTCACGGTTTGAGGACATCATGGGAGAAGAAGAACGTGGGTTATACAGCTGTGTTTATGTTCATTATCGAATAAAGGATTTCTTGAGCATCGGAGCCGCTGCCTGAATTACTTGATCGTATTCTAAAGATTACCAGACTTGGATAAACAGCGCTGCTCGACCAAGTGGTCTAGCGGATTTTCCATACTGCTGGGCTGTTCACTTTATTCGTATCCCTCGGGAAGAATCCCTGAATCCTTGTTCAATCCAGGCTTGGTCCTTTGTTGTACATGTGATTGATTTTTTCAGAGTTGGTATAGTTTCTGTATAGTATCGATGTCATGAATGCATGACTGACTCGTTCTATGTCCAGCTCGTACCACATATAAAATCAGTATCGGCTGATATCTTCGTCTGTCCCAATTCTGCTCCTTGGGGGAACACAACGCATCGTGAAAGAGATGACTTACACAGACTAGACTGCTTCATCACAGTGAAATCCCAACGCTGTTACTCCACAAAGTAGAAAGTTCGGTGAGGCAGCTCAAATCGGAGTCGGTCGCAGATTGTCCGGATAGCACAAGAGGAATCAGGATATATATATGGGAGCTTCCGGGCGACGGGCGTACAAAAATGGCGAAATTCACCTTTGGCCGAAGCGGACAATTCGGAACAAGAATTGAACATGGACTTGTTAAGGCCTGAGGTGACGATCGCAGTGAAGTCATCGAACACAGCGTCTAGACAGTCCATAAAACCTTCAACCCCATGCAGAATAAGCACCCGCCTCGATGTCAGGAACATACCGCAAGTGTCTCAGCTGCCGGAGGCTTTCGCCGTTCCGTTTCTATGGTGCTATGATGATCGCGAAATTTCTTACCAATCATAGGGTATTTACACGAATGTTTCCACGTTCGAGCGTCCTTTGTGTTATTTCGGACCTGAGTTCTTCAGTTGTCAAAATGGCAGAACATATATAGGGTGCTCACCAAACTGCTCCTGCTCTCGTTGGAGAAAACCGAGTCCAGACCAGAAACGATGACGAGATCAGCACATGATATGACATCAGCACAGATAATCATATCTCGCTATATAAACCCACTGCCCAGACAACTCTGCCCCAAAGTCCAACGCCCACCATGACACACGTCCTCCCCGATCTTCCTTACGCCTACGATGCCCTCGAGCCCTTCATCTCTCGCCAGATCATGGAGCTCCACCACAAAAAGCACCACCAGACCTATGTGAATGCCCTCAACGCCGCCGAGGCCGCATACGCCAAGGCTAGCACTCCCAAAGAGCGCATCGCGCTCCAGGCCGCCCTCAAGTTCAATGGCGGTGGTGCGTGGTCTTATCGAACCATCGATCATCCCATCGGACGCTGAAAATATCATTTTTCTTAAAATCGTCAGGACACATCAATCACTCCTTGTTCTGGAAGAATCTCGCCGGGTCGCACTCCAAGGGCAAAGGCCACGGCGGCGTTTTGAAGGACGGAAAGTTCAAGGAGGCGATCGTCTCTACTTTTGGCAGCGTCGACAATTTTATCAAGGGCTTCAACACGGCCACAGCTGGTATCCAGGGCTCTGGGTGGGGATGGCTCGTGAGTCGTGTCTACCTTTTTCTTTTCCTCTTGCAGATGTCCTCATCAACTCGGGGCAAATACAGGGCCTTAACCCCACCACCAAGCGTCTCGAGATTGCCACGACTCCCAACCAGGACCCTCTTCTTACTCTCATTCCTCTCATCGGTGTCGACATCTGGGAGCACGCGTTCTACCTCCAGTACTTGAACGTCAAAGTTGACGTGAGCCCTTTCATATCAACTCGGTTTTTTCACCCGGGTCACACCCCTCTCCTTGATCGTTAGTATCTCAATGCTATTTGGAACGTGATCAACTGGGACGAAGCCGAGAAGCGTTACAATGAAGGTGCTGCAACCTCCAAACTGTAATCTACCTCGTGTCCTGATCATTGGACTACAGGCTATTGAAGAATGGAAAAACGAAATCGAGCAGTGGTTTCTGTCAAGTGTGCTCTCATGTAAATCAGCTTGTACAATTCGTCCATCGCAACAATAAAAAAAAGAATTTCGGGAAGAGATCGATTTCGTCAGGTGCATAATGTAGTCCGAGATGATATGAAGGAGAGAGCACGAGTGATTCGCGTTGGCGCAGATATGATTCTCAACGCGTCAACGTTATGTTTTGGGGAATATCATTCTGTGCCAGATCGTTGGGGGTACCATCCGCTGTGATTCCCTTTGTCAAAAGATCGAAATGAGGGTACGGTAAGGAATACGTCGTACGGATGTCGGAGAGTGCGCCCTTGAGACTCAGAGACGCGATAATGTCACTCATGGCCTTGGGAGACTTCTTCCCCGTGATGCTGAGGATGTACGCGATCATGCCAGTGACGTGTGGAACCGCCTTGTTAGGGGGTAATTAAGACGCAAAGGTCCGGCGAACGGCTAAACCCACCATGGACGTCCCTGAAAGTACCCTTGTAGCCTTCAAAAGAAAAAAAAGTGCATAAAAGGGAGTAAAGACGAAGGTATTTTTGTATAGAGAACAAAGGCTTCTTCCCACTCACATTTAGACTTCCTATCCATGCGCTCGTGATCGCCACCCCGGGAGCAAACACGTCGATCCCCGCGCCATAATTTGAAAATGGCGCGCGAGCATCGGTGATGGACGTCGCCCCGACGGTGACGGCCTCTGGCACCCGTGCAGGCGACGTGTTGCCCACTTGCGAGTTCCCGTTCCCAGCTGCGACCTGTCATGGCAAAGAAGTCCGTCGTTGAGTCTATTAATTAGCAGTCAGTGTGGGAGTGACTTACGGCGACGTGGACGCCGGAGGAGATGAGCTTGGAAACGGCATCGTCCAAGATGGAAGAGACCATTCCACCCAGAGATAGGTTCGTCACGGAAGGTCTTCCCGACGTGTTCGCGGTTCTGCTAACCCAGTCCAATCCAGAGACGCTAGGAAATTCTTGAATTAGAATGACTCGTCCATACAAAGGAAGGAAGCAAAGGATCCCATACATATCTGAAATGGCAGCCAAACTTGACAAACGCCACAAAAAGAAAAAGTCTCAACGGGAAAAGAAAACAGCTTGTTTCTAGAAAAAACTCACCCGAAATCGCTGACAACCCTGACAGCGATGATATTGGCAGCCTAAATTCCAGAAGCACAAGTTGAGACGGGCATCAGCACTCCGTACGGAGACCCAAGAACCCCCACCTTTGCAACACCAAATTGAATTCCAGCCGCTATGCCGCTGTGTGATTTATAGGAATCAGAAATGTGGTTTGGATTTCCATCAACGAAAGAGTCCATACGCAACGTGAGTTCCGTGTCCGTGTCCGTCCACGGACCTGGGGGTACGTAAACATAAAGGACATTGGCGCAAGAATGTAATATCCTTACCGATAGTTTCCGAACGTCGCTCCCCAACGCGCACGACCACCGAATTGCGTCTGGTGAAAAGGGGATGGATTTGAGATGATTGGTCGATCCAAAAAATGAAAAGGACTGGCATGATTGGTGTCGACGCCTGAAGTGCCCAGTATGGAAAAAAAAAGTCAGTACGCGGTTATACAAAGATTTTGTGCAGGTACGCGCGTACCGGTATCTGGAAAAACCGGTGAATAGGTTTAGGAGATAGACTTTTTAACTGATCTGGGGCTCGTACCAACGATGTAGATGTCGACTCCCGAGCCGTCAGGTTCATTGAAAGTATAAGAATAGTTCAGAACGCTGATTGCCAAAGGAGATTAGGTGTGATGGTCTCGCATAATGGATGATTACCCATACTTTGTGTCCTGGCTTGAGAGCTTCGCTGACTGACTCAATCTTGCTAGTCCCCACGGTGCGTCGTTCCTATCCAGATGATTCAATACTCAAACCCCTGAACCACACCCACGAAGGAGAAAAAAACCCGCACACGACACTAGAGCACGTCTGCATAACCCCATCTTCCGCGACATATTCAACCTCCGGAGATATCAGCAGAGCAGCCAGACTTTTCGAGTCCAAATAGGCTGAGTGGTTTCTCGTCAATTTTAAGTTTCCGGGTGGTCATCATGCGGGCGTACCGGAAAAAGCATCAACGAGGTCCCAGCTGTGGGTGACGTTTGCGCCGCGCTCGATCTTCCTCATGATGGATGCTTTGGAGAGCTTGTCGTTCGCCTTGACGATGTACCTCCCTGTTGTCTCGCCATCATACGTCTGAATTGACCTCGGCACGATAGAGGCGAGGAGTGCTGCTGGACCCAAGGCAAGGATCGCGATGTGGGTTGTGAGGAAACGCATGGAGGGGACGATGGTGGGACGATGGTGGGCTTATGGTGACGAATGTCGCTGACTCCTTTATCTTTCTCTTCGCGTAAATTGAAATTTCCAATGTCTAGGATTTCAAGTAGCTCCGAGGTGCTAATCTTATCTGTCAAGTGGAGACGAATTGCTGATGAGAGGTGGGAAAGAAACCTTTTCTTCGTAAAAGTGGAGAGGTGTTGGGCGGCCGCATCGGCAAAAAAAGGAGCATAGACGTGGATCTGACCACCAGATGACATTATCGAGACTCCGTTGCGGCGTTTGCAAAGGTCTGAGACTTTCGCTGAACCCTATAGCGATAGCGATAGGGATGTGGATGAATAGCGACGGATGATCGGGCAACCCGCCTGAAACAGAACCAAAAATAAAGTCTTCCCCTTGAATGCGACGCTGCAAGATCGCCAGGGAAGCGCATAGGAACGCCACGTGGAACCTGGTAGGGCGTGGTAAGAGCCAGATTAAGTCGGGGCCATCGAATCTCCAAGCCGGAACCAATTTGCGTAAACTTTGTAATCCATGGAGATTCCCAAAAGGACATACATACAGAAAATCCATATCTAGTTAGTGGTGACGGTGGTGAAGGGCGTTCCCAACACGTTTGTTGGTGGTGTCGAAGACGGGGAAAAAGCGTTCAAGCCAGGTGCAACCGTCCAACCCGGATCCAGTGGTGAGCCAATGTCGTTGAGGAAAAAGTAGATGGCCGTGGAGCTGCCACCAATGGCGGTGTTGCGAGCGGGGCCAGGTTTGAGCGTTCTTTGTCATATCGTGTGGACTGAAAACGAATAATTGTTGTGGGTAACCTACCCCTCCGATGTGGGGGAACAAGCTCTGCAATGAGGAGTACTTCGTGGCCGTGATCCTCAAGAGACCAGTTAAAGCGGTATCCAGTGTACCACCGGTCAGGGTCCTGTATCTGTTGTAAGCGTCGGTGGCCACGGGCGACAAGGTTGTAGGTATTCAACAGGGATGGTTGGGCTGTGGGGCCGCGTAATGTGATGGCTTAGATACGCACCAGTGTCGATGATGTTAGCAGTGGTAGTGAGGACGTTAATACCCGCGGTGTCGTACGTAATCGACTCTTTGATACCCCAGAGAAGAGGTTAGAGGGAGAGGTGGCCGTGATCGGTCTGCAGGCGAAACGGTGAGTCAGCATGCTCTGGATGTCATCGATTGCCTTCACGCACATGAAGGTGATTGTTCCCGTGAATTTCGAGCTATCGATTCCACCTGCGGGGGGTTGCGGCTCAGAAGAAGGAAAGTGAGCAGGGTCTACATGACGTACCAAATGTAAGCTCTCCATTAGTGTCCGGAATCGTACCCCAATCTCGTCGGCAGTGATCGTGCCCCGGCTGAAGAGGTTATGGGTGACTGTGGGGATCAGCCCATCAGCAAATCCCGGGAATGCTACAGGCACTACCGGTTGCTACGTAGAGCTATGTAGCCCTACGTAGCAACTGGTAGTGCCTGTAGCGTTCCCAGGGTTTGCTGATGAGCGTGTTGGGCGAATTGGTCAAAGTGCCTGCATAACCCGGTCAGCCCAATTGGTAGACGTTGAGGGGATGTGATGTACCCTGCGTGAGGTCGACCGGTCCGATTCTATGTTCCATCGTTAGTCGAGGCTTGTATTGCGGTCGAATGAATTACCCACCCGTGGATACCTTGAAATCCGGACGACTTTTATGATTTTGGGTGAAGACGTGACCCAGGAAACGGTGGATGGATGCTCACGGAGGAGGCAACACCAATGGAATCGGAGGGAATGAACAAGCCGCTTTCAATCGTGACCTGATCAATGAACTCTGTACCCGAGAACTTAGAGCCGGACCCGCAAGACACTGACTAGTAAGGGTATGGACCGTCAGCTTGAGAAGAGCTCGGTTTGGAGGGGAAAACAGGCGTACCACTGGCTGCCTAGTGTTATGGCTGATGCTTATTACGACATAGGCTTTCCGGCGCCGACCCAAGCGTTAGAGCTAGGGGTAGAAGTGCTTGCCTTCCAATGTCAACGATAAGCTGGTCTAGTTTTGAGAAAGGAGCAGGAAAAGGTGTGCACAGGTGAAGAAGGGTACAACACGTGGAGGCCGGCGTTCGGGCACCGAAATTCCGCGTGCGATTTATAGCAGGCACAGTCTTTCTACTACCCGACCAATGCATCGTAAAGATTGGCTGGGCATGGAGTGACAGCGCAAGTTTCAAGTCTGTCGAGTACTTTGGCCCAGAGACAACTACCTTGCCAGCTGTCACAACCTTTCTATGGGTGGCATCACCGACTATTTAATGTCATCCTTTCCTAAACAGTGTCAGCGCTCATCCAACTCCTCACCGCGAGCAATGAGTCATACGTACCCTGCCCTCGGCTGCATCTCTCTCCTCACAACCCCCTTCGTTCCAGTTCCTCAGAGGGCCTGAGTGCCACCTGGTGCGCTGTGTTCTCCATTCCCATTACGTCTGCGGCCATCTTGTTCGGCAAAGGATACTCGACATACAACAGTCCGCGTTTATCCTCATCGCCGGGTGTCGATGCCCACTCCCCTGTTAACGATATCTCTCGTCCATACCAACCTTTCACCCGCACGTCACGTAGGATAGACTTGTGCAGTCAGCTGGTGCTACATATAGTTCACCGTACACCGTACACCGTGAGGATTGATTGCTGTGGCTTTTTGCGGTTTTCCTCAGATCCTTGTAGGTCATAACTATACGGTCCATACCGACAAGTGACGCTTGCCTATTACATGCACAGAGGTTTGCGAATAGTAAGTACTTTAGTTATGGTGTATGCCCTGTCAGTTTACCCGTCTTCGTGAATGTGTCCTGACTCTTTCATCTGTTGGAACTTGGGGCCATGCCTCTTCGTCAGTGATTGGGGTGTTCAAGCACGCGATGGCGGATGTTGACCAAAGTTCCATCAAACACGGACAAAGTAAGCGAAAGATTCTCCGATATCTTCAGGATTGTCGACGACTAGTTTATTACAATTAGAAATCTGTACTCTTGATAAGTTACTGTATAAGATAGATATCGCCCGAAGTCAGTTATTCGAGCTCGACGGCAAGCATAGAGTGGATGGTCGACCTTTGGAAAAATCATGAGCGGGTTCGAGGGACTCCACGAGAATCCGGAGCTTACCTCTCACATTTAAGCCCATCATATTTTACGACGTTTCAAGCTCTAATCGTGTCTCCACTCGCTTGCGGAAGAACACCTCCCCTTTCAAATTAGGGACACACATCGTCATAACCCACAAATTCTCTGGGCGCGGGCCGTCCAACTTCATGTCATAGTTCACAACCATATGTGCCAACAATAGCTTCACTATGTCGGCCGCAAAGAACCTGCCAGGGCACGCACGCCTGCCGTATCCGAAGGCCAACCAGTCTGCGTGGATGGCAGTTAGGCCGACTTTGCGCCTCGCATTCTCGTCCACAAATCGGAAGGGCCGGAAAGATGTCGGATCTGGGTAGTTAGATTCATCCATGTGTACGCTGTGCGCGGCGACGGCGACGAGGGTACCTTCGGGAATATATGTTCCATCTGAGAAGGTGAACGGTTCTCGGACAATACGGCGAACGTTTACTGTAGAAACTGTGAGTAACGCAGTTGAGTTGGACGAGTTTGTCCCGATGGGAACGGACCAAGTTGAAGTGGATTGAGTCGTTGGGTCTCTTTGATGAAGCTGTCGACTTTCACCATCTTGCTCATGGCTGCATGCGTCCATCCTTCTCGATGAACGATTTCCTCGATCTCCTCACGGAGACTTTGGGAATACTCGGGATGTTCGGCCAGGTGGTATAGTGCATGGGAAATCGTCTACGCAATCCGGTTATACGTCCGAAAAGCTGGATACCACCTGAACATGCATACCATGCTCGTCGAGTGAAGGGCGCCGACATTGATACCAAGTATCCTCCGGGTGAGATTGTGAACAGAGATTTCTTCTCCTTGGGCTTCATCCATCATCCGTGTCAATAAATTATCCTTTTGCAACATTAAATCGAGAGGAATGCGCGACGTTATGCAAAAAGACATACTGGTTCGTCAGGGTAGTTGTTATCATCATTCGCCAACTTGCCCCGGCGGACTTCGATTATGGGGCGCAAATGTCGGACACCCCGCTCCACTAGCGAAGAAAGGGTTATAGGAACGACAATCCTGTTGGAGAGTAAACCAGATTTTCCCCGAGAGGCTTGCCCCTCTCACCGTTTGAGGAATGGCGGCAGTAGCCGTAACAGGCCGGCAGTCTTGAGTAATCGGAGTGTGAACTGAACATTAACATCCACATAGTCCATGTTTCGACCTGTTCAATGGAGGATCAGGAATTCTTTGCACCAAATTGTTCCAATAGAACTTTTGCATACACAAGGGAGCCCCGACGAGGACGCGATTACCAGCACGGCCTGTAATTTTCGACATGACCGAAACGACTTTGAGTTTACTCCAACCTGAAGTTGAACGGCACCGTGGAGACTTAGGCCACGAACTAGCCAAGTGAATAAAGACTCACCATCTCCATGAGAAGGGATCAGCTCATCAATGGCATGTACAACCTCTTCATGCAGGGACTGGAAGAGCGCGTCGAGGTTTCTCGTGAATTGAGTTCGAAGTATGCGAATGTGATAAGGGTTCGCGACGACGTTGGGACCGAACGTCAAAGAAGTTAGAAAGGACTTGTAGAGGATTTGGTATCGTCACTGATTGACTCGAGATCAAGCCACCACTCACGTCTTCTGCCTCATCTAAAAAAGACAACTTCGCCTCCGAGGCTCTCCTGATGTCCTCTATATAATCTGGTCTCCGTACGATGATCATCCACTTGTCGAGATTTGGAACTCGAAAGATTGGATACTTGAGAGATGGTGCCACTTCAGCCCACTTCGGTGCTCGGATGAAAATCCATGGACGAACATACCTTTTCGGATCCTTGCTGAATCATCTCTCGAGCTCTGAACAGGTATTCGAATGCGCCTATAAATGAGAGTATTGGGGACGTCGACCCGACGGCAGGAATATGGTCCAGCTGAGGGAACCAGTGAGAACGCAGGATTGAGGGTATTAGGACGAGAGGAGCACTGACGCGACGTCCTGGCCAAGGGTAAAAGATAATAAGGGCGAAGGCAGAGCCCAGAGCCCATGCTGTGAGATACTGCGCACCAGCAAGATCGTCGAGGAAAGTGGGCATTCTGGGGGTAAAAGGAGTCTGGAGAGGGAATCGACAGCGCAGTCAGTAAACTTCTTCCGGCTGCCTTAAATGCATCTTTATTCGCAGCTGCTGGGATAAACTGACATGGTTAATATCGGAACCATTTGATTTCAGGTCCAGCCTCCCTCCATGTCGGCAAGCATGTTGGACACCTTGGAGAAAAAATGTGCTCTAGAACTCAGCGATAAGATAATCGTAGCCCTACCCCTAAGGGACGAAAAAATTCACCCGGTGAGACGTTCGGAATGTGTGTCGAGATCTCAAGGATACCGGTCACTAGCCGCTGGTTGGAAGAAAACCGGTTTGGGCAGCTGTTGCAGGAAGACCAAGTCGAGTCCCACAGAATGGTGTTACAGAGAAGGGACCGGATAATGCCGAGCTGTCCAACGTCAACAGCACCTTGACACCGCTGGCAGGAAACATTACAAGTCAGACTTGTACACATACCTGTATAGATAACCATAATCTGATCACCTGCGGTCGTCATGGATACACCGCCAAAAATCACACGATCTGATCATGTGTTTGGCTATGGTTTAGGCTACAAGTCCGTCTTGTAACGTCTCCTGCAAGCGGTGTGACAGGCTCTGACAGCGAAGTAGATCTTGAATCTAAGTACCATTACCCTGCACGTTTCGACTGTCGAGATACACCCCGACAGTCTCTCTCTCAGGGTTATCAATAAAAAAGGCAGGTATGATATGATTTTGAGTCCATGGCCTTGGCCATGTGCATAAAAAAACAATAAAAAGTACCCCCTTCGTAAATCGAACTTCAAAACTCAGTCAACATTAGCATTGGCAAACAGCACCAAATCTCAGACCACTCTGCCAAATATCCATAGGAACTTGCAGAGCTTTGATGGTATTTGTCCTTTGTTAACACGATATATTCCTCCCCATTATGCTAAAGTCTTTATAAAAAACAAATCGGACGACTTGCATTTTTAGAATCCGGCACATCTCAGCAGATCCGTTTGTACTCCGCACAGATGTTAAGTGCCGGAATTTGGTGATTGGATAAATACGAGAATTCACGAACTCTTCCCCTTGTTATCCGGTATTTATTCTCGATCGATCAAACAGTTATATCTTGAAGATATTGTGATTAACCAATCAGAGGACAGGATCGGGTCATGTGATTGAATATAATAGAGTTTTATGGGTATGTTTATATCACAATTCTCAAGAGGGAGACATCAAAGCTATTATTTGCCATGAACTCGAACTTTTCGAACCGGTCCCAACGACAATTTATTCTGCTGCTTATTCTCAATTTATCTCTTATTTATAGAGGCAAATTACCGCAGTGGGAGTCTGCCGAGAATTCGGGGATGTCCGCCTCACTGCTCCGGATGCCAATGCCACGTGTCCACATTTCCCAAATAGTCCGCCCGGCGGCCCAAGTACATAGAATGGTCCGACAGACAACTCTGAATCTCAGTGCCAGCAATCTAGACATCTTGGCTCATTGCCACGAGCGTGTGTTACACTAAATTAGCTCGACAGGATGCACGCCTTTGTAATTGTACATGTGCGGCGGTCAACTCCAACGTAAACGCGAACCTGCGGTAAAGGAACGCCGGTTGGAAGGATGTCCAACCCATGTTCATAATGGGGTTTCTCTGCATGATTAAGGTGAAGAGATTGTGGAAGGAGACTTGGCGTGATGCGGCATATCCAGCGTGGGACACTTGGCACAGAAGCCTGGTCCGGCACGTTCGGCATGGTTCGGCGTGGTCCGCAATGTCCAAACCCGGAAATTTCTGAATATCTTGGTCATCTAGAGATGACAACAAATTTCCTCCACACTTCACATGCACTCGAGAACGATTGAACGTTGAACATTCATGAACCACTTGTAAGTACTGCCCTGCAGGGTCAATCAATGTCATTCGTCAACATCGCTTCCCTCCTCGGTGAGTCCTCACCTGTCCTTCGATAGAATCTCCCGGCGGTGACATACCGTTTCCATTATGATGCGAGGTCGACTCCTTACTAACTTAGGGCCTGAACGGCAACCTGGCAGGTCTTGATCAAGACCTACCTGCCAAATCAGAGACCTAGGCCCTGGAAACAGGACCCAATGCTTGAGGAAGCTTAAGCAAAGCTGAACAGGTGTACGGTAAACCCCACGCCTCTGTCGAGCGTGACAATAGATGCCAAGATGTCTATTATCAAATAAAGCATGTGCCGCCGCCAAGGCGTATTTACGTCTCCATCAAGACCGGTTTCCCGTTCAGGCCCTAAGTTACATATTGGCCCTATTGTCCGATTGTATCGTTGACGGCGTTGTGGTTAGTGACTGGCCAATGGTCAGTCACCACTGACTCACACACGGTCACCAGGGCAAATCTCATCTGGTGGCTCCTCATCGCCCCGTCTGGCCCCAAGCGAGCTCCCTGACGTAATGGGATGCCTTTTTCGGTACAGTAGTGGTTTTTGTAGTCCGGAGCGGCAGTCCACGGCATGCGTGACGAGTGGTGACAACTCCCAAAAAGACGAGGTGTAGAGGATGAGGAAGTGGGTGCATCACTGTCTGACCACTATGGTTCCGAGTTCGAGTTTACGAGAAATCGGTTATTCCAGACGGACCCCGCCAAATTTTTCGTGCGCCATCTATCGTGCTCAGTTACCGGTTTGATTGCCGTTCATTGTATCTTGTTTGTTCCCATCACATGACACCGGGATTTGACGTGCGTTCGCCGTTCGCCGCACCCACCACGGACTATTTCCCCTCCGAGGCCTCCGCCTAGTTCCCCACCACCACGCCCGTTTACCACATCGCGATTCATAGCCTCGTGACCAGGCCTCTATGAGGCAAACCTCGATAGAGGGCCTGGTGAACCATTCCTTACCATATTTGGTAAATAACCAAATGGGAATACATTCCCAGCGCGTCGCCATGTCGATTCGCCAACACTGCATTCACCATGCCTCAACACGAACTCGGATCCTGCCGTGCCCTGCAGCGGCCCACTCTCACCAGTGTCAAATACTTACCCCCATATCTGCATTAGTGAATGAGACAAAGTCTTCTTGTCAGCGCCTGGAATCCCTCCTATCCACTTCCCACCACAACTTGACCATAATTGCAATCCTCGCAGCTGCTGTCCTCTGCTCAAATATCTTTGCAGCTCCCGGCGAAGACGCCATCCATCGGCTCGGCGGTCGCTCCGTCCTCACAGCCAGTTCTTCAATCGTCATTTTGATTTTTTTACGGTCCAACTTTTCAACTGGGGCAGAACCTGTTCTCTTTTGAAATTTTCCATGCATGTCCGAGTCCTAGTATTGCTTTCGTGCGATTTGATTTTGACTATTTCTTTGGCTTAGCATTCAGTCGTCGCTGTCAAGGACAAGACGGCACGCAACGCGTTCTTCGATGATGGGACTCTCGATTCCTTCCAGGATAAATAGATGATAAAAAAGTGATGGGGTACCAAATCCTGTTCGGAGGCATACGTGTCGTTCTCATCCCTCTGAATTCTCATCTCATCTATTGAACATAGATGCCTAGACTACTGGACGATGACGCACTGGTCCAGCAACAGGAAAATCTATCCTGGTTCATTAAACAATTCCTGCGCCTGTTCCATAAAGATCGCCTCACCGAACGTCGGTCTAGCATTTTATCCAGTTCGATTCACATTGTACTTATCATTTCCATTATATACAAGTCCTCCCTACTCTTTTCGATGACATCCAGGAACGCATGGAAGGATGGGCAAAAGGAAGGCCGAATGGATCCTTTCAAAGATGTCTACAATGTAGGTCGTTCCAGATGAAATTCTTGGACCGATGAATTGAACTGTATTGTATTCAAGTTTGTTTTCCAAATGACCGTTCGTATGGCGAGCTGTCGAGAGCTCCCAACGAATATCCCTGTTGTGAACAAACTTCAACAAGACTTTTGGATGTTGGAAAACAAGCCAGACACTGACGGCCCTTCCGCTGCCTTGGTTCCCTAGTACAGGTAAAGAGAACAAGAAAATCGCTACAGAGTCTCCTCACCAATCTTCGTAATTACGTTGATCTCCGCAAGAAGGCCGACGTTCCTGCAGAATCCTACTCAGGACGCCATCGACTGTTGGGGCCGGTTTTGTCGAGCGAAGATTCTGTCTTTGTCAAAAATTGTCATCCTCGGTGTCATATTTGCCGGGGTCATCAACACCGGAATTAACTGTACGCATCGCTCTATATCTCACAATGGATTCCCCTAACACCCCTTCATCTACCAGCATGCTCGGCCCTGCTCTACCTCTTATTCCATCAAGAATGGAAACAAAAAGTCATCGAAGAAGTCAACACCATCATTCAAACGCACACCAACGCCGGGCCCTCCGACCCGCTCCGAAAGCGCCTTTTAGTCATCCCTGTGTCAGTCTGGGAAGAAGGGATGCCCACCCTCGACCTCGTCCCTCGCGAATCACTTAGGCTTATGATAAATGGCACCCTGCTGGGCCGCAACATCCGGGACGATCTGAGCATCACAAACAAGCGACTGTTCAAGGGCGATTTCCTTGCGTACCCGCTCAAGAGAATAAGAAGTAGAATAATGGGTATCTCGCATAGAGAAGGTAAGTCGATCGTTATTGCTTTTCTCGTTCCCAAATTGATTGATATGTGTTAGGGCGTCATCCATGCGCTGGCATGAAGATTGCGAAGCTCGAGATCAAGATCATCGTTGCCTTATTCTTTACAGGCTATGAATACCACGTTGTAGACTCGGAGGGCAAGTTCCTGGAGAAGCTCCCGGAACCGGATTACAATGACATCCATCAGGTGTGTTCACCGGTCATCGGTTGCATGGGTAAGCGCTAACACAGGGTAACATGGTTTGTTGACGGATAAACCGCTCGGCGAGCCTTGTTATATCCAGTTCAACCGTGTGGTGGACTGAGTGATGTGGGCGGTTAGCTGTAGGGTACTTCCAGTATATCATTGGCTCCTCTCTGGAGTTATGTATGAGACGTGCTCTAAATCTAGAGATGATGGAGAGCCAAGGGCGAACTCAGATGGGAATGAACGCATACGATGACTCTTCATGAAACCTTCATGGTGCAAGCAACTTTTTGAATATCTCGATGACCGATCCAAAACTTGTGTCAGAAGTTCAATTGACATGTTTACCGGAAAGCCTGTAATTTGGACATCGTTTCTTGATCGCTCCCTTCCGATATTTCACGTTGAAGGTCCCAACACAGACAAAGTAAGCGAAACATTCTCCGATATCTTCAGGCTTGTCGACGACTCGTTTATTACAATTAGAGGTATGTACTCTTGATACTGTACAAGACAGACATCGCCCGATAAAGTCGGTTATTCGAGCTCGACTGCAGGCATAGAGCGGATGGTCGACTTGTCGAAAGTTCATGAGCTGGTTCAAGTTCATTCGAGGGACGGCACAAGCTCCACGAGAATCCGGAGCTCACCTCTCACATTTAAAAAGAAGTAATACGGGGCCATCATATTTTACGGCATTTGAAGCCCTAAACGTGTGCCTCCACTCGCTTGCGGAAGAACACCTCCCCTCTCAATTAGGGGCACACATCGTCATAACCCACAAATTCTCTGGGCGCGGGCCGTCCAACTTCATATCATGGTTCACAACGATATGTGCCAACAATAGCTTCAACATGTCGGCCGCGAAGAACCTGCCAGGGCACGCACGCCTGCCGTATCCGAAGGCCAACCAGTCTGCGTGGATGGAGTTAGGCCGACTTTGCGCCCCGCATTCTCGTCCCTGTCTCGTCCACAAATCGGAAGGGCCGGAGAGACGTCGGGTCTGGGTAGTTGGATTCATCCATATGCACGCTGTGCGCGGCGACGGGGACGATAGGACCTTCGAGAAGATATGTTCCATCTGAGAAAGTTAATGGTTCTCGGAAAATACGGCGAACGTTTACTGTAGAAACTGTGAGTAACGCAGTTGAGTTGGACGAGTTTGTCCCGATGGGAACGGACCAAGTTGAAGTGGATTGAGTCGTTGGGTCTCTTTAACGAAGCTGTCGACTTTGACCATCTTGCTTATGGCCAAATGCGTCCATCCTTCTCGATGAATGATTTCCTCGATCTCCTCACGAAGGCGTTGGGAATGCTCGGGATATTCGGCCAGGTGATATAGTGCATGGGAAATCGTCTACGCAATCCGGTTATATGTCCGAAAAGCTGGGCAGACCACCGGAATATGCATACCATACTCATCGAGTGAAGGGCGCCGATATTGATACCAAGCATCATCCGGGTGAGGGTATGAACAGAGATTTCTTCTCCTTGGGCTCCATCCATTATTCGCGTCGATAAATCATGCTTTTTGCAAAGTTAAATGGAGAGAAAAGCGCGATGTTATGCAAAAAGACATACTGGTTTGTTAGGGTAGTAGTTACCACCATCCGATATCTTGCCTTGGCGGACTTTGATTATGGGTCGCAAATTTCTGACACCCCGCTCCACAGCGAAGAAAGCGCTATAGGAACGAACATCCTGTGGGGTAGTAAGCCAGACTTCTCCAACCAGGCTTGCCCCTCTTACCGTTTGAGGAATGGCGGCAGTAGCCGTAACAGGCCGGCAGTCTTGAGTAATTAGAGTGTGAACTGAATATTAACATCCACATAGTCCATGTTTCGACTTGTTCAATGTTGCGCCAAATAGTTCCAATAGAAGTTTTGCCTACACAATGGATCTCCGACGAGGACGCGATTACTAGCACGGCCTGTAATTTTCGACATGACCGAAACGACTTTGAGTTTACTCCAACCTGAAGTTGAACGGCACCGTGGAGACTTAGGCCACGAACTAGCCAAGTGAATAAAGACTCACCATCTCCATGAGAAGGATCAACTCATCAATGGCATGTACAACCTCTTCGTGCAGGGACTGGAACTTGGAAGAGCACGTCGAGGTTTCTCGTGAATTGAGTTCGAAATATGCGAATGTGATAATGGTTCGCGACGACGGCGGGACCGAACGTCAAAGAAGTTAGAAAGGACTTGTGGAGGATTTGATATCGTCACTGATTGACTCCGAGATCAAAGGTTTTCAGACGATTCGGCAGATCTTTGCTACAGAAACGTCAGTCAGCAACCAAGGTGGCTGGGATGTATTCGTCAGATGGGAACATACCAACTTGAAGCAGGTTGAGTCGTTGGGTTTCGCCAATGTTATCAGTAGAGGCCTGATACGCACAAGGTGTTAGATCTTATGAACGGAGGAGACTGGAGATGCTACCACCTTCTGCATGTAAATTAGAGCACTCCCTTCATCCGGTATCATGTGAACGAAGCCTGACAATCCCATCTACGTATCCTACTCCCCAACATTTCGCGCTTGTTATTGAGCAGTACAGTAGCGTTGTCGAACCGGACGACGCAGCAGTCTGGTCTTCGGGCGGCTGTTTGTGTGCAGATAATGACGGCGCGTCGGATGTCTCCTCTGTGGACCTTGGCGGTGGTAAGGGAGGCGTGAGTCGCCGCTGAAATGGGGCGGGCGCGTTCGACGATGAAGGCAATCTTGTCACCGATAGAGCTCCAGCCGTTGTAGACCCTTTGAACGTTGACACATTCTACGCGGAGCGCTCCAGAGTTGTCTATGGCCTGTAGAAATTTGGCGGCCAGTATGGCATCGAGGGTAGAGGAGATGGTGTTACATTCAGCCTGCCCCCCAACCCACTGGCAAATCAGGTATCGATAAGGTACAACACCACTCCAACTGCGCTTTCCTCGGAGGAAAGAATGGATCTGTTGAGGCCCCTATAGTTTGAAAAACTGGGTCAGGAATCTAGTGACGTGCAGGGATTTCCCACCCATCGAAACCTCAGCCACTCCCTTTGCGCCCGCGCCAATTGGCAGACGGGTGAGCGGCAGAAGTGGGTGGGTCGGTGAGACGAGGGATGGGCCGGGTGTGAGGACAGGTCGGAGTCGGGTGGTGTGAGAGACGGCAGGACAGGGTATGAGGAGGAGGGCGAAATAGGGTCGGGGGTGTGAGAGGATAGGACAGCGGTGTGAGGTCGCCTGGAGCGCGTCTGGAGGTTTCGGCTGGCGTTTGCTGGCTGATGGGGTGACGGGGCACGTCCGGTGGTGTCTGCTTGTCGTTGGTTGGCAGACACAAGGAGGGATGGGTGCAGAAGGGGGCGGCGCTGCCCTGCTCGTCGTCGTGACGTGGTGAAAGTGGTGGACGGTGGGTGCCCTGCTCGTCGCCGTGAGGTGGCGAAAAGGGTGGGGGGTGTGGCTGCCCATCTTGTCTTCGGGACATGGCAAAAGTGGCGGGCGGTGGGTGCCCTGCTGGTAGGTGGAGAAGGGGGCGTGATTGACGTTGGCCGAAACTTTGAGCTTTCCCTCACGGACCGGGAAGTTCTTGTACAAGTGATGAACGTTTGAACACCCGTGGTTTCCTAAGAGATGCCACGAATTCCTAGATACGCTCTTCATTTTACGCGAAAAACAGGACTCCTACCTTGGAGACACTGTGGGGAACTTCTCGTGAAGCATGTGGAGGAGATGGCCTGCATCATCGAGAAGGGTTTGTGTTTTCTTGATCTGTCCGAGGGCGACCTTTCTGTCGTGACGTCCAGCGGTGGAAGCGGGAAGTGCATCGCCCCACAACTTCCGACCTGCATCGATGATCATCAGCAGCGTCGGGAAGAACTTGAAGGACATTACAAGTCTGACATATACACATAACCATAATCTATTTGTGTGCCGTCGCCATAGGGATTTATATAGGTATCCATGACCACGACGCACAACTAGAATGTGGGTATGTGTGTGGCTATATGTAAAAGTCTGGTCTGCTGCCAGCGGTGGCAGGTGCCGAGGTGACGAGACGTCAACCAAAATCTCAACTCCGACAAAGATCCCCTCGAATTTTTGGCCGAGTTCAAAACAAGTTTGAACTCGGAACAGTTCGAAAAGTCCCTGTCATTCGTCAACATCGCGTCCTCTTGGTGAGTCCTCGCCTGTACATGTCCTCGCTTGCAAGTTTCACCCAATAGATTCTAGTCTCCCGTAGGCAGACTGATATTATGATAGATTCACCCGGCAGGTTACTTTGTCTCCGTTTACATTATGATGAGGTTTTGACCATCTTATATATATCTGATTGTAAACCCATGGCCATGTCTGCGCTGTTGAACGAGACACTTTGTCTCGTTCAACACTCCTACATTCAGTCAGCGAAAACGTGGTTATGGTTCCGCCGATGACTCAATACAATCACCGCAACACACTCGCGCCATGAAACTAATATAAATATAATTCCGCCCCCCAAAGTACATTAGCAGGATAGAGTGAATGTGTACATGCGTTTCAAAGCACTACTCGACCGCACGTCTGAACCGAATGTAGCAAGGATCACCTAAAGGTCTCGTCTGTGCATCGTAACTATGATCAGCGACGAGAGTTCGAGCATACGGGAAGGTGTCAAACAAACCTGATGAATATCATTATAATTCGGTTTCGGTAGCTGATTGGGGAAATTGCCCTCCGTGTCCACCACATCATATTCATAGCCTGCAAGGAAAAGAGAAATGAGGATTTTTATCTCCAGTTTCGCGAACTTGACTCCAGTGCAAGAATGACGGCCTGAACAAGAGAAACAAAATGAGAATTAGCCCGCCCCGCCGACAAATAGAGCAGACGGTTACTTACCCGCTCCCCATCCGAGGTACCCATACGTGTGTTTCTTGTCTTCCTGCCTGCCAGGCTCGAAACGCGTGGGATCGAACTTGGTCGGGTTGGTATAGATATCAGGGTTGAGATGGGCATCGGCGAGCGAATATGCCACGAAATGGCCTTTGGGGACTGGCTGCTGAGCAATGACGTCCACGTCTTTGAAAATGTTCCGGCGAACGGCCGTGATGTTCACGATGAGCCGGACCGTCTCGCGGAGCACAAGGTCGAAGTTCGGCATCTCTTCCTCCCAGGCCGACACAGGAATAGTGGAGAGGCGTTTGTGGAGAGGCTCGGAAGATGTGGGGTCGGTGTGCGTCTGGATGAGCGATGTGACTTCTTGAGTGACTTTCTGCTTCCACTCTTTGTGGAATGATAAGAACAAAAGGATCCAGCACGCTGAGAGGACATGTAAATGAGATCATTGAATTCTATAGTAGTAGATTTTGCGCTCACCGTTAACCCCAGTCTGGACGACCCCAGCAAAGACAACGCTGAGAATACACTGGGATCTCTCGTCAGACCAAGCTGAAGGGGAGAGAGTGCACAGGAAATAGATGCCTCACTCCAACAGTTTCCTCGGACGTTAATCCGCTTGACAACAACACATCGATGGCGTCGGAAGTACGTGTATCGGCTTTTCTGCGCATTTCCACATATCCATAGAGTGTAGTGAAGAGGCTCTTCGTCGCGATCTCCTTGTTCTTTTTCGCCATACCAGGGAACCAGGGTAATAAAAGCGCTATCGGTGTCGCGCTCGTTTCTAACTTCCAATAGTCCCTCTGAATCTGGGCCATCACATCCATGTTGGTCGCGAGCTCGCGACAGGTCGCCATGCGGATCGTAGTTTGGAAAACAATCTGGAGTGCAGATTATCTCTAAAGGTCCATGAGAAGGGATCGAACAACTGACATCGTAAATTTCTTTGAAAGGATCTATCCGCCCTTGACTCCCCCAGCCTTCCATTCGCGCATGAATATCATCAAAAAGGGCGGGTAGAACTTTGGGGGACATTGGACGATGAGATGATGAGAGAGTTCAGAGGAAAAGACACACTGACTTTCAGCAACCCGGTCTTTGTCTAGAAGAGTTAGCACTTGTTTGCTCTGCCAGGACATGTCTGTTTCCCCCCTATGAACAGGTGCGCTGATGTCCTTCATTTTTGGGGCCTTTGGTGATCGATAATCAGGCAACGTTCCGGGAGACTGGGGTGAAGATGAAGTACATACCCCTCCCATTAGAATCCGGTACCCCTCAAGCATATCCAGGCTGTTATTGCCAAAGAACTCCTTGCGCGCAGCCTCGCCTTTGACAGCGATGATCGAATGCTAAGGAAGCGTGAGTTCCCAGTCGCTATCCGAACATGGACTGGACTACCTACCTGAAGCACCTTGAACGAGAACGTATTCTGGCCAGTTAGGGCAAAATTATTCCTCAAGAAATCGAACCGTCGACTGAAGAAGCTCCACGCTGTCAGAATGGACAAACCGCCTAACTCGTGAGAGTTGGTATCTTTCTTTGAGCTGGAGTTTGCCAGGTAGAGGACGAGAGCTAGGAGCATAGCGGCATAAAGTGTATACGACGGTTGTGGCACGACGGTCCACCCGGCGACGTTTGTATCATTGAAGGATCTCGACATGCCGGGGATGTGATGTAACTTGGAGCACCTGCGAGTCTCTCTTCCACAGATATACCCCAGTAGACCCTGAAGAACGAGACATCGTGGCTAGGGTCAAAGCTGTCTGGGCGGAAGTTCCTTGTTGTAGGTCGCAATAGGACCCAATAACATACCAAGTCAATTTTCTGATCCTTCGGCCGCAGTAAAGTTACTGAAAATTGCATTAGATACTGCTTTTGTCCGACTGGCGGACGGGGTAACGTCGCTTTTCCTCAAAACCTGTCCGTCCAAAGGAGTGACAGGAATGGGAAGGTCCGTTTCCGACAGAGGAATATAAGTTACGAAATTAGAGGCAAAAAGCATGTGACACTCGGGAAACAACTTGGGGGCCGTTTTTTGGGTCCGGACTCCGACGAGTAGGCATTGTGATCGTGTGAAACCCAGCGACAACCGCGCCTGCACTGGATGACTTCCCTTAGAAATAAATTCCGGGCCAGTTACAGCTAAATTCATAGTGATCAGCCACCCCTGAAAAAAATAAACACAGCGGAGTCAATCGGAGCTCATGGATTTCATATTCGACGAAACAGATTCTATCGATGCGGGAGCGACAACAAGCGACTCTACCTCATCCCATGACTAGGTGCCGAACGAGAGGAAAGAGATCTCTCGTCACATGCATCCAGAGGGCGCCTCGCGTCTGTCTTCGCCAGTGCATTTGCTCGTTTACAGTGAGTCGGAGGATATCGAAGTTTAACATTGGTGGTCTATAGATATATATATATATATTTCGTTGGCGGCCTATCGATATGAATTTACAGTCGACTCCCACCTAACCCATAGCCCTCATAACCCATACTCCCTCAAACCCCATAGAATTTTCGGTCCACCAAGTTGGTTCCCAGGAAAATCAGACCCAAAACTCATAACTCCTTCATACCCCGTAGTCCATACTATTTTGAGCCCAAAACCCATACATTTTCGTGTGAAAATATAGCCGATATGGGAATCCTATGTTATTTTGTCAAACGTGATTGCCAAAAAGAACGCTCCTCATGGCAAATCCTCCTACAAAAGGCTCAAAGATTGCGAAACCCGCATCTTGACTTCCTCAACCTTCTCGACCTCGCCTGCTATTCCCATCCCATCCCTCCTCAGTTGCCTGGGATACCGGCACCATGATTCTCGAGGAGATCCTTGATCCGCCGAGTGAAGATATTAGTATGATGGACGAGCATTGAGACAATGGGTGGAGCTCAAGAATTATTGATGGATGTTAAGAAATTATGTGAGCAGGGTGACGAGGACACCCCCGCAGAAACTCCGAGTCGTCCCATGGCAGACACGCCGCCTCAACGTCCAGAATTTGCCCCCAGCCCACAATTGACTATTTCCCCTGCAAGTAACATAAGATAGGAATGGACACCATCCTACATATTTTAATGAATTTCATGATTTATTTCATGATTTATTGGTCCTTCCTCGTTACCCATACTCCCTCATAACCATAGCCCGAGGTGTCCACCAATCAGTATGGGTTAAGAGGAAGTTGACTGGCGAGGTTAGCTCAACTGACACCGGACTTTGAAAGTGTACCCTCTTGCCAACTGAAATCAGGCAAAGCTTACACGAGTTCTCCAATCCGCATCGTGGTCACCCGTGGCCGCTTCCCAGTCGATAGGTCGGACTCCTCTAAAATTCTTAATCTCGACTCGTAAGTGGGATATTCATGCTCCGGGATCTCAGCTGGAAGACTGGAGCATTAGAGAGATCGGTCACTGTATTATCGTCGACACCGTGAAGTGGCAGTGTAAACCCATATTGGGTAGCCCAGTGATTTTGATCGAAGCAACGTTCGCGAGGCCGCTACCACCGCTGGCAGGAGACGTTACAAGTCAGCGTTGTACACATAACCATAATCTGACTGTGCGTCGTCGCCATGGATTCCCATATAAATCACCATGACGACGGCACACAATCAAATTACGGTTATGTGTACAACAAGTCTGACCTGTGACGTCTCCTGCCAGCGGTGTACGGCCGCAAACGCTGCGATTCCTTTCCCAGTCGGAGAAATAGCAGGAAGGGTTCTGTGAAGAAACAATGAATTTTGGACCCTTCGATCCCTTGCATCAGAACACATCTAAACCAAAAGAACAACAGAAAAGGTGCCTGGTTTCGATGGAGGCATTTCGGTGAAAAATCGGCGTGTCCCAGCTGTGGTCAGTGACTTAGAATCTTCTGGGACACGCCGTTTCTCACAGGCGGCCCCATCGGTGACAGCCTGTCCCACGAAAAACAACTGCCTCTGCTGGCCCACTGGGACACGCTACCTTGCTTGGGAGGACCCTGGACACTCGGATCCAACGGTTCTCCCTTGGTTGTAACGCTCGGCTACTTTATCTACGTGCTAAGTCGTTCCCATCAACATCCGTCAGAAGAGGTAGATATTTGTGTACTAATTGCAGAGGTGGAAAGCAACCTTGCACTTCGCCCCGACCTCCTCCTTTTCATCCTCCCATCCTCATTGCAAATGGATTCTTTCACCGAAGTCGCCACCATCATCACCACCGAGGATGGTGACATCATCGTGCCTTTGACCGAGAACGACAAAGGAAATGCAACCAAGGGGATAGGAATGTGCGTTGTCGCTTGAGGTACTCGCGCGACGCACTTGAAACGATTTGCATTGACCATCGTTAGTATCCATTTAAAATTCTTGTTGCGAATTGCAGTAGTGACATGACTGTCAGCAGAACCTTCATGCCGCACGACCAAAACTAGACTGTAGCGGCAACCCGTGATAACTACCCAGAAAACATATAAGGAGGCTCTGTTTCGTAGATTGCCGAGTCACTAAAATTCTGAGTTCGAAATTTACGTAGAACTTGGTCTTTCCAGTGCTCATCCATAAGCATGCGGGGATCTCCGGTTGACTTTGAATTTAATGGTTCGCCATGGTGAAAGTAGAAATGATTCCTAATCGCGCTGCCTCGCGCATTACTACGGGTCGCCCTTTGCAAGCTCAACATTTTCTTGGTTTCCTCTTGGAGAGCCTTGTCCAGCACAAGCCTGCTCTTCGCGATCGGCGCAACGAGGGCTTCAGGTAAACTGAGCCCACCACAGCCTGCTCTTCTCGCCCGATCGGCGCAACGAGGGCATCAGGTAACAGCCTCCTTGTCGTATCCTTCTTGTTGTGTGGATCACCTTCTACGTCTATCTCTTCGACATTGACAACTAGCTCTTTGGGATCGCAGCAGATCAAGTTAACAAACCAGACAGATTTATTCCATCAGGGAACAGCACTCTCAGAGGCTCCAAGCTGCGCTCGGCGTTCACTACAGCAATCTTCGTTCTGTGGTCCATCTTCTGTCCCGAGTCAGTCCTCCGGGCTCCCAGAGACATCACTGTTGTCATCCATTTCGGAATTGTCTTCATCATGCACAGCGCCGCCCAACATTCATCGCTTTTGTCAACACACCTTCCAACGGGCGTTCTCCCCTCCCTCATAGCGCCTTCCTCAACGTAGCTCCCCACCACCATGTTTGCTGTACCAGCCCACTCCAGCTGTCACGGTCGCCATTACTAACAACGAGGGTGATGGCGATGCCATAGTGCACCAGTTCTCACCCCACTCCCATAGGAACCCCGTCGCCGCCACCCATACACCACGTCACCCCATTGCCGTCTCATCCAAAACTACCCCAACACTTGTTGCCGCCATCCATATGCCACGTCACTCGCCGTCCGGTCCAACACCCCCTGCCGCCCTTTGCTATTGTCTCCCGTATACCTCGCGATCACATCCTCGTCCAACACATCTAATACCGTAAGTCCGTAACTGACCAGCCCACTCCCGTCGTCACTGTAAGGGACGGTGATGGCACCACACGCTGGTGCCTGTTCGCGAACACAGAGGTGTTCATACTTACGTTTGATGAGACACGACGTTCAGAAAACAGTCTGTGCACTGGGCGGCAAATATGTACGTCCGTACTTTCCTCGCTCGATTTGCCAAGGCACTAACTGTTGGGCATTAGATTCGACCCTTGTCTCATCGGCGACACCATGCATGCACCTAAATCTAGTTGATGCAGAGCAGCCCAGTGTATGGAGTACTTAGGCTCCTTGGGAGACCCAAGAGCCTGTGGGTTTGAGATGGGTGCTGTGGAGGAGCGTGGAGAGTATATGAACTCGCCCATGAAGGGGGTTGGAAGGTAGTTGGGTCCGAGGACGGATTCGTTCAAGTTTTATGTACTGTTTACAGGGTCCCGGTATTCAATTCATATATTGCAGGGCAAAACAGGGCAATTTAATCTGTAACATACACAGACGATTCTCTCGTTTTTGCATCCTTGAAATCGCGTTCGTTTACTTAGGACTATGGTACTCACAGAACACGGTCATTGCCATTATTAACATCTTTGTCCCGTTTCTAATTGGGTATGTCTGGGTATATCTGACAGTGATGATGATTATGTATCAAGAATGTTCGGATCACGATGGGACAGGGCAAGTTTTTGTTATTCAGGTCACCATGACAACATTTTTCAAATCATTCATACTTAACACTGAGTATGGGTCCGCAGGGTAACGCAACATCTCACCTCACTGCTTAGGATTACCGTTGCGAGTGCCGCCCACCCCATTACACTCATTTCACACATTCACTCTGGCGTAGCGTGCACGCATGTCCTCCAACACTCGGCCTGTCGTCCTCGACGACACCGATCCTAGCATTCAATACACAGGTCAAGGCTGGTTCCAAGACTCTGGAAGCCAAGATGGACAAGGAAACTTTGGCGGGTCTTACCTCCGCACAAGGCATGGAACGAAAAGTAACGACAGCCTTGCTCTCTCTTTCAAAGGTCCGTCGCTCGTGATTACATATCGTGTTCGTTTAGCCTCAGCGTGGAACGTTATCATTAGGAACATCCGTCCAACTCTGGGGAACGACTGCCCTCTCTCAAATTTCGATCGTGAATGGTACCGGCAGTGGCCAGACGTGGGATCCGAAATGGGAGTGCTTCGTCGACGGCGCCAGCTTCGGGTCCACCAAACCGTTTCTGTACACCGAAAACAATTGGCTGCTCTGTCAAGGGACCCAGCTCTCCGACGGTGATCACACGCTCACCGTCAAGGTGACCACAATGGGGAGCACTTTCTGGGTTGATCAGCTGCGATTCACCCCTTCGTCTGGTGCGTCGTCCGGGAGCGGGACAGTGTTGTTTGTGGACAGGAATGATCCCACTGTGGACTACGGGTCGGGCTGGACCCACCTCGGCGACAGCGCCGAGATGACGACGACGCGCGGTTCGCAATTAACGTTGAGCTTCACAGGTAAGCCGTTCTCCTGTCTGCTTTTTTTGTTCCTCAAGCCGCATTCACCTTATCATCAATTTCTTTTATTCCAGGAACGTCCGTCAGTTGGTTCGGTTACGTACCGACTGAACTCCCACACGACGCCTCTTCAGCTCAATACGCCATCGATGGTGGTTCCCCCGTCACGTTCAAGCTCGACGGGCTTTCATCATCCGCGACGACGACAGAGTACAACAGACTCTTCTTCACGACGCCCAGTCTCTCATCCGGGCAACACACCCTCGTCGTCACCTACCTCGGCAGCTCCTCCGTCACGCCCCTTGTCCTCACCCACCTTTACGTCACCGGTACACCCTCCTCCTCCTCCGGCGGCGGTACCCAATCAGGCTTGACCAACGGCGGCGGTGGTTCAAACTCTAATCCCTCCTCACCTTCAGGCGGGATCTCCTCTGGTACCCCCTCAAACGCCCACACAACCGGAGCTCTAGGCACCAACCCTCCCTCCACCACCGGATCCTCTTCCAACTCCTCGGGGCTCTACACCCCCGGCGGCAACAACTCCACCACCATCGGCTCTGGCTCTAGCTCTGGCTCCGGGTCATCTTCATCTCAGCACCTCGGCCCCATCCTAGGCGGCGTCGTCGGCGGGCTCTCCATCATCTGTCTCTCCCTTTTCGCACTCATCTTCCTCACCGCCTACCGAAGGAAGAAACGCCTAGAAACGAGCAGCGCGGGGGATATGCGGGAGATGTACGCGTATGCGTATGGTCGCCCCCCGCTTATGAGGCCCGAGTCGGTATCTGCGGTGTCGTCATCCGATCCGGGGTTCGCTGGTGTCGGCGTCGGCGGCAGTGGCAGCGGCAGTGCGAGCAGTGGAGGTATTCCTGTCAGTCCAACTGGGGTGGGGTATGCATGGCAGGGCGGTATCCGGGATTCGTTGCAGCCGATTCGAAAGGGGGAGCAGCGGCAAGGGGTTAGGGTGGACCAATTTGCGAGGCACGGTCTTGGAGAAGGTGGATCGGGGGGGCAGGTTCGTCATTATGAGGATAGTGGGTTGCGGATGGGAGGCGCCCCCCCGTTGATGGATGTGCCTCCGGTTTACACTGCGGATTGAGGGGGGGGGGGGTTCGGATTCTTCTCTTCTTTGC
>Ga0307516_10000484_pt1 | contig 52901 bp, 86 predicted proteins | sample 19_EM_MG_FD_203310 | JGI IMG/M metagenome (GOLD analysis project Ga0307516, IMG submission 203310) | Populus trichocarpa ectomycorrhiza microbial communities from riparian zone in the Pacific Northwest, United States - 19_EM | ecosystem: Host-associated > Plants > Roots > Unclassified | place... | reverse complement strand
TGGATTTCTTTCTGTCAGCGTTTTACTTTTTTTTCTCTCTTCCGTTTGGGTTGTTTTCGGGGTTTGGTTGACAGGTGTTTTTTTTTCTTGTTGGGATATGTATGTGTGTACGCGAGTGTGAGTAGAATGTTTTCATTTTTTTTTCAGCAACGATTTCGAAGTACATACATACATACGGCGGGTTTTTTTTTCCTTTCTTTCTGTTAGTAGGATTGAGGAGGAGGAAGAACAGGTGGGGAAGGGTACGTGGATGTGCATCTGTAGACTGCTTTGGAGGAGGAGGGAGGGCATGGATGGATGGACTGGATGTGTGTGTGTGTGTGTGTGTGTGTGGGGATTGAATTTTTATTTTTTTGTATCTATGAAATTTTCATTCGAGCAGAGAACAAGAGGGGAGCAAGCAACAACGTCTCGACGTCTCCGTCCGTAACTATCTGCGGAAGAGATTTTTTTTTTTTTTCCTTTCTTTTGTTTTCCTCCGGGGGAAGGGGGGAGTCGATACTTGTGATACCAGTGGGTGGAGGAACGTTGTTCCAGATGCACATGCACATGATTTGATGTGCGCACACGATGGAGTGGTGGTGGGGGAGGGGGGGGGGAGGCGGGTGGGATTGTTGTTGTTTGTTTGGCTGATGCGGGGGGGGGAAGGGCGTGTTGGGAGTGAAGTGCTGCGAGGGCGGAGGCGAAGGGGGTGAGGATATTACCCCATCACTGACGCCGTCCGCCGAGGCGGGTGGTGTGTGGGAGTGTGGGAGTGGGAGCTGGGTGGGAGAAGAGGGTGTGGGGTTTTTTTTCTTTTCTTTTTTTCTTTTCTTTTTTTTTTCGTTAGAATATAGAGTACATACATATCATACATACATACATGCATAGCAAGATATCCGGGGTGTGGATCCGCGGGAGCGATTTGAGAAAAAAATGTCACGTGTTCTCTTCCCCCCCCCCCCTTCCCCCCGGTGGCGATCCCCCGTAGTCACGAGATTTCTGTCTGTCGTTTGCTTGCAACCCAGTGCGGGATACATTTGTGGATTATTATTTTTTTGTCCCCCCCTCCCCCAACATACGGGTCCCTATTTCCGGCAGCGACGGACGGCAGCGAGCGCTGGGGCTGGGGCCCGGCGCCGCCGGTTTCAGATCCAGCCTGTCTGCCTGCCTGCCTGCCTGCCTCCTGCTGCTGCTGCGGCTTTAGATAGATGGAGCCAGGTGCTGGTAGATCGTGGGGGAGGAGGAGGAGGAGGAGGAGGCGGCGGCGGCGGCGGCGGTGGTGGTGGTGGGGATGGCATCATCAGATGCGGACGGGATTTTCCTGCTCTCTTGCGTGCTTGTGATGAGGCTACATACGTGGGGCGTGGACAGGGCAGGACAGGGCAGGACCGACCATCTCTGCACCCCGCAATCTCTCACCAGAGACTTCACTGACGCTCCTGCTGCTGCTGCTGCGCGTGGGACTTATAGATACAGACAGACAGACAGACAACCCCAGTTCGGTGCACATGGCCAACACCTGTGGCGATATTCATCACCCCCCGGCACGCGGACGAGACACACACCCTGCTGATCAGCAGAAAAACCTTAAATCCCAAAAAAGCTCCAACATCCATCCAGCTCCTCGTATCTACTTACGTATCCGGAGTGGACCCGTCCATCCACGGTACCGCCTCCCAGCCTCCGCACGCAACCACCAACCTCCTTAAGGGAGGAATAAAAGACTAAAATGGAATAAACGAAGAAAAAAAAAATGAAAAAAATGAAAAAATGAAAAAATGAAAAAGAAGGTTCGAGCCGGGTTAAGCGCGGCTGGGCTGCGGGTCGGTTGCTAACTGGGCCACGCACTAGCTGCTGTGCTCCGCAGCGAGTGGGAATGGGCGGACAGATATCTTCTTGGCCCCATCCCCATCCGCTCGCGGTGTGGGGTGCAGGAGGAGTACGTGCTTTCCCTCCCCCCCCCTCTCCGGATTCCGGCGTTGAGCTGGCCGGTCTCGGCGAAAAGCGAACGTATGGGAGCGGAGGAAAAAGAAAAGAAAAAAAAGTGAGAGAAGGAAAATCGCTGCTTGCTTGCTTGCTGCATCTGCTTGCTTCGCTACCTTGGTCCCGAGATTACTGCTTTTTTCTTTTCTTTTCTTTCTTTTCTCTCCCTGCCGTGGTGGTGGTGGTGGTGGTGGTGGTGGTGGTTGTGCTTCTTCGAGCTCCCCCACCAAAGCTCGACGATGTTTTCTCCGCACACCCTCCCTCCTGGTGCGATCGCTGCGGAAAACGGACAATGCGGGGTGCATAGCAGCCTCCGCCGTCCAGCCGCGAGCACGCACGCATTCGCCGCTATGTGTCAGAGGCACGTTCGGCCGGCGTGCACCTCGTCCATCGTCGGGTTCTGCAGTGCAGTACCAAGCTAGCAGCAGCACGATAGCTAGACTACATACTGCAGAGCGGGCGATGTCCAACGAACGAACGAACGAACGAGCAGCAGGCGTGCGTGCGCAGATGCCATCGTATCTGGCTTTTCGCTCCGTCGCTGATTTGGCTTTTCGTCCTGCTGCTGATTTCCTTCCTCTTTTTCTTTTTCTTTCTCCAGCTCCATCCATCCGCGCACACGCAATGCCTGCCTTGCTGCACCCCACATCGGTTGCCGTTTCTGCCGAATCGCAGTGCACGCAGCGGAGGCGGATCCGGTCCACTGCCACTCTCCCCCCCTAACGGACGCGCTCGACAACACGGGTAGACGTGCCCGACACGGGGCGTGTGGGATGCATTGCGTGGCTGGCGCCTTCTCGGCGACGGAGGACGGACGGGACGATCAGGTGGCCCCACGGCGGCGGCGCCGGCCGGAAGTGAGACATTGCGCTGACGAATCACGGGTGCGCGGTCAGCGCCCGGCCGGGACGTGTGTGCGGCGGAGGACGCACGTCCACGTAGGTGGGACGCAGGTGCTCCGTTTCTGCGCCCGCGGAGGCAATGGCGCGAGCGAAGAGCGAGCCGGTCAGATGACAGCCGGCTCGCTGTGGACGCTGGACGGCGGGCGAGTGGCGCGTGGCGAGTGGCCGGATGCGCGAACACCTCAGTCCGCACGGCGGCGAACGGACGGTTACCGTCCGCACGGCGGGCGAGTGGTCGGATGCGCGAACACCTCAGCCCGCACGGCGAGCTGCTGGCACCCCCTCCCGCCAGATCCCTGGCCCGGCGGCGGCGGCGGCGGCGGCGGCGGTGGATCAGCGCAGCACTCGCACCGTCCCCCCACCTGCGCGGTGCGTGCGTGCTCCACATCCCGTCCCCCTCCCCCCCCACGGCGGAATCGCTTCTCGTCGGACGTTGCCTCCGCCCGAGTCGCACCCATGGCGCGCTGGCTGGCCGATGCGGTGCGTGCGTGCACGGATTCGGCATCCGTCGCCAGCCGTCGCTGCGGTCGGGCGCCGTCGAGCTGAATCGGAGCCGGCCTGGCCTGGCTGGGCAGCGCGGTGACGCTCGAGCGCCCCGGGTGCGACCCCACCTGCGCAACTATCCGCTGCGCCGTCCATCCGTGGGGTGGCTCGCCCACGTGCGGGCGGACACACGAGTTCGCATTGCGTGTCCCCCTCGCTCCGCAGCTGCGCCGCCGCCGACAGCGCGCTCCACGTATGCGCAGGCACGTGTGCGCCTGGTGCGAGTGAGAGCGGACGCAACTTCCGCCGACGTGTGCGCACCGTCTACGCAGCCGTCCCTCTCCCCCCCCGACCCGATTCTGGGCTGCGCGATCGTTCGGGTCGGTACCTGCTTCTCCGCCCCCCTCCCACCGTGTCTGGTTTTCCTCTACCGTCAGTTCGCTCGTGCGGGCGGGACGAGAAGCGGAACGGCAGTTGCGCGGAGGTGAGGATACGTACATGGCGCACGGTGTGTGGTGTGGTGTGGTGTGTGTGTGTGGCTTGCATGTGCATATTGCGGGGTGCAGCAGCAGCGGTGAAGCAGCAGAGGATTATTGACTGGAGCTGATGGCGACTGACGTGTGCCACGGTGATGAATTCCGTGTGGTTTTTTTTTCTTTTTTTTCTTTTCCTTTTTTCCCATCCTGTTCTCCTTTTTTCTTCTTCCTTTTTTTTTTTGCTGTTGGGCTTTTGTTTTTTGTTTGCTTTTGCTGTTTTTTTTTTCTTTTCTTTCTTTTCTTCTCCACCCAGATGGTTGGCCACCGACAGTTCCACGACTTGTGTGTGTGCGTGTGGACGCCGTCCAAAGCCCGGCGAGCACCCAAGTACCCCACCCCGTCAGCCGCCACCTGTGACCTCCGCTCCCAGCACCGAGTCAAACAGAGCCCACGGCCGCCACGTTCCGCATCTCGGCTATGAATGCTGTAAAGGCTCGCGCGTAAATTGTAGTGGTGGTGGCAATTTCTAGACCTTTGCTTGTTGTTTTTCTGTTGTTGTTTTTCTGTTTTTTTTTGTTGTTTTTTTTTGTTTGCAGGGGAGCGACGAAGAGGGACGGTCTCGAACGGCGGGGGAGGCGGACAAGCCTGGACAGGCCCGAGTGATGTCAACATGCTCTAGTCCCGCCCCACGTAGATACGCAGCCCGCTTTCCAGGCGGAGAGCAATGCGGGGAGGCAGACATGCGCGATGAGGTGACGAGGCGGCGAGGTGACGACGGCGCTGAGTCCAGCCCCCCTCCGTCGGGCGGAAGCAGCATCCGGGTCTGGTCCGCGGTCGACTCCATGCGGGGGTGCGGCGGGCGAGTCGACGAGTGACGGCGTGTGGACCGAGTGCCTTTGCCTCGTGCGCACCGCCCGCCCAGCCGACAGCCCCTTCCAGAACGGGAAGGTCTCGGTTAGATGTACGGCGCGCGGCGGGTAGGGCTGAGCTGGACCGGGGGAGGGCTGTGGAAAGCGCTCGATCGATGGGGCGGCCATCGGTGATCGCGCGTGTGTGCGTGCGTGTCCATGGTACGGTGCGCGCCCCCGGCCACGCCGTGTCTCGCGCGATCGGTGGTGGTTTGGCCCCCGATGGATGGTGGTGGTGGTGGTGGTGGTGGTGGATGGTCGACGGTGGGTGGTGGGCTGCACTCGATCGAGCGATCGGGCCGGCGCCGAGTCGGGGCGTCGGGTGGGCGGCAGGTGGCTGGTCAGGGCGGATCGCAGGTGGCGAGAGATATGGCGAGACGACTGGCCCTTCCGAACTCTGCACGCGAGCTTGCTTGCTTGCTTTTACTCCCCAACCGCAGTTGTCCGCTTTCGGCCCGGTCGCGGATCGGGATCGGGATCGGGATCGGGATCAGGGTCGGGATCGCTGATTCGCGCCCTTCTCGGCGAGGAGGAACGAGGGCAGGTCGGTAGGGGTTTGCACGGCGGGGGACGCCGGGTGGAGGGGGCGCGGGCGGATCGCAAGGAGGCAGGTCTCTGCGGCTCGAGGCGGGCCGCGCGCAGGAGCGGGGCGGCGATGGACGTGCGGACGGTCGCGCAGGAGTCGGCGAAGTGCGGAAGTGCCGGAGCGCGAACGGCGGATAGCGGATGGCGGATGGCAGCCGCGCGTGACGAGGGAAGGCCGGCCGCGACCGCGCGCGACCACGCAAGACTCAGTCTTGGACTCGATTGCTCGCGGTTCGGTCCGCCCGGGTCGCGGTCGGTTCGGGTGCTTGTGGGACCCGGCGGACCGTTCGCGCCGGAGCGGAGGGAGCCTTCGCCGGTCGGCGGGAGACATGGCAACAGGCGCGGCTACCAGCACACAGACCACTGCGGGATGCATGGGCGCTCTGTGGCGCCTCCGAACGGAAGGCGATAATCCGCGAGGATCATACTGCACAAAAAAACACAGTCTTTCGACCTTGCAGTTATGCGTGGGGCCAGCACCGCCGGCGCTGGGGTTTTCTCGGGAAATGGGGGTGGGAGGAGGAGACGAGGAGAAGTGGGGGAGGAGAGGAGAGGAGGAGAGGAGAGGAGGAGAGGAGACGAGGAGGAGGAGAGGGGGGGACAGGCGGCGGAATGCTACCGAGCGGTTCTGTCTGCTCGACCAAAGCAATCACGATTTGATTTCTGCTACGAGGGGTCACCGCGCCGACGATACGAGGGAGAGCGAATCCATCCATAGCAGCCGACCTACGTAGATTACGAAAAATCACAACCACTTCCCCTGTCCGCCGCAACTGACAGTCAGTGGGGGACCCGTCGCCAGTCGGTACGGTGCGGCGCCCTTACACCACCAACAAAAGCCGCACCATCTCCTGTTCCTGCACCCCGCCGTCCTCCCGGGAGGATCCACCTGTGCCTCCCCAATCCACTCCGCCGCTTGGTGCCTTCCGCCCCACATCCGTCTGCCCCAGACAGTCCAATACGGCCTCACTGCGTCTCTCGTCCGCAAAGAGTCGTGGCGTGTTCCGCCGTCGCTTGTGTTTGCCCGTCTTCTCCCGGACCCCCGCCCCACAGATCTGCCTGCTGCGCTCTCCAAGACCGGCAGTTCTCGGAAGAGGTGTTCTCGAGTCCGAGTTGCTCCCGTGTCGCACCACCAACCCTCATCGCTATTCCGGTTTCCCCATCCACTTGAGGCGCTCTCGCTGTACGCCACGGCCAGTTGGGTTGGCATAGTGCCCGTCTTGCCGCTGTCTTCTTCTGCACTGAAGGCCCCGTCATCGGTTCCGGATATCGCATCTTCGGGGTCTGATTCTGTTGCTTCTACGGCCCAATCATGCGCTTCTTTCCATCCGGTCACTGGAAGTTCGCTGCAGGTGCGTCAGAGAGGCCGGAAGGGGCATCCCGGACCATCTGCAGCAAGCGTTGCCTGTGTATCTGTTTGCTCGTTGCCCTCGATGCCTTCATGTGTGGGACGCCATCTGATGATCGATCTCCACCAAGAGCCCCCACTTTCGACAAGACCTTTCCTGCCTGCAATGCCATAGGCTTTCCCCGGGCCAGCACCCGCGTTCAGCAGGCGTTTAATGGCAGCCTACGCATCTGTGAATATTGCGGACCATGGGATTGGGTGTTGCCGCCGTCTGTCCGCATTGCCCTCGAGTGCTCTCACTAGTCCGCATCATAAGCTTCTTGATTGCGCCCCCATATGAGCTTCCATGCAACCCAGTCCCTCCTTGTATCGCTCCGGCAATTTTTTATTTTTTGTTTAAAAAAAAGAGAAATGGGGTGGGATGAAACTCACAGATTCGAGTGATGGAATGTGGTGAAAATCACGTGTTTAACTACTACTTGGGTAGTTATATCTGTGCAACTTGGCTGGTTATGTAAGGTGCGGTAAGCGAGAATGCACCCCATCAGTCTCAATGCTTTCGACGGCGCTGAAAACTGATGGGCACACGTGCCGGTTATCCTCGACCTGCCTCTGTGTAGGTGGTCTGCGAAGACGCTCGAGGGCAAGCTCGATGGTGGCCCCTAGGAGCTAGGAGCTCCCCCCCTGCATCCGCTGGTAACCGAGCGCGCCGCATGCCGATCATGTGCTCCAGCACTGCTCGCCAACTCGCGAAGCCCGCTCTCTCGCATCCTCCGACACCACTGACCGAGTCCTTCACGTCGACGATGCGCCGCCTCTCCGTACGCAATGCCCGCCTGCTCCCGCTCCCGCGACGAGCTTTCACTGCCTCCGCTCTCGCCCGCGGCATCCGCCAGCCCCCGGACTCGGACACGGTCCGGTTCCCTGGCGCCGTGGAATCCCGCTTCACGAACGAGCTCGCCTTCCATCGGCCGCAGGACGTCCCCACTATGCCCACGTACCGCTGCATCAACGCCGAGGGCGTCATCGTCGACAGCAAGGTGCGCCTCGACATCGATCGGGAGAAGGCGAGGAAGATGTACATGGACATGATCACGACTTCCGTGATGGACTTGATCATGTAGGTGCCCCCCCGGGGGGGGGGGGGGGGGGACGGGTCATAGCGATGTGGGTGCTGACGGTGCCAGGTTCGATTCGCAGCGGCAGGGCAGGATCTCGTTCTACATGGTCTCCGCAGGCGAGGAGGGAATCTCGGTGGGCTCGGCAGCCGCGCTGGAAGCCGACGATGTGATCTACTCGCAGTACCGCGAGCAGGGTGCGTTGATGTATCGGGGATACACGCTGGACGAAGTATCTCCGCTCCTCTTTTTCCCGCCCGCCGCCCCGCTGACGGAGGGCCCAGTTCATGAACCAGCTCTTTGCCAACAAGAATGACTACGGCAAGGGCCGCAACATGCCGGTCCATTACATGAGCGAGCGTCTGCACCTGGTACGGTCCGGCCTCTTGCGCCTCTCCGCCGACAATGCTGATGCCCTCGCTAGCACCCCATTTCCTCCACCCTCGCCACGCAGATCCCCCACGCTGTCGGCGCCGCCTACGCCTTGAAGCTCGAAAACTCGAGCAACATTGTCGTCTGCTACTTCGGCGAGGGCGCCGCATCCGAAGGCGACTTCCACGCCGCTCTCAACATGGCGGCCACGCGCGACTGTCCGGTGGTCTTCATCTGCCGCAACAACGGCTACGCCATCTCCACTCCGACGTTGGAACAGTACAAGGGCGACGGGATCGCCTCCCGCGGCATGGGGTACGGGCTCGCAACGATCCGCGTGGACGGGAACGACATAATGGCGGTGTACGTAGCCACCCAGGCCGCGCGCAAGATCGCCTCCGAGCAGCAGAAACCGGTGCTCATCGAAGCGATGTCGTATCGTGTCTCGCACCACTCCACGTCCGACGACTCCTTTGCGTACCGGGCCAAAGTCGATGTCGAGGAGTGGAAGCGCAGAGACAACCCCATCACCCGCTTCCGCAAGTGGCTCGACGCAAAGAAGTGGTGGGGCGCCGACGAGGAGACGGCGTTCCGGACGCAGGTGCGCAGGGACGTGCTCAAGGCGTTCGCCAAGGCGGAGAAGGAGAGGAAGCCGCCGGTCAAGGACATATTCACGGACGTATTCAAGGAGGACACGCCGGAGCTGCTCGAGCAGCGCGAGGAGCTGAGAAGAGTGTTGGATGCGTATCCGGATGAGTACGAGCTTGGCGACTTTGAGGGTGGCAGGGACGGTGCATGAACTGCGGGGTGCATCTGGCCGGAGTAGAACCATTGGGGACCGTAGATGTTATTCCCGACCGTAGCGAGATTTTGTGCGAGTGCCGAATACATATTACGCATCCAATTTTTTGCCACCGTTCTGTGCATGAGCGTCCGTGGGTGGGGGAGGGTGCACAATCTCGTAGCCATGCTACGTGGTGGCTCCGACCGAGCATGCTACTTCTCGAAAAACCGAAACCCAGCAGGACGGAGGGAGGCAGCACGAGTGACACCGCGCCGCCCCGCAATAATGCCCGTCGATGGATCCTGTGCAGCGCCAGTGTCGGGGTCCCATCCGGTCATGCCGCCCATTCGCGCCCCCCAGTCGATATGGTGATATTCTCGGGGACGGCCCTTCGGCAGCACCGCCAGGCACCCGGCCGTTGGTTTCCGCAAATCGGGTCCCCGTCTCCGGCAGTCGAAGCGATCCGACGTCTTCCTGAGACGCCGCCCTCACGACGCGGGAATCCCCGGTACCGTAGTTTCTTCCTTTCATTTTTCTCTCCGTGCCCCCCCCCCCCCCCCCCCCCCTTTCAACCGGAGTCCCATTCTGCGTGCAGCCGCTCCATGAGTCCATCAGGCAGGCGGGACGCAATCGAGGAAGACTCCGGCACACTATGTCACTCGCCTCTCCGGCAGCTTTTGCGGCTAAGGCGATAGTTGTACGCGCAGGGGGGCGGCTGGGGTGGCGCCTAGAGCGAGGCGACGGAGTGGGAACCCGGGAAGAGAGTGGAGGGGAGAGGAGGCTGGAGGCCGAGAAGTCGGGGGCTGTGGTTGAGGAACGACTGCAGCTCCCCCGCACGCCCTCCATTCCGGCTTCTGCAGAGGAGGAGAAAAGAGGTGGCGGTTTCTTTTGGTCCCTTCATGTGCTGTTTTCCTTGGCGCGCTACACATTCTTGGGGCAGGCCAGGACATGGGGAAGCCACAACGAGCCGCCTGCGGACTGGTCGGGGTTGGACGGCGGACGGGGACCGGGCCCAGCCTGCAACATTGCCGTGATCTCGATACGTCGCATGCAATCAATGATGAAACGAAAGAAAAAAAAAAGTTGTACGCGCAGGTCGAGTTTTGTGGGAGTTGCAACGCCGGGCGGTATGCTTTACACGTCCGTCCCCAACATCGCCGCGAGATCGACCGTTGATGGTCTGCCCGAGGGCCCCCGGATAACCCGTGTGCGTAGCTTCACTTCGCTTGGGCACATCCGACAGCAGAGCAGCTTTGCGAGGGCGGGGCGTCGGTGGCGGGGGACTGCGAAAAGTGGGTGTTAGACTGCTCTCGGCGGATGGCTACCCCCACGATGGTCTGGGCAAATCACCGTCGAGGATGGCTCGAGACTGTCTTCACTCGTCATCACACGTGCAATTACACATCCACTCCATCTCGGCAAGGCTGCAGCACCGCTGGGATGTCGGCAGCCGTGGATGCGCCGATGCCCAGTCGACCACCCGTGCACCACCGGCTCGATCGGACGAAATCTCAAACCATTTCTATTGTCTGTTGTACGCGAACGATCACACGATATCACTCATGGTGTGCCCACCGTCCCGGCAGCACCATATCCTGCCAGAGAAAAAAAGAAAAAAGAAAGAAAAAGGGGAAACCGTACACATAGAGACTCCTCCTAAAGAGCAAATTGGCCCGTCCCAACCCCTGTCCACGTGCTCCATTCGTCGTCCTTCTAGTTGGTGGATCGCCTTTTGCAGAATTGCTGGAATGAAATGTAGTGAAGAAGAAAGAAGAAAAGCATGCGACCAAACAGTACACATCCCGATTAGCCACCGCCACCACCTAGCCGTCAGACGGACTACGACTTCGCGCCCCTCGCGGAGCCACCCGACGTGCTGGCGGCGGCGGGGGCGGCGGCAGCGTCATCCCCGATCCTGTTCCCACCGAACCTGACCTCGGCCCAGAGGTTGAACTCCGGGAACTCGCGGGCGAGGACTGCGTGGACGCTCCTGCACACAGCCGAAAACCGGTTCTCGACGTCTGCGACCTCCTCGAAGCCGCGGGCGTCGGGCACAAGGGCTACGCTCGGATAGCGAGTTGCCAGCTGCTCGACAGCAGAGTTGACTCGATCTAACCCACCGGGAATCAGTCGCTGGAGAAGGGGAGGAGAGGGGGAGGAGAGGGGGAGGAGAGGGAGGAGAGATGGGTAGGGTGAGAGGGGGGGGGGTACTCGGGGCGATTATGGGTGCGTCCGGCTGGCGTGCAGCGTACTGGATGTGCTGCGGGCCCCGCGTGCCGTCCTTCAGGTGGCGGCGGAGATTGTCGCTGCGGTTGAAGCTGCTGTTGCAGCCCTGGATCGGGCAGTACCAGGTCTTTGGCGGACGCAGCTGGCGCAGCGGGGGAACCGGGGATGTCGGGACCGACGGACGCGAGATCAGGTCGTTCCTGATGCGGATGTGGTTGGAGATGATGCTGCGGGACGGAGCAGGTGCGTTAGTGAGGGGAACCGGGCGGGGAGTGGGTGGCGTTGGGGTTGGGTAGGTTAAGACTGGCGGGGGGTGGGGGGGGGGAGGTACATGTCGCCAGCGTTGGCGTCGAGGTAGCGGCCACCCTGCAGCTCGACTCGGTACGCTGCACCGACGTGCGAGATCGAGGTCGTCGCACGGCCGGCTGCGCCGCCGACGATCGTGTCGAGCTCGCTGGGCGTCAGGACGGCGTGCTGGAGGATGACGAGGCTGGCGATCAGGAATTCCTGCCGGGCCGCAGCCAGGTCCACGTCGATGGGGTGCAGGTGTCTGGTCGAGATCAACCGGAGGGCTGCTGTGGACATTGCGGTGGCAGCGGGGTGGTGGACGGGTCGAGAGAGTAGCAGTGATTGTGGGGGAAAGAGTTGGTGGGTTTCTGTGAGAGGCTGCGGCTTTAAAGGGAAGCGTACGGGCCAGTGCGCCCACTGTCCTCTGCTCAACTCTCGCCTCCGCACACCTCCCTCCTCTTCCTCCCCTCCCTTTCTGCCTTCCTCCCTCCCTTCTTCCTCCCTCCACCACCTCCTTGCCTCCCCTCCCTCACCTTACCCCACCTCCTTGCACCCCCCCCCGGCCTGGCGCGATTGGAGGGGAAAGTTGTGGTGAAAGTTGCACTCCGATATGCACGTTTTGGAGGTCATTGGACATAGAATCTGCCACGAAATATGGCACTGCAAAAAGCCCTCCCCACCCCACCACTGGCCGTATCACAGCTGCGACCGCTCGCGGTCGGATGTCCCCATACGACGTGTTTTATGGCAATCAATCCTCTGAATCCCCCTCTGCTTCCTTCGGAGACCTCACCTTGGCCTCCTCCTAGCTCCGTCGACGCCGGCCAGCCGCCAGCCGCGAGCCTCGTTTCTTCGACCTGTGCTTCTGTGCTAGACCAAACTTCTCGGCGAGAGTTTGCGACGGAAGACGACAGATCCAAAAGGCTCGAATGTATTTGTGTGTGTGGGTGTGTGTGTGGGCTGTAGCCACTTGTCAGACGAGATGTCACAGCTGTTTTCTTTTTTTTTCTCCCATGGCGGACAGTCCGCTCCCTTCCATTCTCAGCTTCATTGCAAATCATTTGGATTGGGGCGGAAAAGAGCCTGATCGGGGAAGCCATCAGCTGCACTTTACAGAGCGAGCTTCACAACCAAATTTTTTTATTTTTTTTTCCCTTCCCCAATCCCCTCCCCCGGCAGCCATCCCAACCCACCTCCATCGATAGACTCATCCGTTCACTCCTAAATATATTATTCCCCTTGCTTCCAGAGATAAATCACAAGCCGCAGCATCAAGCGGTCACGTTTAGATCGCTCTTACTGTGTAACGGTGGTGTGCGATAAACAATTGTGGAGGGGAGGCCAAACCAAACACAGCAGGTATCCAGAGAGCCATTGTCAGCCGTTCTCCGCAATCGCGAGCGGGCAAAGTGCGGTGGAGGGAGACGGTGATGGGTTGTGCTGACGGACGGACGGCCAGGCGGAGAATGGAGAGGGATCAGAGCAGCAGAGCATTCAGTGCAATGCAGAACTGGGAAGTGTGTTCACCCATCGTTGAGGAGGAACGTCCCGCACCGAAAACAAAAGGAGGAACGACAACATGCGGAAAGCAGAGAGGAGAGAAGGGGGAGGAGGGAAAAAAAAGAAAAAAAGAAGAAGAAGCGCTCCAAGGAGCGGGCGGACAGCACTGAGGAACAACCGCCTCCTCCGTTTATTCTTAGCGCACGGATAACAACACGCCCGAGTAAGTATAAGTATGTATATAGGCGGGCCAGCTGGCGAAAGATCCGCGCTCACCTGTCTTTTTGCTTGTGATTTTTTTTCTTTCTTGCGCCTGTTCAGCAAGACAGCAGGATTCTTCTCCCACCAACCAAGCCGCCGACCGGGCCAACGGTCCGCGTCATAATCTTGCAAAAAAGAAAGAAAACTGACGAGAAACAACATAGTCTGCGCAGCGCGAATGATAGCCCCAGCCCCGGATACATACGGGCGGCCGGACTGGCGCCAACCACGCCCGTCTGTGCAGATCCAAAACTTGCCGCATTCCCAATCGCGAGAACCATCCAATCCGCGCGCTCCGAGTCCGCCCAAGTGACCATAGATCGCCTGGCGGCCTGCCAGCTCAGACAGCGACGCGGAGAGTATGCGCCTACGTTTAGGCACAGCCAGTAGTATTCAGAGCTTGAATGTGCGCCATGTATCCGAGTGGGTACGCTAAAGAATGCTTTCCTTTGCAGACGCAGCACCGTGGCGAGGTACTGACCTTCGCGTTAGACAACTATCTAACCCTCGGAATTTCCTCGCCGTCAATGGGGTTTCCCCCTCCCCGCCAAGTGACGCTCGAAGCGGCATTAAAATCGAGGCAAAAGGGAAGGAAAGAAGAAAAAAAAACCCCTCCGCGCAAATACCCCAATCGTCTGTGCCCGCTAAATGCTCCCAACGCACCCCCCCCCCCCCCCCCCGGTGGCGCGCGTAGATACCTGCGCAAAGAGGAGCGATGTACCGCATGAGTCTTCGCCTTCGCCCCTACGGAAGCGCCGTCCCCGCCCGTACGGTGCATGGTAGCTGCTCGTCGATTCGTCAGGCGAGAAAAAGTATGGTACGCACGCAGGGAATTGCGTTGACCAGCACCACACAGCCCCCCGGCACCCGCCGTGTCTCGGGAGACACAAACCAACACACGATTCCAACTCCGCCAGGCCCGAGTGGGTGGACGATATAATGTCGGGGTCGGGACCAAGCCACCGCCATCTTTCCTCGCGAGTTATCCGCGAACTTGTGAGTTATCCGCGAACTTGTGCGCAAATCGAGAGCGGTCGTGTGGGTCGTGCGGCCGTGCCGGAGCCGCCAGCCTGGTATCCGCCAAGCCCCCCCCCCCTCCAACCCGACATGACGGACGAGGCCACACTCCCTGTGTACATAGAGTGGGCACACGTGTCATGTACGCTGCACTGGATGCTCGATCGCTGCTGGGTCCCGGCGGATCGGAGGAGTGGAGGAGCAGCGCGGCGGGTGTCAATAGATAGATATGGTGCATTTGCATTTGCATGTGCAGCACCTGTGTGCTATCTATGCGAATAAATAGACCCCGGAGGCTGCAGTATGTGTGGAGGATCGACGGATGGGAGAAGGGCTGCACAAAGGGAAGGGGGGGGGGGGGCAATGGGGTTCGAAATCTATCCAGGGTAGGATACATGGGGCACATAGTACCTATATACTATATCGCACCGTGCGAAGTTCCCCGTTCTGCAGCGAAACGTTAGCCGCTCGCGGCAGCTCCTGCTGAAGATTGGAACCGTTGAATATGGCCATGGAGTGGAACAAGCGGAGGCGGAGGGCTGGCGGCACGTCCATTGGATAGACCCCAGGAGCGCATCTTGCTGGGAGAGAACAGAACGAGGTTCCCGTACAGAGCGTGCGATCGCAGCAAACGGGATACGCCGGGCTCGCATACCCGGATCCGTGACAACAGGAGGCCGTCGCACAGGAGGTCGTACTTCTAGTCGCTGAAGGTGTCCTGAGCCTCGTGGATGTAGTCAAGCACGCTGCGGAGATGATGGAGGTGAGCACGTGAACTGGCCGGGGGAAACGGAAAGCGCAGGCGGCTCGTTGAGGCAATCATCCAGGAGGGGCTGTTAGAGCGGAGCGCGGCGTGGTCGCTGCCGAGGAGTGTCCACGGTCGCCTCATTGATGGCGCAGATAGGACACTGAACGCGCGTCGTGTCCTCGTCGTGCTGCACAGTCAGCAGGGTAGGTACAGTCGAGATGCGACTGGAGTTGCGGGAGGAAGGTGTCGTCGGCACCGAGCTCATTACTGTCGATGACGAAGAACCCGAACTCCCACAGAGCAGCGTACTCCTCCATCGCCGACGCGAGCACCGAGCTCGAGCTGCTGGCGCCGTCCACCGGACCGATGGCGAGTAGCGTCCGGCAGAGCGTCCTCCCCGTGCTCACGAAATGTCCTGCCACGGCGAGCATGGACGCCACCCGCCAGACGGCGCGTCGAAGAGACGAACGAGCTGAGGCAAGCATCTCTCGGATGCGTGGCTTCTCCTGGTTGTTCCGGATGTTGATCATCCAGCGGTAGAGCGAGTCTACCTAGGGCTTTGCGCGGACGACGAAGCTGGCGCCGAGGAGACATCTGTGTTCCGTCGCAGCTGGGCGTGAGACTGCGAGCTTTGCTATGCGGTCGGCCTATGGATCGGTCAGTGTCGACGACTATGGACACGAGAGCGGGAGTCATACCACACATTGTACCCTCCTGTTCCGGCGGGTGAGGCGTCTGCTGTTTGCAGCGGATCCGGGTTGCACGCTGCGGCTCCCAGTACTTCTTACCGTCAATGAACAACATCCGGCTATGCTGCACGCTCTGGCCGCACCATATCCACGAACTGTGGCCGCGGTGCCCGGTGATCTGCGGGTGAGCGGACGTTCCCTCGTCTCGGGTTCCGCACCGGGAAACGGTCCCTACTTCTTGGGCCACTGAACGGCCAACCTCTAGCAGTCACTGCCATTTGTGAAACAGAGTCTCGATGGTTTGCGGTAGACGATACAGTGAAACATCCGATCTCACCCGCAGTTCATCCGAAACAGTCGCTGTGTCGCAAGGATCCAGAAAACATTGGGATGCTCTGTCCCTTCTCTTCCCTTCTCTTCCCTTCCCTTCTCTTCGCTCCCTTCCCTTCCCTTCTCTTCCCTTCTCTTCCTTCGACCCCTGTACCTTGCAAGGTCAACACACGCGCCCGGAACGCTGGATGGGTCGAACATGCCTCGCCCTGCATATTCATCCGGATGTCTTCTCTGGGAAGGCAACGGAAACAAGGCGTGTCGCGGGATACCCAATCGGGACGTTTAAACGGCTTTGGACCGATTGGACGGGGGATGGCGGGGGTATTCTTGAGGTGAGAAGAGAGGTGCGCTGCCCGACCAAAGTTCTCGATGTGGCTGCGAGCGAGCCACGAGTGGTTGCGGCTCGCGGGGGTGGCCAAGCCTGCCGACCCGTGCGCTCGTCTGTGCGATTGCACGGATCCGCGTTGTGTGTGTCGCCTGAGTGGTGGCAACCAGGACTGCAGATCTAACAATCTAATTGAGAATTTCGATGTGCTGACAGAGCAGGGAGAGTCCGCAGATCTTGTTTTGCGAGCCAAGCTGCCACTGACGCAACAGCCGCTACGTGGCTCGGTGCGGCGACTTGGCGGGGGGTGTCTCGGCCGAGAGCTCTGCAGCTACTTCCGTAGCGCTCCGTCGGATCGCACAATGCGTCTAGATATCTACTCTACGTGACTAACCGGACTGGTGCGCCCGCCCCCATCTTCCACGCCCGGCGCCGCGCAACGGAGGCGCACCCGTTGCTGCGAGCCGGCGCAACTGAGTGCGCGTTTGGAACGGGCAGAGGGAGGGCGAGCAAACAGCCGAACAGGGATGCCCAGGTTCGGCGGGGTTCCGGCCGCTCGCACATGGCCACGCCGGGCTTACCGGAGCGGACCTAAGGCTGGCCGGGTGCCCTGTTGTGTTGCTGGCCGTCGCTGATTCACGGGTCGCACTCGGTGGCCGCAAGCCGCCGTCTCCGGCGTCTGGGGCTGCCGGCGGATCGATAAAGTCTCGAAAGCCCTGCACATGCATTGGCGAGGTCAGGCGACATGCAGCATCCAACGACGGGCAGCACGCCCTTGTCTGCATCACGGTTGTGTCCAAAACGGGTTCCGTGGACGGAAGCCTTTCACACCAGCCTGACCCGGAGCCATCTGAGACGTGAATCGAAGATAGCCTCGCCGCGGGAGTGCAGCCCTTATGGAATTGTTCTTTTGCGTGGAAGTCTTCTGGATTCTAGAAGCTTACTCCGATTGCACGCAGACTCCCCGCTGCATGCACCATCGTCATCATCGTATGTTCCTTCGAATAACTATGTAACCAGCAAATCAGGTCCCAGTCGCAGGAACACAAGCTCGCGCCCGCCCCCCCGTTCCTCTCGCGTCTTTGTTCGCGACACCTTCGAGAAGCAGCACGCCAGGCGCCCCGGTGAACGCCCTACATACAGGGTCTTTCAACAGGCATGTCGTGCTCTCACCGCCAGTATGTATATCCCTCGCGGTGCGTACTCCGTGGGTATACGTTCCAGCATGCCACACTGCCTGACGGACCGAATCGGTTTGTCGGGAAAGCCCTCGATCGTCTGGCCTTCCCCCTTCGATTCGCAGGAACGACGAGCTCAGTCATCCTGGGGCGCGAAGAAGCCGGCGAGAAGCGCAATCTCCCGAGCGCTTCGTGTGCACAACTGCCGTGCCGCCGCCAATCGATAAGGAGGAGGAGGCGCTAGAATCCGAGGCCGGAAGTGGAGCCCGCGACTGGTTTTGCTTCCGCTTCTCGGGCCACATGATAGCGTATGTAACGCCGCCCCGTGCTCGAGATCGCCGTTCTCTCCTTGCGGGCCGCCTTTCGGGTGGCGGTGGCGGTGGTGGCGGCGATGATAGATTTCCATATGCCGTCGCTGCTTTGTCGCTCATCTCCCTCACTTCGAGAGGCAGAAAATACAGATCGGAAAGCTGATGGGGCTTGCGCCCGACCAGCGTTGTGCCTGCATGTAACGTCGATCGAGCTGTCTATTCTGTTCGTGTATGTGGGGTGTCTATCGTTGCCTGCAGAGAAGGAAAGAACTTGTGTCGAAGCAGCATCGCCGAACACCCCCCCTCATATCTACGCGCCCACCCCCCCGAGCGGTGGGGGCTTGTGTGCGAGCGGATGCGACGACGAGGAGCGGCACTTTCGGATTGAATCTGACGAGCTGTGACCTTCACATGGGATTTAACTATCCCCAGTTTTGGTCGATTCGTGCCTCCACGCTCACCACTAGTGCACACTCGTGGACATCAGAGTCATAACTAGTTACATACACAGAGAGCTAATTACAGCACGCGTGCGGAGAGCGGATGAGTGCGAGCCAACCAGTCCAACCAACTGAAGATATCTGGCAGTGCTCAGTGCACACATACAAACACACCCCACGCTCACGCACATGCACAGTACTAACCAGGGCTGCGGATTACGTTTACTACCCCCACGATGTGCGCAATGTGCGCAATGTGTGCAATGTGCTGGCTTGGCGCACAAAGTGCCACTGATACGCAGCGCACATTGTCTGGTCAGTAATCAATCACATGCGAAAGAAAAAAAGTCTATCTATCTATGTGTTACTCATTGGCTTACGCTACTATGACGTGAAGAATCAGAACCCAATTATCAGCATCATTTTATTGTTGCTCTAACGAGAGGATTTGTTTGGACCACGACTCAATTTTGAAAAATAAATAAACCATTTTGGTGGCGCTCCATGTGCTGTATTTGAATCCGATGTTGTATCCCCCATCGACGTTCATCTCCGTCACCATCACCATCATGCTTATCGTCGCCGTCGCCGTCGCCCATCGCCATCGCCACCCCGTGACTCGCTTGTCCGCACAGTCCGGCGCCTTCGGGGGATACGGCCGCGGGGCTGTACCAACGTGTTCTTGGGAGAGAGAAAGGGCGGGCGGATGTAGCTGCGACTTCGGTTGCAGAAGGGCATGTGAATTCAACTGTCAACGGACCAGACTCTGTCCCACCCGGGCAGCCCTGAAATCTCCCCCCCTGCAGTACAGCTGCCCGTCGTCGGAGCCGCGGTGGCACTGGAACCTGAAGATGCCGCCGTCCGCTGATGGCTGTGCTTCCATCCCGTCTAGTGCGATCGCCGTGGGACGCGTAACACTCGCGGTCGAGACCACGAGGCTGCGAATATCACGAGGCGGTACGGAGGCGGTCAAAGGGTCCGTGGAGTGTTTGTCTGCCCGCCAGCGCCGTCTTGTTGTTTATTTTAAGGGTGTGCATCCCCAGCGGCTTTGTCGCACACACGGCTCCGTTGGTTACACCCAAGCTCGCGGGGCTGCGGCGTTTCGGCTCTGGTCAGCTGCATGGCGCCGCCGCGGCGGGAGACGGAGGGAAGGGCCGCTGCGGACAGGACGCCGGGCACGGTATGCATATATGATATCTGCGCCAGCCACGTAACGATGCACTTGGGAGAGTCAGCCCCACCATACATAGCTCGTCAGCGTTCTTCCTCCCCCAGAAAAGAAGCCCAGCGCTGTGTACAATCAATTTGAATTGTTTCCGTTCTTTCTTGGTAGTACACAGCTCAAGTCTGCGTCATCACATGAAAAATTTTCAAGTTCCACCGCTCTGCTCGTCCGCCGCACATGTGATAGATACATAGGGAATTCCTAATCCCTCGCCCTCGCGATAAATATGTGCAATAAGGTGAGCGCGCGCAGTCCCGTGCACCACGTTCTGCATGTCCCTGCCAATACAGTTCGCTCCTGCCCCCCCCCCCCTTCTTCGTTCTGCGCGCACAGTCGCGAAGCACAAGGAGGCCGTCGAGATCTCCGGACAATATGCACCGGCTTGCAGTCGCCCGGCGTGCCGGACGGGTTGTGCCGTGCGTCGGGGAGCCCTCGTTCCGTTCGGCCCCAGCGCTCAAGAGTCAAGTGCGTCGTAGATAACTAGTGGATACCCGCGCGTTGGTAAGTACATAGTCACTGCGACTCTAAGTCCGATGGCACGGAACTCACTGAGTGCATACATAGCAAATACGCAGAAGCTATTGCACTCTACAATTGTTCGGGTCTACACGACAAGATCGATCTTCCCCCCTACGAAACAGAGCCCTTTGACCTCCCTGGAGCGCTCATAAGGACCAACTTACTCCAGAATACAAACTCAAACCAGCAGCCGACACAGGTGTCCCGTGACAACCATAGACCGAACCGGTGGCCATCGACAGAGTGTCTGTCGACGGTTTATTTTTGGTTGTCGTAGATAGAAGGGGTGCCGGGTAACTTTGCCCCTGATAACCCGCCCCCCCCCCCCCCTCCCCCCACCAAACCATTACATACATACCACCAACCGCCATACATACCACATCAGCAGCACCAATTTAGGTGCCACCACAACAGACCAACTCTGAGCGCAATGGATCCAGCTGGATGATCCCGTGGAACGGAATACGATGCGAGCACACGCCCGTACCGCCGCCCGGAAACCCGCGTCGGCCCCCGCGCGCACAACTGCACAATACCACGCAACCTAGGGCCGCCCAGCCGGGTTGCCCCCCCCTCCCCCCCCCCTACGGCCTCGAAACCTGGTGGATAGTGAGATGGTGGATGCGTGGCTAGCTTGGACTGTCCGTCCACCGTCCGCCATTATGGCCACAACTATTTGTAGGACTTCTCTTCCTCCCCCTTTCCCTTCTTCCCCCTCTCCCCAAAACCTCACATATCGCCTCTTTTCTTTGAACTGGTATCGATTCGTCTCCGTTTTCATCAGGATTTCGTTTCAGATTTCGTCGGACACGCATCAACCCTCTCTCCTCGCACTAGCCCACCAACAGATGTCGCCCCCGTATCGCACTGGCGATGATTCATCGTCGCGTCGTCACCCCGGGACCCACAGATCGCGAGCTTCCGGCGGAAATCGTGCTTCTTCAAGCCACCCAGCGCATGGCTCCTCTGATCATGGTGGAAGGGCAACGCCCACTCGCTACGGTGACGGTGCTCGCCCGTATGACCTCACCGAGAGCCATACACCCTCCGACTGTTATGTTGCTACACCCGAGGTGTATGACGGAGCCACTGAATCCTCGCATCATCATCCGATTTCCGTCGCCTCTGGTCGCAATGCTGGCGACGGAAACCACCCTCACAGCAGTGGCCAACCATCTTCCCGGCGCTACCCTCCCTCTCCTGGATCGCGCGGTCTCGAAGATAACGGCCGTATCACATCGAGGTCCGAAGGCCGCAGCGACGGTGATGCGCACGGAGCAGACAACCGCAACAGTGGCCGTCCATCTTCCATGCACTACCCTCTCTCTCCTGGGTCGCATGGTCTCGAAGGTCGTGGCTATGCCACATCGAGGTTTTCTCGGCACCATGATGTGGCATACGATCACCCAGCCATCCCACCCGCGGTTCCTGCAAGCCCCCCACATCCTCGGCAACGGGTCCCTGGTGCACATATACCCGGCTGGAGCGGGCGAGTGTACAGCCCAGGCACTCTACCGTCTGACAACCGCTCCGCTGAAGAGCTGAGGAGGTTTGAAGTTAGGTTCAAACGCTGAGCGTAACACTTTTGCGGGTGTTTATCTTATGCAAGACCACAGTGCTAGGAGTTGGATGTGTTGAGATTGATAAGGTTGGTGACGGTATTGTGCCTTCTGTTTGTGAATTATTTATTAGGGCTTTTTTTTTCCTTGGGGCTGTCGGGTCTGGTTTATTTTGTTTGCACCAGTTGCTACCTCTCGATTGTTCTGTCCTTAGTGTTCGGAATCTGTGCGCGTCCGAAGGAATTGCTGCTACTCCTGTAACTTAGAGTTTCAATTATTTATCTTGTATCATCCAATTAATGATGTGTTTGTTGAGCGAAACGTGAGGAAACAGTCTTGGCACACACGCAGATTGTCGCCTAGATATATAGCCAAAAAACAAGCATGCATGCAGGCAGGCAGGCAGCATCTAGATCAGGCGCGATCCATTTATCAAAAGGTGTGTGTATGGCCGCGCCTTTGCCTCTCCGATGCGTTTGGATGTCCTCGTATTTCTGGCATCGAAGGCGGTAAATACCGGTGGTCTGCGTGATATACTACGCGGCCACGGACCGAGCCGGCGAAGCCCTCCCCCCCCCCCCGAATGCGTATACAAAATGCATGTATACGGCACTTGTAGAGGACGGTGTAGGGGAAGCGACGAATTTCCACGGGACGGTTTCGGCGGGGAGAAAGGCTGCACGAGGCTGGAGGCCGGTAGGGCGTTGCGAACACCGAGACGAACACGGTAAGGAGAGGCTGTACGCAGAGCGGAATGCCAGCCGTTGGTTTTCGGGGGCGAGTCGGCCTCTAGTTCTTCTGTTCAATTTGTTCGTTAAAAGAATATTGTGGTCGTCAGTCCGGAAGTACTTTGTCATCCCTGTCGTCCAGCTACACTGCTGGCGTTGCTGGCGCTCCCGTGATATCCTTCCTCCCTTTCTCCCCTCCACGGATGGGCTGGCTGCCCCCTCCCCAACACCACAAGCACCTGGCGCATCCTGGGGGATATTGCGCACATCACCCCTCCAGTGATTTTGTGATTCCGCACAAAAGTGGGCACGCGCACATTCAGCCATCCTTGTAACTGGGCAAATGCCACCCCTTAGCACCACCAAAGGGCCTCCTTGGGTGGCTACCTGTGTGAACCTGTGGGTGACCTGGGATCAGCAGGCTTATCATAGCATTTAATGGTGGCTCAGTTCGCCCGCTCCCTCCCTCCCCACTGATAGTTGCACACCATCACATATAAGGACCGGCCGCCCCCCTCAATTCTTCCTTCTCAGCTTCGTTCTCCTCGTCTCCTCTTTCATTGCCATCCGTCGACACAACTCATCCCCTCTGCCGGATCCTGGCACTGTCTCCCCCGTCGCTGCTATCGCTGTTACTGCATCCCACACACCTCTCCTCTCTCATCGCCCCCAAAGACACACACATCGCTCTCTTGCTGCATATTCCGGCTCTGATTTCACCTCCATCGAGCTCGTTCATCGCTAAGACCTCCACGAGCGCCACCCATCAAGACCGAATCCACAGCTCCAACCACGAACAAATGCCTTCCTCTGGCCACCCCGATGCGACTGCCCCTTCCTCTGGCCAGTCCACTGGCCAGTCCACTGGCCAAACAGGTGGTGCGTGCATGGAAGGTTGGCTCGCCCGAGTGCCCACACCAGGTGTAAACCAACCCGGCAACCACGGCAAGCAATCGATCAGTAAAGTGGATCGTTTATTTCCACCAAAGAAATAGACGGTCGTCTTGTCTGACTTCCGTCTCGGTTTCCACCTTGGCTTCTACCCTCGATCCTCCCTCCCGGCTTTTCTTCTCGGTCCTCCCCCTCGGCTTTTCTTCTTGGTCCTCCTCTCGGTCCTCTTCTCGGTCCTCTTCTCGGTCCTCTTCTCGGTCCCCTTCCCGGTCCTCTTCTCGGTCCTCTTCTCGGTCCTCTTCTCGGTCCCCTTCCCGATCCTGTTCTCAGTCCTCTTCTCGGTCCTCTCCTCGGTCCCCTTCTCGGTCCCTTTCTCGGCCCTCTTGTCGGCCCTCTCCTCGGACTTCGGCTTTGGGACCCCCTCGGTATCCCTTCTGCGGTCTTCATGGTCTTCCCCTCGATGTGCTTCTCGGTCGTTTCCTCAGTCCTCGCCTCGGGAGTCCACCCGGGTTCTCCGTGGTCTTCTCTCTTGGCTTTCTCCTTAGTAGAATTTTCTTCCGATTCATCTCAGTGTACTAGTCGTGTTCGTCGGTTTGTAGATAGAGGGTAGATGTGTTCTAGATGGTTTTGGGTATATCTGTGTTTTGGTGTGCGACGTCTTTTGGTACGATGAGTTGTGTATCCGCTCTGTCCTTTGCTGTGTGTTGGTGTAGTTGTTCTGCATTAGATATGTTGACTCGCGTCTTGTTGTTGATTGCGTGCTGATGAACTTATTGCTTTCAAAGAGAGTGATGACCAGCGATTGGGTGCAACCCCAGTCGTGCAGACAGGGTGGTTTGTGTGTGACGGTGATATAGGTAGTCATACCTAAGTACCTAGTTAGGGTTTCCCAAAAAAAAAACACGGCATATCGTTCGGTCAGCCTTGTACGGTGAGTGAGTGGGATAACTCTGGTTGGCTTCTCGAGGAGGTCGTCATCCAACCATAAACTGTAAATCATCAGAACTTGGCCTCGCGCGAGAGATGGGGTTGATAGTCGGGTCCTACCGCTTTCCTTCCCCCTTCAGTGCCCCCCGTTCCGGATTTCCTTCGCTCCTTTCGGCGCAAGAGGATTGCCACCCGTACAATGACGGCGGAGAAGGAGAGGACCGGCGCCGCTCGTGCGGCACGAGGAAGCTGACATTAAAAGGCGGCATTGGAAAAGTAATTTGTTGTGAATAGTGGCACTCATATGCTGATTCGTTCTCTATTCCGCTTCCTCTCCATTCGATCGTCCGCTCCGTCTCTACTGTCTGCATGCTGATTCGAATTTTATCGCTCCAACTTCCTCTTCGATATGGGTTCCATAGTAACTCATAGTCAGGAGGCCGACCCTCACGCCCTTTCCAAGACCCCATGTCCGTGCTCCATTCGTCCTGCGGTGATACTGGTTCGTTTGGCCGTTGTTCCCTTTTTTCCCGCCTCTCCACTTCTCACCCACCCGCTTGGGTGCCTGGCCAAGTGGTACAAATGAACTGCCAGCAACGTTCACCCGCCTGTAACCAGATAAATCAGCAAGGTGGACAGTTATATAGGATATATACTTAGATACACTGCTAAAAGATCAGTATGCACCTGATGGTGCGCGGCAGTACCTGAGAATGTCCGTCCGCCGACGAAATCCCCCACGCAGGAGATGTGAGACGAATAAGCCACATGAAGGGAATCCAATGAATCGAAGATTGGGAAACAGCGATCGAAACAGATGAATAAGTGGAAAGGGAGGGCGAGAATAGGTGGGATATCTACGTGAATTAACTGTGCCGTTCGGTATGTGGGGTGTCGGTAAGAGGGTACATGGGGCAGGTGGGGTAGGTGGGGTAGGTGGGGTACGTAAAGGCATAAAGTGCAATAAATAAATCATGAGTTCGCAGCCACGAGAACAGCTGCGAGGCATGAAGGTTCTTCTGCGAGTCGAGCGTCCGAAGATACGATCGGAAGCATAGCGTGGATATGCTCGCTAGCCCTCCTCCCGTAACCATTGGGCCCCTGACGGGGCATCCTGTAGGCACCGGTTGGTGTTTTGATCGTTTCAATCATGATTGGCGACCAATCCAGTTATTGTCAACTGGGGCGAGGGACCAAAGGCTGCGACAATTGCTGTTGTAAAGCGAAGCGGCTGCTAATATTGGGAGCATTGGGAGCTCAATCAAAAGCGATGGGTCGTATGTAAAACCTGGACCGTTTCAGCAACGATGTCGCCCAGCGTGGGTGGCTTCTCCGTCTCGTCGGGAACGGTAGGCGGAAGTCTTGAACCCGTGAACCGTACGTATGAAGACAACATTTGTCGGAATTGCGAGCAGAATCGACCATCTTCCGTTATGCAGGCACCTCTGCGGCGAAACAGTCAAAGTCGCGAACAGTGCGCGTGTGGACGGCGGGGTCCGATTGGAATGCGAAAGGCGCCCGGGCTTCAGCAGCGACATGCCGCGGTGTTTGAGGCCTGTCTCCGTCGTATGCTTCCTGAGGCCATGTCCCTTAGTCAGTTACGGCTCCGTATCTCCAAGCAGGCTCGAGAGTTGAGGAAAACCCAACACTATATATATTCGCTATCAAAGCACAACGAGGGCAGGCTGTACCCTATCGTAGAGAACCGCGCACATTCATCAAAGGCGTTGGGCCGTGGATCCCAAATAAGGCGAAACTGCGCGTGCATGCGCCTAATACGGCACAGAAACAAGTCAACTTCCACAAAGTCGGAATCAAGCATGGAACAAACATGTTGTTTTAGGATTGAGCCGTGTTCTAGCCCAACGTAAGCATGTTTTCGGACAGAGTGCATATGTACATAGCATGGATAGAAGACGTACGATAACTTTTATGCGGTATGGATGAAGGTGATTGCTGTGGATTTTCGAGGTCGCTACCGGTGGGCGGACACCGTTTGCACGTCTTCAAGAGGGGGAAAGGGGGGGGGGGGGGGATCCTACTACCCTCGGCGTTTCCAAGGTCGACCATAGCGGGAAATATATCGCCACAGCCAGTCAATATCCGTCGAGACATATCAGGCCGCAAGCGTAGATGGCAGGGCAGAATCTTCGATACATGCGACGAGATCGGGACTGCGCGTCAATCGCCGATGACGTCGTACTCCGAGATTTCGAGACGAACGAGAAGCTGGAGATTGTTTCCTAGTTGGTGCGGACTGCTTGGCAGTCCCGAGCAACTCTTATGTATAAGAACCGGCACCCTCGCCCAAGCCATCACAAATCCCATCTCCGCTACCTGCACACCTGCACACCTGCCATAAATTCTCGCCACATGTCCTCACGGTCCAGTTGTCGACGTTTCGGTGCCCGGCACGGGCTGTCATTTCGTTGTTTGTTGCACTGCATAAGTAGTTATCGGCTGCATCAGAAGCTTGTTTGCATCCCTGTAAGGCAGTTTGTCGGAGTATATACACATATTGCAGCGGGTCATGCATGTTTGTTGCGGAGCGGCTGGTGATACCACCCGGAACATTCTGGTGCCGAATAGTGCCGTCGATGCGATCCACAGGCTTGCGATTGGTGCGAATCCGTATTTAGATGAGGACTTGAAACTCCGGATGCCGTCTACCTGCCGTGGCTGTCCTCGTGCAAACAGTGGGTACAGCTTGTGCAATCAAACAAATTGGGAATGCCGAGGCCGTGCACTTTGGGGGATTGATCAGATGGCGCTGTTGGCGGGGGTCCATAGCTATTTGAACATCACCTATGTAGTACTTCGCTTCCGGAGGTATCTGCTGTATCTAGCAGGCAGCTAGGATCATCCAGAGAATGGGACTGAGCCCCGTGGCCAAAGCAGACAATCGTCCGCGCCAGGCAACGGTACACACGGTGCTGACACGGTAGCTAAGTATATGATGTCTTGAAGCATTGCTCGTATAGACTCGGGCCAATGATATACTTAGCATCATCCGACGATCACGGGCTAGTGTTCACTCTCGTCCGTCTTGCTTCGACTCCATTATTGGCTACTCCAATGAAATGCAAGGAATAGTGGAGTAGAACGGCCCGAGCTCCCCATTCCCACGATAACTAGATACAGTCGATATTGCCCCGCCGCCCAAGATTTCGAGCAATACCTCGAACCTCCCTCCGCGCGAACGAAATACAGCGCAGCAGGCTACCAAAGACTCCGATGGAAAGACTATCTGCGATGCTCCAGTCACCGCACCTGACGGAGGATACCACTCGGCTCTCGAGGCGTGCGACGGCGGGCGACGAGAACACACCTACTAGAATTCACCTATCTGGGCGTCGCTCCGCAATCTGGCGGTGACTGAGCCCAATAAACAATACGACAGGGACAAGAGAGGATTACATTATGTATGCTTCGCTTCACCGGAAGTCCGCATGTTGCTATGAGGCCGCGGTAGGTGTCTGTGCTTACACGTACGTACTCTGGCATACGTGGCAAAGTATGTAATACCGTGAGATGTATGTAAGATACTCTATATCTAGCACACAGGCAATTGCGCAAGCGTGTACCTCCTAGTCCGCTCATATGGTCTGCACGCATCCCGCCGCCCCGTGTAGCTCCCCAGCCTCTCAACATACATTTACTATTCTCCCCTGCGCAACAGAGGGTCTTTTTTTTGGTTTCTTCATTGATCGCATGCAGCTATGTTTTTTTTATATCCACTATCCGCATACGACCTAGCCAGCTCACAGCGATAACATGAACCATGGTGAGGATGAGCGAGACTTCATTTATTGCATCCGACCCGACCTGAACACTTTCATGACAGTTCATGCATGTCGGTGGTATATCCCCGCTCGTCTAGATGGACCCAGTCCGGAACAGAGCCCAGAGGAAGGAGCGGAGAATAGGAGTATGGATGGGTCTCGGAAAACCGAATGGCAACTGGGAGAACGAGTGGGGGACAACGAATTCGCAGGAGCGAACGGCGACTAAGAGTGGGGGGCTGGAGAATGGAATGTGATGGGGCGATTAGGACTCGAGAGAATGGACGGGTGCTCGGGGGTGGGCAGGGACTAGGAGCTTGGTGTTGCGGTTGTTGTGGGAGGTGGATCCGGTAGAGGCGGAGAAAGATGATTGACTCGATACAGACACCTAGCTACGAATGCACGAGGCGACAGGAAGTTGACATACATTTGAACGACAGTACTCGAATACATCATACCACGCATTCCCACCCATGATACCGTCGCTCGTTATATCCAGACTTACGCATGCTCCAATGACGGGATTCCGCCGTCCTCCGTGCAAACAGCACTCTACAACCTCGGCACTTGTATGCGTGGATGGCAACCGGCGTATGCGAACGCATCACAAGAGAGCAAGTGGAGGCTGGAAGGGTGGATGAGTCTTGGGAAAGCGAGCACGGCGTGGGAAATCGAGGAAGATCGAGTGCTTTCTAGAGGAATGAGCGGAAACTGAGCGTGAATGGTGACTGGAGGATGATTGCAGCTTGGAACTGTGAATGGAACTTGGAAGAGTTCCTGAAGGTTCAAAGAGGCACAAACACTCGGCAGGGCGATTGGCAGCTGGAACTGGGAAACGAGCGAGGGTCAGGAGCTTGGAAGAGTGCATGGCGGCGAGGAGTGGAAACGAGTGTCTTCGGAGCGAATGGGGCCTTCGGACTGGGGGGAGTGGCGGCTTGGAGCTTGGGACCGTGAATGCGGTTTGGGGGACCGAGCCCTTTCCGAACGAGTGGAAGAGCTAGGAGAGCCCCCGATGCTGGGCGAGCTATGGGTCACAACTGTTGCCGAAGGTACCCGCGCATGCCGCCCAGGTATGTACTTGCTCTTCAAGGCTGATATCACTCTCTTGAAACGGAAAAAAACGACCTGCGAAATGGAATTCCTGATGATGATTTATGTTCAAAACACCTTGTGTCAACACTACGCATCAAGTTCCATGGAAGACCATCAGAAGACTCCATATAGGTAGTTTGGGCATTGTACATATGTACAACTTTTCCATTCTGAGTACCTGATCTTATCGTCACCACGGCCCAGCTGCCCGGTACTATATACCGCTCGACCGTCGAACCGCCTGATCGTTGCCGTCATTACGAGCGGATTGACCTCTATATTAGAAACCTAGTAACCGTGTGAACGCCCCTGCCGGCCAAGACTTGCCCCTCCCCGCCCCGCAGTTCTTCATGCCTTTGAGACTCTCCCTCCCTCCCTCTGCTTCGCCGCTACATTGCCTAACGCCCCTACACTCCATCTTCCTTCTCGTCCGTCTTCTCCCCGTATTCCTTGTCATTGTCTGAGTCAATACAGTTGACCATTACAGCTCCCTTCTATTTACTGATTCCTTAGGGGGATTTGTTCCCGGCTCCCTCGGGTGATTGCTGATTCCCTACCGCTCGCGTCATACCACGTCTCTCGTACAGACCTTTCGCACCACATCGCCGCTCCCCACCTTCTCTTCACCATCACAGGTCGCCGCCTCTGGTCCTGGGCCTAGGTATTGCGGTTGCTCCCCCACGGTCGGCTCCCCATTCCATGCGGAGCACTCCAATGTTGCCATACCTGTTACCCTCACGGTCTCACCCAAGACACTGCTACTTTGTAGGTTGCGCCCATCGATTTGCCTCCCGCACAACGGTCACCGATTTCCCACTCCTTTCCCCAGATACCGTCAGAGGACCCACCCGAAGAGACACGCGCAGGAGGCTCACGTCCAAAACGTTATATCACCGAAAAACCAAAAGCCGAAAACCTGGTTGATGAGTATCTATTCAACTACGATTTACGCCGATCTACAACGCTAAACCAATTGAGTTTTTGATGTCATTCAGAGGTGAGCATTTGCACATAGGGGAATGTTCTCCTTTTTTTTCTGATCGCTGCTTGGAGTGTTTTTTTTGAATTATTTACAGACAGTGATGCTAATGATTCAATCGTGTTCTTAGTTACCCACCAATCAAGCTCCCAAAAAATGTCCCCTAAGCACCCCGCAGCCCAGCAACGCTCAAAGATACCACTCCTGCAGCAGACTCTGTATCTACGGGAAGAGTGTCCATCTATGCAGCAGCATTTCTACCATCGTTGTCCGCTGGTATTCGTTAAAAACTCAGGTAGGTACCCAATGGACAATGCCCTTCAGGTAGAGTCGCGCCCACCGGAAACTTTATACGAAAGAATATGCTTGCGAGTGTCCGGAAGGATGCTGCTATTCCCCGAAGCGATCAGGTAAGGATTCCCGGGGGGCAGCCTGCCCGCCGTGCGTGAATCGTCTAATTTGAACACCGCCAGCCGTCGAACATCCCCGAACGAACATACGCACATCGGAAACGAACGGCTCATCGCTACAATTTTGCGACTCCATCTGCGATTCACATGGGTTTCCCGTGTGAATTTCTACATCACCACCCAGCCGTGAGCGGTTCTCGTCCTCTTACCGATCGCTGCGACCCCTGAACAGCATCCTTTCCGTTGTTCGAATGATCTGGTACCGATCTAGTTATCACCATCCGTGAAGTCCCTGATCCCCGGATTGAGAAGAGGAAGCAATTCTCCGAGGCGTCAACCACCAAGTATGTGCAAATGGTATAAAGACTTTATCGGCCCGGCATCGCTGGCTGCCGGGCGGCAGGCTGCCGGGCGGTATTGGGAGGCTTGTGGGCGCTGAGTGGCAGCAGATGGAGTGGTTGTAGGAGTGATGTGGCGTATAATCATTGCAAAATCCAACGATGAAATTTAATGGCTACGATAAAGCCCACTAGAACACAATAAACTCCTCTGTTTCGAGTCCTCAAACAAGCTCTCTCAACCTAGAAGTCGGCTCCACCCCAAACCTCTCTTGAGCCAATGGCCTCCTCAACACTGGCTCCTCTCATGTTCGCAAACACCGACTGTCTAAAGCCACCGAAGAAGCCGGCGAGGCACATGATATACAGTGGTCTAATAGTAAAGTAGACTTAAAGTTCCTACACAGATTGTCAGTTCGTTGTACCACGATGAATGATGATTTTGAAGCACTTAAGATGTTTTCCGTTTCTCTTGTTAACCAAGTATACATGAATGCTAACTCACAAGTATATAGATTTAGAATGTCAGCTGAGGAACAACAGCTACACTGTGTTTGGGCACTGTTACAACATACCAATTTGACGGCAGCTATTAAAGGTATGATCACTTATGCAAAAAGTTCTAAAACAGAGGAAGTAAGCCGTATGGGAAACAACATGTTGTCTGGTAACTGGCACAAGTCTGTATTTAATGCAATTAAAAACTTTGCTCTGAAGCTAGGTCAGCACACGGTGTGGACGAGCTGTCTACCATATTGTCGACCTGTACGGGGCGTCCAAATTCATACGACCTGAGATGAGGCATCTGCCATCGCGGGGCCGCGGGCACGGATATTATCGCAAAAGCGTCTTCTCGACCGGATACACTGTGCGAGATGATGCGATGGGCCCACGGTTTGCTACAGACCTGGATTTCCCCTTACCAATTAGCTCTTCCCCCGGGAACCTCGTACAAGCACAGGAGAGCATGTATGGTAACTAGTCGAACCGCCCAGACGCTAACAAGCTAGAGTAGCGTCACTTAAAATGGTTTAGCGCAAGTGATTTCATACGATTACAAGCTCATAACTCCACCTTATCTCATACATTGCGCTTGATTCTTGATTTCTAGGCTTTGAGGCTTTGAGTACTCATGATTCAAGTAATGGGCTTCTAAAAATCAAGCAAAATTTCTGATTGTGTGTCCTCCCCCAACACAAGGTCATTCAACCCCTCCAGCGCCATGACTCCATCTCGCTTTCACCTCCGGAAGTTTCTTGTAGAAGTACTTATCTGTCTATCTATTGAGGGCTGGCGGTCCCTGTTGGATCACGTTTTCGGAGGAGCGTTGGGGCCAAATCCCTAACATCTTGCACCGTCTGTGGAAATCCAGCCCACTGTAGAATATCACAACGCCAAACTAAAGTTTTCTCCTCTGCCTCGAGTAGTATGTAGCCAGCGGGATTTCCCATAGTCCGCCGCTGACCATCTTCTTAGAGTTCGATGTATAAATGTTGAACGCTTCATCTCAGCGGCATGCCCCCCCCCCCAGGCTACGAGGCCGTTCAGGTACATCGCTAAACCATCCAGATTCGGGTATATTTCCGCCGTTGAACTGTGGATTCGCAGTTGGCAATCTGCACCTAGTCCGGCAAAACCTCAACTGTCGACAGGAATCTGAGTAGCCTCATCTCCGCAGGCAGCCCGCCGGTAATAATCTCGCAACCTCCTCGCCGACAACCCGCGCAAAATCCCGCCGCGTCGCTAGCAACCCGTAAAACCTCGTTAATATTCGCCATCTGCTGTACACTCTCGTCGCCGGACTGTCACCACTACAGAAAGGGATCATAACTACTGGTAGTCCCAAATATCTACCGACCTGAAGCTCCCCCTGACAAAAAAAGAAAATCCACGAAAAAAAAGAAAAAAGAAGAAAAAAAGCAGATACCCATAAACTGACCTACTATATACATAGCGTCTGGGGTTCGACTATGTACCATACGGTTCGGCTATATACCATCATGCTCTCTATGTACTCAGCTTACCTTCAGAGCCAACCAAATAGCCTCTCGCATCGAGACGAGTATCAACAGCCATTGAGACAATCCCTCGCGGCATTCCTTCGTGTAGACGCGAAATCGGGGCAGTCGTGGCAAGGGTGATCACCTGGAGCATCGCGAGAAAGCGCTTCTCGGTAAGAAATCTATTCTGTATTAGACCTCCCAGGACGATATCCGGATTGGCTTTGTCAAAGAAGTTGTGGCCAGACCATCGCACAGGGGTCGGGTGAACTCCGTCTGTGCTCTCCGTCTTATCGAATGGTTTTTTTTTTTTTTTTTTTGGTTTATTCATACATACTCGCATACAGCCTATTTAGGCTATGGTGGCGCACCCTCCATCCAGGCTTCCGAAAGTCTACATATCGAACGGTGGGCTGAAGGGACTTCGTCTCCAGATCGTCGGGGAAATCTCCGCGTTTTCAGCCTTTTGCTATTTCGATAACGTGCCCGCTTGTGCACCCCGTAATGTGCACGTGGCGGGCGGTTTCGTTATCTGTATCTACATTTTTGGAAGTATCTATATCCGATGCGGCAATTCCCGAGAGAAAGAAAGGGATGCAGAACTGCCTTTTGCCAGCAGAAGAAAATGCCAACACACATGCAGCCGTCACACTGAGTCACATCCGGATGTTCACACTCAAGCTCCATTTTGTTTCCCCATATTAAGAACTATTATTTCGATCTTTCATCGCTTGGTCGGTCCGAATGCGGGGGGAGTAATGTCGGAATAGCATATAGGACCACAATGGCGTGACACCTGGACGGATTCGCCCCGCCCCGTGGCGGAGCCGGCCCGGAGAAGCTCCATCCCCGCGCGTGTTATTGCCGTCCGTCGGCACTGCCACCCAATGTGCGTGCACGCCTGGGGTTGCGCATACAGACTCCATGTGCGGGATTCTGTGCGCGGACAGCGACTGTCCACCCATCTCCACGTCAGGATATACGACCTATATACGTATCGACCTGTTTTTTCCAATGCTTTTACACTTGTGCTAAATCCGCTCTTGTGTAATCGTTGATCGGTCCCGAGTCCCACCGACTCCGCGCGCCCCAACCGGTCACCGCCCCTGACTCGCAGTGCGACGCCGTGACCGCAGCCAACGGGAATCCAAGGTTTGGGATGGCAATTTGGCCGGGCGCTGACAGATATGTTGGGGCTGAGAACCAGCCAATCGAATTGTCCCCAAGCCCTCGAGCAAAATGTGGAGCGCACATATGTAGGTAGTGATGAGGCATATAATGGTCATTTCGAGGTGGTGGATGCTGGGGTGGTGGTGTTGGTGGATCGTAACAACCACATGGCGGCCATCATGGCGGCCATCATGTTGGCTTCGATCTCTGCTGCCCCATAAGTCCGCCTATCTGCCCTATCGGTCCGCCCAGCCGCAGACGGCCCGATTGGGGGAGGGGATGAGGGTTTCCCTGCGTTTTGGTTGGACGTGACGGGAAGGGGAACTTTGCTCGATCTTGTCAACCCTCCCACCCATTGCCGGGGCGACAAGACTCGCTCCTTCCCGTGCACGCCTGGGGGCTCACAGGTGTCGCGAGAGCGAGTGGGGCATCGTCCTTAACGCACCGCGGCGCTGATAGCAGGCCTCGCCGACGACGGACGACTGGCCTACCAACCAAGTGCATCAAACGACTTTCGTTGTGGACAGCTGAGAATTCTCGCTGACGATGACGCGGACAAGCCGGGGAAGGGATAGGGATATCTCAGCCTCGACTGCGGATTTTCCCCACTCGTGCAGATCGCCAAGCTCGCGAAGGCCGAGTTTGTCTCGTCTCCAGTTTTCACGACACATAAGTCCGCAGTGGGGACCAAGAGCTGGTCTCGCTTGTACATAGTGCCCGCGATTGGGCCGCGTGGCCGATGTGTATCTAGACTTCTAGTCATGCACCGTTTGTTATTATTAGCAACGGGTGGTCGGCAGCCGTAATGGGAGTCACAAAATATGTACATACGTAACCCAAGTCGAACTTCAAATGACCTGTCAGTTGGGCGACGCACACTCTGCTCGCACCGCATCTTCGCTCGCGCAGCTAAAACCCGGCCCAGGCACCTGCAGCCTCCCGCCCCAGCGTCATATCGATTGCATTTATATCAACGTCGCCGCCAGGATATCGTCGCACCCGACTTGGATGGATCCAGACCATCGTCCGCGACTTGTCGTTGCGCGCAGCAAGTCGTGTTCGCTGCAAAAGCCGACTGCTCTTGCCGACGACCTGAGATGACTCCTCGGTCGGCGCGTCGGTCGAGCTCCGCACATCCGTTGGGGTCGGCTGCGGGACCGTCTTTTTTTTAGACATGTGCTAGATAGTTATACCCAGGTAGTTACCTAGGTGGGTAAATGTAGTCAGTCTATTAGTGGAAAGCCAAGTCATACCCTGCAACCCTGCTCCCCTCCGCTCCGCTGTGCTCTCCTCCGTAGTGTGCACGAACAGAAATCCGCGAACAGACGCGCGTCTTTGCGTTCGAGTTCGACTCGCCGTCCCTGCACAGAGAAATCCGAGAACGCTTCTTGATGGTAGTATCTACCCCGCTTGCTGGCCCCCGCCCCCCACCGCCCCCGCAGGTGTTAGACTTCACGCAAGGCCAGACCATAGGGCTGGCTGGGTCTTTTCTTTTCTTTATTTTTCTCTTGTTCCTGGTAGATAATTACCGAATGTTTCAGCACTATCTACGTGTCAGATGTGCGGCCCGGAAGTACATCATACATGATGTGCGCATGCATCATAGGCGAACGAGTATTCACATAGAGGGACGGCCACGTCCGAAGGGCTGTTATTCTAGGAGTGCTCATGGTGTGCGTGGACATTCAGCCGGGGCAAACGATCAGCGCCACCACCATCATCATCACCATCATCACCATCCGGATGCACAGCCGGAAGCCGAGGCCATGCATAGGAAGAAGAGCACCTGAGAACCCGCACGCACTCCTTCCTTTCGTTGGTTTCGTCTCCATTCCTTTCCTTTCGGCAGCAGTCTAATGAGCTTCATTCTCTCTGGGCGTGAACTACAGCATCACGTTCCCTCCTCCTTCCTCCCTTCCCTTTCCTTCCCTTCCTTCCGCTGGCCGGAAATTATGCCTCGAGGCGCCCACAAGGCACAGGACAGCTCAGTCCGAACGGTGATCTCAAGCTCCGAGTGCCAGCGAGGCGGCGATCCGCAGTAGCTATTCTTGGGCCGTCTGCGTGTCCGCGTTGAGGAGAACGCTCGGGCATGGGTCGAGTGGGCGTGGAGGCCACAAAAGACAGCCCGGGATGGTGGCCTCAGGCTCCCAGTGCCAGTGAAGTGGTGATCCGCAGCAGCTATTCTTGGGGCATCGACGTGTTCGTGGGAGGGAAGCACTGGGGCGGGCGTGGGGGAGCGAACAGGATCTGCACTGTGGTCACATAGTTGACCCATCCGTTGAGAGGACTGCGAACACTCGGACGAGGAAAAGTCGGAAGCAAAGGAGGTCCACGCGTGGCGACTGGCTCTTCAGCCTCGTCTGGTATATAGCAGCGCCTGCCTCGTTGCACCGCCCGTGCGTGCTGGATCCAATCCGACCCGCAGCCCAGCACCCTCCTCCCCCTCCCCCATCGAGACGACGAACGGAGCCACGGACGTCCCGTTTCTGGTACGATTGGCGCAGGATCGGTGACTGGAATGGAGTCGGCGTTCGATGTGTGGCTGTGGTCTGTGGATCGTCATCGAGGGACTGGTAATCCGCATTCAGAACGCGGTGAAGACTTCACACACCCCCCTCTTTGCTCCCCCGCCCTGATTGGGCACGGGACCCGCAGCGCCCGGGTACATACGCTCGCGACTGACACCGACCAGCACCGTTCGTTTCGAGAGGAGCGCGGGCTAGACCGGAGCCGCAGAGAGCGAGACGACCCCGTCGTTGGCCGCTAGACCGTCCAGACTCCTAAGGTGGTAGAGGGCTCGAAGAGGATCCGACCTGCACACTCGTGTCGTTAGAACCGGGTCTGGGGCAGTGCCACGCGACTTACCTACCCGACAATCTCCCGATAACACCCGTGGATTACACGTGTTTCTCCGTCCGCACGCCTGGAAGCTATGTGTGGTTAGTCTCTCCGGCGGAGATAGGGCTAACGGTGCGCAGTTTCGCCTCAACCTGAGCGATACATATGTAGAAGACGGGTTCGTTGTTTAGCATCCGCATACTAGAGGCTCCTAAGCGACGCGCGTGGCACGTGACTGTGGCGCGGTCGAAGCGCACGCAGCCCACATACAAGGTGCACATTGGGGCCTGGAGTGCGGTGACTTTCGGGGTCTGTCATTCCGTCTGTAGCGCTTAACGGTACAAACATGCGCACAGTCAACTGTGTCATCCGTATGATGGGCTCAACATGGGATGTACCTCAGGGCACAAGACCCAACTTGGCGCCCTTTGAGTGAGCCCTGTGGTTAATTGGTGGTTTTTTTGTTTGTTTATTCATACTCACATGCGGACCAATTGGTTGATTGGTGTAACTAATGAATACACGACTTTTTTTTCATTCTTTTTTTCATCAATCCCATCAAACGATAGGGAAAAAAAAATGAGACGGTACATAGGTACATGAACCCCCATGGGACCTGCCCCCCACGCATTAGCTTGATCGCGTGCGTATCCCCTATCCGTCCGCATCCACCCATATTTCCCGTCAAGACTACATACTTCACCTTGCGGCTCCCCCGCCAACGACTATCCCACCGAGGCGCGGCGATGATGATGAGGGAGCGACGAGATGGCGCATCCACCGGCACGCCCACACGCGAATCGTCGACCATGCACTGCGACTCCAAGAGGAACAAGCAAGGGACTTGCCGCCATTATAACGCGACCCCCGCTCGTCACTTCATCTGCTTGCCAAGTATCGCATCTTGAAGCCTGCTCCTGAAATAAAATCCTCCCTCACTACACTAGTCCCCACGGCACGAATTCCCAACTCACAACAGCAACGGCAGGTTATCTGTGTGACGTACCAGCACCAACGGCGGGGGTGGCAAAGGACTAAGCATCGACAACTGCCACGGGTCCCCCCCCTTCCTCCTCCTCCTCCTCCTCCTCCTCCTCCTCTGTCGTTTCCATCCAACTTCGCGTCGCTCCACGACTCCGCCACAAAGTACACTGTGCGCACCGAGGCACACCAGGTCCTGGAAGTGGGACCTGAGGTTTGCCGTGTGCGCACTAGCCCCGCTCCTACCACCACGGATCGCGCCGTGCACTGCTCTTGCCTCGGGTGAGCGAGCACACTCAAAGGAGAAGGGTTATAAGGTCCCGTCCTCGCCACAACCGTCGGCTCTCCCAACAGAAATAGTTCCCACCACCGCGGCGCCCACCGTCTGAACTCCTCCTGTCAGCGCCTTCCCTTGCTACTCCTCTTCCTTCTTTCTTCTTCTCCACCGCGATTTCGATCTCGACTTGGACTTTGAGCACGACTCCGACCTCGACTACCCCATCGTGAATAGTGAGCCATCCTCCTCTTGCTGTCCAAGTTTCCTGAATCGTCCCATCACTCTCTCCCCTCTTGTCTGCGGACCCATCGCTTCCCCCGTCCGTATCCAGTGCTAACGTTCATCGTGGAACCAGGAGGTCGCAGCCGGTCCGTCACCACAAAGCTCGAACCCAAACTCCAAGCCTCCACCAAAGCAGCGACCATGCCTAAAAAGCCCGACAGTACCACTCCGTCAGGTGCTGGCAGTTGCAACAACCAGTCCCCTCCCGCCGGCAACCCTCCTAGTCGCGCCGTGTCGATACCCGGATGGATGGATCGGGTCCCGGTTCCGGGTCAAAACCCCCCCGGCGACCGCGCCAGCCAGCAGCTGAAGGCTTTCGACTCTCAGTTCGGACAAAACGCTTAGTCAACCTAAGCTGGATCTCGGTCCACGCAGTACATGCCGGAACAGTCAGGATATGACCTCTGTGTCTCCTCCCCTTGTTTCTTTATGTCCATTCGGGTATCTTGCAGGTTGTGCGGTGTTCTGGTATTCGGAGGCTTGCTCTGACTTTTGTTTCTTTGTTTCTTTGTTGCCTTCCGGGCATCACTGCGTGTTGTTTGGTGTTCGGATTTTCGGAGGCTTTCGTGTTTTGCGCGACTTGATGTTGGGTTATTGCTTGTATTTATCAATTATTCAATGGTGACGTCATACCTGTTAGTGATCGATGCAATCTCGTTAATCGTGCAGCACACCTCCGTCCATTGATCAAATCCGGCGATTCCATCGCCCGAAGAGAAGCGGTACCCCATAACCACAGCGTCGATGCGTGCGATCATACGATTGTCGTCCGGTCGGAGCGGGGAAGCCCAACTTGCCGTGCGACAAGTCCTTCCGATTGAATGCATGACCATAGTAGATACAGCAGTAGAATCCGATGAGCAAGTCCGCACGATTGCCTGCCACCGTTCGCTGCTCCCTGTGCAGGTAGCTATCTTCACTGTCAATCGGTTTGACCGTAAATCAAGTGTGGTCCTTGGTTCTGCTATATTTTTTCCCACCCCTCAGTTCGTCGGAGTCCCCCCCTCCCCGCGACCGGCCACTGATACCTCCACGCTTTCTCTTGATCACTGTCCTGCCGAGTCCTCCCCGCCCAGCGTTGTCTTCGTTTCTTGCATCCACTGATGCGGTGATGTTGGTTCGCTTTCGCCTCTTTCCCTTTCCTTTCCCACTTTCCTTTCCCCTTCCCTCCCCCTCCCTCCCTTCTCTTTCACCTCCCCCTTCCCTTCCCTCCTCCTCCCCCTCCCCCCCTCTACCCATCGTTCCCTCGCCCGCCCAACTCCGGCACCTCACTCCCACTCCGGCCAGCGCACCATCCCAACAGCGCCGGCCCCCCTCCCAGGACCCCCACATCTGTTGGAGGCCGTACCCATCATCCGCACCGTTGCCGATTCGTTCTCTGTACCGTCCGTCCGTACTCTCCACCGCCATCCCTCCCACAAATCCCTCCCCCCCCCCAACTCCCGATAACCGTGTTCCTTCGCCCCATTTCCGCCCGGCCGTCACCACGAGAGAAAGTCGCCCATTGTAAGGTCCAGTGACAATAGCGTCGTCGGTTCGAATTACGCACTTGGGCTAGTGGCGGCGGGTGACGAAATGTGCAGAACGTGCATAGCGAAGCCCGGCTAAGTCTGTATCCGAGACGATTGAAAGAGGTGGAAATGTGGTGTGGTTATATGTGAGTGTGCCAGCCGATAGCAGTATCGCTTTTGAGTTGGACAAAACAATGACTGGTGTGGGAGGTGGGGAGGAGGGAGGGGGGGGGGATGGAAGCGAAAATGGCTCAGCGACTCGGCCAGGATCGTGTGATCGTGGGGGTGATTTTCCCCGAGGGAAAATCAATTACTTAACAGGATCGAGATTAACATGCGCGATGCGGACCCCTTACCGCACTTCCATATGAAGGGCCGACGGAGCCCCAAAATTGTCGTATGTAGGCAGGGAGGGATGGATGCTTCTGGCGTTTCGGCCATCCAACTCCCTCCTCGTATTCATGGCGTTCGACCAGAGGGGAGTGCCTGTAAAGACGGACGTCACTCGATGGGAAGGTGTTGAAAATGCTGGCGGATTTCGAAACTCCAGCCGTTTCCACCCCAGGTGTACGCGGCGAGCGGGGTGACTGTAAAGGCTCGAGAACGATACCCCGTGGTTAGGAAACCCTTCATCGTTTGGAGGTGCCTCGACGCTGAAGTCGAAAGATGCAATTCGTCAAGCCGAAGCAGAAAAAAATCCTCGCCGTAAGCGCTACTTCCCGACGGGAGGTTCTGGAGTGGTCCCACACTATATATACTCTACCCACTCCCGCCCATACTACGTACATCGGTGAGAGAGAAAAAGAAATGAGGATAGGTGGCCTTGCAGCTGTCTTGTGCAGAGCGTCGGAGTTCTGGCCACGTTGCAACGGTCTAGCGCACCAATATCAGATCATGCGGCCGCGGCGTGATTAGTCTATCTATTGACGGGATGGCAGAGATGAGGTCCCAAGGGTGGTGGGAAGGAGGAACCACTCGTAGGTATTTTGCTGGGGGGGGGGGAACGGACCTCCGGAGTTACCCAAGGCGTTTTCTTTTGTCGTTCGGGTAACGGAAAACATGGATCGTGCTGGCTACTAGTACGGTCCCGGATGTATGTGTGATATAGATATGGAGCCCGTCGAAAAGAACCGCAAGTCGAATCTTCGTGCTTTTTCCGCAGCGGTGGTGATGCTGGAGCCAGAGCTATATCGATCCAACGGAGGCGGTCGGGGCTAGCGTAGACGGGTCGGTGTCTCAGACAGATCGGCGGTGACAGCCCGGCGGACTGGGTAGCGAAAGTACGACGAGCCCGGCGTGGGAACAAAGGCCCCATACATATATACACACTCCGCAGCACGTCCCGGCGGCTGCTGCAGCCGCCTTACCTGTTCCATGTCCAATTCCAACTGTGTCGTGTGAGTTAGCCTATGCACCCCCCGTGTGTACATACGCAGGTACGTGGGAAAGCCAACAAAACCTTCATCCCGTGCGTCGGGTTGCAGGTGCAAGTTCATGCATGCCGGAGGGAGGAACGCACCCGCCCGGCGCCGGAAGTAGAGTGCGGTGGGAGTTTGCGTTCACGGTTGGTTCGACCCCGGCACTTCGCATGCAACACGGTCTGGTGTTCCGTTTCCATAGATAAGTACATGGTATGTGATGGGGGGGAGGGGTAAAAAGAAAGGAGGAAGAAGAAGAAAAAACAATGACTAGGGGAAGAGGGGCGTTTGCAAACCGTATCCCGCTGTCATCGGACCGCTTTGCAACGAGCAAACGGACGGCTGACTTGAGCGTCGACACTCCAGGTCCGCCGTGTGAGGTTTGGCCGGTTTTCTTTTTCTTATTCATCTTTTTTTTATTTTCACTATAGCTGCTTGGTCCGAGAAGGCGAGTGATCATCAGTGCGGGACAGATGTTAGATGCTATAAGGCGACGGACGACGAGAAATACGCACCAGTATATAAGCACAGAGCATGCCGTCAATACCCATCCGCAGACAGCAGTGGAAAGCTTGAGCGATTGGTCGCCAAAGGTCATCTGCCAATCTGACGTCGTGCAGGTGCCGGAAACATCATATCAAACATCCATCTCCATAATCTACAACATAATGTGACATCCCGCGCATCACTACCCGCCTCACTGCAACATGCGTTGTGCGACCCCATCGCAGCGCCATCTCCCGTCTCCCCGCGGGCCTCGTATGGTGCTTGGGAGGGCACCAAAGGTATCAGTCATTTTCAACCGCCGGGTACACAACCCCGCAGGCTTGTCGAAAGGTGTTTGCCTACGAAATTTCTGTTTCGTCGACGCCGTCGTTGCGGGTCTTCGGGCGGCTGTCATTGGCAGCGAAACCTTGAAGAATTCAGGCTCCCTGCGCACGCAGGGCTTCTCCCCACCGGTGGCTGGCGAATGGACACGACAACAATGAAGGGACACAGAAGGCTGCGCATTCTGGTACGTGGCACCTGTGCCAGACGGACTAGAGTATGTAGTATTTATTCCCTTCGTCCCCCCAGAACAAAAGGACTCCCCAGCACTCTCGAGCGAGGTGAGTCGTATTTTCCCAGAGACCGCACAACAGCAGCTGTCTGCCAGACTGACAGACATCCTCACAGAGCAACGACCGCCGCAGCTGGCACTCACTAGATACGCCTTAAACTTCACAACTTGCAGCAGCCCTAAAATCGGGGGAAAAAAACAAAAACGAATGATCACTATAAGGGTCGAACCTGTGACCTCGGCGTTTCCCGCACCACCACCACGCTTTAACCAACTGAGCTAAGCGACCATTAGTGATAGATGGGCCGGATAGCATTCATACGGCCTACGATGCGCTCAACGACACAACTCAGCAAGCACATCCACGCACCCTGCTCCGCACACGAAAAACCCGCTCAACCTCTCCACCCAGCCGCACCCGTATCAGCCGAATGCGCTCTGCAGCGAGTAGTTGATGATCAGCTCGTCGCCCGTCTTGAAGCTCTGTCCACGCGTCGTCAGCCGTCGCCCGCCGCCTCGAGGGGGAGGGAAGCTACACTCCACAGATTGCCCACGTTCTCGTCGAGCGCGGGCATGAAGCTCCAGTTGACGTAGAGCAGCAGGCTCTGGTCGGCGGCGAGGTCGAGCTGCTGGCGCAGGAAGACGACGACGTTCTCGAACCGCTGCGTGGTCTTGATCTTGTACGAGTCCTTGTTGAGCACGGGCGCGTTGCCCATCGCCTTGAACTTCAGCGTCACTTCATTCACCCGGCCGTCAGCGAGGCGGAGGAGAAGGAGAGGGGAAATGGGGGGGGGAGGGGAGGGGAGGGACCTTTGGCAGGCTTCGGATGTGACGCCGCGTCGAGGGCTAGCTTCCCGTCGCGCGGAAGCGCCGTCAGCACCACCGACGCCGTCAGTGTTATCGGCATGTCCGGAGACGCGTCCTCGGGGATCTTGGGGAGCTGTGGAGCCGTCGTCATCGATGCGGTGTGGGTTTGGGAGTTTGCTGCCGAACGATGCGGGGACGCGGTGGCGCCGGGTAAGTGGGGTGCTCCAGAGTTCGTCACCCGGCAGGGATACTTTCTGTCTAAGGGACGGCCGCGATGACACGAATCGGCAAAGCTAGTTGGGCTCTGGATCACTGGCGACCTTGGGAGTCGGCCAGATCGAAGCCAATAAACGGCTGCTGGACTGGCTACCGCATGACGCCGGATACTTTGGTACAGCGGGAAACACACTTCGAGGGGGTTTCTCTCCCTGCCGCAGTGATGTTACTACGAGCAACGGCTGATTGTGCTGCATGTCACGGGGGGTGCCAGCCAGAGCTCCGCACGAGAAGCTTTCCCAGCTGTGACGACGGTACGGACAGGACGCGGACACCAAGAGCAATGGCGCCGGCCCTGCAACTGGGCCAACAAACTTTCCCAACTCGCTTCCCCCTACGAAACCCAATCGCCCAGCGGAAACCTAGAGCGGCGTACAGCACATAAAACCACCGGTGGCCAGGGGGGTGAGGGCGACGTTACCTCGGACCCACCACGGACCGAGACATCATCCATGCAGTACTTCACGATCGACAACCCGACGGCAGCGACCGGCCTCTCCAACCGCAGTGGCGGCTCCTCTTCCGCGGAGCGCTTCGTTTTGGTGGCGCTGGCGGCGATGGCGGCGGCGCTGCTCGTCGGCTTCTGCGGCCTCTGGCAGTTCGGCGGCTACGCCGAGAAGCGGGCGCGCGAGATTGCCGTGCGCATGTCGGCGGCGCCGCTGGACACGTACGTCAACCCGCGCTCGTCGCTGGCCGCCGCCGGGCCCGAGTTCTGCCGGCTGTTCGCCGGCGACGGCGGCCTGCACAGCATCAAGTGCGGGGACGGCGTCGGCTTCGACGTCGTCTACGCCGGCGAGGGCGCCTGCTGCGCCGTCGCGTGCAGCTCCGACGAGTGGTGGATGCCGCGGCGATGGTGGGAGGTCGAGTGCGGCGGGAAGGTGATCGCGCATATCGCCAACGACAGGACGAGGCCGCATGCGCGCTGATGAGCACGCGGGATGGGAACACACGCGGCGGGCGGCGGACACGGGGAGACGCGGAAAGCGTTGTTTCAAGTTTGGCATGTAGTTATTGATATACAACGTGATTTTACGTTTCTGCGAGTATTTCTTGTGATCGTCCCGTTTAGAAATGACGGACAAACGCAACGCCCCCCCCAACTCGGCCTTCTCACACTCCGCCACCCTCACCGACACGACGCAACAACGAGCCACGACTGCAGACGTCGGACCACCTCTCACACCACCCGTCCGTCCGGTGTTTCGTCGGGGCGACTCTTCCCTTCTCTTCTGTCCCCGCGGCTGCTGCTGTTTCGGCCGATTCGTGCTGCGGACTTCGCTGACCGCAGACGCCACTGATCAGCCACGCAGACGTTGTTTGTGGAAGAGCCCCGCCGCCCGTCAAATGCAGGCACCAAAGGTATTACCTGTCTGCATACATGCGGAAGACCTGCCGGATAAGGGAAGTGTAGAGAAAGAAGAACGTAGAAGAAAAACATAGAAGAAAAAAAGAAAAGCAGACGAGCTCCACGGAGCAGCAGAGAACATACTCTTCGCAGATGCCCGACATGCACATCGATGTGAGACGCGATACGACATGATAGGATGCAACTATGTATATGTATGTATGGCACAGCAATCCGAAACCGATCCGTATGTAGAGTAACTGCTGTGCTCAACCCGTCGCGGGCTTCGTCTTTCCCCGCTCTGCTTCGAGCAGGGCGACCACGACGACTTGCACTCGGAGCGACTTCAGCCCAGAAAAAGTAAAACGAAGGGAGCAAAAAAAGGCCTCATCCGAAACCCGCATCGCGCCGCGGCATTCATTTCCCACGCAGACCAATCGCCACCACGGACGAGGGGGAGGCACGGACGAGACCGAAGGAATCTGCCATAGATATCGTATGTATCATAAGCTGCGTGTGGACGTTGGGTCAAGGCAAGAGACCCGCGCACTGCATGTGCTCTGACTCGTTCGCCCTTTCCGTGGAGATCGGTGGATGGTTCTGCGCACGGAGAAGCAGGGCCACATCCCAAACCGGACCGTCCAGAAACTGAAAGCGGTTACGTTTGGATGAGAACTGGTCTTCGATGCCACTGGCATCGCATCCTGCCGAGTGGCACCAGACCCCTTCACACAAATGCCCCTTTCGGCTCAGATTCCAAAAAACCATTTCCCCCTTCCCGTTTCCTGGTCACACATGATCCGCGTCTTCCCTCCAGAGTATCATAGTTGCCCAAGCTCGGATGGGCGCGGTTAGCTTCGTACTCTACTCTAGAGTACTCTAGGAGTTCTCCATGGATCGCCGCGGGCAAGTCCCACTCCGCGAGGCACACGTCCGGGCTTGTGCCAACTGACGGCGACGCCAATCGAGGGGCTGCCTGGCGAGGCGCACGGGGAGAAAGCTGCCGACGCAAATCGATCCCCGCAAGCCACCGGCAATACCCGTCCCCAGCATTAGTCGGACCCGTGTAGTAGCCGACACGCCGCCGCCGTCGATCGGGTGGCGGTGGCGGTTCTGGCGGCGATGGGTAAATCATGTCTTGCCGCAGTGTGATATATGTGTTCCCGCGACGACTGACCGGGGTGGTGGAGGTTGTGGTGGAGGAGGAGAAGGAGGAGGCTGTGTGCCTGGATTGGCGTGGTATGTACGAGGAAGGCTGAAGAGAGGCGGTTTCAGATCGCACTCTATGTCAAACTAGAGTATGTAGATATGTCATGCTCCACTCTGAAATTTCGACGACTCGAGGCTCTCTTCGGCGGCCAGCGTGACTCTTGACAGAATGCATGGACAGATAGGTTGTGGCCACGCCGCGTCATACCTATGACGGACGGCGGCAAACTGTGTTGGATATTCGCCACCAGCCTCGCTGATTCCCCCCCCTGCGTCTCTGAGTGTGTTGCACAAGCATGACATCTATGTAGATATCTACAGAGTGCAGTTGCGGCGGCACGATTCGAGACCTCCGCACGGCTGCGGTCGCGACTTCGCACGTAGATATCGCGGTTGCCGGCACTGCTCCTCACGCAGTCGTGGTGTGTGGTCCATGACGACTTGTCTGCGTCGCGGAAGAATTCCTCGATTCGACTCCGAGCGTGGTCGATCGAAGCCATGCATACATTACGTGAGCAGGCGATATCGAGCGGGAAGGAAACACGACGGACGGCATTGCGGGTGGAATCCAGACCCTTCTCCCAGCCAGCCAGCCAGGCTGGACGGCCCTTCAGACACTCACTCCGTATGGATGTGCGCCGACGGAGACGAGGTCGAGGGGGAAAGACATGCGAGGCACTTCTTTGGGCGCCCCGGCCCCCGTCCAGGCCTGGCCACGCCTAAGACTCACCTCTGGTTGACGGTGGAAATGTGCGCGAGTGCCTCACCGATGGTAAGGCAGCGGCAGGGCCACGTCGTTGCTGCCGTTGCCGTCGTCGCGGGAGGGAACGCCGGAACGGGGAGGCGGGAGAGAGAGCGAGTAGCGTGGGGGGCAAAAAGTTGTATGCATACATAGGACGTCCGCATATCTACACAACTACGCACCAGCACGGTTGGCATGGAAAAGTTGCGTGCGGCACACAGCACAGCACAGCACAACACGGCACAGCACGGCACTGTGCGGCGTGTGCCTCTCCGCGATACCCACTTCCCACTTCGCACTTCGCACTGCACATGATACATACGCATGTCCTGCGGAGAATATCTGTGTCGCCCAGACTCGCAGCAGCGCGCATCGTCTGCAGTACAGACGTGCTCTGCAATAGGGGCATCTAATCAAGGTGCGGTGGACTTTTCAGGTGGAACTTTTCAGGTGGAACTTTAACGGTGGAACTTTAACGGTGGAACTTTTAGCGTAGCAATTCTAGCTAATGGTGGTGAAGACACTTTGATTCCCCCCAGGTGGAACTTTAACGGTGGAGACGTTTGTGGAGTTGTTAGTCCACAGCACTAACGTATGTATATCTAGTACATACCTTGTAGTTACTTATGTACTCTAGATACATACAGACTTCTCTAGACTGTGTCAGACATCCAGACGGTGTACACACTTACATAAGTACATACACAATACCGTAGATACATTTAGTGCACCAGTGCTAACGAGTATCTAGATAGCCTGGTGGAACCCAGCAGCCAAACACCTCTAACTACTTATCTATCTATCTCCGGGAAAACTTGGCGACGCTAAAAGCTTCCACCTGACTTTGATTATCTGCCCCTGATATTAATATGTATGCAGAAGACTGCACGGCCGCCCCCCCCCAACTTGGGCCCGTTGATGCCCGCCGAGAGAGAAGATATGTGCGTAATTACCGTGGGGTACGTATGATAGGTACATATGTACGTGTCTCGCCAAGAGAGTGCGTCTGCGTGTGGGTGGTTGGGTGCTGTGAGTGAATAAGCGTGTTGTGGGGGCCAGCCGGCCGTCGGCAGGGCGGATTCATGGCACGGCATCGTCCACGCTGATATCATACACATGTGTGTATGTATGTAGCAGGTATGTAACTAAGTACACGTCTGCTCTACTCTACATACGGAACTGGTGCGGGCGTGGCGGCACCGATTCTGGCGCTAGATGCAGCCTGCGGAAATTGGCAGAGTAGTTACCAGCGGACAACGCTAACAGCAAAAACAGACAGGAAATTTGGTTGACGGCGCGGAATCCTGCGAGGGCCAGAATGCATACATATTGCGAACAAGTGATCGAGAGTCAGAACCGGACGAAGAGGGAAAAAGGGGCGAAGACGCTGCAAGGCATCCACCTATGTAGGGAGAAGATCGCGAAGCGAGCGATTTCGGCCCAGTCTCGCTGCGATTGTTCCTTCCGTGGAAAAGCCGGATGTTGCGTATATCGACTATGCAGATATCTAGACCGAAGAAGCAAAGAACCCTTGCCCCATCATCCAGCCGTCTGCTCTGTGTATGTATGCATGTACAGTACCTACATGTACATGTGATTATTCCGCCGATGTGTAGAGTATCTCCCGCGCGCGCACGCACTTAACTATCTCAAGCGGCGACAGGATCGTTGGGCGCGCCCGAGCGAACCGTGCAACACGTTAGAAGAGAAGAAGGGAAAAAAACGAAAGGCGGGGGGAGAGAGAGGGAGGAAATGTGATGCGGCGCACCTGCAACTAGATAGCAGTCCTCAGGGACCCCCGCGCGCACACGTACGCTCGCTCGATGCCCGTCTCCTTTTCGGTCAGGTTCACGGTCGGCCTGGGATACCGATATTGCCTGTCAACGCATGGATGAACCGCGGTTGGTTCTGCCGATTGTTGATATGTGGAGTGGAGGTATCTATCTGCAATGTGTAAGTCTTCAGAGCGCAGAAGGACGGGCAAGCAAGTGAGAACCCTGCTCTTTTCCAGCCGATGGCTTAGATAGAGTACATAGAATAGACTCTACGAGCATGGTATGTACAAGGTTAATGAAAAGGAGAAACGAACCGACCCGATCGACCTGACCGCCCAGTACCACGGAGGACAAGACATGCCGTCTCTGGGTATGCGGGGACACATGGCCGCGTGCCACTCCCACGAAAAGAAAGAAGAAAAAAAAAGAAACGTTGCCTGATCCTGAATGGATGGGAAAAGGAAGGAAAGAAAAAAAGAAAGAAGAAAAAGAAAAGAAAAGAAACGGGTGCCCCCAGCGCTCGGCGGCAAGAGAAAATGGGACATGTATGTAGCTCCCTCGGTCGGTTCGCGCACATGTTCGCTCAAGCGGCCGGTTGACCGCTCCGGAGGGGAGTGTTGGGTGGGTCTAGCTGCCTGGAACTTGGCAAGTGCTCGTGGGTGATGGCATCGGTTCTCGGGGGGTTTTTTTTTGTTTATTCATTGTCATGTTGGTTTCCCGGTTTCCGACGATCGTGTGAAGTAGCGGTGGTAGCAGCTACTCGTAAACATCCTAGCAGAGATCACGCCCCCCGGGAACGCAATTTCCAGATATGCGGAGCCACCAGACGCAGTCGTCATCCGAACCAGCCTATTCCTTTCCCGATGAAACTGTTGAGGGGGAAATCCAGCCGACGGAGGCGCCGAACGGAGATAGCTCGGAGGGAGCGGGCGGGCGGACGAGGCTATCGAAGAGTTGAAAGCTGCGGCCGACTCCCGGAGCACGAAACATCGCATCGACAACCCTCTCCTGCAAATCGGGCTTGCTACTTCTCCACACACAGCCACCCTACGCAGACACCGGCCCCACGAACATCGTGCCGTATGGGCGGGGCCCGCCGCGTTCGCTCGACGGAAAGACAAACAGAGCCTTGGCACACGGTCCACAGGCGCGTTTCGCAGCCATCGCGCCGCGGGTACGCAAAAAGCCCCCCGTCGAGGCGGACCCACACCCAAGCGCATCGGATGGGAGCACCCTCTCTGCAGGACAGTTCGGTGTACTATCTCGTCGCCCACCCCCGATGGCTGCCCGTCTAGCTTGCCTGCTCGCGCTCGCGCTCACGGTGTCGACCATCGCTCCTTGCCCGTGCAACTTTCTTGCGAACACATCAGCAGCGATTAGGTACGACAACCGACGTCCGGATCGATGCGCCCGCCATAAGCTGAAATCAGCAGAGCAGCCAAGTGTCCGTGAGATCCCGGGGCGTGACAGCGAGCGAGTGAAGACCACGAGAGGCGGAGGTGGCAGGGCAAAAGGCTTGGGCCCGAGGGGACAGGGCCCACCCCTTCCTCCCTTCACCTTCGTCCAGCAGACGCAAGGGACCTTTCCCCAAGTCTCCCCCGCTGCATAAGAACCTCCAGTCTCCCTCGAGGACTTGTCACATCCAACCCCCCGCTTCCCATCCATCCCATCCGAATAACAAAAAAAACCTCCAAGTCTTCTCCCTCGTCGTATCCCATCCCGAGCGCTGCTTCCTCCCACGACACAAACTGCCGACCCCGGATCACCAACACTACCACAGCATCTCAGCTCCCTATCCCCAACTGTTCAACACCATGTCCGAGGCAGGCTCAACGACCGACGGGTATGTGGCTCCGTTACCGTTATGCTCCCCGTGTGTCGATTGACGAGTGGAAAGCGTTTCCAACTGCAGGAGCGACGATAATGGGAGCGATTCCTCGGGCGATAGCGTCGACAACGTTCAAGTGGCTCGACCGAGACGGTTGTCGTTTGGCGGCTGGTTGGCGAGGATTTATGTTCCCGTTACCCAGCGGTCGTCCGCAGAGCTTAGCAGAGTGCTAGCAACCCCTAACACAATGTACGGACCATCACCGTCTCCTCCTCCTCCTTCTCCACCACCACCACCACCACCACCACCACCACCACCACTTCCATCTACAACACCGTCTCCTCGTCCGTCCACGGAGTCCTCTTCCGGCGGCGAGTCATCGCCAGCTCGCTCTGCTCCCAGTTCTCCGACGGCCAAGCGGAAGCTGAACTCGCCTAGTCCCGACAGTCCCAAGAGGAAACGCTGTGAATGATGCGGCATCATGACCTCGTCCGGTTGTTTCATTTGTCATGGTTGGTAGACTCCCAGTTCCAGTCATCCGGAAAACAGTTGTTAACGCAGTTGTTAAGGTTTTTTCTTCTTTTCGATGAGTTTCATTCACCACCCCTGCGCTCTTCCACTGGACCGCCACCCTCCCCGGCCCCATCTCTTCTTGTCCCCGCAAGAACAGCATAGCGTTAATTATTTATTCCCGTGCGATACCTCACCCTTCGCTCGTTTTCCGGTTGGCTTTTTGGATTCTCCGACATCGCATCGCCGCGTCATCGCGCATATATGCATCGATTGTTCCTCCCCGCCGGTCGGGATCTGTCGTCGATGATGCGGTGGATTTCCTTTCTCTTGCTTTCCGGCCCTATCACAGGAGTCTTCTTTGTACTCTCTTATAATTTTAATACCAGTAGATTTTCTTCGTATTGATCGGAAGCACTTCCATTCGTAGCGAGAGTGAATCGGGATTGCAGCGCGGCTGATCTGACTGTGATGTTTGATTGCCTCCATGCAGGAACCCACCACGTCATGCGACTCGATCTTCGCGGCTGCCTAAGTACAGCGTAGGCAGCGTACATGTACGAGCAGCCCCTCCCCACCCCAGCACTAGAGTTGAGGCGTTGCGTTGCCGATCGCCGTCCTTCTGCCGTCTTCCCTCATCAGACGAACACCATCAAGCGCATTCGTTCGTCCTTTCTTTTCAACACCCCAAGTGAAGTTGTTCCCCACCCCACTTCCCCGTCAACTGTGTCTCGACGTTCTAACCAGTCCGCGTGGCAGAAGCCGGTACCAGACCGTAGCAATGTCCATCGAGCCCGTACGGCGGCCGTCGGTTTTATTTTTTCGCGAGCGACCGAAGGAATCGATTCGGTCGGTGGAAGGGGGTTGGCTACAAGTGAGATGGTACGGGTAGCTTCGGGACGTGTCAGGATAGGGCCAATCGGTCTGCGGCTCCCATGCCGCCACTTTCGACGATCGGATAACCTAAATCTGGATTGGACTTCTATGAAAGGATCGGGATCGTCGAGAGAACCAGTTGCTTGGAGCGGCGAGCGGCAAGCGGCGAGCGAGTTCACCGTGTAGCCGGGGAAAAAAAAAATCAGCGGTCGGAATGTGTTGTCTTATGAATGGTGCGCTTCTCGGCTTCCACATGCGCCGTGACTTTGCGCCGCCCTCTGGAGACGTGTGCGGTGACTAAATATCTCTTGTAGGACTCAGCCTCGTTAATTACGACGCCATACGAGATGATCGTCGATTACTCACCGACACCACCCATTTCTGGCCGAGGTTGGAAGGTAGAAGGATTGAAACCGAACGCTGAACCTGGGATTCGCTGTGGCTTGGATGGTTTATTGCTGATTCGTCCTAGTGGCACCGGCCAGGTCCGAGGTTGTGTCGAAATCTTGTGTCAAATGTTGATGCGGATGCTTTTGAGTGTTACAATTAGTCTGCCAGATTCCGGGGGCAGCACTGGTCTTTATGTCGGAGGAGCAGCGCAGGCCCCCGGTGGCATGCGCAAGGTGTTGTAACTCAGATCATTTGCTCCGAATTTGTGCACCTACAACGAAGCCGATTCGTTGTTACTGTTGCACCTTGTGGAAGCCCAATTTCGCCCTCGCTTTTGTTGGAAGGTTGTCCCCGAAACACTGTTTTGCGCTGAAAGCAATGGACGCTTGTGGCAGGGTGTCGCTGTCAAATTGCACAACGCTGGGACTTCGTTCCCTGGATGGCGGCAGCGTTGCGGAAGTGCTGGTCCGGGTGGGACGGTGTGTTCGCCTCCTGTCTGACATCGACGGTATTTTTGAATTCTTCCCCCTACTTGCCTAAATTAACCTGCAACTCGCTGTCTCCTGAGCTTAGGAATCAGTATCCGTCAGCACCGTAGGGCAGTTTTAAATCATTTTCAATCACCCGCTCAGGTGACAAAAGGAGCTGAATCAATCCACGTCGTCCAATGGGCAAGGTCGCACGCGATCAATGATATCAACATCGTCCGATGGGTACAGCGAGAGACAGCGAACCACTTCGTCCGATTTTTGGGTGATGATGGTGTTGCTCGATCCTGCTAGGAATATGGCACAACGACACCAACCGCGAATGGTGCACGCACTCTATCCCTCAGTGAACAACCTTTCAGAAAGCGAGGGCCCAGGTTCTTGAATGCTGGAGCAGAGTTTTGCCCCCCA
>Ga0307516_10000483_pt1 | contig 52925 bp, 51 predicted proteins | sample 19_EM_MG_FD_203310 | JGI IMG/M metagenome (GOLD analysis project Ga0307516, IMG submission 203310) | Populus trichocarpa ectomycorrhiza microbial communities from riparian zone in the Pacific Northwest, United States - 19_EM | ecosystem: Host-associated > Plants > Roots > Unclassified | place... | reverse complement strand
CACCTCAGCGCTGTGGCGGCGGCGGGATGCGGGCTTGGTGTGCATAGGTGTCCACCTGCGAAATAGGTGGACACCATGGTGCTCGTCCCCTCAAGGCCGTTCAAGATGCCGCGGCTAGACGCTTACTTATCTCTTGCTCGCCACGCTCTCAAGAGCGGATCGATCGCTAACACACAACATGGAATTCTTGCTAAGAGCGAGGCGGTGCTTGAGGCGCAAGAGATGTTAACTGGGGGGGGCGACTTATCGTGCCGACAGAGGGGGCGGCGGGGTGGTGGACTGCTGGAGGATCCTGCAAGCCTCAACATGATGAGGATTGGTGGAGTTGAATTTTGCGTTGGCCAGCGTAGCGGCCCAGAATGCCAGGGAGGACCCGTTCGTGTCTATGTGCTCATAGCTGGAGAAATGGCGAAACAGATCCCACGCGCTCATCGAGGCGGTCGGCACCAAGTGCGTGGCCACCGGTAACTGAAGATCCTGGAGCACTTCCTCAACGAGACGTTCCTGGTCTGTAATGAGGTCGGTGGCCTGCTGCAACCTTGACAGGCGTATCGCCGCTGCCTTGCGCGCCTCAGTCGTCGAATGGAAGAAATCCCCCAGACGGATGTGAGTGACACGCTGCCGCATCCGGGGTGGAAGGAGTTGCTCTGCCACAAGCGCCGAGCGCCAGCGGTGCAGCGTGTCGGCGCGTGCAGCGGCGGGGTATCTTGTCAAGTCTCGAGGATCCTGGAAGTATCCATCTACAAGGACACCATAGCCCGGGATGCGCCAGACACTTTCGCGACGGCTCAGCTTCCACCACAGTTTTGGCAGTCGTAGTCGTGCAAGTGCGTCGGATGGCCCGACGATCACTGGTGTGCTAGCCTCGCGGCGCCCGAGCAGTGGATTCAGTTCGAGCGTCCGGGCACTCGCATACTGGGCCAGCAGGTTGTCGTACAGGTGAAGCTGGCAACTTTCCGCACCATGGCATTCCAGCTCAGCAGCGAAGTACTGGAACAATTGGTTCCCGAGTCCACCATGCAGGACGGTTCTGATCGTCGCCATTTCATCAGGTCGTTTCAGGTTGCGCGCGGTTTCTCCAGCATTGCCGGCATATGCCAACCTCTCCTCGTTCCAAGTCAATTGCTCGTTTCATGCTATCCATTCTCGTAGTGTTAATCGTATGTCTCGGGCCGTCGTTCGTTCTATGGGAGGGGTTCTCCCACCTGCTACCGGCCTATCCGCTGATCAATCTTGATCTGCTGATCCCATTGTTCGTGGCCGCGGTTTTTCGGCGCTTGGGTGTTGGCCTGTTTGTCTTGATGGTGGTCGTGACCATGATCATCTCGGTGGCCTCCCTGTTCTTCCTGGCGTCTCCGTTCACTTTGTTTTTTGCACACGGAGCAGGAACCGGCTTTCCCGTGCAGAAGCTTGTCACGGAATATCAGGGCTTGTTGTGGATGGGGCTTGCCGTGTTGCCATTCGGGTTTGTTTTGTACCGCCATGCCAACTGGAAAGTCGCCACGATGGCGATGTGTGTTGCCATATCCGCAGGTACCGGTGAGTTGCTGCAGGCAGCGAAGTGGTTGCCCTCCGTCCGATATGGTGAGATCAATTTGTTAGGAAGCACGTCATATGGCGTACTCCGCCAACAGCTAATGATGCGTGAGCAATCGGCTTCTGTTAGCGATGACCCATCACTTTCTGGCCAGGTGATCGAATGGATGGGGCGGTATCCCGGGCGTGGCGTCCTGTTTGTTGTGGCTGAATCCTTGGGCTATGCGAAAAGTGGTGATATCCGCGAATGGTTAGATGCTGCACTGCGCTCCGGCTTAGCCGATGCTTACCTGATTCGCCGGGGTAGTGTGCCATTCCGGGGCGCCACCACATCGGGAGAACTTCGCCAGCTCTGCCAGACTCGTAGACCGTACTATGCGCTGGAGCAGGCGGATATCGAAAATTGTCTTCCACGCAAAGCGCGAGACATGGGGCTTGCAACAGTCGCCCTGCATGCCTTTTCGGGGCGCGTCTTCTCGCGCGAACAATGGTGGAAGGAGATCGGTTTTGATACCCGCCTATTTTCTGATGATTTGGAGGTAAATTATCCAAGGAAATGTGGTGAAGTGCTGATCGGATTGTGTGATATTGAACTTCTGCATGAGGCGAAAAGGCGCATGGGGTTGACGCCAACCTTCGTCTATCTGCTCACCCTCAACACTCACCTTCCAATTCCGTCCACTCCGCTAGACGCCGTCACTGAAGCTCAGTGCCGTAGAGGGGGTCTTTCCGCTCAACCTTGCAGTCTGGTATACCTGCATCATGCTTTCCTGAAGGCACTGGGGAAGGCAGCAACATCCATGGTTGGAGTGTCTGCACCATTGATCGTGATCGTTGGTGACCATGCTCCGCCATTTGTTCAAGCAGATGATCGGTTAGTCTTTTCGGAGGACAAGGTTCCATACTGGGTCCTTGTTCCGCGCGACTAGATTCGCGAGTTAGTACGAAACATGCTTTTAATGAATTTTTCAAGCGGTTGAATTACACGAATATAATGCACTGAAAAGGTCTGAAAGGACGACTCTCTAAGAATTTTGCGAGACAACGAAATTGGAATATTCCGGGCCACCGCTAGAACTCTGCGCAAAGTGATAGAGGGCCTCTCGTCGATGATGGCCTGGACTCCGCTTGCAACTGCTTCATAGTGAGATGAGAAAAGTGACGAACCTGCTTTCACACCTATGAAATATGTGTCGAAGCTACTCGGTACCTGGAAAAAGCGAACATATTGAAATCTCGAGTCAAACGGGATTGCTGCACGAAAATCATCTTCGTTGAGATTTCTATAGTAGTCGATGCCAATTGCTTGAGTGCCGGGCGAAGTCTGTGGGGAGGTACGCTTTGTTCCATGTTCGAGTCGGCCTCTCGCAGCACAAGTGACGACAATTAGGCCGCCTGGTTTGGTCATGCGACACATATTCTCAAACGTTTCGATCCAAAATGGATTGTGTTCGAAGCATTCGCAGGACAGCGTGATATCGAATAATTCTGCTGGCAGATCCAGTTGATGGCCAGAGGCTACTAAATCGACACCCGCACCAGCCATTAAATCGACGCCTGTATAGTTCGTGCCGGCAAAAAGGCCGCGAATTGTGCCGTTAACGTCTAAGGAGCCAACTTCTAGTAGCCGAATTTTTGAAAAATCTCTTTCACCCATCAGGTGAATTCTGACAAGTGAAATGAATCGAATCTGTTGCGGATGGGACAAAGGAGGCTGCTCAGGTTGCCGGTAGAGTGTCAGAAGACCTAATGCGAGCAGGCCGGATTTCGCCGTATGCGCATAATCCGCTCATATCAAATTGGCGTATTCCAACGGAACCCGAAAGGCAGCATGCCGCTCATTAAAATACGAGCAAGTTCCTTGTAATTGGCCGCATAGGAGGTGCCGAATGTTCCAGAATAACCTGAAATATGAGGGTACCGAATTGCTGCTGAACGGGGGTTTCTGCTGCGAATGAATGCTGCCAAGTGCATCTCAAGCGGATCGACTGAGAGATCACGCCTCTCTACAAATTCCGACCAGCTTTGGAACTCTTTCGCTTCCATCTTGTAGGTGCTAGTTAAAACAGCATGGGCCTTTTTCACTCCCAGAGTCGGCCTGAAGGAAAAAGCGAGATTGCCGTAGGTGGAAAAAATGCGGTCGAAGTTCTTTATATGGTATCGACCGGTGATCTTGATGATCTCGCCTTCGATTCGAGGATGGCGATTCAAGAACTCCCGATACATGCGAGCCTCAAGTGCGCCAATAGAAATATCCTTTCTCCTATCTTCATAGCAGACGAAATCATTGGGAATGTCGCCTAGTACTTTTGATGCGGATAAAGAAAAGTCGTGACCACTGTTCTCAATCACAGTGACTCTGGAAACGCCGCGATTCCTCTGAAGCATTGCGAGTGATTGAAGATACTGCTCCAGCCTTACGCTACGATCCTTCAATACGACCTGACTTATCTGCGGTGCAACGGTGGCAGTTACGATTACATGCCTCGGTGTACTTACGCTTCCAGACCTGTGAGGCTGGCCCCCCATGCGATTCAAATTCGCATCGGCGCCACTTGGCGAGGGAGGAGCAGCTGAATTAGCCATACATACTAGGTGAAACCGAAGAGGTTTCCCTTACGCAGAGAATTACATCATTCGCTTCATCGCTTGGTTCCCACCGTTTCAATGTGAACTGTTGCTGCCCAGCGTATAGCAAAGCCAATAGCTTCCCTATGACCGTTTTTGCGCCAGCCGGTGTTTTCGCGAGTGAGTAGACAATAGCTCTCCCACGAAAGGCCTCAAGGATGTCGGCGAACTTAAACTCTGTCCCCCAGTTCTCAAATATAACCATCGTCGACATATCTTTGGGTAGATTGTGTGCAATCGCATTCAATACTACAAGCTCTAACCCCTCGACGTCAATCTTTACAGTGCCTTTTGTGGCTCCCGTCTGGTGCAACTTGTTAAATAGATTGCCTAGAACAATGCCAGCCTGCTTAACTTGAATTTCGACGGAAAGGTAGTTTTCGGGATCATGCTTAGGAAATCCGTCCTTTTTTGCGAGGGTATCAATGGAGTATGTATTTTGATCTGACTCAATGTAAGCTCCCCCCCAGTTGTTTTTCGGTATCTGCAGTGGAAGCTTCTCTTCACGCTGCCCTAAGCCATATTCATGAATTTCATAATTGCAACCAACAAGGGCGATTGCAGCATTGACCCGAAGAATTCCTGCGCACAATGGATTGGGTTCATACATGTGTATCTCGTGAAATTTCGCACCTGATTGACATGAGGTTAATCCAATGTTGGCACCTATATCGACAAGAAAGCCGTCGAAGCCGTTATCAGCAAATAAATCAAGTGCTGCCTTTACTTGCGGTTCATGAACTCCGAGAATATGTGGGGCCACGGAAATTACGTCTGCCCCTCGGAGAAAAAGGGGCGGCGAATCTCGGGTAAGCCACTGGAAGAGTTTCGCCTTGAAAACTGTCCAAAGAAACCGATGAGCGGGTGTCTTCAAGATAGCCCTCGGATGGGCTAGAAAGGCCCACTCTTGAGATGTTTGCTTGTTCATATAATTGGGAGCGGAGTGGGCCCTTCGTTGGAGTCGCCTTCGATGTTTTTTCCGAGGGCTGATTTAATATATATCAAAGCCCCGGTAAATGTAATTGCCCATGATATGGTGTAAGAAACGGCCAGAGACATGCTAGAAAGAGAATCCATTAAGCAGACGGAAAGCAGGATGTAGGCCGTGAACCAAATCACACTAATAGCGGCAACGTGTGATCTATGGTGTACTGCATGTAGTGCGCGAAATACGATGGCTGTAGCCAACATCGGTCCGGCACCTAAGAGTAATACTTGAACTACAGCTGCGACGGCTTGGGTATCTGCGGCGCTGAAAGTGCCATGTTGAAACATATATCTAATGATTAGTGCGCCGACGCTTGGCATCAAAAAGTATGATACTGTCGTGAGAGCGACCATTGTTAACGAGGAGCGCTCAATATACTGGATTATGGCTGCCCATTGACGAGTGGCGACAAGTGCTCCAAGCTTCGTTGGAGCGAGAAGAAACGGCCCTGCTGACAGAACAGAACCGAAGGCGATGACTAAACGCTGCCCCAGTGCTTGGTGCGAAAGAACGCTATCACCGAGTGCTGAGCCGAGTACGGCATCTACAGCAGCGTAGCCAGAAAAGCATAGTGCACCGACCGCCGCTATGGGGATGGACTTCATGAGCCCGCGAGTGGCAGGCCAGGTAACCTGCTTCAGCGTCCATTTGTGTCGCATGAGGCATGCTAGTAAGACCGCTTGTGTTAACACTCCGCCTACTGACGCGGCTGCGGTGTATTCGACGGTCGGATTGGTAGTGACTAAAAGGTAGGTGGCAACAAAGGCGGTCGGTAACATGCCAAGCACCATCGGAAGGGTAATCACCTTGTGTGCTACTCCAATGGCTGCAAGCGCCGACGTAATTATGGTGAGAAATGCTGCTGCCCAACTAATGCAGGAAATGAACCACTCCTGTGACCATTTGGCTAGATCTGGTCTGTAGCAACGCAATCCAGCCAGGAGCAGGTTACCAAAAGCTATAAGGATGACTGCGCAGCAGCAGAAGGCCGCCATCGCTTCTCCCGCCGCTAAGGCGGCTGACTCAGGGCCTTTTTCCACCTGTTGTCGCGCGACATATGCCGGGACGAGGAAGGTCGTTGCGACGATAACTCCCCCTAGTACTGCAGATGAAAAACCAAATGCACTGAAATATCTATCTAAATCTTTGCCTGGTCCAATGTATCGGGCTAGAAGCATCTGTGAAATCAAAGACGTCACCAGCGTCATCAATTGAACTAAACTAAGAAGGATATGGCGTCTCATCGGATCTGAGAATCTCTGGCTGTGATTGGCAGTTGATTTCTGTAGTGCTTATTTTCGGCGACTGATTTGGTGCAAATAGCCAAAGCCATAGTAGAAGCAGAGGTGTGTATTGAAATATGTATCTAGATTTCTGAGAAATTCCAAAGAATGAAATAACATAAATCATAAACAAAAATAGTAATGGCATTAATGCGTAAAGTCGCCGATGCGCGATTGGAAGATGATATTTCGGCGAAGCGGCGACGAGATAAATGACGTATACTATAAGTATTAGGTCAATCAGCCGAAGGCGCTGTGAAAGATCTCGAAATATGAAGTATGAGAAGTCTGACACGGTAGCCGGCGTAACAAGCGATGAAAGGGGTGAAGCAAGAACAGCTAAAACACGCAATACCCCCAGAAGTGCATGCAAGAAAAAATTATCTGATCGCAACAAGTCAGAAATGCCATCCAAATCCACGGACTTGCCCTCGGATGACCCGGACCAGAGCACCTCGTCAGTCAACGAGGTTGCTTTCTGATCCAATCCTACAAAGCCGAGCACGCCATTTGCAAAATAACTCGCCGCAGCAAAGAACACCAACATTGAAATCGGCGATTTGATCGTACCGGTCAGCCATAACACCACAAACAAAGCCATAGCACCCGCTTCATGCATTCGATTGACTGCAATTAGTGCTATCCCTGCTGCAATTGCCAAAAACCCCAGTGCTCGTTTGCCAGAGCACTCTAGAAGCATCAATCCCGCGACACAACTCATGGTCCCTGCCATGGAAATGATTTCCTTGCCAGGAAGCGAAAGCGTCAGAAGGGTATATGGGATCGAGATTAGACTTAGAAGGGGGATGCGTGGCTTTAAGCCTAACGTGCGACCCGCCACAATGACCAAGCCGAAACTCATGACGATGAGAATCGGATTGAGAATAACGTAGAAGTATTCAGTCCCAAAGACCTCGCAGCCATAGGCTAGGTAGCCGACAACGCCAGTGGCTGACCAAGTAACGTAAAGATCATCCGAAGTCCAACTGGATGCATGGCAAAGCGCACTGGCAGCATATAGATAGAAGTTCTGATCTGAGAAATTTTCGTCCTGAACTGAGGTTTGCAATGCTCCAAGGTCCAACAATGGGAGATGCCAAAATATCATATGCAACATCAATGTCATCAAGGCAATAACAGTGATGGCCAAGTTCGGTGTAAGAGTTACACGGAGGTGGCGCATTACCAACTGTACTTGGCTAGATAGGCTAAGCGACCTAGGAGTCGTTTCACAGGCGTCGAACGGTGGGCGGTTTCGAAGGCAATTGCGTTATATCGTTTGAGCGCCAGCAGACACCTACGTTTCGCGTCTAAGTTCTGCGGGGAGGGTACCAAAAGGTCGAAGCGACGAAATATGGCAATCTGCCGAATTGGAAAGTTTTTTTTCAATAGAGATCCCATAATATGGTATTCGGAAAAATCTCCAATTGATCCCGAGCGAATTACGCCGCGCTCCATGACCTCAATAAACCAATCTGCTGGGTTGGCAGATAACATCTGCAAGTATTCTGGATAAAAAATGCCGCCATTGGCTACGAAAGATTTTCCATAGATTGGAATGCCGGCTGCTAGCGAAGCAGCGTTATAGGCAAGTGTCTTCTCCTTTGTTGTCATGAGGAAGGGCGACACCATTTGTTGTTGCAACAATGCTGGCGAAAATATTGTATCTCCATCGTGAACAAATATTGGGCTAGCCGAATTCCACACGTGAGATAGCTTGAGATACTGCTGAAGATACCAATTCGTCGAACGTCCACGTAGCGCGTTCTTGGTGCGGTGGGTTTCTAAAAAAGAAACGATGCGTTCTCTGTCCCTGACCTCCTCGTCGAGGAGGAGTCGGACAGCGGGGAAGTCATTCCAGCTAGAATCATGCGCACAGCGCTCGGGCGTAAGAACAGCCATCGGAATGTCGATGCCGGCGTCACGATAAATAGACAAAGCGAGTCGTGTGGTGGGGCCGGCATCCGGACCGCAAACGATCGTGCAACTGCCAATCAGAGCGTTGGAGCCACCACCTTGTTTTTGAAGAGCGTCTAACATTGCCTGCTTTTCCTGCTTATTTTTTTCGCGCCGTCGCGCTGCCAAGTAGGCGCTGTTTCAGCGTCACCAAAGCTGGAGTGAAGTGAGCGATCAGGCGCTTAACGGGGCTCCCGTTCTCAGGCGCCCAAGTCGTCGTGGTCCGCAGATTCTCGATCTCCTGTGCGGAACTCGCGACAGAATAAGCATACGTCGCGATTGACGTACGGTATGTTCCTTCCGGAAAGGCGATAGGTTTGTAGCCGTGGAACGTGTGATCCTTGGTTAACATCAGCACCAAGCGATTGAAGATCGGTTCGATCGAACCTATGCGGTTGTCTTGTGAGTTGCGGAGATCAAGGCTGCCGCCGTATTCCGGCCGCCACTCCTTATTCAGATACAACAGAATGTTCAATTCTCGGATCCAGGTGCGCTGGCGCGGATGCAGATTGAAGTCGGTATGCATGTCGAGGAAGGAGCCTTCTCCGCCCCGATGCAAACCTCCGCCTATAAAATCTGGGTCGACCAGGAGGCGTTTGCCGTACATCAGGCTGAGCGATTCGGCGAACGCAGGGGAAAGCAGGAAGGTCTTCAATGCGGAGCCATGCTGCCCCAAGGCCTCGATCTTTGGGCTCTCGAACTTGTTCTTGGCAAAGATGTAGTCATTCGACCGTTGAAAATCTGTATTGATCTGGATTTCCGCCAGTAGATTGGCTGCAAAATTCTCCGGCAAGAAATTATCAAGAACCAGCAGTGGGATCGGGTTACCAGCGGCGAACTTGGCGGAGAAGTCTCCGTGAAACGGTGTGTCGCTCAGAGAAAGGGACATTTCACAGATCTCCTCAAGAGGGGAAGAGTATGGATTCATATTTCTGACCGATCGTTTCCCACTTGTAGCATCGCCGGGCAATCTTACCCATGACCTTGGCGTCTCCCCTCAGCGCCGTCTCGCTCAGAGTAGACAGGAGATCTGCCAATTGGGCAGCGTCCCTCCAGTATCTGGCACAACCTTCCGTCGAATAGCGGTTGTAGTTGACGTCGTAGGCAAGTACAGCCATACCCGCCATCATGGCTTCTACTAGGGAGGGGTTGGTGCCGCCTGCGGAGTGGCCATGAATATAGGCCACCGCCTCAGCGCGCAGTCGGGCGAGTCGAGTTTGGTCGTAGATGGGGTCGGCGAGTTGTAGGTTCGGTACATCCGAAAAATTTCGGCGGAGATCCCTAGAGTAGTCTGAAATATCCCAATTTCCCACCAGAACCAGGCTGCGAGACGGAGTCTGCTTGAAGGCAGAAAGAACATGGTGAATATTGTTCTCTGGCTCGATTCTGCATACTCCAAAAAAATACGATCCCGCTGGGTAGGTCGAATCGCGTGGAGCGTGGGTCGACTCCGCGGCGCAACGATTGTCGCCGCCATAGGGAATCAGGGTCGTCGGCCGGCCATAGGACGACATGACATGCTCCTGAATACCCTGGTTGTCCGTGATCACCTCATCGCTGAAGCGGACCGCAGCCCACTCGGAGCATCGCAGAATAGCGCGTGCGAGAAAGCCCCACTTCTTGCGCTTCCATTCGAGGCCGTCGATGTTGGTCACGATGCGAACTCGAGGCGAAAAGAGGCGCAGCAGCGGCAAGAACATGCAGCCGGAGACGCCGAGCAGCAGCACGGTTGTTGTGTTCGAAGCTGCGCGCCACAGTGACACGATGTCGTAGGGGATGGACTGCCAGCCGTTCGCGTCGAGGCCGACATACTGCAGCGTCGCACCCATGTAGTTCGTCGGGAATTCGTCGCGTCCCTTGCGTGTGCAGTACACGCATACCCGGTAGCGAGCGACCAGTCGAGAGGTCAATTCGTCAGCCAGCGTCTCGAAGCCACCGTATCGGGCCGGAAGGCCCACTGTCCCGACGATGGCCAAGTCGTAGCTGATCGGGGATGCTGCCTGGGTGGCACTGCTGCCGGCTGAGAGGTGCGAATCGGTCGATCTCATTGAGGTGCAATCCGTTTGCTCACCATGACGGTCGAGCAGTACGAAACTCTGAGTAATGTGAACAAGGCTGAGCCAACCCATGTGAGGGCCTTGTACAACGGCCCCAGCATGACTCCATCAGTGGACGGAGCGAACACCGTGACATCTCCGTGAAACTCGCGTCGGCCGAAGCCGTTAATCACCTTGCCGATGCAGTTCCGCAGCATGAGGACTGCATCGCGCTGGACGAGGATTTGATCCACGCGATAGCCGGAAGTGCGGAGGAATGTCGTCAACCCGTCTCTTGAGAACCACCACTTGTGATGCGGAGGGTAGTCGCTCTTGTCGTGCAGTCTGCGCTCGATAGTGGGCCCGGCAACGTGAAGCCGGCCTTCCCTCGCCAGCATGGGGGACAACTGCGCCATCAGCGTCTCTGGGGAGTCCAGGTGCTCGATGACATCGATGCACACAATGTCGTCGTACGGACCCAGCGCTGCCAGCGCGTCCAGAGAAGTGTGCAGGCCATCGAGCCCGAAGATCTTTTGCCCGGCGGCGATGGCCGCCGGATTGACGTCGAATCCATAGACCGTTGCGCCGGCCTTCTTCAGTTCGGCGAGAAAAAAGCCGTTGAAACAGCCGATTTCGAGCACCTTGCGCCCCTCCCAGTCCTGCCGGAGTAGAACCCGATGGGACCAGCGTAAGGTGCTGCCGTAAAGGTAGCCTTCTTCTGCATATTTTGTGTTGTCACCGTCGTACACAAATTCCGACGAAGAGGTGTCCCCCTTTGCGATGAAATGCCGTGAGAAGCAGGAGGCGCAATGCAGAGCATTGAAGTTCTCTGAAAACGGTTCAAGGTTGAGCGGGCATCCGCAGATGCAATGTGTCCTGTTCATGGGTCAGGCCTGGTTCTTCCGGAGATGAGCTAGCAACCCTTCGCGGTAGCTGACAGGGCTGATCTCGACGTGTTTGGAAGATAGATGAGTCTCCAGTCGCGAGATCAGCGCCGAGAAGGTGTTCAGCGAGTAGTCGGGGTACTCCTGTGTGGGTAGCACGTGGATGGTCGGTACACCCAGGCTGGCCAAGGAGCCAACATCGGACGTGATGCAAAGCAGGCCTTCGCGAATGGCTTCGAGCACGACGGACGGCAGGCCCTCGCGATACGAGGTGAGCAGCAGTACGCCGTCGTGGCGATAGGACTTCCAGTCAATACTTGATACCCATCCGTGGAAGGTAACGTTGGCAACTGTATTGGAAGGGTTGGGCGGGACGCCATAGACATCCAATGTGGCGTCCGGAAACTTCTCGGCTCTGATCCTTCGGAAGAGCTCAAGCGCCAAAGGAAGGTTCTTGCGCGGAATATCTTGACCAACCCAAACGAAACGTGGAGTTTGGCGCTGCTCGCGATCAAGATGGATTGCCGGAATCGGATCGAGAATCTCAGGAATCACGGGAACATCGTGCGAGACGAACAGCTTGCGTAATTGCCGCTGTGCCCCCGCAGTACGGGCCAGGGGAACGATCTTCGAGAAACCGGATCCAGCGAAGAGGGACTTCTTGCGCCAGACTGATATCCCTTCCAGGCCGCTGCGAAGCTTTTCTCTCCAGCGCGTCTTGGTTCCCAGCGTATCCAGGATCTTCCCAGTGAGTATTTCCCCGCCGCCGATTGGGCCCCAGATGAACAGGGGCGCAACGCCTTCATAAGGAGAGACTGGCAGCCAGGGCAGCGCGCCATTCTGCACCCAGACAGCATCGAGTTCTGGGTGATGATTTTTCAGAAATCGCGCGACGCGCCGGTGCCAGATCACCTGAGGCAAGAAGTCCGTGAAGCGGTACAGCCAGTTTTGCTTGACAACCGGCGAAGGTACCTGGCACACGCTGATGCCGCCAGCTGCAGCAGACAGTTCCGCAGGCAAGGCGTTTTGCTGGAGGTCGGCAATCACAGCCAGATCAAAACCCGCACTGGATGCGAACCGTACGAACTCCGCGCCTGCGCGGTACTCCGACCCATGCTGTAGCGATGCATAGAACGCAACGATGGCACGACGCCGCGACGTGGGCGCTGCTAATGCGGTGGTCACGGGGGAGGGGGTGGTTGCAAGCATGGAGGTGTCGCTGGGCTACGGCAGGATAGGGACTGCGCGATTAGCGGCCGATATTCCGTGATGGCCCAATCGTCACAGAAGCGCTACGCTGATCGCTTCACTCGTTGTGGTCTATGCACTGAAACCCGCCGATTTAGCGAGACTGTCGCGTCTAGCCGCTGTTTCAGCAGTAGTTCAGCCAGGTGGGCGCCTTCCTGACCGGTTACGCCAGTAATCAATGCGACTTTGGATGTCATGGAAGGGGTTTGGTAGGGGGGCCCCAACGCGCTAGTTTCGGGTGTTGCGCGCAAGTTCGGCGCGCAGGTCTGCAATCACGGATTGAAGTTGATCAAACTCAGCTTCCTTGCGCATCAGGAAGCTGCGCGTCAGGCGTAACTTCTCGCGCAGACCGGTCGGCGTCACGAGATAGGCGTAGGAGAGCTTACGATCGCTGCGCTGGAAATTGCGGATCTTGACCAAACCCTTATCCAGTAGGGCGTGGAGGATATAGTGAGTCTTGCCCAGGCTCAGGCCTAGCGCCTGTGATAGACCACGCTGCGTCAGCGAAGGATTAGACGCAAGCAGCCGAAGAACAGCAAGCTTGGCAGTCTCAGTATCGAGTGGCGCGTTCGCGGTCGGGAGCAGCATGAACTGACTCGCTGGGTAAGCTGTTCACCGCGTGAACATGGCGGCGAGTCTAGCACCGATGAGCATCGCGACCTGGGCCGGGACGTGCTCGCCTTAATGACGCAATAGCCCCGAGCATGGTGAACTCAATGCTACGGATTCGACGTTGGCCGTGATTGAGTCTAGTGCAGTGGGGATGGTCAATGTGCCCTGACGGGCGCATGATTCTTGGTTGTCGCCGATCCAGGCATTTTGTTCAGCACCGGCGGCTAAGCCGGGCCTCACATCCTTGCGACTTCAGTGGCCAGTTACTTGAGCATTCGGCGGTCGCGGCGCTTTTAGGCGCCGCAACTGTTTACGGCTTAGAGGGATGCGTTATGGCTTTATAAAAGTGCCGCGCCAGCACAGACGCCACGAGCAGCAGTCCCGCGAGAACCATAGTGGCCAAGGTAACCATACCTCGCTTCGGCTTGCTCTTGCGCTCGGGAGGAGTCGCTGCATCCAACACTTGGATCAAAGCGCCTTCGCGGCTCTCGTCAAGGCGCGCTAGTTCATATTGCCGCGCAAACAGGTCGAACAAAGTCTCTTGGTATTTGAACTCGCGATATTTGTTGACGTACTCATCCGATTGGCCGCTTCTGGTGTCCTGCTGCTCCAAGCGACGAACCTCCCCCCGTAGTGCCGTCAACATGGCTTGTTGCTGCAGCAATTCAGGGGAATTTTCAGCAAGCATGCGTTGCATCGTTTGGAGCCGGATCTCGGCAGATGTGAGTTCTGCGCGAAGCCGCGCATAACCTTCTGCCGCAGCTTTGGGTTCTGCTCTTAGCGTGCCTTGACTGATGCCACTGCCCTGCAAAGCGATCTGGGCTCGGATCAGCTTGTCCTTGGTCTGCTGCAACTGAGTCTCGAAAAAGGCTCGCCGCTGCTGAGCTTCGCTGACTGCAAGCGTGGATGTCACATGGCGTAAGCCGTCGACATAGGCATTAGCGATGCCTGCAGCACGGTCACGGTCATGGTCATCCACCTCCACAGTGATCAAGCCATCCTTCTTGCCGGCGTTGATTTGCACGTTGTTGGCCAACTCCTTGCGTGCATCCTGCCGGTACTTTACGCCATATACATCCATCAGCTTGAACTCGTCGATGATGCGCTCGCTGACAGTGACGCTTTGCATCAGTGCGACGTATTGATCTGCGGGGTTCTTTACACCTGCCGTGCCTGCTGCAAGCCCGGCCAGTGCTCCTAGCTGAGATAAAGCGGCAGAGGCACTGCTTTGTTGTTGCTGGGGCGGCAGCAAAGTGGTTCGGGCTGTGAAGGTGGGGGGTATGAAGCTAAGGATTCCAAAAGCACTCAAGCCGGCAAGCAGCGGCCCGAAGATGATTAGTTTCCAGTGCCCGGTAAGGATCTTAATCAGATCGAGCAGGCTGAGTTCTGGACTGTCATCATGATGAAAACCGTCGGAGACGGGCTGCTGTTGGGTGATGGCACTCATTGCGAAGGCTCATTTAAGTCAATGAGTTGCATGTCAGTTCTGCAGCGTCCTCAGTGCAGCAGCACCCAGGCCGAACTGATAGAAGATTTGCGTCCACTCTCTCAAATCTTGCATAAATGAGGATTTGTTCATTTCTTCCGGAACAAAGATGGTGTCGCCAGCTTCGGCCTGGATCTTCGTGATGTTGTTGCCACCAAACCAATTCTTCCTTTGCGGGCTGCTCGTCACACTTCCATTTGCGCGGACCACAAAGGTGCTGCCGGTATCCGCCCCGCGAGTGGGGCCTCCCGCCAAATCCAGGAAGTCGGCAACTTTGCGCCCTGAAGAAAACACGTAGTTGCCGCTGTTGAACACGCTCCCGAAAACGCCGATGGTGGTTGGCCTTGCTGGTACATAGATCCGATCACCGTCTTCCAATGCCAGCGCAGGCAGATCAGTGCTGTCGGGGTAAAGCTGCAAAACCACCCGACCCGTGGGCTTGATAGCGCGCAGCCGCTCGACAAGTCGCGCCACTGCAGTGCCTTTGGCGTTCTGGGCAGCGGCTTCCTCTGCAGACACCGTGCGTTGCGTGGCGCTGGCGCGGGTGATCTCTGTTTCCAGGTCGCGTAGGGCTCGCTCATAGTTGTCCTGCTGCGAAATGCGCACGCTCTCGCGGTTGAACTCGGTGCCAAAGACGAATGCTGTCGGGGTCAGGTCACCGGCCGCACGCAGTGCATCAGTGACGGTGCTGGCGGCAGGCAGCACATATTCGCCGGGGCGCTGCACTTCACCTTCCACCCGCACGCGTTTGTTTTGTTGTTGCACCGGGAGCAGGGCATCCACGGCGCTGAAGATGCGCACTAGGTCGCCGTTGCGCATGGGCAGTGTGGCAGCGCCAGGCAGGGCCAGTTGTGTAATGCGTTGGCCGCTGCGCTCGTCCAGGTGCTCTATGGCCAAGCGGCTGCGATCGGCCACGGTGGTGAATCCGCCGGCCATGCGCAGCACGTCGTCTACCGTATCGCCTGGCTTGAGCTCAAAGACCGCCGGCTTGTTGACACTGCCAACCAGTGCCACCTGGGGGCCGACCGGGCCGATGTGGATCACGTCATCGGCTTGCACCACGCGGTCGGCCGTCTTGTCGCCTTTGAGCAGCAAGTCGTAGAGGTCGAAGGTGCTGACCAACTCCTTGCCGCGCCGCAGTTGAATGTCGCGGAAACTGCCTGCGGCGGAAGGGCCGCCGGCCCTCAGCAGCGCATTGACGATGGTGGAGAGGCTGCTCACGGTGTAGGCGCCGGGCCGCTGTGCGAAACCTGTCACATACACGCGCACGCTGCGCAATTGCCCCAGCGAGACGCTGAGCTGGAAGTTGCGGAACACTTGCGCGACCCGCTGCTCAATGACTTTGGATAGCTCCCCATAGCGAGTTCCGGCCACCATGATGGCGCCGATGCGCGGCATGTTGATCCGGCCGGTACGGTCCACCGGCAGGCGCATGTCGGCATCCACCGAGCCCCACAGGACGATCTGCACTTCGTCGCCGGGGGCGAGCACATAGTCGGGTGGCACCAGGGACAAGCCCTCGGCACCGCCAAAACCGATGGGCTCGGTCACCAAGTCGGCGCCAAAGCGGCGCAGGTCCTGCTGGCCTTGGTAGGCAGAGCGCGTGGCGTAGGCCTCGAATTCGCCGGGAGGTGTTGGCTTGGCCACCGCTGCGTCTGGAGGGCGGTCGGTCGTGGCTTGGTTGGGTCCGGCCTGGTTCGGTCCCGTAGGCTGCCGCAGGCGAATGGGGCCTTGCAGGCTTTGTGTGCCTTGCTGGCCCTGTTGCGTGGGGGTCGCGGTGTCGCTGGGCAAGGTACTCTGAGCCCGTGCTGGCATGCCGGCAAATCCTAGGGGCATCGCCAGCATCACAACCCAGGAAGCAAGGCGCGGTGCAACAAGACGGCGGATCAACAACAAGGGTGCAAACATGCGGTCGGCGCAGTGGACGGGCGCCAGACTCGGCATCCTCATCACGGTCAAGTCGATGCGAAGCGGGGATTCTAATGGGGGCGCTGGGGCAAAATCTGCGCTGGAGGTTTCACGCATGGGCGTGCCGGGTCACAAGCTGAGTCTTGAGGAGTTCCTGGAGTGGGAAAACGCGCAGCCCGTTCGCAATGAGTTCCATCGGGGCGAAGTGTTCCCTGCGGCCGACGTAGGGCGCGTTCACGGTTACGTGGTATCCAACCTGCTCCGCCACCTCGGCAATGAACTCCAAAGGTCGCTGTGCCAGGTGTTCAGCCAATCCCTGAAACTGCAGATCACCGACGACACCATCCTGTACCCGGATGTCTTCATTACCTGTGAACGCGACGACCTGCGCACGGACCAGATCTTCCGCTCGCCCACCATGGTGATCGAGGTCTTGTCCCCTTCCACACAGGCCTACGACCGCAGCAAGAAGTTTGCGTTGTACCGGCGCCTCGCCTCGCTCAAGGAATACGTGCTGGTCGATCCGGACACCCGGCGTGTCGAAAGCTTTCGCCTGGGCGCGGGCGGCTTGTGGACCCTGCATGACATGAGCAAGAACCCGGCGATGGACCTGGCCTTTCCGCCCTGTACGGTGGCGATGGATGACCTCTTTTCCAGAGTGGGGAGGCCTCCCCCCCGTCACTCCTGGCCGTCACGGCCAGTTCGGCATAGTGGCGTGCTGCGTCCACGTTGAACGGCAGAACACGGCCCTCGAAGATCTCCATCAAACCATCGAGCGCGCGGGGAACATGTTCTTGCGCTTGCCAGCCAGCGGCGACCCGATGCCGAATAGCACCTGGCCAACGTCTTGCCCCTCACCTGATCGGAGGCAACGGCCGGTGCCCTTGCGGTCGACCGTAAGTTATTGATTTAACGAGATTCACCGCATAAAACGAAAATCATGCAAACTGCGGTGATGAGCTTCGTCCTCCTGTCCGACAACGCTGCCCGCCAAGTCATCGACGCGACCACGGTCTTCACCGAGTACCAACGAGTGAAGGCGGCGGCCCGGCCTTATGTTGGCACCATGTATTGGAAGAAGGAAGGCGATTACGAGTACTTGGTGAAGACCCAGCCACGGCGGCGAAGCCAGCTTCGGATGGCCGCTCGATCCGAGGAGACCGAGCGCATCTTCAGCGAATACACCTCACGCAAGCGTACGCTTGAGTTGCGCCTGGCCTCGCTGCGTGAGGCACTCACCGAAGCTGAGCGCATGAACAAGGCGCTGAAGGCCGGTCGCACCCCCAGTCTCGTGGTCACCCTGCTCCAGGTGCTCGACGACGCCGGCCTGTCGGAGCACTTCACAGTCGTCGGCACGCACGCCCTGTATGCCTACGAAACGGCGGCGAGCGTTCGCCTCATCCCGGGCGCCCTGGCCACGCAAGACGTGTATCTGTTGTGGGATGCCCGCCGGCGAGTGCAGTTCATGACCGACCTCCAGCGCCTGGACGCATCCATGCTCAACGTCCTGCAGCGCGCTGACCGAACCTTCGAACGGAAGGAGGGGCAGAACGAGACAGCCATCAATGCCAAAGGCTTTGAAGTTGACTTCCTGCGCCGCCAGCCTGTGGATGGCGACCCGCATCCCTTCCGCTTTTCATCGGACGAAGGTGACCTGTGGCCGGTTCAAGCTGTCCGCGCCTCGGTGCTCACCACGGCGCCGCGCTTCGAGCACCCGGTCATCTCGGCCAGCGGGCGCATGGCGCTGATGCGCACCATTGCGCCGTCTGCGTTCGTCGAGTTCAAGCGCTGGATGGCCGAGAGCGCACCTCAACGTGAGCAAGCCAAGCGGCGCCGCGACCGGCTGCAGGCCGACATCGTGCAGGACCTGCTGGACCAGAAGCTGTTGCTGCCCGGTGCTTGAGGGGGCAGTCGCTGGCGCGGCCGCTGGCCGCTGCAGGCGCTGCTGCCGGCCGGCTTTCCCGCGCCACTGTGGGGGACGTGCAAATCGGGATGACGCAGCATGCGGCCCAGTTCCTGCAGGAGGTGGCGTCCTTGGGGCCTGCCTGACAAAGCCCTTCCGTGCCGATCTACAGATCGAATGTCTCTGCGGCGTCCAACCCAGCGGCCGCCGCATCCTTGCCTGACAGCACGAAGTCCACATCCAACCCCGGCCACACGATCCCTATTGCCGGGTCGTCCCAGCGCACGCTGCGCTCGGCCTGCGGGGCGTAGTAGTCGGTGGTCTTGTACAAGAAATCCGCCCGTTCGCTCAGCACCACAAAGCCATGCGCAAACCCCGGCGGCACCCACATCTGCCGGTGGTTCTCGCCGCTGAGTTCGGTACCGGTCCATTTGCCGAACGTGGCACTGCCGCGGCGCAGGTCCACCGCCACGTCCCACACGCGGCCCTCGGTCACCCGCACCAGCTTGCCCTGCGCATGCGGCGGCAGCTGGTAGTGCAGGCCGCGCAGCACGCCCCGGCTGGAGCGCGAGTGGTTGTCTTGCACAAACTGCACCTCATGCCCCACCGCCTGCGCAAACGCACGCTGGTTGAAGCTCTCCATGAAGAAGCCGCGCGCATCGCCAAACACCTTGGGTTCAAGGATCAGCACGCCGGGCAGTTCGGTCGTCGTTATTTTCATCAGAACACCGTTTCCTTCAGCACTTTCATCAGGTATTGGCCGTAGCCGTTCTTGAGCATGGGCTGCGCCTGCCGTTCCAGTTCCTCGGCGCTGATCCAGCCTTGGCGGTAGGCAATCTCTTCCAGGCAGGCCACTTTCAGGCCCTGGCGTTTTTCGAGGGTGGCGATGAACTGGCCGGCCTCCATCAGGCTGTCGTGCGTGCCAGTGTCCAGCCATGCGTAGCCGCGCCCCATGATCTCCACGCTCAACTGGCCTTGCCGCAGGTAGCAGGCGTTGACGTCGGTGATCTCCAGTTCGCCGCGCGCCGAGGGCTTGATCCCAGCGGCCAGGTCGCACACCTGCTCGTCGTAGAAGTACAGGCCGGTGACGGCGTAATTGCTCTTGGGCTGGCGGGGTTTTTCTTCGATGCTGAGGGCGCGCCGTTGGGTGTCGAACTCCACCACGCCATAGCGCTCGGGGTCGTGCACGTGATAGGCAAACACGGTGGCACCGGCCGGCCGGGCCACGGCGCTGTGCAGCAGGGCGTGGAAGTCGTGGCCGTGGAAGATGTTGTCGCCCAGCACCAGCGCACTCGGGGCGCCGCCCACGAACCGCCGGCCCAGGATGAACGCCTGGGCCAGGCCGTCCGGGCTGGGCTGCACGCAGTAGCTCAGGTTCACGCCCCAGCGCGCACCATCGCCCAGCAGGGATTCGAAGCGGGGCGTGTCCTGCGGCGTGCTGATCACCAGGATGTCGCGGATGCCCGCGAGCATCAAGGTGCTCAGCGGGTAGTACACCATGGGCTTGTCGTACACCGGCAGCAACTGCTTGCTCAGCGCCAGCGTGGCCGGGTGCAGCCGCGTGCCGGACCCACCCGCGAGGATGATGCCCTTGCGGTTGGCTTCCTCGCCCGCATCAGCGGGAGAGGGCAGGGGGGAGGGGTGCTTCTTTTGCATGGTGGTCTCCGCCAAGTACCTATCCCAACACCTCGTTCAGCATGCGCTCCACGCCCAACTCCCACGCGGGCAGCGTGAGCGAGAACCCGGAGCGCAGCTTGGCCGTGGACAGCCGCGAGTTCAATGGCCGCTTCGCCGCCGTGGGGTAGGCGCTGGTGGGCAGGGCGGTGATCGCCTCCGGAGCCACCTTGACGGCGTGGCCGTGTTGCCGTGCCCATTCGATGACGAAGCGTGCATACCCGTGCCAACTGGTTTCGCCGGTAGCCACTGCGTGGTACGTGCCGCCCAGCTCCGGCTGCTGCCGGGCTGTCCGTAGCGCATGGGCCGTCACGTCGGCCAGCAGATCGGCTCCCGTGGGGGCGCCGATCTGGTCGTCGATGACCTTGAGTTGTTCGCGCTCGGCAGCCAGCCGCAGCATGGTCCGCGCAAAATTGCCGCCGCGTGCCGCGTAGACCCAACTGGTTCGCAGGATCAGGTGCGGGCAGCCGCTGGCGCGGATGAGTTCTTCACCTTCGAGCTTGGTGCGGCCGTAGACACTGAGCGGGTTGGTCGGGGCGTCTTCGCTGCGCGGCGCATCGCCGGAGCCATCGAACACGTAGTCGGTGCTGTAGTGCACCAGCCAGGCGTTCAGGCTGGCCGCTTCGCGGGCCAGCACGCCGGGGGAACTGGCGTTGATGGCACGCGCCAGTTCCGCTTCGCTCTCGGCCTTGTCCACCGCGGTGTGGGCTGCCGCATTGACGATCACGTCCGGCTGCACCGCGCGCACCGTGGCTGCCAGTGTGTCCGGCTGGGTGAAGTCGGCCTTGAGATCACCCGGGCTGTCGAAGTCAAGCGCAATCAGTTCGCCCAGCGGTGCCAGCGATCGCTGCAACTCCCAGCCAACCTGGCCGTTCTTGCCGAAGAGGAGGATCTTCATGCGTGCCCCGGAGCGGTGGTGCCCTGCCCATATTGCCGGTCCACCCACTCGCGATAGGCGCCGCTTTGCACCCGCGCCACCCAGTCCGCATGGTCCAGGTACCACTGCACCGTCTTGCGGATGCCGGTTTCAAAGGTCTCAGCCGGCCGCCAGCCCAGTTCGCGCTCGATCTTGCGTGCGTCGATGGCATAGCGCCGGTCGTGGCCTGGGCGGTCTTTTACGAACGTGATCAGGCGCGCGTGCGGGCCGGCCGGGTCGGGCCGCAGCTCGTCGAGTAGCGCGCACACAGTGCGCACGATCTCCACGTTGGCCTTCTCGTTCCAGCCGCCCACGTTGTAGGTCTCACCGAGGCGGCCCCGGGCCAGCACCGCACGGATCGCCGCGCAATGGTCCGTGACGTACAGCCAGTCGCGCACGTTCTGGCCGTCGCCATACATCGGCAGCGGCTTGCCGGCCAGTGCGTTGACGATCATCAGCGGGATCAGCTTTTCCGGAAAGTGATAAGGCCCGTAGTTGTTGGAGCAGTTGCTCGTGAGCACCGGCAGGCCGTAGGTGTGGTGCCAGGCCCGCACCAGGTGGTCACTGGCCGCCTTGCTGGCCGAGTAGGGGCTGTTGGGCGCATAGGGGGTGGTTTCGGTGAACGCCGGGTCCTGGGGGCCCAGGCTGCCGTAGACCTCGTCGGTCGACACGTGGTGAAAGCGGAACGCCTCGCGGGCGGTGCCGTCCAGGCCGCTCCAGAACGCCCGCACCGCTTCCAGCAGCGTGAAGGTGCCCTCCACATTGGTCCGCACAAAAGCGCCCGGGCCATGGATCGAGCGGTCCACGTGGCTCTCTGCGGCAAAGTGCAGCACGGCGCGCGGCCGGTGCTGTGCCAGCAGGGTGTCGAGCAAGACACGGTCCGTGATGTCGCCTTGCACGAACACATGGCGGGGGTTGCCCCGCACCGCCGTCAGGTTGTCCGGATTGCCTGCATACGTGAGGGCATCCAGGTTCAGCACCGGCTCGTCACTGGCCGCCAGCCAGTCGAGCACGAAGTTGCTGCCGATGAAGCCGGCACCGCCGGTGACGAGGATCATCTGGGGAGGTCCTTGAACAAAGGGGCCCCAGTGTAAGACTCACAAGACCGCGCCGGCCGGCAGCGGCCGGGCGCGCAGGCGCCTAAACGTGCTGCAAGTACCAGCCGGTGGCCACGTTCAACCCCTCGGCAAACCGGTGCGTGGGCCGGTAGCCCAGCAAGTCCTGCGCCTTGGAGACATCGGCGCGCGAATGCCGCACGTCGCCGCTGCGGAAATCCCGGTACACCGGCGCGGGCACGCGCAGCCCGGGTACGGCCGCGCTCAGGCTGCGCACCAGGTTCTCGTACAGCTGGTTCAGCGTGGTCTGGTCGCCCACGGCCACGTTGTAGACCTGGTTCACCGCGGCGGCATTCGGGGTGGTGGCGGCCAGCACGTTGGCCTGCACCGCATTGGCCACGAAGCAGAAGTCGCGGCTGGTTTCGCCGTCGCCGTTGATGGCCACGGCCTCGCTGCGCAAGAGGGCGGCGGCCCACTTGGGGATCACGGCGGCATAGGCGCCCTCCGGGTCCTGGCGTGGGCCGAACACGTTGAAGTAGCGCAGCCCGATGGACTCCAGTCCGTAGCAGCGCGCAAACACGTCGGCGTACAACTCGTTCACGTATTTGGTCACGGCATACGGCGACAAGGGCTTGCCGATGCGGTCTTCCACCTTGGGCAGGCCGGGATGGTCGCCATAGGTGGAACTGCTGGCGGCATAGACGAAGCGGCGCACCTTGGCATCGCGCGCGGCCACCAGCATGTTCAGGAAGCCGCCCACGTTGGCGGCGTTGGTGGTGATGGGGTCGTTGATGGAGCGTGGCACCGAGCCCAGCGCCGCCTGGTGCAGCACATGGTCCACGCCCTCGCAGGCCCGCTGGCAGGTGGCCAAATCCTGGATGTCACCCTCGATGAAGCGCAGGCGCTGCCATTGCGTGGGCGTGACGAGCGCGCGCACCTGCTCCAGGTTGTGGCGGTGGCCGGTGACAAAGCTGTCCAGGCCCACCACGTGCTGATCGTTCTGCAGCAAGGTTTCCAGCAGGTTGCTGCCGATGAACCCCGCCACGCCGGTGACGAGCCAGGTGCGCGGCTCATGCCGCAGCGTGGCCAGCGTCTGCTCGTAGGCACTGGCCGTCACAGCCGCCACACCCGCAAGCCGGCTTCGCTGAGCGCGCGGGTGTCAAAGGCACTCTTCACGTCGATGAAGATGCCGCCGGGCAGCAGCTTTTCCTGGATCTCATCCAGCGACAAGGCCTTGTACTCCCGGTGCGCCACGCAGGCCACCACGGTGCGGGTACGCGGCAGCTTGTTCCAGGGCGTCAGGGCCACGCCGTATTCATGCTCGGCTTCCTTGGAGGCGGCCAGCGGGTCGTGCACGTGCACCCGGGCGCCATAGCTTTGCAGTTCGCGGATCACGTCGATCACCTTGCTGTTGCGAAGATCGGGGCAGTCTTCCTTGAACGTGAGGCCCAGCACCACCACGTCGGCATCCTTCACCTGCACGTCGGCCGCGATCATCTGCTTCACGGTCTGTTCGGCGATGTACTTGCCCATGCTGTCGTTGATGCGCCGCCCGGCCAGGATCACCTGCGGGTGGTGGCCCAGCATTTCTGCCTTGTGCGTGAGGTAGTACGGGTCCACGCCGATGCAATGCCCGCCCACCAGCCCGGGGCGGAACGGCAAGAAGTTCCACTTGGTGCCGGCGGCCTCCAGCACCTCCAGCGTGTCGATGCCGATCTTGTGGAAGATCACCGCCAGCTCGTTCATCAGCGCGATGTTGAGGTCGCGCTGCGTGTTTTCGATCACCTTGGCCGCTTCGGCCACCTTGATGCTGCTGGCCGGGTACACCCCGGCGGTGATGATGGAGCCGTACATGCGCTGCACAGTGGCCAGCGTCTCGGGCGTGTCGCCGGAGACCACCTTGGTGATCTTGGTCAGGGTGCGCTGCTTGTCGCCGGGGTTGATGCGCTCCGGGCTGTAGCCGACAAAGAAGTCCTTCTTCCACTTCAGGCCGGACACGCGCTCCAGAATGGGAATGCACACCTCCTCGGTGGCACCGGGGTAGACGGTCGATTCGTACACCACCACCGCACCGCGCTTCAAGTATTTGCCCACGCTCTCGGAGCTTTTCACCAGCGGCGTGAAATCAGGGTTGTGCGCGTCATCCACCGGTGTGGGCACCGCCACGACGATGAAATCGGCCTCACCCAGCACCGCGGCGTCGGTGCTGCAGCTCAGCCGTTCGGCGGCGCGCAGCTCCTCACCGGACACCTCGCCCGTCGGGTCGATGAAGCGGCGATACGCTTCGACCTTCTCCTTGGAGAGGTCTAAGCCCAGCGTGCGGTACTTCTTGCCGAATTCAACAGCCAGGGGCAGGCCGACATAGCCCAGGCCGACAACGGCCACGGTGGTCGCGGGGTTGGTCATGATGAGGGGTGGTGAGTCAATCGCCGGATCATAGGAGCCCGCCACATGCTGTGTCCCCCCGGGTCACGCGGAACACCGCAATCGGGGGTCGTGCAGAGTTGGCATAGGCTCTCAGCCGGCGCCGGGCCGCCCCAAGGCGGCTGAGAACCCGCTTGGCGGGTGGCGCCGGTACTCCGGTGCCGGGTGCTCACATTCCGGCGGGCCCGGCGCGGCGGCTGGGCGATAATCCGCGGTCATGCTTGAACAACCTGTGCAAAATTCCGACCCGGCCGCTGAATCCTCTCCCGAGGCTTCCCCGCCGGGCGCCAGCACCCGCTTCGACTCCCTGGCCCTGGATCCCAAGCTGCTGCGCGCGGTGATCGATTCCGGCTACACGTCGATGACGCCCATCCAGGCCAAGGCGATCCCCATTGTCCTGGCCGGCCGTGACGTGATGGGGGCCGCGCAAACCGGCACCGGCAAGACTGCGGCGTTTTCGTTGCCATTGCTGCAAAAAATGCTTGCGCACGAAAACGGCAGCGCCTCCCCCGCGCGCCATCCCGTGCGTGCGCTGGTGCTGGCACCCACGCGCGAACTGGCCGACCAGGTGGCCAACAACATCAAGACCTACGCGCGGCACACCCAGTTGCGCGTGACCTGCGTATTCGGCGGCATCGACATGGCGCCGCAGACGGCCGAGCTCAAGCGCGGCGTGGAGGTGCTCATAGCCACTCCCGGCCGGCTGCTGGACCACATCGGCATCAAGAACTGCCAGTTGAACCAGGTGGAATACGTGGTGCTGGACGAGGCCGACCGCATGCTGGACATCGGCTTCCTGCCGGACCTGCAGCGCATCCTGAGCTTCCTGCCCAAGCAGCGCCAGACGCTGCTGTTTTCTGCCACCTTCTCGCCTGAAATCAAGAAGCTGGCTCAAAGCTATCTGCAGGACCCGCTGCTGGTGGAGGTGGCGCGACCCAACGCCACGGCGACCACGGTGGAGCAGCGTTTCTACAGCGTGACCGAAGAAGACAAGCGCGGTGTGGTGCGCCAGTTGCTGCGCGACCGGGCCCTCACGCAGGCGCTGGTGTTCGTCAACTCCAAGCTCGGGGCTGCCAGGCTGGCGCGTTCCTTCGAGCGCGATGGCCTCAAGACCACCGCCTTGCACGGCGACAAGTCGCAGGACGAGCGTTTGAAGGCCCTGGAGGCATTCAAGCGCGGGGACGTGGAGTTGCTGGTGGCCACTGATGTGGCAGCGCGCGGCCTGGACATTGTCGATTTGCCGGCCGTCTTCAACTACGACATCCCGTTCAGTGCCGAGGACTACGTGCACCGCATCGGCCGCACCGGCCGCGCCGGCGCGGCCGGTTTGGCCGTCTCCCTGGCGACGCGTGATGACGCGCGCCTGGTCGGCGACATCGAGAAGCTGATCAAGAAGAAGATCGAACTCGAACCCTTCGTGCTCGAAGACGAGCGTCCGCGCTGGCGCAAGCCGGTGGAGGCGGAGGCGCGAGAGGACGAAATCAAGGCGTCCGTGCCGGTGCCGCGTCGCCCGTCGCGCCCCAGCAGCCCCACGGTGCCCAGGGACCCCTTGTTCGACCAGCCTTACGAAGAAAACACCAGCGCCAGCCCTGCCTGGGAAAAGACCTCCGCCGACCCGGCGGCACCGTCGCGCGGCGGCCTGTCGCGCTACATCAAGCCCAAACGCAAGCTCGCGGCCCTGTTGTCGAGCGAGAAAGTGTCGTAGGCGCAGGCGGCCTGCTGAGGCGCTCAAGTTGCCAGCAAGGCAAACACCGCCGGTGAATCGCCGGGCAGTGTGGCCGGCCGCTGGCGCCAAGCCAGCACCCGGTCCGTGCGCGTGAAGCCGGCCGGCAGAGTCAACCCGCAACTCACGCTGAGCCACGTGGTGGGTTGCAAACCCTCGACCAAAGCCTGCAGCAAGGCGGTGTTGCGATACGGCGTCTCGATGAAGATTTGCGTCTGGTGCCCTTGGCGGGAGCCGGCCTCCAGCTCGCGCAGCCGCGTGGCGCGTGCCGCGGCATCGGTGGGCAGGTAGCCGACAAAAGCGAAGCTTTGCCCGTTGAGGCCGCTCGCGGCCAGGGCCAGCAGCAGCGCACTCGGCCCGGGCAGCGCAACGACCGGGATCCCGGCCGCATGGGCTTCCAGTACCAGCGCAGCACCCGGGTCGGCCACGGCCGGCAGGCCGGCTTCCGACAGCAGGCCCAGATCGTGGCCTGCCAGGGCCGGGGCCAGCAAAGGCCTCATGGGCGGCGGGGTCCGGGCCGGTGCACCCTTGGCCGGCCGCGGCAATTCCACGATGTTCAGCGCCTGCAATGAGTGGGCGAGGGGCGTGACCGCATGCACGCGCTTGAGGAAGGCCCGGGCCGTCTTGGCGTTTTCAACCACCCAGTGTTCAAGCGCCGCCGCCATGTGCAGCACGCCCGGGGCCAGCACGTCGGTGAGCGGCGGCAGCTCGGTGGGGTCGGCGCCCAGGTCCAGGCTGTTGGGTATGAGGATGAGCCGGCCGGTGGCCCGCGCTGCCGGTGCGCTCATCCGGCCTTCCCGGGCAGCAAGGGGTCCACGCCGGCGTCGCGCAGCAGCGCGCAGGTTTCGATCAACGGCAGGCCCACCAGGGCACTGGGGTCGGTGGATTCAATAGCCTGGAGCAGGGCAATGCCCAGGGCCTCGGACTTGGCGCTGCCGGCGCAGTCGTAGGGTTGCTCGGCCCGCAGGTAGGCCTCGATTTCCTCGTCGCGCAATGACCGGAACTGCACCGTCACGGGCACGCGCCGGGTCTGCGCGTAGCCGGTGGACTGCCGCACTACCGACACGGCCGTGTGGAAGACGATGCGCCGCCCGCTCATGGCGCGCAGTTGCTGCACGGCCCGTTCGTGCGTGCCGGGTTTTCCGATCGCCTGGCCGTCCAGGTCCACCACCTGGTCCGAGCCGATGACCACGGCGTCAGGATGCAGTGTGGCGACCGCTTGCGCCTTGGCCAGGGCCAGGCGTTCACTCACGGCTCGGGGCGTCTCGCCGGCCTGGGGTGTTTCATCCACCTCGGGGGCCACCGTGTCGAAGGCGATGCGCAGTCGCCCCAGCAACTCGCGCCGGTAGCGCGAGGTGGAAGCCAGGATCACGAGGGGGGCAGCAGACATCGCGGCATTCTGCCAGCCGGCCCTCAAGTCGCTGTCATTTGCCATAGGCCAAACTACAGTTGGCCGATGCAGCGGCTCCAGGCCTTCAAGTACGAACTCCAGCCCGACGGCCAGCAGCAACGCGACATGCGGCGCTTCGCCGGGTCGTGCCGGTTCGTGTTCAACCGGGCGCTGGCGCTGCAGCAGGAACGCCGTGCGCAGGGTGCGCCGAAGCTCGGCTATGCGGCCCTGTGTAGGCAGCTCACGGAGTGGCGCAACGCACCGGAGACCGCCTGGCTGGCCGAATCGCCGGTGCACCCGCTGCAGCAGGCGCTCAAGGACCTGGAGCGTACCTATGCCAACTTCTTCGCCAAACGCGCGGCGTTCCCGCGCTTCAGGAAGAAGGGCCAGTCCGAGAGCTTTCGCTACCCAGACCCGAAGCAGATCAGGCTTGACCCAGCCAACGGCCGCCTGTTCCTGCCCAAGCTGGGCTGGCTGCGCATGCGCATGAGCCGCGAGGTGCTGGGCAATCTGCGCAACGTCACCGTCTCGGCCGCCGCCGGCAAGTGGTTCGTGTCGATCCAGACCGAGCGTGCGGTGCCTCAACCCGTGCCGCAGGCCGCCGCCGCGGTGGGTATCGACATGGGCATTGCCCGCTTCGCCACGCTGAGCGATGGCACATACCTGGCGCCGCTCAACAGCTTCAAGCGCCACGAGGAGGCGCTGGCCCGGTGCCAGCGTGCGATGAGCCGCAAGACCAAGTTCAGCAACAACTGGAAGAAGGCCAAAACGAGAGTCCAGAAGGTTCACATCCGCATCGGCAACGCCCGGTGCGACTACCTGCACAAGGCCACGACCACGATCAGCAAAAACCACGCGATGGTGTGTATCGAGGACCTGCGGGTGCGCAACATGTCGACCTCTGCCGCAGGCACGGCCGATGAACCCGGCCGGAATGTGCGGGCGAAGGCCGGGCTCAACAAGGCGATCCTCGACCAGGGCTGGGCCGAGTTCCGCCGGCAACTCAGCTACAAGCTGGCATGGTCGGGGGGCTATCTGGTGGCGGTGCCGCCGCAGAACACCAGCCGCACCTGCCCGGCCTGCGGGCATGTCGCCAAGGAAAATCGCCAGACGCAGGCCCGCTTTGCCTGCGTGGCCTGCGGTTTCGAGGAAAACGCCGACCAGGTCGGCGCAATCAATGTTCTAAGGGCGGGACACGCCCGGTTAGCCTGTGGAGATACTTCGCCTGCTGTTAGGGCGTCGGCCCAGGAACCCACCGAAGCGACTGCCCAGGGGCTTGCCCTTGCGTAGCGCCGTAGAAATCGTCGGCATTCACGCCGGCGAGGATGTCAATACACTTCCGGCCATGAAGCGCGTCCTGCATCGCCCTGAGAATTTGAGTGTGGCAGCGTTTGCCCACGATGCCGCCGAACTGGCGGGCACGCGGCCGCTGGCCGAGTTTGACCGTTTGCACGCGTCCACGGTCTCGGGGCCTGACGAGCCCATCACCTGGCAGGCGCGCGGGGAGTCGCGTGCCGTGCGCAGCGGGCCGCCGCAGGTGTGGCTGCACCTGCAAGGCCATGGCGAGGTCGATCTGGAGTGCCAGCGTTGCCTGGAGCCGGTGCGCCAGCGCCTGGAGGCGGAACAGTCGTTCCTGTTCGTCGAAGGCGAAGAGGCGGCCGAGGCGCTCGATGCCCAGAGCGAGCACGATGTCCTGGCCTTGAGCCCCCGGCTCGATCTCTTCCAACTCCTGGAGGACGAACTGCTGCTGGCCTTGCCGCTGATCGCCACGCACGACGATTGCACGGTCGCACTCCAGCCTGACGCGCCCGAGGCCCTCCCGCCTGATGCTGCCGGGGCGACCCTGGATGAGCCCGAGCCCGTGCATCCCTTCGCGGCGCTGTCCGCCCTGAAACGGGAAGGTTCGGGACATTGAGGCCGCGATGCTAGAATCCGGCGCTTTTCCGCACCCGAATCACGTGCAATGGGCATACTGGCTCGGGCTCGCGTGAGAAGCTTCAGGAGTTCGACAAATGGCCGTCCAGCAGAACAAGAAGTCGCCGTCCAAGCGCGGCATGCACCGCTCGCACAATGCCTTGACTTCGCCGGGCACGGCGATTGAACCCACCACGGGCGAAACGCACCTGCGTCACCACATCAGCCCCAATGGCTTCTACCGTGGGCGCAAGGTGTTGAAGACCAAGTCGGATGCCTGACAAGCCCTTCGCTCAGTGAAGGCGTGCCGCCGGGCACGTGCCGGGTTTCTCGGCATGTGGCGCTGATGCCCGGCAGTTCTGCAGGCGTCGCTTCTTTCGTACTCCGCACAACGATGTCGTCGCCCCCTCTGGAGACGGTCCGCATCGCGGTCGACTGCATGGGCGGTGACCATGGTCCGGCGGTCACTCTTCCTGCTTGCAAGGCCTTCCTGGCGGCGCACCCCAAGGCACGTCTGCTGCTCGTCGGCACGTCGGAGGCATTGGCCGGCGCTGCGGGCTGGGATCGTTGCACGCTGGTTCCCGCCACCGAGGTGGTGGCCATGAGCGACCCGGTGGAAGTGGCCTTGCGGCGCAAGAAGGACTCGTCCATGCGCGTGGCCCTTCAGCAGGTCAAGCTCGCCGACGATGGTTCTTCGGCCGCGGATGCCTGCGTGTCAGCAGGCAATACCGGCGCGCTGATGGCCTTGGCGCGCTACCTGCTCAAGACCCTGGAGGGCATCGACCGGCCAGCCATTGCCACGGTCATGCCCAACCAGCTTGACGGCCACACCACCGTGCTGGACCTGGGCGCCAACGTGGATTGCACGCCCGAGCACCTGCTGCAATTCGCCGTGATGGGCAGCGCCCTCGTGGCGGCGGTGGAAAACCGCTCCAACCCCACGGTGGGTCTGCTGAACATTGGCGAAGAGGCGATCAAGGGCAGCGAGACCATCAAGATCGCCGGGGAACTGCTGCGTACCGCGGCCCGCGACGGGCACCTGAACTTCTACGGCAACGTCGAGGGCAACGACATCTTCAAGGGCACCACCGACATCGTGGTGTGCGACGGCTTCGTCGGCAACGTGGCCCTCAAGACGGCCGAAGGCCTGGCCGCCATGCTGTCGGCCTTCATCAAGCAGGAGTTCACGCGCAACCTGTTCGCCAAGATGGCGGCCTTGGTGGCCCTGCCGGTGTTGAAGCACTTCAAGGACCGCGTCGACCACCGCCGGTACAACGGTGCCGCCTTGCTGGGCCTGCGCGGCCTGGTATTCAAAAGCCACGGTTCGGCCGACGCGTTTGCTTTCGAACACGCCCTGGCCCGGGCTTATGATGCGGCTCGCAACCGCTTGCTGGATCGGGTGCGTGACCGGATCCTCGAAACCCTTCAAGCCATGCCGGCCGCACCGGACCCGTCCGCGGAGCCCCCTCCGCGCGGCCGGGACTCGCAGGATCCTTCCGTCGCCAAAGCTGCATGATTTCTTCGTCCCCGCGCTATTCCCGCATCGCTGGAACCGGCAGCGTGCTGCCCCCTCGCCGCGTCAGCAACGCCGATCTGGTGGCTGAACTTGCCGAACGAGGGGTGGAAACCTCCGATGCCTGGATCCATGAGCGCACCGGCATCCGGGCGCGCCACTTTGCTGCCCCGGACGTGGCCACCAGCGACCTGGGCACCACGGCGGCACGCCGTGCGCTTGAAGCCGCCGGCATGGCCGCCGACCAGATCGATCTCATCATCGTGGCCACCTCCACGCCCGACATGGTGTTCCCCTCGACGGCGTGCCTGGTGCAACAGAAGCTGGGCATCCCGGGTGGTGCGGCGTTCGACCTGCAAGCCGTGTGTGCCGGCTTCGTCTATGCGTTGAGCGTGGCCGATTCGATGATCCGCACGGGCTTGGCGACGCGGGCCCTGGTGATTGGCGCCGAGGTGTTCTCGCGCCTGCTCGACTTCAACGACCGGACCACCTGCGTGCTGTTCGGCGATGGCGCAGGGGCCGTGGTGCTGGAAGCCAGCGACCGCCCCGGCATCCTGGCCAGCGAACTGCATGCCGATGGGCGCCATGTGGACATTCTCTGCACCCCCGGCGCCGTGTCAGGCGGGCGGGTGATCGGGGATGCGTTCCTCAAGATGGATGGCCAGGCGGTCTTCAAGCTGGCGGTGAAGGTGCTTGATGAAGTGGCCCGGTCCGTCTTGGCCAAAGCCGGCCGAGAGGACACCGCGATCGACTGGTTCATTCCGCACCAGGCGAACATCCGCATCATGCAGGGCACGGCCAAGAAGCTGAAGCTGCCCATGGACAAGCTGATCGTGACGGTCGACGAGCATGGCAACACCTCGGCAGCCTCGGTTCCGCTGGCCCTGGATCACGCGGTCCGGGCCGGTAAGGTGCAACACGGGCACACCGTGCTCCTGGAAGGCGTCGGGGGTGGGTTCACCTGGGGCGCCGTGTTGCTCGATTTCTGAGGACCTTCCTGGCCGTTCGGCAAGAACTGCCAGGTGAATCGCTTCCCATCCAACCCGTGTCATCCACATCCAGCCAGCCAGCGATATGACAGCTTTTGCGATCGTGTTCCCAGGGCAGGGCTCCCAGTCGGTGGGCATGCTCTCGGCCTGGGGCGAGCACCCTGCGGTGCGTGCCACGCTCGATGAAGCCAGCACGGCGCTCGGCGAAGACCTTGGGCGCCTGATCGCCGACGGACCCAAGGAAGCGCTGGACATCACCACCCACACGCAGCCCGTCATGCTGACGGCCGGCATCGCCTGTTATCGCGCCTGGCTGGCCGAGACCGGCCTCGCGCCGGCCGCGGTGGCGGGCCACTCGCTCGGCGAGTATTCGGCGCTGGTGGCCGCGGGGGCCATGACGCTGGCCGATGCCTTGCCGCTGGTGCGCTTCAGGGCGCAGGCCATGCAGGAGGCCGTGCCGCTGGGGGTCGGGGCCATGGCCGCCATCCTGGGGCTGGAGGCCGACGCGGTGCGCGAGGGCTGCGCCCAGGTGGCCGCACAAACCGGCGAGGTCGTGGAAGCGGTCAATTTCAACGATCCCCGCCAGGTGGTGATCGCAGGGTCCCGGGCCGGGGTCGACAAGGCCTGCGAAGCCCTCAAGTCGCAAGGGGCCAAGCGTGCGCTGCCGTTGGCGGTGTCGGCGCCGTTCCATTGCAGCCTCATGAAACCAGCCGCGGAGCGCCTGCGTGCCCGCCTGGAGGCCACGCCAATCACCCTGCCGGCCATCCCGGTCATCCACAACGTCGACGTCAAGTCCTACGCCGATCCGCAGGCCATCCGCGATGCCTTGTACCGCCAGGCCGCCGGCGCCGTGCGCTGGGTCGAGACGGTGCTTGAGATGAAGGCGCGCGGTGTGGGCATCATCCTGGAATGCGGGCCGGGCAAGGTACTTGCCGGCCTGACCAAGCGCATCGATACCGCCTTGGGTTCCGGCAACATCAGCGATCCCACCACCCTGGCGCAAGCCCGCGAGCTGCTCGCATGACACAGCGACCCACCTCCGACGTTCAGGTCGCCCTCGTCACGGGGGCCAGCCGCGGCATCGGCCGCGCGATTGCCTTGGCGCTGGCCGCACGGGGCCTGAAGGTCATCGGCACCGCCACCACCGAGGCCGGCGCTGCCGCACTCGACCAGGAACTGGCCGTGCTGGGCGGCCGCGGCGTGGTGCTCAACGTCACCGACGGCGCCGCCGTGCAGGCGGCCATCGATGGCACCGTGGCAGACCATGGCGCGCTGCACGTGCTGGTCAACAACGCCGGCATCACGCGCGACACCTTGTCCATGCGCATGAAAGACGACGACTGGGACGCCGTGCTCGACACCAACCTGAAGGCCGTGTTCCGCATGTGCCGCGCTGCCACCCGGCCGATGATGAAGCAGCGCTATGGCCGCATCGTCAACATCACGTCCGTGGTGGGGGCCAGCGGCAATGCGGGCCAAGCCAACTACGCGGCGGCCAAGGCCGGCGTGGCCGGCATGACGCGCTCGCTGGCGCGCGAACTGGGCAGCCGCGGCATCACGGTCAACTGCGTGGCACCCGGCTTCATTGCCACCGACATGACCGATGCCTTGCTGCCGGCGCAGCGCGAAGCGCTGCTGCAGCAGATCCCGCTGGGGCGCCTGGGTGCGCCGGCCGATGTGGCCGAGGCCGTGGCGTTCCTGGCGTCCCCCCAGGCCGGCTACATCACCGGCAGCGAATTGCACGTCAACGGCGGCATGCACATGAGTTGATGAGGGCCTGTCGTGTGACGGTCATCCTGGACACCGTAGAATCCCAAGCTGTTTTTTGCACCCCACTCTCCCGGAGGAGACATGAGCGACATCGAAGCACGCGTTAAGAAGATCATTGCCGAGCAACTCGGTGTGGCTGAAAGCGAAGTCACCAATGCCAAGGCTTTCGTGGCCGATCTGGGTGCGGATTCTCTCGACACCGTGGAGCTGGTCATGGCGCTCGAAGACGAGTTCGGCATCGAGATCCCTGACGAAGAGGCCGAGAAGATCACCACGGTCCAGCTCGCCATCGATTACGCCAAGACCCACGTCAACGCCTAGCCCCCAGAGCATGCGCGCGATTGTTTGCGTTTGCGTTTGCATTTGCGGGCCGCGCGCCCATCCTGCATGATGAGTCGTCGCATAGTGGTCACCGGCCTGGGCCTGGTGACCCCGGTAGGCAACACGGTCGAGTCTTCGTGGCGCAACATCGTGTCGGGTACGCCCGGCATCGATACCGTCACCAAGTTCGATGCGTCTGCCTTTGCCTGCCGCTTTGCCGGCGAGGTGAAGGGATTCCGGATCGAGGACTACATCCCCGCCAAGGATGCCCGGCACATGGATACCTTCATCCATTACGGGTTGGCGGCGGCGCTGCAGGCGGTGCAGGATTCGGGGCTCCCGTCCGGGGCCGGCCTGGATGAGGCGCTGGCCGAGCGCATCGGGTGCATGGTGAGTTCGGGCATCGGCGGCCTGCCGCTGATCGAAGAGACCCATGCGGAATACACGGCGCGCGGACCGCGGCGCATCTCGCCGTTCTTCGTGCCGGCCTCGATCATCAACATGATCTCCGGCCACGTGTCGATCCACTGCGGCTACAAGGGTCCCAACCTCTCCATCGTGACGGCATGCACCACCGGGCTCCACAGCATCGGCATGGCAGCACGCCTGATCGAATATGGCGATGCCGACGTGATGATCGCCGGCGGCGCGGAATCCACCGTGTCCCCGCTGGGCATCGGCGGGTTCGCGGCAGCCCGGGCCTTGTCCACGCGCAACGACGATCCCAAGACCGCGTCGCGCCCCTGGGACAAGGACCGCGACGGTTTCGTGCTGGGCGAAGGTGCTGGCGTGCTGGTGCTTGAGGAATACGAACACGCCAAGAAGCGCGGGGCCAAGATCTACGCGGAACTGTGTGGGTTCGGCATGGGGGCAGATGCCTTCCACATGACGGCGCCCAATGTCGACGGCCCCAAGCGGTCCATGCAGGCAGCCTTGCGCAATGCCGGCCTCAATGCCGACCAGGTGCAGTACGTCAACGCGCATGGCACGTCCACGCCGTTGGGTGATGCCAATGAGACCCAGGCCATCAAGCTGGCCTTCGGCGAGCACGCCCGCAAGCTGGTGGTGAGTTCGACCAAGTCGATGACCGGCCACCTGCTGGGCGGCGCCGGTGGCATCGAGTCGGTGTTCACCGTGCTGGCACTGGCCCATCAAGTGGCCCCTCCCACGATCAATCTCTTCAATCAAGACCCTGGGTGCGATCTCGACTACTGCGCCCACGAGGCGCGCGAGATGCGCATCGACGTGGCCGTCAAGAACAACTTCGGCTTCGGCGGCACGAACGGGACCTTGGTGTTCCGGCGCGCTTGACGCCGGCTCCCGCGCGGCCCAGCGGCGGTCCCCCGGGTCGTGCGTACCGCTCCACCCATCCGCACGGTTGCCTCGGCCAACCGGCCGTGGCAAGTTGCGGTGTGTGCGTTGGCGGGGGTGAGTGTGTTCACGGTGGCGGCATGGTTGAACGCACCCGCCATCGCAGGATGGGCGCTCCCGCCGGGTGTGCGTGGGCTCATCGGGGCTGCGACACTGGCCTCGGCGGTATGGGCCGTGCGCGCGGCACTGCAGCAGGCCACGATCGACCTGAGCTGGGACGGCCTGGCTTGGTGGTGGCAAGGCCCAGGGATGCTGGAGCCCGAGCCCTGTCGCGTGCAGATCGTGGCTGACCTCGGCGGCTGGATGTTGTTGCGCTGTGCCCCGCAGCATGCTGGCGGCTGGCGTGCCGAAGGTCTGCGGTGGCTGGCCTTGCAGCGACGCGCCGGCGCCTCCATGCAGTGGCATGCGTTGCGCTGCGCGCTCTACGCCTCGCGCCCGCAGGGGTAGCGCAGGCGCAGGGTCCGGCATGTCATCCACCGATCCCGATGCGTTGCTGGTCGACCGCGTGAAGCGGGGCGACATGCATGCGTTCGAGATGTTGGTGGTCAAGTACCAGCGCCGCATCCAGCGGCTGGTGGCGCGCATGGTGCGCGATACGGAGCAGGTCGAGGACATTGCCCAGGAGACCTTCATCCGGGCCTATCGGGCCTTGCCGCAGTTCCGGGGCGAAAGCGCTTTCTACACGTGGCTGTATCGGATTGCAGTCAATACGGCCAAGAAAACCCTGATGGACATGAAGCGGGACCCGGTCGTGACGGAATCCGCGCTCGCATCTCGTGGCGATTCAAACGAAACTTCTTCGCTTGAGAACGAACTAAGCACTACGGAAACGCCGGAGGCGGTGCTCGCAAGCCGGGAGATTGCGCAAACCGTCAATGCGGCCATCGAAGCCTTGCCGGATGATCTGCGCCAAGCCATCGTGCTGCGCGAAATCGAGGGCTTGGCCTATGAGGAGATCGCCAGCCTGATGAACTGCCCGATCGGCACGGTCCGCTCGCGCATTTTTCGTGCACGCGAGGCCATCGCCCAGCGCCTGCGGCCGCTGCTGGGGACGAAGCCGGGTGAGCGTTGGTAAGTTGGAGCCTGAGTGGGAGTGTGGAGATGGTGCAAGGTCGTGATGAACGTGTGGCTGCTGATCCCCTGCGGGAAGCCTTGTCGGCCCTGGTCGACGGTGAAGCCGATGCGGCGGCTGCCGGTGACGGCGTGTCGCAGTGGCGGGACGATGAAGACGCCAAGGCCACATGGCATGCCTACCAGTTGATTGGCGATGTGCTGCGCTCCGAAGACCTGGCCGGCGGCCATCGGGACCGGGTGTTCCTGCAGCGCATGCATGCCCGCTTGATCAAGGAGCCCGCCCTGCTGGCCCCTGCGCCGGACCTGCCCCAGGCCGCCCCGGCGGCTCATGGGGGCGTGCTGCACAGGTGGGCGGTGCCCGTGGGACTGGCCGCGGGCGTGGCCTTGGTGCTGGGCACGCTGCTGGTGGTGCGGCAAGGCCCGGGGGCCGATGGGGCGGTGCTGGCCGATGCGAAGCCCGTCCTCTCCTTGCAGCCGCCAGTCGAACTTGTCGCGGTGGCCGGTTCATCGTCCTCGCCCGTGCTGCTGCGTGATCCCAGGCTGGATCGGTACCTGGCGGCCCACAAGCAATTCCAGAGTGCCAACGCCATGGGCCCTTCGACCGGTTTCATTCGCAGCGCAACGTATGACGCGGCCACTCGCTAAGGCTGGTGGCCCGCGCGGCGTGACGATGGCGGGTGTCATTGCCGGGGCGCTCTTGTCGCCGGTGGCCTGGGCCGATGAGGCCGTCCCACGCCGCGCCGCGGAACCTGCCAGTGCCCCGCAGGATGCGCGCATGTGGCTCAAGCGCATCCAGGACTCCACCTACCGCCGCTCGTTCACCGGCACCTTCGTCGTCAGTTCCGGTGGGGCCATGTCGAGCGCCCGCATCACCCACTACTGCGACGGCCACAGCCAGATCGAACGGGTGGATGCGCTCGACGGCCAGTTGCGCAGCGTGTTCCGGCATGACGACGTGGTGCATACGCTGTGGCCGGCGTCGCGGCAGGCGGTGGTGGAGCAGCGCGAGCCCCTGCGCGGCTTCCCTGCGCTGGCCGGTGGCGGCGGGCGCAGCGGGGCCTTGGCCTACGAGGCCGTGCCGGAGCGCGTGGACCGGATCGCCGGGTATGAAGCCCAGGTGCTGCTGCTCAAGTCGCGCGATGACCTGCGGTTCAGCCAGCGGCTGTGGTCGGAGAAGCACACCGGCTTGCTGCTGCGGGCCGACATGCTCAGCGCCCAAGGCGAGGTGATCGAGTCTTCCGCCTTTTCGGAACTGGTGCTGGGTGTGAGGCTGCAGCCTGCCGTGCTGATGCAGGAGATGAACCGCCTGCAGGGCTACCGCGTCACCCGGCCCGTGGCGGTGCGAACCGATCTGGCCCGCGAGGGCTGGGTGCTGCGCGAGGGGGTGCCCGGGTTCGTGTCCATGAGCTGCATCAAACGGCCGCTGGAGCCATCCGCAGCCCAGCTCTCGGAGCAAGGCGGCGCCTTGCTGCAGGCGATCTACTCCGATGGGTTGACGCATGTCTCGGTCTTCATCGAGCCGGGCGACGTCAACGCCGGCCGTGTGGAGGGCTTGTCCACCCTGGGTGCAACCAGTTCCCTGGCGGCCAGGCAAGGCGGGTGGTGGATTACAGTGGTCGGCGATGTGCCCGCTGCGACCCTGAGGCGCTTTGCTGCATCCATTGAGCGGCGCAAGCCGTAGCTCCCGCAAATTCGGGCAGCGGCGGCGCGGCCGGCAGGTCCGCGGCGCGGCTTGCCGGCATGTTTTCTGAGTTCAATGACCTTCAAAAGGATCGCATGTCCATGAATGAAAGTTCGATTCACTTGGCCGTCGCCCGGCTGAACATCCGTGCCGTGGCGCTGGCGATCGGTGTGGCTGTGGCCTCGTTGGGTGGGGCGGCTGCAGCCGGTGCCCAGCCCGTGCCGGCCCAGCCTGCCGCGGCCGCGGTGCGCGGCCTGCCGGACTTTGCAGACTTGGTCGATCAAGTCGGCCCGGCGGTGGTCAACATCCGTACCACTGCCAAAGTGCGCAGCACCGCCCGTTCGGGGCCCCAGACCGACGAGGACATGCAGGAGTTCTTCCGGCGCTACTTCGGCGTGCCGGGGCCGCGTCAGGATCCGCGCCGCAACACGCCGCAGCCTGGCGATGAGGAAGAAACGCCGCGCGGCGTGGGGTCCGGTTTCGTGCTGTCGGCTGATGGCTACGTGATCACCAATGCCCACGTGGTCGATGGTGCCGACGAGGTCTTCGTTCGCCTGACCGACCGGCGCGAGTTCAAGGCCCGCGTGATCGGGGCGGACGAACGCAGCGACGTGGCGGTGGTCAAGATCGACGCCACCGGATTGCCGGCCGTGCGCATCGGTGACGTGAGCCGTCTGCGCGTGGGCGAGTGGGTCATCGCCATTGGCTCGCCGTTCGACCTGGATAACACCGTCACTGCCGGCATCGTCAGTGCCAAGGCGCGTGACACCGGCGACTTCCTGCCGCTGATCCAGACCGACGTGGCCATCAACCCGGGCAACTCCGGCGGCCCCTTGATCAACCTGCGCGGCGAGGTCGTGGGCATCAACTCGCAGATCTTCAGCCGCTCAGGTGGCTACATGGGCATCTCGTTCGCGATCCCCATGGACGAGGCCCAGCGCGTGGCCGAACAGTTGCGCACGGCCGGCCGCGTGGTACGCGGCCGCATCGGCGTGACCATCGACCAGGTGACCAAGGATATTGCCGAATCCATCGGCCTGCCCAAGGCCATCGGCGCCTTCGTGCGCAGCGTCGCCGAAGGCAGCCCGGCCGAGAAGGCCGGCATCGAGGCCGGCGACATCGTCACGCGCTTCGACGGCAAGGTGGTCGAGCGCTCCAGCGATCTGCGGCGCGTGGTGGGCAATACCAAGCCGGGCCTGAAGGTGCCGATCCAGGTGTTCCGCAGCGGCGCCTACAAGGAGCTGAGCGTGGTCGTGGCCGAACTGGAGCCGGACCGTCCGCGCAAGACGGCGGCGGGCGAAAGCCGCGAGCGCGGCGCGGCTCCGCCGGCCCCCAAGCCGGCAGCCTTCGGCCTGGGCATCTCCGACCTGTCGGAGGCCCTGCGGCGCGAGATGAAGGTCAAGGGCGGAGTGCGTGTCGACTCGGTCGACGGTGCGGCCGCGCGGGCCGGCCTGCGCGAGGGCGACGTCATCGTGTCCATCGCCAATACCGAGGTGTCCGATGCAAAGGAATTCGAGGCCGTGGCCGCGAAGCTGGACAAGAGCAAGCCGGTGACGGTGCTGTTCCGCCGCGGCGAGTGGGCGCAGTACGCCGTGATCCGCCCCGGTCGCTGAGGGCGAGCACCCGGCATCGGCGCACCGGGGCCACCCGCCTGACGGGGGTTTCGGTCGCAGTAGGGTGATTGAGCCGAAGCCCCCTCCGGCTACCCGGCAACCTGACGCGTGGCCGGGTCTTTTCATATGCCGGGATGGCGATTGCCACAATTGATCCACTTTGAGCAGGATCCGAGGGCCGGTGAGAGGCTTAATAAGTTAGCGTGCGCACACCAATTTACGAGACAATCGTCGCTGACCCACCGTATGCCATGTGGCGCCTCGGATCTGCTTTCCCCGGCCCACTCAGGGGCCCTGCCGGGCGCCTTCGCGGGATGGAAATTGATCCACAAACCATGCACAGGGGGCTGTGGATAAGGTGTGTATGAAACTTCTTGTTGGCGAGGTGCAACGCGCGAAAAGCAAGCATTGGCGCGGGTTCCAGCGAGGTGCTTTTGGCTACAATGAAGGCCCAACAAAGCAGTTGCCATTACATTTTGTTGGAAGGCGCGTCAGTCATTGGACGTGCCTTTTTTTTGTTTGTTCAACGCAAGGCCGAGTCCTCGCAAGTCATAGGCTTCGAGTCTTGTGTTGCGCCACCCTCTCCAACATTGCATCGCGCTGCGGCGCTCGATGCGAGCCGTGAACCGGCTTCCAGATGAACCACATCCGAAACTTCTCGATCATTGCCCACATTGACCACGGCAAGTCGACACTGGCCGACCGGCTCATCCAGCGTTGCGGCGGCCTGAGCGACCGCGAGATGGAGGAGCAGGTGCTGGACTCGATGGACATCGAGCGCGAACGCGGCATCACCATCAAGGCCCAGACCGCGGCCCTGCAGTACGTGGCACGCGACGGCATCACCTACCAGCTCAACCTGATCGACACCCCGGGCCACGTCGACTTCAGCTACGAAGTGAGCCGGTCCCTGTCGGCCTGCGAAGGCGCACTGCTGGTGGTCGATGCCAGCCAGGGCGTGGAAGCCCAGACCGTGGCCAACTGCTACACGGCGCTCGACCTGGGGGTGGAGGTCGTGCCGGTGCTGAACAAGATGGATTTGCCGCAGGCCGACCCGGACCGGGCCCGTGCCGAAGTGGAAGACGTGATCGGGCTGGATGCCACCCACGCCATCCTCTGCTCGGCCAAGACCGGCGAAGGCATCGACGACATCCTGGAGGCGGTGATCACGCGCATGCCCGCGCCGCGCGGCCAGCCGAACGCGCCGCCGCGGGCCATGATCATCGACTCGTGGTTCGACAACTACGTGGGCGTGGTGATGCTGGTACGCGTGGTGGACGGCACACTGCGCCGGGGCGAGCGCATCCGCCTGATGGCCACCGACTCGGTCTACGGCATCGAACAGCTTGGCGTGTTCACGCCCAAGTCGGCGCCGCGGACCGAACTGCGCGCCGGCGAGGTGGGCTTCGTCATCGCCGGCATCAAGGAACTCAAGGTCGCCAAGGTGGGCGACACCATCACACTGGAAAAGAAGCTGCCCAACAACGCCGGCGCGGCCACGCAGGCGCTGCCGGGGTTCAAGGAGATCCAGCCGCAGGTGTTTGCCGGCCTGTACCCCACCGAGGCGAGCGAGTACGACTCGCTGCGTGACGCGCTGGAAAAGCTGCAGCTCAACGACTCCTCGCTGCGCTACGAGCCCGAGGTCAGCCAGGCGCTGGGCTTCGGCTTCCGCTGCGGCTTCCTGGGGCTGCTGCACATGGAGATCGTGCAGGAGCGCCTGGAGCGCGAGTTCGACCAGGACCTCATCACCACCGCGCCCTCCGTGGTGTACCAGGTGGAGACGAACGACGGCGTGGTCCTGTCGGTCGACAACCCGTCGAAGATGCCCGACCAGGGGCGCATCCGCGAGATCCGCGAGCCCATCGTCACGGTGCAGCTCTACATGCCGCAAGACTACGTGGGCCCGGTCATGACGCTGGCCAACGTCAAGCGCGGCATGCAGCTCAACATGGCCTACCACGGCAAGCAGGTGCACCTGACCTACGACATGCCGCTGGGCGAGATCGTGCTCGATTTCTTCGACAAGCTGAAGTCGGTGTCGCGCGGCTACGCCTCGATGGACTACGCCTTCAAGGAATACCGGGCCGCGGACGTCGTCAAGGTCGACATGCTCATCAACAGCGACCGCATCGACGCCTTGTCCATCATCGTGCACCGCAGCCAGAGCCAGCACCGCGGCCGTGAAGTGGCGGCCAAGATGCGTGAGATCATCCCGCGGCAGATGTACGACGTGGCGATTCAGGCCGCCATCGGTGCCAATATCATCTCGCGCGAGAACATCAAGGCCTTGCGCAAAAATGTGCTGGCAAAATGCTACGGCGGCGATATAAGCCGCAAGCGCAAGCTGCTGGAGAAGCAGAAAGCCGGCAAGAAGCGGATGAAGCAGATCGGCTCGGTCGAGGTGCCGCAAGAGGCCTTCCTCGCCATCCTGCAGGTCGATGACTGATGACACAAGCTCTGCACCACACAACAGACACAACACCAAGCGAAGAACTCTGGATGGGGACTCTGACTGGATTGCTATATGCCTGCCTGATCGGCTACGGCCTGGGTTGGTATATGGACAAGTGGCACGGCAATTTTTCGCTGCTGCTGTTCGTGATGACGCTGGTCACCATGGGGTACTGGCTGGCTGAGCGCTTTGTCTTCCTGCCCCGGCGGGTGGCGGCGGCCACGGCGCTGGAGGCGCAGCACACCGGGCGGCAGCAGGAACTGGCCCGCCAGGGCATCACGCAGGTCGATGGTGACGTGGCCGCCGCACGCGACCAGCTGCTGGCCCAGCCCTGGTGGCTGGACTGGACCGCGGGCCTCTTTCCGGTGATCCTGGTGGTGTTCCTGCTGCGCTCGTTCCTGTTCGAGCCCTTCAAGATCCCGTCCGGGTCGATGTTGCCCACGCTGGAGATTGGCGACCTGATCCTGGTGAACAAGTACCACTATGGCATCCGCCTGCCGGTGATCCACAAGAAGCTCATCCCCAACCACGACCCGCAGCGCGGCGACGTGATGGTGTTCCGCTACCCGGAGGACCCCAGCATCGACTTCATCAAGCGCGTGGTGGGCATTCCTGGTGACGAAGTGGCCTATTTGAACCAGAAGCTCACGATCAACGGCAAGCCGGTGCCCGTGCGCCAGCTGCCGGACAAGTACGATGACGAGAAGCGGGCCTTGTCCAAGCAGTTCTCCGAGAAGCTGGGCGAGGTCGAGCACACGATCTTCGTGGACCCGTCGCTGCCTTCGTATTACTCGGTCAAGTCCTTCCCCTACGTGTCCAACTGCCGCTACAGTGCCGAGGGCGTGGTCTGCAAGGTGCCGCCGGGCCACTATTTCATGATGGGCGACAACCGCGACAACTCGCAGGACTCGCGCTTCTGGGGTTTCGTGCCGGACGAAAACATCGTCGGGCGGGCGTTCTTCATCTGGATGAATTTCGGCAATCTCAAGCGCTTTGGCGCATTCCAGTGACCCACCGGGGAGACTTCGTCGATGACTCCTGCTGCTGACCCTCCGTCCACGCTCTCGCGGCAGCGCGGTGTCACGCTGCTCGGCCTGGTGTTCTGGGCCGTGGTGGTGGCCTTCGCGGCCCTCATCGTCATGAAGGTGCTGCCCACGGTCAACGAGTTCTACACCATCCAGCGCGCGGTGAGCAAGGTGGCCAAGGAAGGCGGCACCACGGTGCCCGAGATCCGCAATGCGTTCGAGCGGCAGAAGCAGATCGAATACTCCATCGCCTCCATCTCGGGGAGCGACCTGGAGATCACCAAGGTGAACGATAAGATCGTGCTGCGCTTTGCCTACAACAAGGAAATCGAGTTGTTCGATCCGGTGTTCCTGTTGATCAAATATCACGGTGAGTCGAAATAGCGTTCACCACGTGGCAGTGTCTCCTTCCTTGAATACGTCCGTTGACGCGCTGCAGCAGCGACTGGGTTACCGCTTTGTGCAGCAAGGCCTGCTGACCTGCGCGCTGACCCACCGCAGCTTCGGGTCCGACCACAACGAGCGGCTCGAATTCCTGGGCGATGCCGTGCTGAACCTGGCGGTTTCGGACCTCCTGTTCGGCCATTTCGCCAGTTCCCCCGAAGGCGATCTCACGCGCGTGCGGGCCCACCTGGTGCGCCAGGACACCTTGCACCTCATCGCCGTGAGCCTGCAGCTGCCGCAGGTGCTGCGCCTGAGCGAGGGCGAGGCGCGCGGCGGCGGCGCGCAGCGTCCATCGATCCTGGCCGATGCACTGGAGGCGGTGATCGGCGCGGTCTACCGCGACGGCGGCTACGGGGCTGCGCATGCTCTGGTATGGCGCTTGTTCGAGCCCCTGGTGGGCGAGACCGCCGCGCAGGCGTGGACCAAGGATCCAAAGACGCAGCTGCAGGAATGGCTGCAGGGCCGGCATCTGCCGGTGCCGGAATACCAGATTGAAACCACCCGCGGCCGTGCCCACGACCAGGTGTTCGTGGTGGTCTGCGACGTGCCCAGTCTGGGCGTGCGGGCCTCCGGAGAAGGCCGTTCGCGGCGCGCGGCCGAACAGGAGGCGGCACGTGCCGCCCTGGAACGGCTGCAATTGGATGATCGCTGACCCCATGTCCGAATCGCAAGAGATGCAGCCGCCGACCCCCCCCTCGCGGCGCTGCGGCTGGGTGGCCATCGTGGGCCGGCCCAACGTGGGCAAGTCGACCCTCCTGAACACCCTCGTCGGGCAGAAGGTCAGCATCACCTCGCACAAGGCGCAGACCACCCGCCACCGCATCACCGGCATCCGCACCGAAGGCGAGAGCCAGTTCGTGTTCATCGACACGCCGGGTTTTCAAACCCGCCACACCACACGTGGCTCGGCGGCGCTGAACCGCACGCTCAACAAGACCGTGCAGGCCACGCTCTCTGACGTGGACCTGGTGCTGTTCGTCGTGGAGGCGGGCAGCTTCACGGCCGAAGACGCCCAGGTGCTGGCGCTCATCCCGCCGGGCAGGCCCACGGTGTTGGTGGCCAACAAGCTCGACCGCCTCAAGCGCCGCTCCGACCTGCTGCCCTGGCTGCAGAACATGCAGCAGCGCCACACGTTCACCGAGTACGTGCCCTTGTCGGCGCTCGACGCCGGCGACACTCAGCGCCTGCTGGCCGTGCTGCAGCCGTACCTGCCCGAGCAGCCCTGGTTCCACGAAGAAGACGCCCTGACCGACCGCAGCGAGCGCTTCATGGCCAGCGAGATCATCCGCGAGAAGCTGTTCCGGCTGACCGGCGACGAACTGCCGTACACCTCCACGGTGCTGATCGACCAGTGGGAAGAGCAGGGCAACCTGCGCCGCATTGCCGCCACCATCATCGTCGAGCGTGATTCGCACAAAGGCATCGTCATCGGCGATGGCGGGGAGCGCCTCAAGCGCATCGGCTCCGAAGCGCGCGTCGAACTGGAGCGCCTGATGGACTGCAAGGTGTTCCTGGAGATCTGGGTCAAGGTCCGCTCCGGCTGGGCCGACGACCAGGCCAGGCTGAAGAGCTACGGCTACGAGTGAGCCGCACCCCAGGCCTGCCGGTGGGTGAGTTCATTTGGCAGTGGCCCGGCCCGTGACCCCTGACCGCGGCGGCCGTGCCCCCCAGGCGGCCTACGTGCTGCACCGCTACGACTGGAGCGAGTCCAGCCTGATCCTCGACGTGTTCACGCGCGGCCAGGGGCGCATCGCCGTGGTGGCCAAGGGGGCCAAGCGGCCCTATTCGCAGCTGCGCGCGGTGCTGCTGCCGTTCCAGCGCCTGCTGGTGAGTGCCGGGCACCGCAAGGGCGACGACCAGGCCGAGGTGCAACTGCTGCGCTCCGCCGAATGGGCCGGCGGCCGCCCCATGCCCAGCGGCGCCGGGCTGCTGACTGGCTTCTACCTCAACGAACTGCTGATGAAGGCCCTGGCCCGCCAGGACCCGCACCCGGTGCTGTTCGATGCGTATGAGCAGACCTTGCCCTGGCTCGCGGTGACCGGTGACGACATGGCGCTCGAGGTGGCGCTGCGGGCTTTCGAGCTGGTGCTGCTGCGGCAGACCGGTGTGCTGCCGGAGCTGGACTGCGTGACGCAGACGCAGGCGCCGCTGCAGGCCACCGCACCGTACCGGCTGGAGCCGCAGCTGGGAGTCCGCGCGGTGGCCACGGAGGGCGACGCCATCAGTGGCGCGTCCCTGCAGGCCATCGAGCAGGCGCTGGCTGCCGGCGACCTGGCCGGCGTGCGGCAAGCCTGCGCAGGGTCCCGCGCGGCCCTGAAGCCGCAGTTGCGGGCCTTGCTTCTCTATCATCTGGGCACCGCGGCGATGCGCACGCGCCAGGTCATGCTGGACGCGCAGAAGCTGCTGGAACCTCCCTTCAACGAACCGGTCTCCCCATGAACCCGTTGATGATCCCTGAGCCGGGCGCACAGGCCGGACGCACCGCCTTGTCGGTGAACCTCAACAAGGTGGCCTGGGTGCGCAATACGCGCTCGCTCGGCATCCCCAGCGTCACGCACGCCGCCACGCTGGCGCTGCAGGCGGGCGCGCAAGGCCTTACCGTGCATCCGCGACCCGACGAGCGGCACATCCGGGCCCACGACGTGCACGACCTGGCGGCCCTGCTGAAAGCCTGGCCGCACGCCGAGTACAACATCGAGGGCAACCCGTTCCACAACCTCATGGACTTCGTGCGCAGCGTGCGCCCCAGCCAGGCCACCTTCGTCCCGGATGCGGTGGACCAGCCCACCTCGGACCACGGCTGGAATTTTCCCGAGGACCTGGAGCGCCTGGCGCCGCTGATCGCGCAGACACAAGCCCTGGGTGTGCGGGTCAGCCTGTTCATGGACCCGTTGCCGCAGGCCATGCGCTTTGCGCGCGAGGCGGGGGCGGACCGCGTCGAGCTCTACACCGAGGCCTATGCACGCGCACACGGCACGCCGCAGCAGGCCGAGGTGCTGGCCGGCTACGTGCGTGCGGCCGAGGCGGCAGCCGCAGTGGGCCTGGGCGTGAATGCGGGGCACGACCTGAACCGGGCCAACCTGAGCGACTTCCTGCGCGCCATCCCGGCCACCCTGGAAGTGTCGATCGGCCACGCCTTGGTTGCTGACGCGCTGGAACTGGGCCTGACCGAGACCGTGCGCGACTACCAGCGCTGCATTCAGCGAGCACAGGCTTGATCTTCGGCATCGGCACCGACATCTGCGACATCCGTCGCATCGCGGCCACGCTGGAACGCCGCGGCGACCGGTTCGCGCAGCGCGTGCTGGGGCCGAATGAGCTGACCGTGTTCCAGGCGCGCCGCGCCCGCGTGGCGGCACGCGGCCTGTCGTACCTGGCCACCCGCTTCTCGGCCAAGGAGGCCTTCTCCAAGGCCATCGGCACAGGGATGCATGCGCCCATGCGCTGGAGCCACTGCGAAATATTGAACGCAGCCTCGGGCAAGCCGCAGATCCGCCTGCATGGCGAGCTCGCCGCCTGGTTCGAGGCGCGCGGCTTGAGCGCACACGTCAGCGTGACCGATGAAACCGAATACGCCGCGGCCTTCGTGGTCGTCGAGCAGCACCTTCTTCCTTCATCAGGACCCAAGCATGAGCCATGACACCCACGCCCCGGTGATTCTCGACATCGCCGGCACGAGCTTGAATGCCGACGACCGCCGCCGCCTGGCCCACCCGCTGACCGGGGGCGTGATCCTGTTCGGGCGCAACTGGGTCAATCGGGCCCAGGTCACCGCGCTGACGGCAGAGATGAAATCGGTCCGCCCGGACCTGCTGATCTGCGTGGATCACGAAGGCGGCCGCGTGCAGCGCTTCCGCACCGACGGCTTCACGCACCTGCCGCCCATGGGCGTGCTGGGGCAGCTGTGGATGCAGGACGCGCTGCGCGCCACCGGCGCCGCCACCGCGGCGGGCTACGTGCTGGGCGCCGAACTGCGCGCCTGCGGCGTGGACCTGAGTTTCACGCCGGTGCTGGACCTGGACCACGGCCGCAGCCAGGTCATCGGCGACCGGGCCTTCCATGCGGATGCGCGGGTGGTGACCCTGCTGGCCAAGAGCCTGATGCATGGCCTGCTGCTGGCCGGCATGCACAACTGCGGCAAGCACTTCCCCGGCCACGGCCATGTGCTGGCGGACAGCCACGTGGACATCCCCGTGGACAAGCGTCCCTTGAAGACGATCCTCGCGGAAGACGCCGCGCCCTACGGCTGGCTGGACATGGACCTGACCGGCGTGATGCCGGCGCACGTGGTGTATCCCAAGGTCGATGCCCGGCCCGCCGGGTTTTCGGCCCGCTGGCTGCAGGAAATCCTGCGCGGCCGCATGGGCTTCACCGGCGCGATCTTCAGCGACGACCTCAGCATGGCGGGTGCCCGCCAGATCGATGGCCGGGAGGTCAGTTTTGCGGAGGCCGCCGTGGTGGCGCTGCAGGCCGGGTGCGACCTGGTGCTGTTGTGCAACCAGTCCACCGATGGTGGCGCCGCGGTCGATGCCTTGCTGGATGACTTGGCCCAGGCCGAGGGCCAGAGCGGATGGCGGCCGGATCCGGGCGGCGAATCGCGCCGCCTGGCGCTGCTGCCCCAGCAGCCGCCGCTGCCATGGGACGCCTTGATGCACGAGCCGCGCTACCGGCAGGCCCTGGAGCGCCTGCCGCAGTAGCCGTTCAACCGGCTTGGGGGCAGCTGCGGAAGGCGATGTGCTCGCCCTCCGCATGCTCTCTACTTCAGTGCTGCGCGGGTTCTTCCGCGTCCACCTCGAACGGCAGCTTGACCTGGCCCAGGTCCTTGCGCGTCTCCACCAGCACCAGCGGACCTTCGTCCACCGTCACGGCCGGCTTGACTTCGCGCGGCACGTGCGTGCGTTGGGGCGCCTGTGCCATTTGCTCCTGCGCCGCCCGCACCTTCTCGGCATCGCTGTTGACCCACTCCAGGCCGGCCTGCTGCGCCACACCCGCCAGCGTGGCCACGGGCAACTCGAAGGGCGGCTGCACCGGGGCTGCGGCGACGATGGGTTGTGGCACCACGGGCGCCACGGCGACTGCCACGGCCACTGCCGGGACCACGACCGGGGCCGGGGCCGCGACAGGGACGACAACGACGGCCTCGACCGGTGCTTCAACCGGTTCGATCGGTGGCACGAAGGCCGCTACCACAGGCTCCGGGGGGCTGTAGCTGGCTGCCACGTCCATCTCGGCTGCCACCACGTCGGCTGCGGGGGCCGCCTCGGGGGCACCGCGGTCCGGCCGCTGGCCACCACGGCGTCCGCGGCGGCGCTGGCCTTCGTCAGCCGGGTCACGCGGGGGGCGTTCACCGGTGTCGCCACGCTCATGCGCTTCGTTGCCTGACGGCACCGCAGCCTCAGTGGCTTCAGCCGCCACGGCGTCGGCCGGGCCCGCGGCTTCCAGGTCCTCGGCGGACGCTGGCGATTCGCCGGTCACGGCCACGCCTTCACGGTCGCGCCGGCCACGGCCACCGCGGCGCCGGCGACGGCTGCCTTCGCGGCCGTCATTTCCAGCACCTGCCTGGCCCTCAACGCCGGGTGCACCGTCCTGCTCGGGTTGCGTGTCAGCGAACTCTGGCGTGGACACGGCCACGCCTTCGGCGACTACCTCAGGTGGGGCGCCGGCGCGCTCGCCACGCTCAGGGCGTGGGCGGCGCTGCTGGCCTTCGGGGCGGGCCGGCTTGCTGGCCACGGCGCCTTCCGGGGCGGTAGCCTCGGTCGTGGCCGGGACGCGCTCCGGGCGGTCCTGGCGGTTCCTGCGGCCCTGTTCGGGCTTGGCCTCGGTGCGGGCCTCTTCAGGCGGGCGCTCGCCGGCACCGCGGCGGCCGTCACGGCCTTCCGCGCGTTCGCCGCGGCCTTGGCCCTCTCCTCGACCTTCACCTCGGCCTTCGTTGCGGCCCTCACCTCGACCCTCTCCTCGGCCTTCGCCGCCGCGGCCTTCACCGCGTCCGCCACGCCGGCCGCCACGTTCTCCTCCACGTTCGCCGCGCTGGCCGCCCCGCTCACCCCGGCCGCGGTCGGCGGCGGGCTGGGTGGGTGCTGGCGTGGTGCTGGCGGCGGTCGCCACCGGCGTCACCGCTGGGGTGGCGGGGGTGGGGGTGTCGCTGCCACCGAAGGTGCGCTTCAGCCACGAGAAGAATCCGCCACCGGCCGGCTGCGCCGGAGCGGGGGCGGGCACGGGCGCTGCCACCACGGCGGGTGCCGGCGCGGGGGCGGCGACAGCCACGGCCACCGGCACGGGCTTGGGTTCCGGCAGGGGCGCCGGCTGGTCCGGCAGCACGCCCTTGATCAAGGGTTCCTGGCGCGGCTTGGCCTTCTCGCGCCGGGTGATGCCGACTTCCTCGTCCGGCTCTTCGATCATGGTGTAGCTGGCCTGCAGGTTCTCCAGCCGCGGGTCGTCGTGGCGCAGGCGTTCGAGCTTGTAGTTGGGGGTGTCCAGGTGCTTGTTGGGCACCAGCAGCACGGTGACGCGCTGCTTGAGTTCGATCTTGGTGATCTCGGTGCGCTTCTCGTTGAGCAGGAAGCTGACCACCTCCACCGGCACCTGCACGTGCACGGCGACGGTGTTCTCCTTCATCGACTCTTCCTGGATGATGCGCATGATCTGCAGCGCGCTCGATTCCGTGTCGCGGATGTGGCCGGTGCCGTTGCAGCGCGGGCAGGTGATGTGGCTGCCTTCGCTCAGGGCCGGGCGCAGGCGCTGGCGGCTCAGTTCCAGCAGGCCGAACTTGCTGATGGGGTTGAACTGCACGCGCGCGCGGTCCGAGCGCATGGCATCGCGCAGGCGCATCTCCACGTCGCGGCGGTTCTTGGACTCCTCCATGTCGATGAAGTCCACCACGATCAGGCCGCCCAGGTCGCGCAGCCGCATCTGGCGCGCGATTTCGTCGGAGGCTTCCAGGTTGGTGCGGGTGGCGGTTTCCTCGATGTCGCCGCCGCGCGTGGAGCGTGCCGAGTTCACGTCGATGGCGACCAGCGCCTCGGTGTGGTCGATCACGATCGCGCCGCCCGAAGGCAAGGTCACGGTGCGCGAGAACGCGGTTTCGATCTGGTGCTCGATCTGGAAGCGCGAAAACAGCGGCGCGTCGTCCCGGTAGCGCTTGACGCGCGACGCGGTGTCGGGCATCACATGGTTCATGAACTGCTTGGCCTGATCGAAGAGGTCGTCGGTATCGATCAGGATTTCGCCGATGTCGGCGGTGAAGTAGTCGCGGATGGCGCGGATCACCAGCGAGCTTTCCTGGTAGATCAGGAAGGCGCCCTTGCCGGCCTTGGAGGCATCATCCACCGCGCTCCACAGCTTGAGCAGGTAGTTCAAGTCCCATTGCAGCTCGGGGGCACTGCGGCCGATGCCGGCGGTGCGGGCGATCAGGCTCATGCCCTTGGGGTATTCGAGCTGGTCGAGGTTTTCCTTCAGCTCTTCACGGTCTTCGCCCTCGATGCGCCGGCTCACGCCGCCGCCGCGCGGGTTGTTGGGCATGACCACCAGGTAGCGGCCGGCCAGCGAGATGAAGGTGGTCAGCGCGGCGCCCTTGTTGCCACGCTCTTCCTTCTCCACCTGCACCACCAGCTCCTGGCCTTCCTTGATGCAGTCGCTGATCTTGGCGTTGCGGACGTCGGCGCCTTCGCGGAAGTAGGTCCGCGAGATTTCCTTGAACGGCAGGAAGCCGTGGCGTTCTTCGCCGTAGTCGACGAAGCAGGCTTCCAGCGACGGCTCCACGCGCGTCACCACGGCCTTGTAGATATTGCCCTTGCGCTGTTCGCGGCCCTCGATCTCGGTTTCGAAGTCCAGCAGCTTCTGGCCATCGACGATCGCCAGGCGGCGCTCTTCGGGCTGCGTGGCATTGATCAGCATGCGTTTCATGCGGTCTCCTTATGAGCCGGCGGCGCCCCTATGTGAGATGGGCGTCACGCACGGCTGGCGTGCAACAAAAGTGCCGCCGGCGCAGGCGCCGGCAACACGCGTCGATGCACGAGACCAATACCTGAGAGCCGAGAAGGAACCGCCCGAAGACTGCGAGGCAGAGGACGGGTCCGCCCGGAGGCCGGCCCGGCTTCAGCGATGCAGCGGGGCGACGTGCGTGACCGAAAGAGGGGTCGGGCCGGTGTCCGCCGCGTGCCAGGTCCTTGGGGGGGCCGGGCGCCGGGCCCCCACCGTGCACCGCGGCGCTGCCACGCTGACGCCCGCATGGCCAGGAGGCCAGGGCGCAGCCGCTGCAGTGTGCGGGTCGGATGAGGGTGATTCGGTGGACATTGACTCGGCGTCTTTCGGACGCGGGGTGGCAGATGGAGGCTGGGGCACCAGCGGTTCGGGCCTTGTGGGCTTCTTCACCGCCTGCTTGGGTGCACAGGTCCGGCTGCTACCGGAAAACCTTGTGATTGGGCTCTTTCAGCGTTGGCTCTTCCACGCCAGAGCACCGAGTGCGGGTTCACGTTGGGAACCGGCTACCCACGGTGCGGCGGGCGTGTTGCATCACCTCGCGGCGTGGGCGTACTGCCTGGCAGCACCGCCCCTCGCCAGCCACGTTTGCCCCGTGAGTCACAGGCCAGTCACGGGTAAACTCAGTCAAATCAAATACTTACGGCGCAAACGTGGTGCGAAGGATTATAGGGGCAATGACCGCGCCTGAAATTGAAACTGCCGTGCGACCCGCATTGCAAGCCGCATCCGTGCGCCATGTCACAGTCGACGAGGCCGGTGCCGGCCAGCGCCTGGACAACTTCCTGCTGCGCACGCTCAAGGGCGCGCCCAAGACCCTGATCTACCGCATCATCCGCAGTGGCGAAGTGCGCGTGAACAAGGGCCGGGCCGGGGCCGACACGCGCCTGGTGTCGGGCGACGACGTGCGGCTGCCGCCGCTGCGCCTGCCGGAGCCCCGGCCGGCCACCGCCCCGCCGCGCGAGTTTCCCGTGCTGCATGAAGACGAGCACCTGCTGGCGGTGGACAAGCCGGCCGGCGTGGCGGTGCACGGCGGCAGCGGCGTGAGCTTCGGCGTGATCGAGCAGTTGCGGCGGGCCCGGCCGCAAGCGCGCTTCCTGGAGCTGGTGCACCGGCTCGACAAAGAAACCT